>Ga0136639_10000161_pt1 | contig 20444 bp, 19 predicted proteins | sample AntDrymUQ8592106_2_FD_113739 | JGI IMG/M metagenome (GOLD analysis project Ga0136639, IMG submission 113739) | Polar desert sand microbial communities from Dry Valleys, Antarctica - metaG UQ859 (21.06) | ecosystem: Environmental > Terrestrial > Soil > Desert | place: Antarctica: Dry Valley...
CCCGGGCACGGTGCAGGGCGGAGTGCACGTGTCGCCGCTCGGCCGCGTTCCCGTCTCGTCATCCACGCCCGAGGGCCCCGGAGTGCTCGTGATCCGCCATGAGGCGATCGAGGTCTCTCCCTGTACGGATGCGGCGTCGTCGCCCGGTGTGATCGGGCGTGTCTCCCGGGTGCGCCGGTTCGGTCCCAGACGGATGGTGAGCGTCGCGTTCGGCGACGGAATCGTGCTTCAGGCGGCTCTGCCGCCCGGTGACGCGGTGCAGGACGGATGCCGGGTGGCGCTTACTCTGCCGCTCGAGGCCGTGTCGGTCGTGCCTGGGTCTGCCGAACCCGCGTACGACGTACCTCGGTAAGGCCACTGGGCCGCGAGATGACGCCCGTTGCCGAGCCGGTGATCGGCAGCAGTGTGCGCAGTCCGATGTTCTCGATCGGGTCGAGCACCGAGTGCTGCACGCACGCGGGCACGAGGCGGTCGTCGCCTGGGTGGCTCATGGCATACATGCAGGCGCCGAGGCGCTCCTGCGTCTCGATCGTTTTCGCATCGGTGCCGGCAATCCCCCGTTGCATCAGGTCCCAGGCGGGCGCCACGTCGGACGCGTCCATGAAGCTGTGCACCACAAAGGTCTTGAACCCGAGCCTGCCGGCACGCGCGGCACCGAGAATGCCCCGGACACCACCGGCGCGTCTGAGCACGCGCCGCACAAGCCCCAGCAGTGGCGGGATGTCTCCCGGGTGGGCGCTCAGGGCACGAATGATCTTGACGGTGAGGAGGCGCACGGGTACGTCGCCGAAGATCATGCCGCCGAAGTGATCGAGGAACCGGTCCCGGGCCGCCATGTCCTTGGGCTCGTCCGGATCGAGCAGCGGCGCGAACACACCCCCGGCGCGCAGGCCGACGGTGGTGCGGTTGCACCGCGGATCGCCGAATTGGGTGGCCTGCCAGGGCAGCTTCTGCCCGACCCCCTCTTCGATCTGTTCCCAGACCGAGTCCACGGTGACATCGTCGAAGTCTTCCTTCCAGCGCCGGTCATCGCCGATGAAGGCGGCCGGCTGGAACGACATCATGGCGTAGGGCATCTCGAGCACGTCGCGGGTGACCGCGCTCACCTCAGCCACGTTGGACGGCGTGACCGTCATATTGTGCGCGAGGTAGGAGCTCACCCCGTGGTCGCGTTTGAGATCGATGAACATGCGGGCGAATTTCTCGCGGAACGGATTCAGCTCCGCCTCCGTGTGCGGTCGCACAGCGCCGCGGCGGCCGCGCATCAGGGAATCGAAGTGCGCGGCGAACGAGACCTTGTCGAACCGGGGTGTGCCGTTCTCGTCGAGAACGACGTCGAGCAGGTAGTCGTAGTCGAAATCGCCGTGGGTCATCGACATCGGCTCCCGGCCGTTGGCGCGCATCGCCAGCAGGGCTGCCGCATGATCGGCCGCGGGCAGCAGGCTGACCTCCCCGCCGATGAGCTGCGCATGCGCGCGGGGACCACGGATGCGACGGAGGTACTCCATCTGCTCGGTGACCCCGGCAACGGTGTGGTTTCCGTCGATGCGCACCTTATTGGCATCCGCCGCGTGGTAGCACGGGGAGCAGGTCAGGTCGCACTTGGGGAAGACCGCGTGGGTACCCTCACAACCGATCGCGGACCGACCCAGGAGCTGGTTGGGCGTCTTTACGTGCTCGGGCAGCTCCGCCCAGCGCTTGTCCAGGGCCACCCGCGACTCCGGGTGAATCGGCCGGGTGTCCAGTTCAAACAACCGCACGGCGTCTGTGATCTTCATCAGGTCCTCCGCTTGCTGGTCAACGGCTAGACGAGTTCCTGCGCCATGGTGCTCGCTTCGCGAACCAGCGCGGCGTCGCGGCCGACCTTCGCCGCCGTGATGGCCGCGTCGTAGAGCAGAACGAGGCGGGAGACCGGCGTGGACGCGGCATCCTCTCCGGCGATATCGGCAATGTGTGCGCGAACGACTTCACGGTAGCGTTCCGCGACCGTGCGCACACTCACGCACTCCGGCAGCTCGATCACCGCGTTGGTGAACGGGCAGCCATAGAACGTGTTCGACTCGACCGAGAGCGCCAGTGCCTCGAACAGGGCCGCCACCCGCTCCCGGCGCGGCGCCAGGACATCGTCCAGGGCGCGAACATTCCGCACCCAGCCGTCCAGCTCCTGTTCCAGGTACGCCACCACGAGTGCTTCCTTGCCGGCGAAGTTGTTGTACAGGCTGGCCTTCGCAACCTTCGCGTCACGAACGACGAGGTCGATTCCCGTCGCGTTGATGCCGCGCTCATGGAACAGCCGGCTCGCCGACGTGAGCAGACGCTCCCTGGCACTGCGGGCCGGGGCCAGGGTTGTGGTCATGGATTCCATGATTGGACAATACCAGACAGATCGGTATAGCTCTAGATGGCCAGATCGGTCTGCGCGGGAGCAGCGCGGTCACATCCCCAGGGTCAGCAAGTCCGCCGCCGGAGGCTCTCCGGCCGCGTCGGCGAACGCCTGGAACGCGTTCTGTACCGCACCCTGCTGCTCAACCGTCATGGCCGAGAGAACGGCGGAGATACCGGCCCGGCGACGCTCGGTGACCTCATCGACGATTCTCCGGCCGCGCGGGCTGAGTTCGAGGAGCACCTCGCGTCGGCTGTCGGGGCTTGACGTGCGTTCCACCCATCCCCCGGCAACCATGCGATCGACGAACCGGCTAAACGTTGACGGAATGACGCCCATCCGTTCCGCCAGTGCGCCCATTCGCGTCGGACCCGACGAACTGAGCACAACCAGCACCCGAAACTGCGGCAACGTGAGAACGTCCAAGGCCGCCACAACGGAGCGGGCGACTACTCCAAGCAAGGCGCGCGAGGCAGCCAGGGTGGCGTCAGCGGCCCGCGCTTCAGCCGTTATCGCGTCTTCCATCGGTCAGGCTCCGTTCCAGACAAGTGATATTGTGATTATTGCACACATGCAACACTTGCATTTATACATATATTTGGACTCCTGATGGCACAGCCCATTCTGAGCCTGCGGGGACGAATGTCTTCCTTTCTGCATTCAGTCCACACCTCGACCGACCGGGTCAGCACCGGATCTGGTCGACTGCTCTTTATGGCGGTCGTGGTGGGCGCGGGTGTCGGCTTCGCCGCCGTCGCGTTTCGCTGGTTGGTGACCATGGCGACCGTAGTCTTCACCGGAACGGTGGACTACTCGGCCACCCAGGGTCACCCGGCCAATCCTTGGATTCCATGGCTGGGCGGCGCTTTCGTTATCTTCGCACCGGTGGTGGGTGGGTTGCTCTACGGGCCGTTGGTGAACAAATTCGCGCCCGAGGCCCGCGGCCACGGTGTCCCGGAGGTCATGTACGCCGTCACGAAGCGCGGAGGACGAATCCCCGGCAAGGTGGCGATCGTCAAGTCGCTCGCCTCGGCCATCACGATCGGGTCCGGTGGCTCAGTGGGCCGCGAAGGACCGATCGTCCAGATCGGTTCCGCACTGGGTTCAACCCTCGGACGCGCGGTCCGAATGCCGGAGTCTCAGTTGCGAACCCTGGTGGCGTGCGGTGCCGCCGGTGCCATCGCCGCAACCTTCAACGCTCCCATCGCCGGCGTGTTCTTCGCCCTCGAACTCCTCCTTCGTGACTTCGCGGCTCGATCGTTCGGCGTCGTTGTTCTCTCTTCGGTTACAGCCTCCATCATCGGTCGGTCGATCCTCGGCGATCATCCGTTTCTTACCCTGCCGACCTTCTCCGTCGTCAATTCGTCGCAATTCGCTCTCTTCGTAGTCCTCGGGCTCACGGCCGGTCTCGTTGCGGTCGGGTTCACAAAAACTCTCTACGCCGTCGAAGATGCCTGCGACTGGGCGTGGCGGGGCAAGCCAGAATGGCTGCGCCCGGTCGCCGGCGGACTCCTCCTCGGCCTCCTCCTCTTCGCCCTGCCGCAGATGTACGGGGTGGGCTACCCGGTACTGGAGAAGGGCGTCCAGGGTGGGTACGCACTCGGCTTCCTGGCGCTGCTTCTCGTCGGCAAGGTCGTGGCCACGAGCCTGACCATCGGGATCGGCGGGTCCGGCGGGGTCTTCGCGCCCTCGCTGTTCATCGGCGCGATGCTCGGCGCCGATCACCGCCGCCATCATCCTGTTCGAGTTGACGGGGGAATACTCGATCATTTTGCCTCTACTACTGGCCATCGTGATCGCGACGGGAGTGTCCCGGGTGCTCAGCAAGGACACGATTTACACCCTCAAGCTTCGCCGCCGCGGGGTGAACGTGGACGGCGGGCCGGGTGGAGCCATCCTGCATTCGACCCTCGTGCGAGAGATCATGACGGATGCACCAGACGCGGTGAGCTCCCGGCTGACTCCGGCCGAAGGCGCGAGGATGCTGCTGGCCGCGGGAAAGCGTGCCCTGCCGGTCGTGCATCGCAACGGCGAATTCATCGGAATCGTCACCGTAGCCGCGATCTCCGACTCGATCGGGAACGACGATGACGCCGCGAGCATAACGCTGAGCAACCTCATCGAAGTGCCGACGGTCGCTCACCCTGACACCACGCTGGACACCGTACTGGAATCGGTCCTGGCTGCGAACGAGAGCGACGGCATTCCGGTGGTCGACTCTGACGGGCGGCTGCAGGGCTGGCTGACTCCGGATACGGTGCTTCGCACGCTGACGACCGCACACTAGACACCGTTCCGGAATCGCCGCCGCGCCTACTTGAAAGCAGCCTGGAGTGCCTTGACCCCGACCTTCGGGTCATGCAGACCTCGGTAGATCGGAGGAATTGGCCGATCCACACCGAACAACGTGTACACCGCGTGCATAGCGCCGTGGATCGAGTACTCCACGGTGAACACGACATCTTTGGGAAGCTCGGTGAACTGACCGAGGAACGCAAAGTTCTGCGATCCGTCGGGAACCACCTTGGGACGGTCTGCCCGCACTCGGCGGCTGAATAGGGCCGACGCGTACGGCATCATCACGGTGGTCACGTCAGTCGTGGCGAGGACCTCATCCAGGAGATCCTCGAAACCGAGCTGGTGCACCAGTTCGGTGAGGATTTCCGTGCCGGTCGCCTGGGACATTTTCTTCTTGACGTAGTCGCCTTCGTCGTCGAGCTCGAAGCCATAACCCCACAGGGTGTAGGTGTTTTCGGGCATGTTGGGGAAGTGCGGCTGTGCCGGCACAACCATCGACAGGTGCCAGCCCGACTCGATGAACGTGGTCAACGCTCCGGTGCCCGGTTCGTTGCCGGTGTACTCGACGATCCGCTTGAGCAGCGCGTCGCTGTGCATCGTCAGCGTGAAGGACTCCCACTTGTTCTCGTCGATGTTGCCGAAGAAGGTGTTGGGCCGGCCGAAGTCCGGCGCCTTCTTCGCAATCTCCTCCCACAGCGACCAGCCGTGGTCGACCCGGTCACGAACCAGCGGCGGGACGGTGTCGTTGCTGCCATAGGTGCTGTCGGCCGTGATGGACCCGATGGTGATGAACGTGAAGTCATTCGCGCCCAGCTTGATGGTCGAGCTGCCCTGCTGGTCCTCGAGATGCAGACAGGTGGCGCGCCGCTCCGGGCGGTCGGTGAACTCGACATCGGTGACCCGGGTGCCGAAGCGCACGTCGACGCCCTGGTCCACCAGCCAGCGCTGCAACGGCACGATCATCGAGTCGTACTGGTTGTACTTCGTACGGCAGATCCCACCGACCGTATCCAGGAGGTCGAACTCCTGAACGAACCGCAGGAAGTAGCGGCGCAGTTCAGCGGCCGAGTGCCACTTCTGGAAGGCGAACATGGTTCGCCACATCTGCCAGAAGTTGCTCTCGAAGAAGTGCTTGCCGAAGATCTCGTCGATGCGGCGGGCACCGAGGGTCCTCTCACTCATGGCCAGCATGCGGGTCATCGCGAACCGGTCGGCTGTGCTCAGGCCGTAGCTCGAGGCGTCCAGGATGCGGTGCTGCCCGTCGACCAGGCGCGCACGAGCGTGGGTTTTGAACGTGGAGTTGAAATCGAGGATCTCCTGCCGGACGGTGACGTCCGGGTCCTCCAGGGACGGGATCGTCGAGAAGAGGTCCCAGGTGGTCTGGTACGCCTGTTCCTCGAACATCCGGCCTCCGCGAGTCACCAGGGCGCCGGGTACGTCGGCGAACTCGCTCCCGTCCATGGCCCCGCCCGAGACGTGGAGCTCCTCAAGGATGTGAACGTTCTCGCCGGGAACCCCGGCGTCTCGAATGGCGAAGGCCGCGGTCGCCATGCCGGCGATGCCTCCACCCACGATCCACAGGTGCGCTTGCTTCGGGTTAGTGGTCATGGCTGTTCCTTTTCCTCGGTGTGTTGAGTTCTTCATGGATGGAGCGCGGCGCGGCGGGATCGCCGTGCCGTGCGGTTCGCTCAGCTGAACGCGGACTGGAGCGCCTTGACCACGACCTTCGGGTCATGCAGGCCCTGGAAGATCGGCGGAATCTTCCGATCGACCCCGAAGAGCTCATACACCGCGTGCATGGCGCCGTGGATCGAGTACTCCACGGTGAACACGACATCTTTGGGGAGCTCGGTGAACTGGCCGAGGAACGCAAAGTTCTGCGCTCCGTCCGGGATGACCTTGGGACGGTCTCCAGGGGCCCGGCGAGCGAACAACGCGGACGCGTACGGCATCATCGAGGTCGTGACGTCGGTCGTGGCGAGCACCTCCTCGAGGATGTCCTCGAACCCGAACTGGTGGATGAGCTCGGTGAGAACCTCGGTGCCGGTCGCCTGCGACATCTTCTTCTTGACGTAGTCGCCCTCATTGTCGATCTCCAACCCCCAGCCCCACATCGTGTAGGTGCCCTCGGGCTGATTGACGAAGTGCGGCTGGGCTACCACGACCGCCGACATGTACCAGCCAGAATCAATCAACGTCGTCATGGCGCCGGTACCGAGCTCGTTGCCGGTGTACTCGACCCAGCGTTTGATCAGCGTGTCGCTGTGCATGGTGAGCGTGAACGACTCCCACTTGCTCTCGTCGACGTTGCCGCAGAAGGTGTTGGGGCGCCCGAAGTCGGGAGCCTTCTTGGCCAGCTCCTCCCACAGCGCCCAGCCGCCATCCACCCGGTCCCGGACCAGGGCCGGCACGGTGTCGTTGCCACCGTAGGTGGTGTCGGCGACGATGGATCCGATGGTGAGGAAGGCGAAGTCGTTCCGGCCGAGATCGATCGTCGAACTGCCGGCCGAGTCCTCCACGTGCAGGCATGTGGCACGTCGCCGCTGGGGAGAATTGGTGAAGTCGACATCGGTGACGCGCGTGCCGAAGCGGACGTCGACGCCCTGAGCCACGAGCCAGCGCTGCAGCGGAACGATCATCGAGTCGTTCTGGTTGTATTTGGTCCGCCGGACCCCGGAGAGCGTCGAGAGGTTGTCGAACTCCTGGATGAAACGCAGGAGGTAGCGGCGAAGCTCGGCTGCGGAGTGCCACTTCTGGAACGCGAACGTCGTGCGCCACATATGCCAGAAATTGGTCTGCAGGAAGTGCGCGCTGAAGAGGTCTTCAATGCGGCGCGCCCCGAGGGCCTTCTCGCTCAGGGCGAGCATGCGCGACATCTCGAGCCGGTCGCGCGCATTCAGTCCGTAGTCAGCGGCGTCCAGGATGCGGTGCCGCGCATCGGTCAGTCGTGTGTTGCCATGGGTCTCGTGCTTATCGTTCCAGTCCTGCATCTCCTGCCGGACGGTGACGTTCGGGTCCTCGAGTGAGGGGATCGCAGAGAACAGGTCCCACGTGAGTTGGTAGGCCTCCTCGTCGAACATCCGAGCGCCTCGCGTCACCATAGCGCCACGAATTGCGGGAGAGTCCATCGCATCCATGGCGCCGCCAACGTGGCCCAACTCCTCGAGGATGTGGATATTCTCGCCGGGTACCCCGGCGTCCCGGATGGCGAAGGCTGCGGTCGCCATGCCGGCGATACCACCTCCGACGATCCATAGGTGTGCCTGCTTCGAATCGATGGTCATGGTGGTTCCTCTCTCGTTGATGTGCCGTTTTCGCAAAACGGACTGCGCTCCTTTAGGAGCCTAGTCCGTATGATAGTTTTGGGACAAGTCGGCGAAAAGCAGCCCGACCGCGACCGAACCAGCCCAGAAAGAAGGACGTGCCGTGGAAACCACTGCCGAACCTCGGGCGCCGGCCCTCAAAGGCCTGCGAGCACGGAACAAGCAGGACAAGCACCAGCGGATCTTCGAGGCCGCCTCTGCGCTGTTCACCGGGCAGGGCTACTCATCCGTGACGACACAAATGGTGGCCGACCGGGCGGATGTAGGCACTGGCACATTGTTCCGGTACGCCAGCTCCAAGGCGGAGCTTCTGCTCATGGTGATGAACGAACAGATGCGTCTCACCACTTGCCGAGGAGTTGCCGAGTCCATGGCCGCAGACTCACCAGACAACGCGATCATGGCTCTACTGGAACCCCAGATCCATCTCAGTCTGACGTTCCCTGAGAACACCGCTGTTTACCAGCGGGAGATCCTTTTCGGCACCGAGCAGGGCACATACCGTACTGAAGCGCTGGCCCGCATCTCCGAGCTTGAGGACGCGGTCGGCGACATCCTGGCGCGGTTCGCGAAGACACACCGGATCCGGGACGACATCGATCTCACAGGGGCGGCGCGAACTGTCTTCTCTACGCTGCACATGGAACTGATTCGTGTCAGCCTTGGCCGTCAAGATCCCCAGACCTTGATCGCGACCCTCGGCGCCCACATCGACGTTCTGCTGTTGGGAATACTCGATCCAGAGTAGGAACGTGCGGCGTGGACTGGTTCCACACCGTGTCGTCCCACTTGGCCTACGACCTGAATAGAGCAGGTGCTCCCCCAGGTGGGTTTCGTCGAGCGGATCGCCTCACCGAAAGGGTATCCGTGTCGGAAATCGCCCAACCCACTGCGTTCCGCAGGGGCGCAACGTGATTGAGACCGATCGTTTCGCCAAGGTGGAGGTGGCCTCGGTCGAGGAGCTCCACGCCTGGCTCGAAGCTCACCACGGGCAGACCGAGGCTGTGTGGCTTGTGACATTCAAAAAGGTCGTTCCGCACAAGTATCTGTCGACCACCCAGGTGCTCGACGAGCTCGTCGCCTCGGGGTGGATAGACGGCATTCGTCGGGCGGTCGACGACGAGCGAACGATGCAGCTCATCAGCGTGCGCCGCACGCAGCCGTGGGCGAAGACCTACCGAGATCGCGCAGAAGGCCTCATCGATGAGGGACGGATGAAGCCTGCCGGGCTGGCCTCGGTCGACCTCGCCCAGAGCACAGGTGCGTGGGAGGCGATGGCCGACGTGGATGCGCTCGTCATCCCTGCCGACCTGCAACTCGCGCTGGTGAGAGCCACGCCGGCCTGGGCGGAGTTCCAAGCCTTCCCTCCGTCGGTGACACGGAACATCCTTCGCTGGATCGCCACTGCCAAGACTGAGCCGACGCGCGCGAAACGCATCGGGCTCACGGTCGCCGAGGCGCAGGCCGGTCGCCGGGTGAAGAGTAACGGCTGACCGGACCGAACGTCGGGTCAGTGGGCGGCGCGGTTATTTCGGAGTCGCCACTCCAACTGCCGCTGCCTTTCTTCTCAAACGAAGAAGAATCGCAAAAGTTCTGCCCCGAATCTTGGAGAAGACGAGCTGTTCTTGCAGCAGTCTTCATTTAGCAGCCGATATCGGGCCGCCGAAACAGCCGTCCACTGCTCTGCACAATTCAACGTCGAAGGAATGCACATGACCATCTATCAAGACGACACCGAGGCTGTCGAAGCTCTCAAGAACACGTTCGGAAGCAGCTGGGATGCGATCAACCCTGAGTCGGTCGCCCGCATGCGCTCACAGAACCGATTCAAGACCGGCCTCGAAATCGCCCAGTACACCGCCGACATCATGCGCAAGGACATGGCGGAATACGACGCTGACTCCTCCGTCTACACGCAGTCCCTTGGCGTCTGGCACGGCTTTATCGGCCAGCAGAAGATGATCTCGATCAAGAAGCACCTGAAGACCACGAACAAGCGCTACCTGTATCTGTCCGGCTGGATGGTCGCCGCCCTGCGGAGCGAGTTCGGCCCGCTGCCCGACCAGTCCATGCACGAGAAGACGGCCGTTCCCGCACTGGTCGAGGAGCTCTACACCTTCCTCCGCCAGGCCGACGCCCGCGAACTGGACCTGCTGTTCACCGCCCTGGACGGGGCCCGTTCCGCCGGTGACGATGCCAAGGCTGCGACGATCCAGGACCAGATCGACAACTACGAAACCCACGTCGTGCCGATCATCGCCGACATCGACGCCGGCTTCGGTAACCCCGAGGCGACGTACCTCCTGGCCAAGAAGATGATCGAGGCCGGCGCCTGCGCCATCCAGATCGAGAACCAGGTCTCGGACGAGAAGCAGTGCGGCCACCAGGACGGCAAGGTCACCGTTCCCCACGAGGACTTCATCGCGAAGATCAACGCCGTGCGCTACGCATTCCTCGAGCTCGGGATCGACAACGGCATCATCGTCTCTCGCACCGACTCGCTCGGTGCCGGCCTGACGCAGAAGCTCGCCGTGACCTACCAGGCCGGAGACCTCGGCGACCAGTACAACTCCTTCCTCGACGTCGACGAGATCACCGAGGCCGAGCTGGGCAACGGGGATGTCGTAATCAAGCGCGACGGCAGGCTCTTGCGCCCGAAGCGCCTCGCCAGCAACCTGTTTCAGTTCCGTCAGGGAACCGGCGAGGCCCGCTGCGTGCTCGACAGCATCACCTCGCTGCAGAACGGCGCGGATCTGCTCTGGATCGAGACCGAGAAGCCGCACGTCGCCCAGATCGCCGGAATGATGAACGAAGTGCGCAAGGTCATCCCGAACGCCAAGCTGGTCTACAACAACAGCCCGTCGTTCAACTGGACTCTGAACTTCCGTCAGCAGGCATATGACAACCTGCTCGCTGAGGGCAAGGATGTGTCGGCGTACGACCGCGCGAAACTCATGAGCGTCGCCTATGACGAAACCGAGCTTGCCCAGATTGCCGATGAGAGCATCCGCACCTTCCAGCGCGACGGCTCGGCTGAGGCAGGCATCTTCCACCACCTCATCACCCTGCCGACCTACCACACGGCAGCGCTGTCCACCGATGACCTGGCCAAGGGCTACTTCGCCGACCAGGGCATGCTCGCCTATGTGAAGGGCGTGCAGCGTCGCGAGATCCGCGAGGGGATCGCCACGGTCAAGCACCAGAACATGTCCGGCTCCGACATCGGTGACAACCACAAGGAATACTTCGCCGGCGAGGCAGCTCTGAAGGCGGGCGGCACCAACAACACGATGAACCAGTTCGAAGAACCCGCCCTGAGTAGTCACTGACTCGACGGTCCCGTCGAGGGCCTAACGAAGAAGCCCCAGTCACATGACTGGGGCTTCTTCGTTGCCAGACGAGCGGATGGCGCTTTAGCGCTTGAAGATGTCCTTGATGTTCTCGCCGGCCTTCTTCGCGCTGGCCGCGTGCTGCTCAGCCCGGCCTTCGGCAACCTTGGAGTCATCGTTGGTCACCTTGCCGACCGTCTCGGTGGCCTTGCCCTTGAGGTCTTCAGCGGAATTCTGGATCTTGTCGGATGCACTCATTGGACTCTCGATTCGCGTCGGTGTTTCGTGGGCGGCAAGCTGGGGCGTTTGTGCCCCGCCGCCGTGGTCGCATACACCTCTAAGACGTATCCCAGGGCCGGTTTGTCACACATTCGCCCAGCCCGTCGCTGCGCTGGTCAGGCGCTGTCGCCGGTCATGTAGCTATTCGACCGACCGCCGGGAACGAAGTCGTGCCTCACGAAGGTGGCCGGCGAGGTCGGCGGACGCCGACCACCGCTCGAGCTGGCGGGGATCCTCCCAGAGCTGCCAGACTCGCTCCGCACTCGCGTCGAAATCGGCCACGAATGTGAGGGTGAGCGCGTCGGCGTCTGTGTGCGAACTAATAACGGTCATGCTTTCTCTCCTTCTTCTCGGTTGTTCCGCAGGATGTCGCTGATGCTCTGAGCGCGAAACCGCCAGAGTTCCTCGTAATGCTCGAGGAGCCGGGCGGCTCTGCGGACGGTGTCGGGGTTCGGCTGTACGATCTGCTCCCTTCCCCGGCGCTCCTTGACGACCAGACAGGCCCTCTCAAGCACTGCCACGTGCTTCTGCACCGCGGCAAAGCTCATCGCATAGCTCGCGGCGAGCGCTGAAACTGACTGCTCCCGCTGTGCGACGCGCACCACGATGTCCCGGCGCGTCGTGTCGGCTAACGCATGGAAGATGCGGTCCACCTCGTCGTCCTGCAGATTAAGTACAACCATTGGGTTGCACGTTAGCCCACCCCCACGAGAATTGGCAAGCGCGATTTTTCCGCTGAGAAAGTGGGGTCTGAAATGGCACGTGTCGTCGTCTTGGGAGCCGGGGTATCCGGCCATGGTGAACGCCACCGGGCCCAAGCTCAACTTCGAGGCTACGCCCGGCCTCGGCCTGGATGCCGGTTTCACCGTGTCGGTGTGCACGCCCAGCTATGCAGTGGATGCCTCCGCCCGGCTTGCCGAGGTCATCACCGCTCTCAAGACAGGCACCCCTCAGACCCTTGTCGTGGGCGTCGGTCACGGCACCTGCATCTGTGAGGGCGCCGCCTTCGAGTACGCGTTCACCGTGGAGCAGGAACTTCAGAACGCCGGCGTGCGCGACCTGGCCGAGGTTATCTACCTCACCACCGAGCACGAGCTGGGCGACTTCGGCGTGGCCGGCATGACCTCCTCCACGGGTGGACAGCGGGTCACGAGCGAAGCGTGGATGGAGTCCCTGTTCCGCCAGCGCTCCATGAAAGCCATCACCCAGGCTGCCGTGACCAAGATCGAACCGGGATTGATTCACTACACCCAGATCGACGGCACGGAGGGCACCCAGCCCTTCGAGGAGTGGACGGCAGCAGGAGAAAACCGTGAACACCACACACAACACCCAGCACCGCATCGACACCGCCCCACGGCCCGGGCCGAGAGAACTGGCCCGGCGCAGCAACCTGCTGGTACAGTTCTTTCGCTTCCTGAGCCTGAATTGGACCATGTTCCGGCTCGCCACGAAGCACCACTAGGCAACGCATGCACTGAACGTGATCCGCGACTTGCTTCGCTCACGGAGGTGCTCGACAGGGAGGTCGGCTGTGGGCAAGACGGAGAATACGGACGGACAGCACGAAAAGAAGCTGAAGCGCAAAGAGTACGAGGCTGAGCTGGCCCCGCTGCAGGGCGAACTGGTCGCCCTGCAGGAGTGGGTGAAGTCCACCGGGGCGAAAGTCTGCATCGTTTTCGAGGGACGTGACACGGCCGGTAAAGGCGGCACCATCAAACGCATTGTCGCGCGGGTCAGCCCCCGGGTCTTCCGGGTGGTGGCGCTCCCCACCCCGACTGAGCGCGAGAAATCCCAGCTATATTTCCAGCGCTACGTTGAGCATTTCCCGGCAGCCGGCGAGGTGGTCATCTTCGACCGGAGCTGGTACAACCGTGCGGGTGTCGAGCGGGTGATGGGCTTCTGCACCCCGGAGGAGACGGAACACTTCCTCAGAATGACGCCGCTGGTCGAGCGGGCGATGGAAGACTCCGGAATCATCCTGATCAAATACTGGCTCGAGGTCAGCGCGGAGGAGCAGACCCGGCGACTCGAGAGCCGCATCGACGACCCGCGCAAGACGTGGAAGCTCTCGCCGATGGACCTTGAATCCTACGGCCTCTGGTACGACTACTCACGGGCCAGGGACGCCATGTTCGAGGCGACGGACACCGCTTGGGGACCCTGGTTCGTCGCGAACACCGATGACAAGAAACGCGGCCGGCTGAACATCATCAGCCATCTGCTCAGCCAGGTGCCCTACGAGCCCTTCCACGGGCTCGACGTCACGCTGCCGAAGCGTCAGAAGGCCGGCAGCTACCGCGAGTCGACGTTGACAGTGCGGCATATTCCGACCCCGTTCTGATGAAAGCGCCGCCCGAGGCCTGAACTAACCTTGACCTGCACGGTCCAACGGTGGGTGGGGGTAGAAGTGACGTTGTTTGAAGGTGCGATCATTCTGATCGCGGGGTTGGCGGCGGGAATCATCAATGTGGTCGCCGGCGCAGGAACGCTCATCACATTCCCTGTGCTCCTGGCGTTGGGCGTGCCGCCGATCACCGCGAACGTGTCGAATACCGTGGGGCTGATACCCGCATCGATCGCCGGCGCCCACGGGTACCGGCGCGAGTTGCGTTCCCAGTGGCGCCCCGTGGCCCTGATGGCGCTCTTCTCCGCCGTGGGCGGCATCGTCGGCGGGCTGCTGCTTCTTGTCCTGCCCGAGCAGGCGTTTGCCGGCGTTGTGCCCTTCCTCTTGCTGCTGGCCGCGGCACTTTCGGCGATCCAGCCTCGGGTGGCCGGCTACGTTCGCCGCAAGGCACCGGTAGCTTCCGCCGGCACGCTGCTCACCGAAGTGGACACGCGCCCCCTCACCATCGGGCTGATCCTCGGAGTGCTCGCCACCGGCGTATACGGCGGGTATTTCGGGGCTGCCCAAGGAGTGGTGCTGCTCGCGCTGCTGGGCATCCTCTGGTCCACCGACATGCACCAGGCCAACGGCGCCAAGAATGTGTTGGCCGGGGTCGCGAACATCGTCTCCGCGATCATCTTCATCTCCAGCGGCACCGTGGACTGGAGGATCGCCCTCCTCATCGGCATCGGCTCCGCGGCGGGCGGCTGGCTGGGGGCCCGCATCGGCCGCAGGCTCTCCGCTCCCGTTCTGCGCACCATCCTGGTTGTGGTGGCGGTGACCGCCGCAGTGGTGCTCTTCCTGAACTAGTGGCCAACGGTGCGGAGCCTGGTCCGGTTCCCTTGGCCGTTCAGCGGTGACAGGATGCCCATGTCCGTGCCCGCCCCCGGATGTCACAGGCACGAATCAGCCTTGGATCTTGGACCGAGGTGCGAGCATGACGATCGGTTCCGGCACCACCTTCAATGCCCCCGCCGCTCCGACGCTCACCGACGCGGCTCGGTACCACCGCGTCGCAGCCGGTGTGCGCGGCGTGCTCCGCGACCACCAGATCTGCGCCACCCACGTGCATGTTGGGGTGCCCAACAGAGAAGCGGGGATTCACGCGCTCAACAGGGTGCGCGTCTGGCTGCCCACGTTGATGGCGCTGGGCGGAAATTCACCGTTCTGGCGCGGCCGCGACACCGGGTTCGATTCCTGGCGGGCGGTGATAATGCGCCGGTGGGCGACGACGGGCTGCCCTCCGACTTTCACCGACGCGGCCGACTACGACCAACGCATCCATCGTCTGGTGGGCGTGGCAGGCGTCGCGCGACGGCATCCACGGGGAGCTTCTCGATCCCGCCGGCAAGGTAATGGTGCCAGCAAGGGTGGTCGCCGAGAAGCTGGTTCGTTACGTCGAAGAAGCGCTGGAGGGTGCTGGGGACAGGCCGCACGTCACCGGGCTGCTTGAGCGGCTGTGGCGCACGGGAACGGGCGCCGACAGACAGCAGCAGGCATTCCGAAACGGCGGACTCCGCGGGCTCCGCGCCCTTACCGAGTCCGCGTGCGCCATAACGGATGTCGCATTCTGACCCAGCGGTTGGCGCGCCACCGTCGTGACGGTTGGCGCGCCAACCATGCGTTACTTGAGGATGCGAATGAGCTTCTTGTTGGCGAACTCCGCGATGCCGAAGCGACCCAGCTCACGGCCGAAGCCGGACCGCTTCACGCCACCGAAGGGAAGCTCCGGGCCGTCGAGAAGCGAACCGTTGATGAAGACCATCCCGGCCTCGATCAGATCGGCGACGCGCAGAGCCTGCTCAGCGTCCGTCGTGAAGAGGTAGGAACCCAGGCCATACGGGATGTCGTTGGCCACCTCCACCGCCTCGGCCTCGCTCTCCACACGGTAGATGGCGGCCACCGGCCCGAAGAACTCTTCCCGGTAGGCGTCACTCTGCGGGGATACACCGGTGAGCACGGTCGAAGAGTAGAACGCGCCGTCGCGGCGCCCGCGCAGAACAACGGTGGCCCCCTGGGTCTCGGCGCGCTGGAGCTGCTCCTCGAGGTTCTCGGCGGCGCCGAGCGACGAGAGCGGGCCCAGCGTCGTCTCCAACGACGTAGGATCAGCGGGCACATTGCCGCCGATCTTCGCTGTGAAGAGTTCCACGAAGGCGTCAAACAATCCGTCGATCACGATGAAGCGCTTGGCGGCGTTGCAGGACTGCCCGGAGTTGTCCAGGCGGGCGGCGACGGCCGCATCGACGGCTTCCTCAAGGTTGTCGGTGCTGAGCAGGATGAACGGGTCTGATCCGCCCAGTTCGAGCACGACCTTCTTGAGGTTGCGGCCGGCAACCTCGGCGACCGCCGCCCCCGCGCCCTCCGAACCGGTCAGCGAAACGCCGCACACCCGGGGATCCGCGATGATGTCCGCGATCTGGGCGTTCGACGCATAGAGGTTCTGGTAGGCACCGGCGGGGAATCCGGCATCAGCGTAAATCTTCTCGATAGCGGCTGCGGACTCGGGGCACTGCGAGGCGTGCTTGAGCAGGATCGTGTTGCCGAGCACCAGGTTCGGGCCGGCAAAGCGGGCGACCTGGTAGTACGGGAAGTTCCACGGCATGATGCCCAGGAGTACCCCCAGGGAGGCGTTGCGCATGAACGCCGAGCCCTCCCCGCCGATCAGCTCGATCGGTTCGTCGGCGAGGAATGCCTCGCCGTGAGTGGCGTAGTACCCATAGATGTCCGCTGCGAAGTCAACCTCGCCGAGGGCCTGCTCGAGGGGCTTGCCCATCTCGCGCACGATGAGGTCGGCCAGGTGCTCCCGGCGCTCGGAGTGCAGGTCTGCGACACGCTGCATCAGGGCTGCGCGCTCGGCCACCGACGTTCCACGAGAGAGTTCCCTGTGGGCACGATCTGCGGCCCCGATGGCGACGGTCACCTCCGCGTCCGTTGCCAGAGCAAAGCTCGGTCCGCTGACCCCGGTGGCGGGGTTCGTGACTGCATATTTGTTCATGATCTCTCCACACGTTTCTTCGCTGACGTCGGTCGAGAATGGACCCAGTGGTGCAGAAGCAGGCCCGAGCTCGTGTCGTTACAGTCTGCCGCAGTCAGGGCTATGGGGAAGCCATTTTCACACCGGTCGTCTGGGGTGTCGGAAGCCACTGCCGAACTGCGCTACCAGCCCGAGGTCAGCACCTCGTCGAGCTGGTCCACGAAGAAGTCCGCGCTTTCCCGGCTCAGGCAGAGCGGCGGCTTGATCTTCAGCACGTTCTGTCGCTCCGAGGTGGGTTGCACGATCACGCCCAGCTCCAGCATCCGCTCGCAGATGGCGGCCGTCTCGCTGGTCGCCGGCTCCAGGGTTTCCCGGTCGCGCACCAGTTCCACGCCCAGGTAGAGGCCCATCCCGTGCACTTTTCCGATCAGCGGATGCCGCTCGGCGAGTTGGGCGAGCCGGCCCGCCAGATGCCGGCCCACGGCATCCGCATTCTGCTGCAGGGACTCGTCCCGGATGACGTCGAGCACGGTCAGGCCCGCAACACAGCTGACCGGGCTGCCGCCGGCCGACGAGAAGAAGTTGCCCTCGTTGGTCAGGGATTCGGCGATGTCCCGGCGGGTGAGCACCGCGCCGAGCGGATAGCCGTTGCCCATGGCCTTGGCCACGGTGAGGATGTCGGGAACGACGCCCTGCTGCGCCACACCCCAGAAGTGGCTGCCCAGACGGCCGTAGCCGACCTGCACCTCGTCGGCGATGCACAGCCCACCGCGGGCGCGGATCTGCTCGTAGACGAGGGAGAGATAGCCCTCCGGCGGCACGACCCCGCCGGCGTTGCCCAGCACGGGTTCGCAGATGAACGCGGCCAGGTCGGCCCCCGGGCCGTTCGGATCGTCGAGGAGACGCGCCAGATCCGCCGCGTAGTGTTCTGCTGCCCCGGCACCGCGGTGCTTTCCGCGATAGGCGTTGGGAACATCCGCGATGTGCACCCACTCGGGCCGGGAGGCCAGGGCGTAGGGGTTGTCGAAGGCTGAGGTCGACACCCCATCGGAGGCCATCGTCCAGCCGTGGTAGCCCTCTCTCAGGGCGACGACGTTGCCGCGGCCGGTGTGGATCCGCGCCAGGCGCAGGGCCAGGTCCACAGCCTCGCTGCCGCTGTTGACCAGCAACACGGTGTCGAGGGAGATGTCCGGCGATGTCGCGACGATCCGTTCGCAGAGGTCAGCCAGAGCCGAGTAGAGGAACCGGGAATTCGTGTTGAGGAGCTGCAACTGGTCGCTCACGGCCCGGCTGAACCGAGGGTGGCTGTGCCCGATCACGGCGACGTTGTTGACCATATCGACATACGAGCGCCCTCGGGTGTCGATCAAAAGCTCCCGCCAGCCGCGTTCAATCTGCGGCGGCCGTTGGTAGTACTTCTCCTGCGCCGCGGCCATCACGGCGCCGCGCCGGGCCAGTTCGGCCGCCGGGTTGACGACGGATGCCTGCGGGGCCAGCCCGAGCAACCGCGCCGGGTCCGGGGCGAGGGTTGCCCACGCGGCGGCACGGGAGGCCTGGCTGAAGTGCGGGGCGGCCAGCCCCGGGTGGGCCAGCTTTTGCACGGTCACCCTCGGGCCGGCGGTGCCCAGATGCTCCCCCGCGGCGACCGACACCCCCGGCGAGCGGCTCGACGCGATTCCGCCGATGCGCAGCTCGAAACCGGCCAGGGTCAGCACCAGGCTCTCGTCACCGACCTCGGCAACCGCGGCGGCCGCGGGCGCGACGATCTCCGACCCGGCCGGCAGGAAGACCTCGGTGAACAGGGCGAAGGTGTGGGGTTCCCGGCGCGAGTGCGGCGGGGTTCGGGTGAGCCGGAACTGGCCGTAGGGGGCAACGGCCACACTGCGCCGGGCGAGCGCGGCGCGAGCGAGCTGCCACTCGGCATCCGTGTGTTGCCAGATGCCATCGGCCAGCGCCGGGCTGGTCGTGGAGAAGTCGAGCATCTCGTGGTCGCCGCCGGCGAGCGCGGGGATCATCGGGAGGAACGCGGGCGGCTCGGCACCGACCATCGGTGGCCGGCCAAGGGCCTGCCGGATGGCCGCTTCCGCCTCCTCCCAGCCGATCGCGCCGGCCGCCGCGAACACCCGCCATTCCGCGTCCATCCGGTGCCGGGCGTAATCGTTGTGCTCGTCGATCTGCACCTGCTGCTCGCCGCTGGCCACCAGCACCGCCCCGCGCAGCACGATGAGCGGCCAGAGTGCGACGATGTCGTCGTCGGTCAGGGCAACGACCTCGTCGAAGGCGACGATCGCCGCGAGCGCCGCGAGCGGGTTGTCCGGAACGTGGTGCAGAACAGATGCCGCGGTGACCGCCAACTCCGCAACCAGCCACCCGGTTCCCAGGTCGCCGAAGTCGATGACCCCCTCGGGCACGTGGTGGCCGTTCGGCAGCACCAGGCAGATCACATTGTCATCGGTGATGTCCCCGTGGATCGTCTGCAGCCGAAGTGCGGACGCCACGGTCGCGAGACGCAGGGCGGCGCTCTCGGCGATATTCGTCAGCTGCACCCGGGTCTCTTCCTGGGGCACCCAGTGCACGAGCAGGTCGATCACGGCTTTCGCGTTGCGCAGGTCCCACTGCAGCGTGCGGTCGAGGCCCTCCGCCGTGAAGTCACGCAGGTGCAGAGCCGTTGTCCCCGAGAGCCGACCCAACGCACTGACCACCGGTGGGGCCAGGTAGCCCTGCGCCTCGAGCGACGGACCCTCCAGGAAGGTCAGCAGCCGAACCGGGAGGGTGACATCCGCTGCCTGCCACTGCTGACGACTGCGTCCGTTGATTCCGCGCACCGGCTGCGGCACCTGCATCCCGCGTGCGGCCAGAAACTCCATCACCGCGTCCTGCGCGGCCAGCTCCGTGGCGGAGAAGGCAGGGTTGTCGACCTTGAGCACATACCGCCGTTCGCCCTCGCTCGAAGCGTCAGCGGCGGTGATCAGGAAATTACGATCCTGCTGACTGCCGAGTTCGCGGGCCGTGCCCGTGATCCCGAAGAGCAACGCCGCCATGGACTCGGCGTCCGCCGCGGTGATATCGGGGCGCACGAGCCCCTGTCCACTGAAGAAATCAAAACCAGGCACGTCGACGCTCCTCGCAGTTGGTGCAGTGAATCATGCCAGTTTGGCACCGCGGCGCCCGTGACCGAGCAGCGGATGCCGTCGGTCGGGTGCGCCGGTGACATCATCGAGAGAGACAGTGTCGTCGCCACAGCCTGAGGGACGCGAGCAAACACTCGTGATTCCCGGGAACAAACAACGACTGAGAGCCGCCGCAGTGACCCATCCAGCAGAGCCCCATCCAGCAGAGCCCACCGACATCCGTCTGATCGTTTCGGACATGGATGGCACTCTCCTCGACGACGACGGCCGTGTGCCGGACGCGTTCTGGCCTCTCCTCCACGCCCTCAGCCGGGTCGGAATCGTGTTCGTGCCGGCCAGCG
>Ga0136639_10000162_pt1 | contig 20414 bp, 20 predicted proteins | sample AntDrymUQ8592106_2_FD_113739 | JGI IMG/M metagenome (GOLD analysis project Ga0136639, IMG submission 113739) | Polar desert sand microbial communities from Dry Valleys, Antarctica - metaG UQ859 (21.06) | ecosystem: Environmental > Terrestrial > Soil > Desert | place: Antarctica: Dry Valley...
TCAGACGAGGAACGCCAGCACGGCGCCGAGCGACAGCACGCCCAGGGCGACGAGCTCGGCCCACGCCGGCTGCCGTCGTACCTCCGAGGCGAGCGCGACCTGCTCCGCTGAGCCCAGGCGGACCCCCCGCGAGGATCGTGCGTCCTCCATCCGACCGCGGATGCGCTCCTCGACGAAGTCGGCGTGGTCCACGCTCAGGTGCGCGTCGGCCGGCTTGCTGCGCAGCCTGCCGACGACCCCGCCGACGGCGCCGGGACGGCCGCCGCGGGTGAGCTGGCCGCGGGACTTGCCCAGCGCCGGTGAGATGAATCGCTTGTCCCCGACCCGGACGGCGAACAGCTGACGCACCGCGAGCTCCTCGACCGCAGCGAGGGGGATCGTGACCGTCTCGGTCATGTTGCGCAGCTCCAGGTCCTCACCCACGAGCGAGATGCGCGGGCGCAGCATCGCCATCCAGCTCAGCAGGCCCCCCGCCGCTGAAGCGGCGATCACCCAGTCGGCGAAGCCCGCCTGACGGTCCACGATCCCCACGACGACCACCCCCGTCGCCAGCAGCAGGCCGACGGTCCCCATGACGCGACCGCTCGTGGGAGTGAATCGTTCGGGCTGCTCCTCGGACACCGCGGCTCCTGCCTGCTCGGCGCTGCCCGGCGGGCAGCTCGTCGTTTGTCCCCAGTCTTCCCGACGACCCTATGCTGGGGTGATGCCTTCATCCCCGTCCGCTGCGCCCGCACCGGGTCAGACCTGGGACTTCTCGGACATCACCGGCTCGAACGACTCCCTGCGTCGCTTCCTGCACGGGCTCCCGGGAGTCGACCAGGTCGGCGCCGAGTCACGTGCTGCCTCCCTGGGCACCCGCTCGATCAAGACCACCGCCAAGGCCTATGCGCTGGACCTGGCGATCCGCATGGTCGACCTGACGACCCTCGAGGGCCAGGACACCCACGGCAAGGTCCGGGCGCTCGCTGCGAAGGCGATGCGGCCCGACCCCGCCGACCCGACCTGCCCGGCCGCTGCCGCGGTCTGCGTCTACCCCGACATGGTGGGCGTGGCCAAGGAGGTCCTCGGTGACAGCGGCGTCCACGTCGCCGCGGTCGCCACGGCGTTCCCCAGCGGTCGTGCAGCTCTCGACATCAAGCTCGCTGACACGCGCGACGCGGTCGAGGCCGGTGCCGACGAGATCGACATGGTCATCGATCGTGGCGCGTTCCTCTCGGGCCACTACCTGCAGGTCTTCGAGGAGATCGTCGCCGTCAAGGAGGCGTGTCGTCGAGACGACGGACAGAGCGCCCACCTCAAGGTGATCTTCGAGACCGGCGAGCTGCAGACCTACGACAACGTACGACGTGTCAGCTGGCTGGCGATGATGGCCGGCGCCCACTTCATCAAGACCTCCACGGGCAAGGTCCAGCCGGCAGCGACCCCGCCGGTGACGATGATCATGCTCGAGGCCGTGCGGGACTTCCGCGAGGCGACCGGCCAGATGGTCGGCGTCAAGCCGGCCGGCGGCATCCGGACCGCCAAGGACGCCATCAAGTACCTCGTGATCGTCAACGAGGTCGCTGGCCCCGACTGGCTGGACCCCGACTGGTTCCGCTTCGGCGCCTCGACGCTCCTCAACGAGCTGCTCATGCAGCGCACCAAGATGACAACCGGGCGCTACTCCGGTCCCGACTACTTCACGGTGGACTGATCCCTATGACGTTCGACTACGCCCCCGCCCCCGAGTCGCGCACCATCGTCGACATCAAGGCCTCCTACGGCCTGTTCGTCAACGGTGAGTTCGTCGACGGCACCGGCACGTCCTTCAAGACGATCAACCCCGCCACCGAAGAGGTCCTCGCGGAGGTCGCCGAGGCCTCCGAGGCCGACGTCGACGCCGCGATCAAGGCCGCCCGTCGGGCCCACACCCGCGTCTGGTCGCGGATGCCCGGCAAGGAACGCGCCAAGTACCTCTACCGCATCGCGCGCATCATCCAGGAGCGTGGCCGCGAGCTGGCCGTCCTGGAGACGATCGACAACGGCAAGCCGATCAAGGAGTCGCGCGACGTCGACATCCCGGTCGTCGCCGCCCACTTCTTCTACTACGCCGGCTGGGCCGACAAGCTGGAGCACTCCGGCTACGGCACGCGCTCGCTCGGCGTCGCCGCCCAGGTCATCCCGTGGAACTTCCCGCTGCTGATGCTGGCGTGGAAGATCGCGCCCGCCCTCGCGTGCGGCAACACCGTGGTCCTCAAGCCGGCCGAGACCACGCCGCTCACCGCGCTGCTCTTCGCCGAGATCTGCCAGCAGGCCGACCTGCCGCCCGGCGTCGTCAACATCGTCACCGGCGCCGGCGCCACCGGCCAGGCCCTGGTGGGCCACCCGGACGTCGACAAGGTCGCGTTCACGGGCTCCACCGCGGTCGGCAAGGCCATCGCCCGCGCCGTCGCGGGCACCGACAAGAGGGTCACCCTCGAGCTCGGCGGCAAGGCCGCCAACATCGTCTTCGACGACGCGCCGCTCGACCAGGCCGTCGAGGGCATCGTCGACGGCATCTTCTTCAACCAGGGCCACGTCTGCTGCGCCGGATCACGCCTGCTCGTGCAGGAGTCCATCGCCGACGAGCTGCTCACCAAGCTCAAGCGCCGGATGTCGACGCTGCGCGTGGGCGACCCGCTCGACAAGAACACCGACATCGGGGCGATCAACTCCGCGGCGCAGCTCGCCCGCATCCACGAGCTCTCCGACATCGGTGAGCTGGAGGGAGCCGGACGCTGGTCGCCGGAGTGTGAGCTGCCCACCACCGGCTTCTGGTTCCCCCCGACGCTGTTCACCGGGGTCACGCAGGCCCACCGGATCGCTCGCGACGAGGTCTTCGGCCCCGTGCTGTCGGTGCTGACGTTCCGCACGCCCAGCGAGGCGGTCGAGAAGGCCAACAACACGCCGTACGGCCTCTCGGCGGGGGTCTGGACCGACAAGGGCTCCCGGATCCTGCACATGGCGGGCGCCCTGCGCGCCGGTGTGGTGTGGGCCAACACGTTCAACAAGTTCGACCCCACGAGTCCGTTCGGCGGGTTCAAGGAGTCCGGCTACGGCCGCGAAGGTGGCCGTCACGGCCTCGAGGCCTACCTGAAGGGTGGCGAGTGATGTCGCGCGTCGAGGTCCGCAAGACCTACAAGCTCTACATCGGTGGCGCCTTCCCGCGCTCCGAGTCGGGCTACTCCTACCTCGTCCACGACTCGAAGGGAGCCTTCGTGGCCAACGCCGCCCTCGCCTCGCGCAAGGACGCCCGTGACGCTGTCGTCGCTGCCCGCAAGGCGTTCGGCGGCTGGTCGGGCAAGACGGCCTACAACCGCGCTCAGATCCTCTACCGGATCGCGGAGCTCATGGAGGATCGCCGCCCCCAGTTCGTGCAGGCGCTGCGCCAGTCCGAGGGCCTCACCGCGGCCCGTGCGGAGCGGGCGCTCGACGACGCGATCGACCGCCTGGTCTGGTACGCCGGGTGGGCCGACAAGCTCACCCAGGTCATCGGCAACGCCAACCCGGTCGCCGGCCCCTACTTCAACCTCTCCACGCCCGAGCCGACCGGCGTCGTCGCTGTGATCGCCCCGCAGGAGTCCTCACTGCTCGGCCTGGTGAGCGCGATCGCCCCGGTCATCGTCACCGGCAACACGGTCGTGGTCATCTCCTCCTACGACCGACCGCTGCCCGCCGTCACCTTCGCCGAGGTCCTCGCGACCTCCGACGTGCCCGGTGGCGTTGTCAACATCCTCACCGGCTCGGCAGCCACGATCGCCCCCTGGCTGGCCTCCCACATGGACGTCAACGCGATCGACCTGGTCGGCATCGCCGGTGACACCGAGCTCGCGACGTCGCTCGAGGTGGCTGCGGCCGACAACCTCAAGCGCGTACGCCGCGCCCCGGCCGCCGAGCCCGACTGGTCGGCCGACCCGGGCCTGGCCGCCATGACCGCCTTCGTGGAGACGAAGACGGTCTGGCACCCGATGGGCGTCTGACCAACCGTCGTGTCACATTGCGCCGACCCGGGCGTGCTCCTCGTCGATCACCGCGGGGTCGAGCTTGGTGAAGATCGGGCTCGGCTTCTCCACCGTCGTCCCGACCGTGACCGGGCGTGAGGCCCAGACCGGGGTGCGGGTGTAGTCGCCGGTGATGATCGGGTAGACGTGCAGGCCGGCGCCGTGGCCGGGGTCGAGGTCCTCGACGTGCTCGATGTGGGGCATGGGCATGAACTCGCCCTCGCCGCCGTAGGTCGCCCAGACCTTGTTGGAGGAGTGCGGGAGGAACGGCGCGAGCAGGGTGTTGCAGTCCAGGACGCACTGCGCAGCCACGTGCAGCACGGTCCCGAGTCGCTCGCGCTGGGACTCGTCCTTCATCTTGAAGGGCTCGGTGACGGTGAGGTACTTGTTGACCTCGCCGACCACGCGCATCGCCTCGGCGATCGCGTTGCGCTGCCGGTGTCGGCCGATGAGGTCACCGACAGTGTCGAAGCCACCGCGCACGGCGGCCAGCACGGCCTCGTCGACCTCCTCGAGCGGGCCCGCGGGCGGGATCTCGCCGAAGCTCTTGGCGATCATCGTGGCGGTGCGGTTGACCAGGTTGCCCCAGCCCGCGACCAGCTCGGAGTTGGTGCGCGTGACGAACTCCGCCCAGGTGAAGTCGGAGTCGGAGGTCTCGGGCCCGGCTGCGGAGATGAAGTAGCGCAGCGCGTCGGGCTGGTAGCGCGAGAGCATGTCGCCGACCAGGATCACGTGGCCGCGGCTGGTGGAGAACTGCTTGGACTCCATCGTCATGAACTCCGAGGACACGACCTCGGTCGGAAGGCGCAGGTCGCCGTAGGTCCCCGGTGCACCGCCGCGCTCGCCACGCCCGTCGTAGGCCAACAGCTCCGCAGGCCAGATCTGGCTGTGGAAGACGATGTTGTCCTTGCCCATGAAGTAGTAGGACAGCGACTCCGGGTCATTCCACCACTGACGCCAGGCTTCGGGATCGCCCGAGCGGCGGGCCCACTCGATGGAGGCCGAGAGATAGCCGATGACGGCATCGAACCAGACGTAGAGCCGCTTGGTGCCCTGCTCGCGCCATCCGTCGAGCGGGATCGGGATGCCCCAGTCGATGTCGCGGGTCATGGCCCGCGGGCGGATCTCCTTGAGGATGTTCTGCGAGAACTTGATGACGTTGGGGCGCCACAGCCCGGTCGCCTCGCACTCGTCGAGCCACACCTTGAGCGCGTCGGCCAGCGCCGGGAGGTCGAGGAAGAAGTGCTGGGTCTCGATGAACTCCGGCGTCTCGCCGTTGATCTTGGATCGCGGGTCCACCAGGTCGGTCGCGTCGAGCTGGTTGCCGCAGTTGTCGCACTGGTCGCCACGCGCCTCGGTGTAGCCACAGATCGGGCAGGTGCCCTCGATGTAGCGGTCCGGCAGGGTGCGCCCGGTCGAGGGGCTGATCGCGCCGAAGGTCGTCTGCTCGACCATGTAGCCGTTGCGGTGCACCGTCTCGAACATCTCCTGCACCACGAGGTAGTGGTTGCCGGTGGTCGTGCGGGTGAAGAGGTCGTAGGACAACCCGAGATCCACGAGGTCCTGCACGATGACCGCGTTGTTCTTGTCCGCCAGGTCCTTGGCGGACACACCCTGCTTGTCGGCGGCCACCAGGATCGGGGTGCCGTGCTCGTCGGTGCCCGAGACCATCAGGACGTCGTGACCCGCCATCCGCATGTAACGGCTGAAGACGTCGGAGGGCACACCGAAACCGGCCACGTGGCCGATATGGCGCGGGCCATTTGCGTAGGGCCAGGCGACGGCGGACAGGACATGGGTCATGCCCCTGATCCTAGGGTCGGGGCCTCAGTAGCGCTCGATCCGGGCCTGCGCCCGGGTGCGGATGTCGGCGAGCCTGGCCTGGAGCCGCTCTCCCGGACAGGCGGTCTCGTTGGTGGCCCGGTGACCGGAGATGACCGGCAGGCGCACCTGGCGCCCCGCGGCGTAGCGGTCGCTGCCCTCGGAGCTGACGCTCACCCCGCCGCGGGCGTCGTGTCCGTAGCGATCGAGCTTCCAGGCCGCGAGCCGCACCACCATCGTGACCGCGGCGTTGGTGGGCTTGGCCGCCTCGAAGTTGCCGATCACCGAGATCCCGACCGAGGCGTGGTTGAAGCCCAGCGCATGGGCACCGCGGACCGCCTTGCCCACCCCACCCGAGCGACCGACCCAGGCACGACCGAACCGGTCGACGACGAAGTTGTAGCCCAGGTCGAACCAGCCCAACGACTGGGTGTGGTAGCGGTACATCCCGCGCAGGATGCCCGGCACGTCGGCTCGTCGGTAGTCGTTGCCCGACGCCGTGTGGTGCACGACGACGTGGCGGAGACCGGCGTTGTAGCGCGGCGTGCCGTTGCGCCACGAGGGATCTGCGCCCCACTTCGCTCGGCTGATCAGCTCCGGCTGCGGAGCACGCTGCGGGGCACGCTGCGAGGCCGGGGATGCGGTGCGTGCTGCGGGGGATGACGCGCGCGCGGCGCCGGCCGCGGCCGTCCTGTCGGCTGCCCGGACACCGGGGTCGATCAGCACCAGGCGCAACCCGCGGTGCCGCTGTCCCACGACGTCGACCTGGACGCCGTCGGAGGGGCCCATCCAGAGCAGCTCGCTCGCGCGCAGCCCCGGCGTGCCCTCACCGCCGACACCCGCACTCTCGGCCAGCGCGTCGACCTCGCGCCAGGCCCGCCAGCCCTCCGGCCCGCGCGAGCGGACGCGAAGCGTGGGGTCGACGCCCCGCCACGTCAGCCCGAGCATTGAGTACGACGACGTACGTCGCGGGCCGTGGGGGACCGGCACCTCCGCGGAGCGCACCGGACCGCCCTGATCGGGCTTCAGCCGGATCGTCGCGGAGGTGGCCGCGACCCCGGCCGCAGCCCCGGCCGCGGGGTCCGTCGAGATCGATGGCAGCACCCACAGAGCTGTGGTCAAGGTGACTGCAGTGGCCCATGTGGCGATTCCCGAGAAGCGCATGGGAGCCCATTCTGCGGCACTCCTCGCCTGCCGTCGACCTCGAGCACCTCGGGAGGAGGGCTAACGTCGGCTCATGGACCCCCTGATCGCCGAAGACCTGACGCTCCTGCTGCTGGACGACGAGAAGGGCACCTTCCGCGCCAGCAGCTACCTCGCGACCGTGCTGGGCGGCGCCGTGCTGATCGAGCTCGCGCTCACCGAAGCCGCCACGGTCGAGGAGAAGACGAGCATGTGGCGCTCCGCGAAGGTGCACGCCGAGTCCGGCCCTCCACCCGCCGACCCCGTGCTCGCGGAGGCCTTGCGGACCGTCGCCGAGAAGGATCGGTCCGCCGACGACCTGGTCGACCGGCTCGGCAAGGGACTCAAGGAGACGCTCACCGATCGACTCGTCGAGCGCGGGATCCTGGATCGCCAGCAGGACAAGGTCCTGGGCCTCTTCCCCCGCACCCGCTGGCCGATGACCGACGCGACCCACGAGCAGGAGGTGCGTCGCCAGGTGACGGCCGCGCTGGTGCAGGGGACGGAGCCTGATCCGCGCACCGCTGCGCTGGTCGCCCTGCTCGCGGCCGTCGACCAGGCCCACCAGGTCATCGATCACGAAGGTGTGTCGTCGCGCGAGGTCAAGCGGCGCGCGAAGCAGATCGCGGACGGAGCCTGGGCGGCCACGGGCGTGCGCGACGCGATCACCGCCTCGATGGTGGCGGTCACGGCCGCAGTCAGCGTGGCGACCACCGCGGCGGTGATCTCGGGCTGAACAGCCCGATCAGCTGAAATCGAGGTCCCCGGTGCGCGATCGCTTGAGCTCGTAGAAGTGGGGGAACTTCGCAACGGCCACACAGCCGTCCCAGAGCGCGCCCGCCTCCTCGCCACGCGGGATGCTCGAGAGCACCGGGCCGAAGAACGCTGCGCCCTCGAACGCGATCGTCGGCGTGCCGACGTCGTCGCCGACCTGGTCCATGCCCTCGTGGTGCGAAGCCGCCACGGCCGCGTCCAGCGAGGTGTCGTCCATCGCATCGACGACCTCGGGCTCGAGTCCCGCGTCGGCGACAGCAGCGGCGATCAGCTCGCGCGAGATCTTCTCGCCGCCGTTGTGGATGCGCGTGCCCATCGCGGTGTAGAGCGGGAGGAGCACCTCACGCCCGTGCTTCTGCTCGGCCGCGATGCAGACGCGCACCGGGCCCCAGGCAGGCGCGAGCAGCTCGCGGTACTCATCGGGGATGTCCTTGTCCTGGTTGAGGTAGGCAAGGCTCATCACGTGCCAGGTGACGTCGATGTCGCGCACCTGCTCGACCTCGAGGATCCACCGTGAGGTGATCCAGGCGAAGGGACACAGCGGGTCGAACCAGAAGTCGGCTTGGGTCGTCGTCATGACCTGATCCAACACCTCAGGACCTGAACCTCTTCCCGGTCCCCGGCTACTTCTTCTTCACGAACAGGCGCTCGGAGCCGGCCGCGGGCAGCACGGCGCCGCCACCGGAGTAGAGGACGCGCACCTTCTTCCAACCGGGCTTAAGACCGTCCAGCACGATGCGCACCTTGCCGGCGACGACCTCCCCACTGACCTTCTTGGCTCCGATCGAGACCGTGACCGTGCCCACCGGTCGGGCCACCCCGGGAGCGGCGACCCGCACGATCACGACAGCCCGCCGCGGTGTGCTCGCCGGCTTCACATCGAGCACCGGCTTGGTCATGACGGGTGAGTCGCCACGGACCACCTGCGAGGTGCTGCGATAGCTGGTGCGGCTCAGGTCGACGCGCACGGAGACGTGGGAGCCGACGTCCCCGCCGCGCAGCTCGTACGACGAACCGGTGGCGCCGGCGATCGGCTCACCGTCGCGCAGCCAGGTGTAGACGGCGAACGCGTCGGCCGGCTCGAACACCCCGGGCGTGAGCGTAAGCGTGCGGCCGAGCCGCGCGAGGCCGCTCAGCGCGAAGGGCTGGGAGATCGCGATGGTCCCGGCGATGACGGGGACGGTGGGCTCGGAGAGGGCCTGCTTGGGCGCGTAGCCCGGGCTGCGGGCGACGACGGCCGCCGTGATGCGCGCATCGATCTGGCGCTGGGCCAGACGCAGCTGCGGCCCGGTGGCGCCCGCGATGGGTGCGCCGTCGGCGTACCACTGGACGGTGGTGGAGCCGGGCTCCGGTGACCAGCTTCCGGCGCTGACCTCGAGCACCTCGTCCACCTCGGCCACACCGGAGATGACCGGGACCGCGGTGCTGGTGTGCTCGCCCACCCGGACGTCGTCGGGAGCGGGCGTGCGCGCGGTCGCGGCGGCGTAGCCCTTCTTGCTCGCCGTGACCTGCACGGTCAGGCGCTTGCCGCGCTGGGCGGGCGTGGGGACGTAGCGTGCCGCGGTGGCACCGGAGATCGTGGCGCCGTCGACGAGCCACTGGAAGGCATAGGAGCCGGCCGGCTTCCAGGTGCCGGTCGTGGCGACGAGGGGGGCGCCGACGCGGGGGGTGCCCTCCACGGCGGGCGGTTCGACGTTGGTGACCGCGAGGTCGTTGAAGTGGATGAAGCCCGAGGGCCAGCGTCCATCGGCCTTGCGGATCGTGCGCCAGTGGAAGTCGCCCGACCAGCTGTCCTCGGAGATCACGATCACCGTGCTGGAGACGACCTGCTCGACATAGGCGACGTGACCGCTGGAGCCGGTGCCGGGCGCGTTGGCGCGCCACCAGGCGATGGCGCCGACCGTGGGCACGGAGTCGGTGATGCTCGCCTTCTTGAGCCCCCACTCGCTGGCGTTGCCACCACCGGACCAGGGGCGCTCGTTGGGCATCCCGCTACGCACCATGCGGTAGGCCGCGTAGTTGGTGCAGTTGTGCCCGGCATACATCCGCCAGTACATCTGCGAGCCGGCCGTGCGGTACCCGAAGTGGGAGTAGCCGGCGTCGGAGCAGCCCACGTAGCCCGTGCACAGGTAGGCCGAGGAGCGCTGCTCGACGGCGCCGTAGCGGGTCAGCGACGGCTTCTCGTCGGCCGCCTGGACCGGGGCGACTCCCACCAGGGGGGTCACGGACAGCAGCAACCCACTGAGGAGCAGGGTGCAGCCGAGCCGCCGGGTACGGGTCACGGACGGTGATTAAACACCTGTCAAGCACCGCGCGCGGCGTTTCGCGACAATTTTCTCAGGGAGTGACACGCGCCCCATGCCCCCCACTCGTCACCAGCGCCCCTCCCACGGGAGCGCGAAGGCGCTGGTTCGTCCCCCCGATTCGACGGGTGCGATGATGGCGCGCATGCCTGGAACCAACCTGACCAGGGACGAGGCCGCCACCCGCGCCTCCCTCCTGGCCGTCGAGTCCTACACGATCGACCTCGACCTCACCGTGTCCGACATGGTCTTCGAGAGCACCACCGTGATCCGGTTCACGTGCTCGCAGCCCGGAGCCTCCACGTTCGCCGACCTGCTCGGCGCCACCCTGCACGAGGTGACCCTCAACGGTCGCCCGCTGGACCTCGTCGACGCCTACGTCGACTCGCGCATCGCGCTCGACGACCTGCAGGCCGACAACGAGCTGCGCGTGCGTGCCGAGCTGCCCTACAGCCACACCGGCGAGGGCCTGCACCGCTTCGTCGACCCGGTCGACGGACGCGTCTACCTCTACTCGCAGTTCGAGGTGCCCGATGCGCGCCGCGTCTACACCACCTTCGAGCAGCCCGACCTGAAGTCGGAGTTCACGTTCAACGTGACCGCGCCGGCGCACTGGAAGGTCGTGTCCAACTCCCCCTCACCCGAGCCCGAGCAGGTCGAGGGAGCGTCGGAGAAGGCCGTGTGGCGCTTCGCGCCCACCAAGAAGATGTCGACCTACATCACCGCGCTCGTCGCCGGTGACTACCACGAGGTCCAGCACACCTACGTCGGCAAGCACGGCGAGATCCCCCTCGGGCACTACTGCCGCCAGTCGCTGGTCGAGCACCTCGACGTCGACGAGCTCGTCAAGATCACCGAGCAGGGCTTCGCCTTCTTCGAGGAAGCCTTCGACTATCCCTACCCGTTCGGCAAGTACGACCAGCTCTACGTGCCGGAGTACAACATGGGCGCGATGGAGAACGCCGGCTGCGTGACCCTGCGCGACGAGTACCTCCCTCGCAGCCGCCAGCCCCGCTCGTTCTACGAGTTCCGCTGCTCGGTGATCCTCCACGAGATGGCCCACATGTGGTTCGGCAACCTCGTGACGATGAAGTGGTGGGACGACCTCTGGCTCAACGAGTCCTTCGCGGAGTGGGCCTGCTACCACGCCGAGGTCGAGGCCACCGAGTACACCGACGCCTGGACCGGCTTCGCCAACGCCCGCAAGCAGACCGGCTACCGCCAGGACCAGCTGCCCTCGACCCACCCGATCGCCGCCGACAACCACGACCTGCAGGCCGTCGAGGTCAACTTCGACATGATCACCTACGCCAAGGGCGCCTCGGTGCTCAAGCAGCTCGTCGCCTGGGTGGGCCTGGAGGACTTCCAGGCCGGACTGCAGCAGTACTTCAAGGACTTTGCCTACGGCAACCCCGAGTTCAAGGACCTGCTCGCCGCACTCGAGAAGTCGTCGGGCCGCGAGCTGTCCGGCTGGGCCCAGGAGTGGCTCCAGACCGCTGGCGTCAACACGCTCTCCCCCGTCTTCGAGATCGACGCCGAGGGCCGCTACGCCTCGCTCGCCGTGCGTCAGACCGCCCACCCCGACTGGCCGACCCTGCGGCGCCACCGCCTCGGCATCGGTCTCTACGACGCCGTGGCCAACGAGGCCGGCGAGACCCGGCTGGTGCGCCGGCGCTACGTCGAGACCGACGTCGAGGGCGAGCTGACCGAGATCGCGGAGCTCGCCGGTGAGCAGCAGCCCGACCTGCTCCTTCTCAACGACGCCGACCTGACCTACGCCAAGATCCGCCTGGACGAGCGCTCGCTCACCACGGTCGTCGACGGGCTCTCGCTCCTCGACGACTCCCTCGCGCGCGCCGTCGTGTGGGGGGCCGCCTGGGACATGACCCGCGACGCCGAGATGCGCGCCTCCGACTTCGTCGCCCTCGTGCTGCGCAACATCGGCGCCGAGACCGACTCGTGGGGCGTCAGCAGGATCCCGACGTACGCCGCCCAGGCCGTGCACCACTTCTCCGCCAAGGCCAACCGGGCCGGCCTGAGCGCGCAGTGGGAGCTCGGGCTGCGCGAGCTGCTCGGTGCCGCCGAGCCCGGCAGCGACCACCAGCTGACCTTCGCCCGGTCCTACGCCGCGACCGCCCACAGTGAGGCGGCCCTGGCCGACCTGACCGCCCTGCTGGACGGCTCCCTGGGCTTCGACGACCTGGCCGTCGACCAGGACCTGCGCTGGGTCCTCGTCACCGCGTTGGCCGCAGCCGGCGCCGTGGGCGAGGAGCAGATCGCCACGGAGCTGGAGCGCGACAACACCATCTCCGGGCAGGAGCGTGCGGCCGGCGCGCGCGCCGCGCAACCCACCGCGGAGGCCAAGGCCACCGCGTGGGAAGCGGCGATCACGCAGACCGACACCCCCAACGAGACGCAGCGCTCGATCATCATGGCGTTCCAGCGCCCCGGTCAGGACCAGGTGCTCCAGCCCTACGTCGAGACCTACCTGCAGGCGGCCGACGACCTCTGGGAGCACCTTGGCACGCAGCGGGCCTCCACGGCCCTGGAGTTCATCTTCCCGCGCCAGCTCGCCAGCGAGGAGCTGCTCGCCCGCGTCGACGACTGGCTGGAGACCTCACCGGCCAACCCCGCCGCCAAGCGCTACGTGCGCGAGGGACGTGCCGACGTGGCCCGCGCGCTGGCTGCCCAGGCGAAGGACGCCGGCTGACCTGAGACGCCTGCGCGCCGGTCACTCGCCGGCGTGCAGCGTCTCGGCCGGGCGCGCGTGCTCGGACAAGTAGGTGATGCCGCGCTTGAGGCCACCGACGAGGTCGCCGGTGGCGAAGTCGGTCTGCATCGCCACGATCGCGAGCTCCACCTCGGGGTCGCTGAGAGTGCGACGGACGTAGCCGCCGGTGACGACCTCGAGCGCACGCGCGGCCGGGTCGACCATGATCAAGATGCTGCGCGCCGGGGCGACCAGCGAGTTGTGCAGACTCGTGGCGAACCTGCGCGGCTCACTGCCCGACGTACCGACGAACACCGAGATCTCGGCACGACACAGCTGCTCGGCCCTGCGGATCGCCTCGTCCAGCGAGAACCGCTCGGCACTGCTGAAGGGGTCACCAGCGGCCACTGGCGCCACCTGCTTCAGACGTCGCGCCGTCCGGACCGGCGAGCTCGCCGGCGCTCTTGCGAGGGCCGCCGAGCCACTGGTTGTGCACGGGCGCGGCGCCCGGGGCGATCCGCTCACCGCGGACGAGCGCGGGCACGTAGACCGCTGAGGCGATGGCAACGAAGAGCAGGATCGGCACACCGGCGAGCAGCAGGACCGCATGGAGCATGTCCACGGGCTCGCTCGCAGGCCACCCCTCGGACGCTTCGGCGCTCGCCGGCGCGGCGAGGGCGAGGGACAGGCCCGCGGACGTGAGCGCTGTCACGAGGAGGAGCACCGTTCGGCGTAGGACGAGAGAGGGCTTCGTGGTCACGGGGTCCAGCGTATCGGCTCAACTCGATCAGCCTGACCAGAGATGCTAAGGATGGGCGCATGCTTTCAACTCCTGCGACCAGCACCTGTGATCCAGGCGAGACGGTCTGCGACCTCGCGTTCAAGCTGACCGGCGACCCAACGGTGGCGACGGTGGCTGATGTCATCATCGGCGCACCGCTGGCCCTGGTCGGTCTGGTCCTGCTCGCCCTCGTGGTGCGCTGGGTCCTGCACCGCCTCGTCGACCGGGTCGTGCGGCGGGCCGAGGGGGGCGTCCTGCCGGACGCCGTCGGGCGGCTCTCCAAGGCGCGGCGGGGCATCCCGCGAGACCACACCCCCGTGGCTCGCGAGGTCATCGCCTCCACGCGGCGGGTCCAGCGGGCCAAGACGATCGGCAGCCTGCTCAAGAGCATCATCACCGGCGTCGTGGTGGCGATCTTCGGCACGATGGTCCTCGACGAGATCGGCGTCAACATCGCGCCCATCATCGCCAGCGCCGGGATCATCGGGCTCGCGCTCGGCTTCGGCGCCCAGTCCCTGGTCAAGGACTTCCTCTCCGGGATCTTCATGATCCTCGAGGACCAGTACGGCGTCGGTGACGTCATCGACGTGGGCGAGGCCAGCGGCACGGTCGAGGCCGTGAGCCTGCGCATCACGCGCCTGCGCGACGTCAACGGCACCGTCTGGTACGTCCCCAACGGCGAGATCATGCGCGTGGGCAACATGAGCCAGAACTGGGCGCGCACGGTGCTCGACATCAACGTCTCGTACGGCGAGGACCTCGCCCGCGTGCGCCGGGTGCTGCAGGACGTCGCGCACGACCTGTGGGAAGACGAGGAGTACAAGTTTCTCATCATCGAGGAGCCCGAGGTCTGGGGCGTCGAGAGCCTCGGCATCGACGGCGTGGCCGTGCGGGTCACGCTCAAGACGGCCCCGCTCGAGCAGTGGGCCGTGGCCCGGGAGATGCGTCAGCGGATCAAGTCCCGCTTCGACCACGAGGGGATCGAGATCCCGTTCCCGCAGCGCGTCGTCTGGAACCGTCAGGAGCCGGCGGCCCCGGCCGGGGCCGGGGCCGACCAGTCCTGAGTCAGGCCAGCGCGGCGTCGAGCGTGATCGTCGTGCCGGTCAGCGCCTGGCTGACGGGGCAGCCGGTCTTGGCGGCCTCGGCAGCGGCGACGAAGTCGTCGTTGCTCATGCCCTCGACCACGGCCCGCACGGTCAGCTTGATGCCGGTGATGCCGGTGCCGGGCGTGAACTCCACGTCGGCGGTCGTGTCGATCGACGTCGCCTCGGTGCCGGCCTTGGCCAGTCCGTTGGAGAGCGCCATCGAGAAGCAGGACGAGTGAGCAGCGGCGATCAGCTCCTCGGGGCTGGTCTTGCCGTTCGCCTCCTCGGCACGCGAGGGCCAGGACACGTCGTACGTGCCGAGTCCGGAGGACTCGAGGGTGACCTTGCCGGCACCCTCGAAGAGGCTGCCTTCCCAGTGCGTCGTGGCCTTGCGAGTCGTTGCCATGTGCCCATCACTCCTTGTAGGTCGGGGGTCGATCGGGGTGCGTCCGCGAGTCTTGCACGCCGGTGACAGGCCTCCCGGGGACGCCCAGCACAATGGGTCCGTGAGCACCTACTACGAGGAGATCGGCGGCTTCGAGACCTTCCGACGCATCGTCGCGAAGTTTTACGAGGGCGTCGCCACCGACGAGGTGCTGCGCCCCCTCTATCCCGAGGAGGACCTCGGTCCTGCCGAGGAGCGTTTCCTGCTCTTCCTCGTCCAGTACTGGGGAGGACCCACCACCTATTCCGACCAGCGCGGCCACCCCCGCCTGCGGATGCGGCACGCGCCTTTCGCCGTCACGCCCGAGGCGAAGGACCGGTGGCTGCTGCACTTCCGCGCCGGGCTCGACGAGGTCGCGCTCCCGCCCGAGCAGGACGAGAAGTTCTGGGACTACGTCACCCACGCAGCGCAGTTCATGGTCAACACCCTGGAGTGAGTGCGCTTCGTCCACCTCAAGGGGCGTGAAGCCCACGGCTCGAGGAGAGTCCGTGACAGCACTACAGGGAAGGCTGTGCGCCTCATCAGCTCTGCTGGCGGCCGCGGGTTCGTTGCTGGTGAGTTCTCCCTACGACGCCACCGCCAACAACAGCTCGCGGTAGGCCGGGTCGGGCGCGACCGCCCGCCCCGTGGTGGCATCGACGAAGACCATCGTCACCCGGGCCCGCGACAAGAGGACGTCCTGGTCGCAGATCTCGGCCTCGATGGTCATGGAGCGCTCGCCGAGTCGCACGACGCGTGACCACACGTCGTACGGCTCGGGACGGAACATGATGGGCACCCGGTAGTCGACGTCGGTCTGCGCGACCACCATGACCGGGTGCGTCAGGCCTCCGGCGTCGCGCAGCAGCCCGGTCTGGAGGCGGATGCGCGCCTCCTGGAAGTACTCGAAGTACTTCACGTTGTTGACGTGGCCGTAGACGTCGACGTCGGAGAAGCGGACATGCAGGGTGTAGTGGCTGGCGCCAGCGCGCGAGACGGGCGACAGCGGAGCCGGGCGCACGTGCTCGGCGGGTTCGAGGAGACGCGTCAGCGCCTCCCGCTCCTCTGCCGAGATCCGGCGGGGACGCTCACTGGCGAAGACGTAGGGCGTCAGCACGGTCGACGCACGGAGGTAGACGGTGCGGCCAGGCTCATCGTCGGGCGCGTCGTGGTAGATCTCGTAGGCCATCGTGAACGACGCGGCGCGGATCTCGGTGACCCAGGACTCGATCTTCACGCTGGTGCTGATGTCGTGCAGGGGCGCCCGGTAGGTCACCTCGTGGCGGACCACCACGACGCCCTCAGCGAGCTCCTCGGTGCGTGGCTCCGGGGCGTGCGTACGGAGCATGTCGACGCGCGCTTCCTGCAGGTAGTCGACGTAGACCACGTTGTTGACATGACCCTGGAGGTCGAGGTCGGCCCACCGCAGGGGGCACTCATAGACGTGGCGCACGCCCCGATGCTCGCAGATCGAGCGCCGGGACGGCGCTGGGTCGTCAGTGGCTGAACGTGAGCCGGCCGTAGTAGCCGCGGATCGACTCGTGGCGAGCCACGCGGGTGCGGCGGTTCGTCGCGACGAAGTCGGTGACGACGGCCAGCGACAGAGCGATCGCGAGGCCGGCGACGACCAGGAAGGCGACCGCGAAGGGGGTGATGGTGGGAAGCAGGTCGAAGGACATGAGGTGCCAACTTTCTACAGATGTAGTTTCTACTTATGTAGAAAACTACACCTGTAGAACCTTCGGTTCAAGGATGGCTAGTGTGGCCTCGAACACCTCCCCCAGGATGAAGGTCCGATGACCACGACACCCCTCACCCCGCGCCGCCGCGCGATCCTCGACGCCGCCACCGCCGTGGTCGTCGAGCAGGGTCTGCGTGGGCTCACGCACCGCGCGGTCGACCGTGCGGCCGGTCTCCCCCAGGGGAGTACGTCGGCCTACCTGCGCACCCGGCGCGCCCTCCAGCTCGCGCTCACCGAGCACGTCGCGTCCCGGGTGGCAGACGACGTCGACGACCTGCTCGAGCAGGTCTCCGGCTGCACGCCCGAGGACCCCCGCACCGTCGAGCTGGTGCTGGCCATGTTCGCCCGGTGGCTCGACGAGCGCGCGCTGGTGCTGGCGAAGGTCGAGCTGACCATGGAGGCGGCCCGTGACCCGGAGCTGGCCGAGCTGCTCGGCCGCGAGCGGTCCCGGATCGTGGGCGTCGTGGCCGAGGTCCTGGCCGGCCACGGACAGGACCAGACCCACGACCGTGCCGAGGCCATGCTCGCGTCCTTCGACGGGATCCTGCTCTCGGCGCTGCTGCGCCCTGCCGAGGAGCGGCGCGACTACCTCGCCCGCTCCCTGGCCCTGGCGATGCCTCCCCTGAGCACCGAGCAGACCGCGTGACGACCTGTTCTAGTCTGAGCACCGCATCACCCACCCGAGATCGGAGTTCCATCCATGCCCGAGGCAGTCATCGTTTCCGTAGCGCGTTCGCCCATCGGCCGCGCCAACAAGGGGTCGCTCAAGGACCTGCGTCCCGACGACCTGGCGGCGACCATCGTCAAGACCGCGCTCGACAAGATCCCTGCGCTCGACCCCAACACGGTCGACGACCTCTACCTGGGCTGCGGTCTGCCCGGCGGTGAGTCCGGCAACAACATGGGGCGCATCGTCAACGTGCTCAACGGCATGGACGCCGTCCCCGGCGCCACCGTGACGCGCTACTGCGCCTCGTCGGTGCAGACCACGCGGATGGCCTTCCACGCGATCAAGGCCGGCGAGGGCGACGTCTTCATCTCCGCCGGCGTCGAGATGGTCTCCCGCTTCATCAAGGGCACCTCCGACCACTGGCCCGACACGCACAACCACGCCTTCGACGACGCCAAGGCGCGCACCGAGAAGACCGCCGAGGGTGGTGTCGACTGGGTGGACCCGCGCGAGAGCGGACTCCTGCCCGACGCCTACATCGCCATGGGCCAGACGGCGGAGAACGTCGCCCGCATGCGTGGCCTGGACCGCAAGGAGCTCGACGAGTTCGGAGTGCGCTCGCAGAACCTCGCCGAGAAGGCGATCAACAACGGCTTCTGGGCCCGCGAGATCACACCGATCACACTGCCTGACGGCACCGTGGTCAGCGCCGACGACGGCCCCCGCGCCGGCGTGACGTACGACGCCCTCAAGGATCTCAAGCCCGTCTTCCGCCCTGACGGGGTGGTGACGGCCGGCAACTGCTGCGCGCTCAACGACGGTGCTGCGGCGGTCGTCATCATGTCCGACACGAAGGCGGCCGAGCTGGGCCTCACCCCGCTGGCTCGCATCGTCTCCACCGGGGTCAGCGGTCTGTCGCCCGAGATCATGGGCCTCGGTCCTGTCGAGGCGACCAAGAACGCGCTGAAGTACGCCGGCATGAGCATCGCCGACATCGACCTGGTCGAGATCAACGAGGCCTTCGCGGCCCAGGTCGTGCCGTCCTACCAGGACCTCGGCATCGACATCGACCGGCTCAACGTCAACGGTGGCGCCATCGCCGTGGGCCACCCCTTCGGCATGACGGGCGCCCGCCTACAGAACACGATGCTCAACTCGCTCGACTGGCACGACAAGTCCACCGGCCTGATCACCATGTGCGTTGGCGGCGGCCAGGGCATGGCGCTCATCCTCGAGCGCATCTGACCGCCGAGTGGCAGACATCGGCGGGGAGACTCGCAAGACCCAGTGGCTCGACGAGGACCAGCAGCGCTCGTGGCGCGGCCTGGTGCTCGGCAGCACCCTGCTGATGGACCGGCTCGACAGCGACCTACGTCGACAACACGGCATCTCCCTTGCGGAGTACGAGATCCTGGTCCGGCTCTCCGAGCGCGGCGGTCAGCTCCGCATGGCGCAGCTCGCCGACGCACTGGCCCACAGCCGTAGCCGGGTCACGCACACGATCAAGCGCATGGAGAAGACCGAGCTCGTCACGCGGGCCGAGTCTCCCGAGGACGGCCGGGGCGTGGTCGCCAAGATGACCGAGCGCGCCTGGCTGCTCCTGGAGAACGTCGCCCCCACCCATGTCGACAGTGTGCGCCACCACCTGGTCGACCACGCCAGCGACGAGGACTTCGCCGCTCTCGGTCGCGTGATGAACGCGGTGGCCGACCACCTGATCGCCGCTCACCCCGAGATGGAGATCAGGTAGGACGAACGCCGGACCTGAGCCTCAGTCGCGGGTCAGGCGACGGTGGGTGACGCGGTGCGGTCGGGCTGCCTCAGCACCGAGGCGCTCGATCTTGTTCTCCTCGTAGGAGGCGAAGTTGCCCTCGAACCAGAACCACTCGGCCGGCTTCTCCTCGGTGCCCTCCCAGGCGAGGATGTGCGTCGCGACGCGGTCGAGGAACCACCGGTCGTGGGAGGTGACCACGGCGCAGCCGGGGTAGTCGAGCAGCGCGTCCTCGAGCGAGGAGAGCGTCTCGACGTCCAGGTCGTTGGTGGGCTCGTCGAGCAGCAGCAGGTTGCCGCCCATCTTGAGGGTGAGCGCCAGGTTGAGTCGGTTGCGCTCTCCACCGGAGAGCACCGCGGCCTTCTTCTGCTGGTCGGGTCCCTTGAAGCCGAACGAGGCGACGTAGGCGCGTGAGTTCATCTCGAAGTTGGCGACCTTGATGAAGTCGAGCCCGTCGGAGACGACCTCCCACACGTTCTTGGTGGGGTCGAGGCCGCCGCGGCTCTGGTCGACGTAGGAGAGCTTGACCGTCTGACCGACGATCAGGTCACCGGCGTCGGGCTGCTCCTGGTCGGTGATCATCCGGAACAGCGTGGTCTTGCCGACGCCGTTGGGCCCGATGACGCCGACGATGCCGGCGCGTGGCAGCGAGAACGACAGGTCGTCGATCAGCACACGGTCATCGAAGCCCTTGGTGAGCTTCTTGGACTCCAGCACGATGTCGCCCAGGCGCGGGCCGGCCGGGATGTTGATCTCCGAGGTGTCGATCTTGCGCATCCGGTCGGCCTCGGCCGCCATCTCCTCGTAGCGCGCGAGACGCGACTTGCTCTTGGTCTGGCGAGCCTTGGCGTTGGAGCGGACCCACTCGAGCTCGCGCTCGAGCGCCTTGGCGCGCTTGGCGTCCTTCTGGCCCTCGATCTTGAGCCGGTCCTTCTTGGTCTCGAGGTAGGTCGAGTAGTTGCCCTCGTAGGGGTGGGTCGAGCCACGGTCGAGCTCCAGGATCCACTCGGCGACGTTGTCGAGGAAGTACCGGTCGTGGATCACCGCCAGGACGGCACCGGGGTAGTCCTTGAGGTGACCCTCGAGCCACTGGACCGACTCGGCGTCGAGGTGGTTGGTGGGCTCGTCGAGCA
>Ga0136639_10000163_pt1 | contig 20362 bp, 16 predicted proteins | sample AntDrymUQ8592106_2_FD_113739 | JGI IMG/M metagenome (GOLD analysis project Ga0136639, IMG submission 113739) | Polar desert sand microbial communities from Dry Valleys, Antarctica - metaG UQ859 (21.06) | ecosystem: Environmental > Terrestrial > Soil > Desert | place: Antarctica: Dry Valley...
CACACGCCGCCTGAGGACTTCGACGGCTCGATCCCGTCCTGGTCGCCGATCCTGCAGGGCTCTATGGACGCCTTCGCCGGGCTGGGTTGAGGCGGCCGACCGACAGTTTCACCGGCCGGCCGGTGAAACTGTCGGTTGGAGTACGAAGGTTCATCGTCCAACGGACAGTTTCATTGCGGAAGCAGGCACGACGGGCGGCCTGACGCAGTCTCGGCAGGTCAGACCCGATCAGATCCGGGGCCGGGGGCGAGCACGAGGGCGGTCGCGATCGCGGCGACCCCCTCATCCCTGCCGGTGAGGCCGAGTCCGTCGGTGGTGGTCGCCGATACCGAGACGGGTGCGCCGATCGCAGCCGACAGGGCGGCCTCGGCCTCGGCCCGTCGGGGACCGATCTTGGGCCGGTTGCCGATGACCTGGATCGCCACGTTGGCGATCTCGAATCCGGCCTCGCGCAGCCGGCGGGCGGTCTCCCCCAGGAGGGCGGCACCGGAGGCGCCTGCCCACTGCGGCTCGGCGGTGCCGAAGTGGGAGCCGAGGTCACCCAGGCCGGCAGCGGAGAAGAGTGCGTCGCACGCGGCGTGCGCGGCCACGTCCGCGTCGGAGTGGCCCTCGAGCCCGGCCGGCTCGTCGGGCCAGTGCAGCCCGGCGAGGTGGAGGGGGGTGCCGGCGACGAGACGGTGGACGTCGGTGCCGACACCAATCCGTAAGGATTGTTGGTTCACGTGCTGATCATGCCTGAGCCACACTGGAGGGCGTGAAGACGACGCGAACTGCCTGGGCACTTGCCGGGCTCCTGGCCGGTCTGGCCGGTCTGGCGACCAGCTATTTCCTGGCCGCGGCCCTCTCCATCCGAGAGTCACCGATCGTGGCCATCGCCGAGGGGATCGTCCGCCTGGCACCCGGCGCGGCCGTGGAGCAGGGCATCCAGACGCTCGGCACCAACGACAAGCCGATCCTCGTCGCGGTCATCCTGATGGTGGTCTGCGCCCTCTTCGTCTACGTCGGTCTCCTCGCGCGCCGCACGTGGTGGGTGCCGACGCTGGTCTACCTGGTGCTCGCCGTCGTCGGCGCGATCGCCGTGCTCGCCCCGGCCGCGTCCACGACGACCGACGTGTTCCCCATCGTCCTGGGCTTCGTCACCTGGCTGGTCGCGCTCTCGCTGCTCACCGAGCCGTTGCGCGCCGCTGACAGCTATGCGGCGGCCTCCGACGAGCCTGCCCCGAGCAGCCCGCAGGGCCAGACCCGTCGTGGCTTCGTCCTGCGTGCGGGCATCATCGCCGGAGCCGTCGGGGTGCTCAGCCTGGGCGGCCGCTTCCTGGGGGCTGGACGACGCAGGGTGGAGGAGACCCGACGGTTGTTGCGCCTCAACGGGATCACCGAGCCCGACGTGCCGGCCGCTGCCCGCGTCAGCGTCGACGGGATCTCTCCGTGGATGACGCCGGCCGACGACTTCTACCTGATCGACACCGCCTTCGTGAAGCCGGCCATCGACCCGCAGGACTGGTCGATCCGCATCCACGGCATGGTCGAGAAGGAGATCGTGCTGACCTACGACCAGCTGATGGCGCGCGAGATCGACGAGGGCTGGATCACCATCTGCTGCGTCTCCAACCCGGTGGGCGGCCCGCTGATCGGCAACGCCTGGTGGAGCGGGGTGCGGCTGGCCAGCATCCTCGCCGAGGCCGGGGTCGACCCCGCGGCCGACGCGGTGCTGCAGACCTCCGAGGACGGCTGGACCTGTGGTACCCCGATCGAGGCGCTCACCGACGACCGCAACGCGATGCTGGCCGTCGCGATGAACGGCAAGCCGCTGCCCATCGAGCACGGCTTCCCGGTGCGCACGATCGTCCCCGGCCTCTACGGCTACGTCTCGGCGACCAAGTGGGTCGTCGACATGGAGGTCACGAGGTTCGCCGACTTCGACGCCTACTGGACCACCAAGGGCTGGGGCCAGCTCGGCCCGATCAAGATGTCCTCGCGCGTCGAGGTTCCTCGTTCGGGTGACGAGGTCGACGCCGGCGAGGTCGTCTTCGGTGGCACCGCCTGGGCCCAGCACACCGGCATCTCCGCCATCGAGGTCGCCGTCGACGGCGGCGAGTGGACACCCGGCGAGATCTCCAGCCCCGGCACCGACGACACCTGGGTGCAGTGGAAGGCCGTCGTCGACGTCGGGTCGGGCGACCACACCGTGCGCGTCCGGGCCACCGACAAGACGGGCCTCGTGCAGACCGGGGCACTCGCCGACGTCCTCCCCGACGGTGCCACCGGCTGGCACACCGTCGACTTCTCGGCCTCCGCATGAGTGACCTCGCCGGAGACCTGGCGAGGGACTTCGTCGGCCGCACCGGCGGCGCCCTGGTCGTGGGTGGCAGCGGCGGCCTGGGCGCGGTGATCGTCGCGATGCTCAGGGCCCGCGGTTGCTCCGTGGCCATCACCTACCGCACGCGACGCCCGGACGGCGAGCACCCGTCGTACGAGCTGGACCTGGGGGACCACGCCGAGGCCGCGCGGGTGGTGGAGCAGGCGGTCGTCGACCTCGGGGGTCTGCACACGCTCGTCTACGCAGCCGGACCGCACGTCCCGATGCGCCACCTCTCCGCGGTCGAGCCCGGCGCCATGACCGCGCAGCTGGCCGCCGATGCCGCCGGTTTCTTCTCCGTCGCCCGGCCGGCGCTCACGCACCTGCGCGCGACGTCCGGCTCGATCGTGGCCGTCACGACCGCAGCGACCACCCGCTTCCCGGTGCGCGACGGGCTCTCGTCGGCACCCAAGGCAGCCGTCGAGGCGATCGCGCGCGGCCTGGCCGCCGAGGAGGGCCGCTTCGGCGTGCGGGTCAACTGTGTCGGCCCCGGCATGCTCACCGACGGCATGGCCGAGCGGCTGATCAGCTCCGGTGAGCTCGACGACGAGGCGTTGGCGATCACGCGCCGCAACATCCCCCTGCGCCGCTTCGGAGGCGCGAGCGACATCGCCGAGGCCGTCTGCTTCCTCGCCTCCGACCGCGCCGGGTTCATCAGCGGTCAGAAGCTCGACGTCGACGGGGGCTACGGCGTCTGAGACCTCACCAGTTGCTGTGCCTCTCCGGGCTCGGCACGGGGTGTGCGTCGTCGCTGATGACGTAGACCGTGCCACCCGAGCGCGGGAGCCACACATTCTCGAACTGCCCGCGGTCATAGGTACGGCGCACCCCGGCGCGGTCGGCGGCCGCCGGGTCGTTGACCACGACGTCTCCCGTCGCGGTGAAGCCGACGATCACCAACAGGTGTCCGTCGGAGGCCGAGATGGGGGCGCCGGAGAGCTGGCCGCGGTCGAAGGCGATCGAGGCGATGACCGGGATGCCGGCCTTGATGAGCTGCTCGGCCTCGCGCAGCGAGCGCAGCCGGGTGACGAACGCGCTGCCCGCCAACGGTGCGGCGTAGGCGGTGTTGAAGGGCCAGTTGCCCGTGCCCTGGTAGGCGTGGTCGTAGGTCATCCGGGCGGCGTGGTCGACCCACGGGTTGACGTGCCCCTTCGGCACGTAGGTGTAGGTCGTGGGATCCGGCAGTGCGTCGTAGTAGCCCAGGACCATCGACGTCGCGGTCGGTGAGCACCACGCCTCGCCGCCGTTGCCCCACTGGGGGTAGTGCCCCTGGTGGATCATCTGCGAGTAGCGAGGCACGTCGAGCACGATCCCGCTCGCGACGCCCGGCTTGGAGGTCGTGACCGCGCCGCTCGGGACCTTCGAGGCCATGGCGCCCACGGACTCCAGCGTCGGGGAGGCGGTCCGGGCTCCGGGGCGGCGCATCAGCGAGACCCGCAGCTGCCAGGACGTCACGCCCGCGCTGGTGCGCCAGGTGTCGACGCTGACCGCGCCCAGGTCGTCGGTCTGGCCCGAGAGGGTGCGCCGGGTGGTGAACCCGTCGCCGGATGTCCAGCGCCCCAGCACGTCGTACGACGAGGTCGTGCCGGCGGCGTCCCTGCCGCGCACCTGGACCTCGATCCAGCTGTCGCCCGGTGTCGTGGCCTCCCACGAGGCGATGAGCTCGGTGAGCCCGAAGCGCGCCGCGACCCAGGGTGAGGTCCATCGACCGAGCTCGTAGGTCTTCCTGGCGTAGGTGCGCTGCGCGGTCGGCGCCTTGACGACCCGCAGGCTCCCCTGCCGGGCGAGCGTGCCGCTCATCGTGCCGGCGCGGAAGTCACTGCCGGTGTCCCACTGGGTGTAGGCGATCCGGCGTGGCTCAGCAGCCCGAGCGGCTGCTCCTGCCGCGGCCGGCGGCAGGGGTGCCGCCAGCGCTGTCACGAGGCCGGCGGCCAGCAGTGAGGGCAGGACTGAGGGCAGGAGCGAGGGGAGCAGGGAGCGACGCAGGGCGGCGGGGGAAGGGCGCACGACCCCACGATAAGTCACTTTCGCCCCATGCGTCACAGGGTCGCTCGATGCGGCTGCACGGGTGGATCGCTCCTAGACTGGCGAGGTGACCTTCCGGCTCTATGACACCGCGACCCGCGAGGTCCGCGACTTCGTCCCCCTTGAGGAGGGGAAGGCGGGTCTCTACCTCTGCGGTCTCACGGTGCAGTCCGAGCCACACGTCGGACATGTCCGCTCGGGCGTCATCTTCGACGTCCTTCAGCGCTGGCTGCGCCACCGTGAGTTCGACGTGAGCTTCATCCGCAACGTCACCGACATCGACGACAAGATCCTCACCAAGGCCGCGGAGCAGGGCCGTCCCTGGTACAACCTCGCCTACGCGATGCACCGCGAGCTCGACCGCGCCTATGCCGCCCTCAACGTGGCGCCGCCGACCTACGAGCCGGCTGCGACCGCCCACGTGCCCGAGATGGTCGAGCTCATCACCGAGCTGATCACCCGGGGTCACGCCTATCCTGCCGAGGACGGCTCGGGCGACGTCTACTTCGACGTGCGCTCCTGGCCGACCTACGGAGAGCTGACCCGGCAGGGGATCGACGACATGGAGGCAGCCGAGGGCGCCGCCGGGTCGCTGGTGAAGGCACGCAAGCGCGACCCGCGCGACTTCGCCCTGTGGAAGGGGTGGAAGAAGGAGAGCGAGCCCGAGACCGCCGCCTGGCCCAGCCCGTGGGGCCCCGGTCGCCCCGGGTGGCACATCGAGTGCTCCGCGATGGCCGGCAAGTACCTCGGCCCTGCCTTCGACATCCACGGCGGTGGCGTCGACCTGCGCTTCCCCCACCACGAGAACGAGCAGGCCCAGTCCCGGGCGGCCGGGCGCCCCTTCGCGTCGTACTGGATGCACAACGCGTGGATCACCACCGCCGGTGAGAAGATGAGCAAGTCGCTGGGCAACTCCTTGACCATCCCGGCCGTGCTCGAGAACGTCCGCGGCATCGAGCTGCGCTTCTACCTCGTGGCCTCGCACTACCGCTCGCACGTCGAGTTCAGCTTCGAGGCGCTCGACGAGGCCGCGGTCGGCTTTCGTCGCATCGAGTCCTTCATGGAGCGGGTTCCTGCGCCGACCGCCCCGGACGTGCCGGTCGCGTTCGCCACGGCGATGGACGAGGACCTGGGCACGCCCGCCGCCGTCGCGGTGCTGTTCGACCACGTGCGTGAGGGAAACCGGCTGCTCGCGGCGGGTCACGATGCTGTCGGCGTCAGCTCCGATGTCCGTGCCATGCTCGACGTGCTCGGTCTGCACCCCGACGACCCTGCCTGGGGTGACGCTGGTGGAGACGACGTCCGGCTGACGGCCGCGGTCGACGCGCTGGTGGCAGGGTTGCTCGAGCAACGGGCCCAGGCCAGGGCCGAGAAGGATTTCGCGCGCGCGGACGCCATCCGCGACCAGATCACGGCGGCCGGGATCCTGGTCACCGACACCCCCGAGGGACCGCAGTGGTCGCTCGAAGCAGGGAGCTGAACCATGCCCGGTAACTCGTCGCGCAAGGGCGCGATCCGCAAGACGACCAAGAAGCCGACCTCCGGCTCCGGTGGGAGGGTGAAGCGCGGTCTCGAGGGCAAGGGCCCCACGCCGAAGGCGACCGAGCGGCCCTACCACCAGGCCTACAAGGACGAGCAGAAGTCCAAGCGCGCTGCCTCGACGCGGCCGCGTCGCAAGGGCACCGACGCCGAGTGGGTGGCGGGACGCAACTCCGTGCTCGAGGCGCTGCGCGAGGGGGTCCCGGTGACCACCATCTACGTCGCCGAGGGCGCCGAGCGTGACGGTCGACTGCGCGAGGCGTTCAAGATCGCCGCCGAGCGTGGGCTCAACCTGCTCGAGGTCAGCAAGGGCGAGCTCGACCGGATGACCGCAGGGGCGGTCCACCAGGGCCTCGCTGCGCGCATCCCCTCCTATGAGTACGCCCACCCCGACGACCTGCTCGACCTGGCCAAGGACAACCGGGAGCAGCCCCTGATCGTGGCGCTCGACTCGGTGACCGATCCTCGCAACCTCGGCGCCGTGATCCGCAGTGCGGCCGGTTTCGGAGCGCACGGTGTCGTGATCCCCGAGCGCCGCGCTGCCGGCATGACGGCCTCGGCCTGGAAGACCAGCGCCGGTGCGGCGGCCCGGATCCCGGTGGCGCAGACCGTCAACCTGGTGCGCCAGCTCAAGGCCTACCAGGACGCCGGCTGCATGGTCATCGGCCTCGCGGCCGAGGGTGAGGTCTCCCTGCCCGACCTCGACCTGGCCGACGGTCCGCTCGTGGTCGTGGTCGGCTCCGAGGGCAACGGGTTGTCCCGTCTGGTGGCCGAGACCTGCGACCAGCTGGTTTCGATCCCGATGGCCAACAACCTGGAGTCGCTCAACGCGGGAGTCGCGGCCTCCGTGGCGCTCTACTCCATCGCCCGGTCCCGGGCCTGAGTCCTCGACCATTCGGGGGTGCCTGCCGGCATTACGTCCGGTCCACCCGGAGCGAATGTCAAGGATGTGAGGACTAAAGTGACACAATGCTCACCACCAGGCAGCGTCTGATCGAGGCGGCGGCGCAGGGATTCGCCGACCACGGCATCCAGACCGCGTCGCTCGTCGAGATCACGCGTCAGGCAGGCCAGCGCAACCGCGGTGCGGTCCACTACCACTTCCGGTCCCGTGAGGGCCTGCTCGCCGCCATCATCGACGAGCACGCCGAGTTCATGTCCGCCCGGCAGGGCGAGCTCCTGGTCGGGGCGATGGAGCGACCCGATGACGACGTGGCCAGCGTGGTCGCGGTCATCGTGCGCGCCTGCAGCGAGCTCGCCGAAGCCAGCGTCAGCGGGCGCAACTACCTCAAGATCGTGTCCGAGATCGCCGAGCAGGACCCCGCGACCTACAGCTCCGAGGTCGAGGCGGCCCTCACGCGCTGCGGCAACTACGACGCCTACACCCTCCTGGGCGAGCGGGTGCTGCGAGCCGTTGGTGGCCTCGAGGAGGAGGTCCGCGACCACCGGCTCCTCCTGATGACCTCCTTCGTGTTCGGCTCGATCGCTCGCCGCATCCGCGGCCTGGAGATGGCCGGCATGCCGGGCGTGCGTCGGCAGCTCGACAACGACCGCTTCGTCGAGGAGCTGGTCGCCATGGCGACAGCGATGTTGTCGGTCCCGGTTCCCGTGTCGGTCGCCTCGGCGCCGATGTGACACTGCGGTGTCGCGACCGTCGAGGTGCGTGACACTGCGGCCCCTAGACTGGGGGCGTGCCGACCACCGTGGACCGCCTCCTGCCCGACGAGGACGCCGAGGCGTTGCTCGAGCTCACCCGCGACATCGCGCAACGTGAGCTCGCACCCCAGGTCGACGCGATGGAGGAGGCGGCCACCTTCCCGGCCGACGCCTACCGGCTGCTCGGGCGGTCGGGGCTGCTGAGCCTGCCCTTCCCGGAGGCCGTCGGAGGCGGTGAGCAGTCCTACGAGGTCTACCTCCAGGTCATCGAGGAGATCGCGACCGCGTGGCCCAGCGTCGGCGTCGGGGCCAGCGTCCACTCGTTGACGGCATCGGTGGTCGCGACGAACGCCGACGAGGAGCAGTGCGCCACCTGGCTGCCCCGGATGCTCGGCGGTGACTGGCTCGGCGCCTACTGTCTCTCCGAGCCGCAGGCCGGGTCCGACGTCAGCGCCATCCAGACCAAGGCGGTCCGCGAAGGTGACGACTACGTCGTGACCGGCACCAAGCAGTGGATCAGCAACGGCTCCTGCGCCGACTACTACATCCTCTTCGCCCGCACGGGCGAGGATCCCAAACGAGGCCTGTCAGCCTTCATCGTGCCCGCGGACACCCCCGGCATGAGCTTCGGGGCGCCGGAGAAGAAGCTCGGGCTGCACTGTGACGTGACCACCCAGGTGCTCTTCGAGGGCGCACGGATCCCCGTCGCCCAGCGCATCGGGGAGGAGGGCGCGGGGATGAAGGTAGCGCTCTCGGCCCTCGACGCAGGACGGCTCGGGATCGCTGCCGTGGCCACCGGCATCGCCCAGTCGGCGCTCGCGCACGCGGTCGCCTACGCGCGTGAGCGCACGCAGTTCGGTCGGGCGATCGGAGAGTTCCAGGGCATGCAGTTCCTGTTGGCCGACATGGGCGCCGACGTCGAGCGTGCCCGCGCCTCCTACCTCCACGCCGCGCGCCTCAAGGACGCCGGCCGCCCGTTCTCGCGCCAGGCCAGCATCGCCAAGCTGACCGCCTCCGATGCCGCGATGCGGGTCACGACCGACGCGATCCAGGTGTTCGGCGGCAACGGTTACACCCGCGACTATCCCGTCGAACGGCTCTTCCGCGACGCCAAGGTGACCCAGATCTTCGAAGGCACCAACCAGATCCAACGCATGGTGATCGGACGCGACCTCCTGCGCTGATCCCCGAGGTGAGTCCACCGGTGGGCCAGCGCCCGTTTCACCGTATGGACCACTTCTGTGGCCCCCGTCACCATTGCGACACGGTGTCGTTAGGGAACTAGTACTCGTTCTAGTTCCGACCTTGGGGAGCCCTACGTGCTGACAGTCCGACGAACGCCAGCAGTCATCGTCTCGGGAGTGCTCGCGCTGTCGTTGGTCCTCGCGGCGTGCGGCTCCAACCTCGAGCCGGGCGAGGTTGCCGGGCTCAACGGTCAGGTCGTCTCCGCTGACGGATCGATCGTCGAGGGGACCGTGCCGGGCACGACGGGGGGCACCGTCACCGGTGGCACCACGGGTGGGACGACCGGCGGAACCACCGGTGGGACGACCGGTGGAACCACGGGGGGCACGACCGGCGGAACCACCGGTGGGACGACCGGCGGCACCGGTGGAACCGTGCCAGGCGGCGGCTCCACAGAGCCGCCCGTGGCTCCCTCCGAGAAGGGCTCGTGCGACGGCTTCAAGAACACCACCGGCATCACGGACGACACGATCACGATCGGCAACGCCTCCGACATCTCCGGACCGGTCCCCGGACTCTTCGAGTCCAGCGCCGATGCCACCAAGGCGTTCGTCGCCTACTTCAACGCCTCGGTGCCCGACGGCATCTGCGGACGCAAGCTCGAGCTGAAGACCTATGACAGCCGCACCGACGCCTCGGCCGACCAGCAGGCCTACACCGCGGGGTGCGACGAGGTGTTCGCGATGATCGGCTCGATGTCGGCCTTCGACTCCGGCGGCGCCTCGACCGCGCAGGCCTGCGGTCTCCCCGACATCCGCTCGGCCGCCGTCACCAACGAGCGCAACGCCTGCTCGACCTGCTTCGGTGCCCAGTCGACCAAGACCGGCCTGGTGCAGAACTCGGTGCCCGACTTCGTGCTGAAGAACTACCCGGACTCAGCCGACAAGGCGGGCTTCCTCTTCATCAATGCCGGCGCTGCCGCGCAGAACGCCGCCGCGCAGGCCTCGGGCTGGGGCAAGCGGGGTCTGCAGTTCGACTACATCCAGGGCATCGACATCTCCGAGTTCAACTACGCGCCCTACGTGCAGCAGCTCAAGGACAAGGGCATCGAGGTCGTCTTCTGGACCGGCGCCTACCAGCAGTCGGTCCGGCTGCGTCAGGCGATGCAGCAGCAGGGCTACACCCCCAAGCTCTACCTGCGCGACCCCACGGACTACAACCCCGACTTCGTCTCCTCGGGCGGCGACGCAGTCGAGGGCACGGTCATCTTCACCAACTTCGTGCCGTTCGAAGAGGCCGCGTCCAGCCCTGAGATGACCAACTACCTGAGCTACCTCAACCAGGTGAAGCCCGGTGCCGACCCCGGCTTCTTCGGTGTCTTCTCCTGGTCTGCGGCCCGCCTCTTCGTCGAGCTCGCGACCCGCCTCGGCGGCAAGCTCAGCCGGGAAACCCTGGTGGCCGAGGTCAAGAAGACGGCCGACTGGACCTCCGAAGGCATGCACTCCCCCCAGGACGTCGGCCCCAAGCAGACCGGCGAGTGCTGGCGCTACATCCAGCTCCGCGACGGCAAGTGGGTGCCCGTCGGAGGCACGAAGTACAGCTGCAGTGGCCTGACTCAGGGGTGACGGCCGTCACCTGCGCCTCCCCTCGTCGTTAGCAAGCCACCAGCAGCAACCCACAGCACGCGTTCGTATCCGCACCGTCCACTGGAGGAACCAGATGGCTCGTCCGAGCCGCACTCGCACCGCCAGCGCTCGTCTGCTCGCCCTGGCGACGCTGGCGTTGGCCCTGGCCGCCTGCGGGTCCCAACTGGAGCCGGGCGACGTGCGTGTGGCTGGTGGCCCGATCGCGATCGACGGCCCGGTCACGAGTGCCGACGGGGCCGTGCCCGGCGCTTCCGTGCCCGGCGCCGAGCCAGGAGCACCTGTCCTGCCGGGCAGCTCTGACGGCGGGACGACGACAGCGGGCGGATCGACCGGGCGGACGGGCGCCACCGGCAGCGCAGGCGACGCCGATGGTGCGGGCGAGCCGGCCGACACGGCGGAGAACGCTCCCACGGGGGGTGCTGCGGCGGGCAGCTGCGACGGCTTCGACAACGACCAGACCGGCGTCACCGCCGACACCATCACCCTGGCCAACTCCGTCGACATCTCCGGTCCGGTGCCCGGCCTGTTCGAGTCGGCCCAGCAAGGCATGCGGGCGTTCGTGGCCTACTTCAACGCCACCGAGGAGCTGTGCGGGCACAAGCTCGAGGTGCTCGCGCTGGACAGCCGTTCCGACGCCGGGGCCGACCAGCAGGCCTACCAGCGAGCGTGCGACGAGTCCTTCGCCGCAGTCGGCTCCCAGTCTGCCTTCGACTTCGGTGGCGCCGCGACGGCCCAGTCCTGCGGTCTGCCGGACCTGCGGGCCTACTCGCTGACCACCGACCGCCGCAACTGCACGACCTGCTACGCCGCCTACGGGGTGCGCCCCGGCCAGGTACCCAACGCGATGCCGCAGTTCTGGGTGAAGAAGGAGCCGGACGCCGTCAAGCACGTCGCGATGCTCTACGTGAACGCCGGCGCTGCCCCGGAGAACGCCTCGGCCTTCCGCAAGGCGTGGACCGCCAACGGTTGGAACATCGACATCTTCCAGGGCATCGACGTCTCCGAGTTCAACTACGCGCCCTACGTCCAGCAGATGAAGGACAAGGGCATCGAGTTCGTCAACTACATCGGGCCCTACCAGTTCACCGTCAAGCTCCAGCAGGCCATGGCCCAGCAGGGCTTCGCCCCGAAGGTCTTCCTGCAGGACGCGACGATCTACGACGCCGCCTACGTCGAGCAGGCCGGTGAGCTCGGCAACGGGGTCTACGTCTACTCGCAGACCCACCTCTTCGACGACTTCTCTATCGCCGAGATGGAGCTCTACCGTGCCTGGCTGTCCCAGGTGGCCCCCGGCGCCGAGCCGACCGCGTACGGCGTCTATGCCTGGTCCGCTGCCCGCCTCTTCGTGCAGGAGGCCACCAAGCTCGGCGGCAAGCTCAACCGCAAGACGCTCGTGGCCGCGCTCTCCCAGGTGCGGGACTGGACCGCCAACGGCATGCACGTGCCGCAGGCCGTGGGCGCCAAGACGACGGCCAACTGCGCGTCGATCATCCGGCTCGACGGTGGCACCTGGACCAAGGTGTCGCCGGGCGAGTTCCTCTGCAGCTCGTTGTCGAATCTAGGGAGCTGAACCATGAGCTCGTTCGTCTCGTTCACCATCTTCGGTCTGGTCTCAGGCGCCGCCTACGCGATCGCCGCGTCGGGGCTCGTCCTGACCTACACCACGACACGGGTCTTCAACATCGCTCACGGTGCCTTCGGCATGGTGCTGGCCTTCGTGTTCTGGGACTTCTCGGAGCGTCAGGGACTGCCGCTGTGGCTCTCCCTCGTGCTGGTGCTGCTCGTGGTCGCCCCGGCGACGGGATGGTTCGTGTCGCGCTTCGTGACCAAGGGCCTCGGCGAGGCCCCGGTCTCGGTGGCGCTGGTGGTCACGGTCGGCCTCTTCGTGGGACTGATCGGACTGGCCCAGCAGATCTGGCCGCCGGAGGCGCGGTTCGTGCCGCCGTTCTTCGCCGAGACCAGCTTCCAGCTCGGCGACACGTTCGTCACCGCGCACCAGCTGATCACCATCCTGTCCTCGATCGTGGTCGCAGTGCTGCTCTACCTGTTGCTCAACCGCACCCGGATCGGCACGGCGATGCGCGCGAGCGTCGACAACCCGGAGCTCCTGAAGCTCTTCGGCGGCAGGCCTGAGCAGGTCGCCTCGTTGTCGTGGGCCATCGGGATCTCCCTGGCCGCGCTGGGCGGGGTGCTGCTGGTCTCCGTCGTGGGGCTGGACTACTACGCGCTGACGCTGCTGGTCATCAACGCCTACGCCGCGGCGATGCTGGGGCGGCTCAGGAGCCTGCCGCTGACCTTCGTGGGCGCGATGGGCCTGGGGCTGCTGACGTCGTACGCCTCGGCGTACCTGCCGACGGAGGGACTGCTCAACTCGGTGCGCAACGTCGTGCCGGCCCTGTTCCTCTTCGCGGTCATCATCATCCTTCCCCAGGCCCAGCTGCGCATCGGGCAGGTCAAGGGCATCGTGTCGGCGCCGCTGCCCTCGCTGGGCAAGGCGGTCGGCTGGGGCCTGGCGCTCCTCGCGTTCGTCGGCCTGGTGGCCGGGTCGACCTCGCAGGCCAACCTGCTGCTCGTCGGCACCGCCGCGACCTACGCGATCGTGATGCTCTCGCTGGTGCTGCTGACCGGTTACGGCGGGCACGTCTCGCTGGCCCAGCTGACCTTCGCCGGGGTCGGTGCTCTGGCCTACGCCAAGCTCGACCAGCCCAACCTCTACGGCCTGGTGGTCTCGGCGCTGATCGCCGCAGCGGTCGGGGGACTGGTGGCGCTCCCGGTGCTGCGCCTGACGGGCTTGTACCTCGCCCTCTCGACGCTCGCGTTCGCCTCGATCATGGACAAGATGATCTTCCAGGCTGACTTCGCGTTCGGCTTCAACGGCACCCTGCCCGCGGGCCGACTCTCGATCCTGGGCGCCCCGATCAACGGCACCGGCGGCTACGTCTTCGCGATGACCGTGTTCCTGGTCCTCGTCGCATGGGGTCTGTTGCTCCTGCGCCGCGGGGTGCTGGGCCGGATGCTCATCGCCATGCGGGACAGCCCTGCGGCGTGCGGCACGCTGGGCCTGGACATGCGGTGGTTCCGCGTCGGGCTCTTCGCCATGTCGGCCGGCATCGCCGGGCTGGCCGGCGCCCTGTTCGCGGGTCTGCGCGGCACGATCGGCTCGGCGGACTTCCAGTCCTTCAACTCGCTGCCGCTGCTGCTGCTCGCGGTCGTCTTCGGGGTCACCTCGATCACCGGCGCGGTGCTGGGTGGCACCGGGTTGATGCTGCTCCCGGTCCTCTCCAGCGGCGACCCGCAGCTGGGTGGTCTGCTCTTCGCGATCATCGGCTTCGGTGCGGTCTTCGCGGGTCGGGACCCCAACGGTCTGGCCAACCTGCTCTTCCGGACCGGTCGGGTCCTCGAGCGGCGGGTGGCGCCCCTGGTGCTGGGCCGGATCCCGGACCTGCCCGGCCGGCGGCGGCCAGCCGGCGCCCATGACGGGAGCGTCGAGGTGCCGCTGTCGCAGCTCACGACCGAGCCCGCGGAGGCCGCCGAGCCCACCGAGGCCCCAGCACCAGTCGAGGACAAGAAGGAGGTGGGGGCACATGTCGCTACTCGAGGTTGATGACGTCGTGGTCCAGTTCGGTGGGGTCACCGCGGTGAACCACGCGAGCTTCGTCGCCGACGCCGGTCGGATCACCGGTCTGATCGGGCCCAACGGCGCGGGGAAGACTACCTGCTTCAACGTGATCAGCGGCCTGCAGAAGCCCACCAAGGGCAAGGTCCGCTTCGACTCCAAGACCGTCACGAACATGCCGGTCCACCGACGCTCCAAGCGGGGGATGGGTCGCACGTTCCAGCGGTTGGAGGCCTTCGGGTCGTTGACGGTGCGCGAGAACGTGCGCGTCGCCCTCGATATCCACCGGGGCCTGCTCGGCCTGGTGAAGCCGGGTGCGGCCGACATCGATGCCCTCCTGGAGCGCGTCGGGATCTCGGCGTACGCCGCCGAGCGCGCCGACTCGATCCCCACCGGGACCGCCCGACTGCTCGAGCTGGCCCGCTGCCTGGCCGGTCAGCCGAAGCTGCTGCTGCTCGACGAGCCCTCCTCGGGGCTGGACGAGTCGGAGACCGGCGCGTTCGGTGACCTGCTCAAGGAGCTCGCCGCGAGCGGCTGCGGGATCCTCATGGTCGAGCACGACATGGACCTGGTGATGAAGGTCTGCGACGAGATCCACGTCCTGGACTTCGGCTCCGTCATCGCCTCGGGCCTGCCAGCAGCGATCCGATCGGACCCGAAGGTCCAGAAGGCCTACCTCGGCTACTCCGACGAGGCGCCCGATGAGTCGGCGGCCCTGGTCGGCACGCATCACGACCCTGCCCTCCACCACACGAGCGTGCTGCCCGTCGTGCCCGAGCAGATCGGAGCCGGGCGATGAGCGTCCCGATCCTCGAGGTCGTCGGCCTCACCGCCGCCTACGGCCGTATCGAGGTCCTCCGCGGGGTCGACCTCGCGGTCCCGAAGGGCGCGGTGATGGCGCTGCTGGGTCCCAACGGGGCCGGCAAGTCGACGCTCACCAAGGTGATCAGCGGCCAGAAGAAGGCCACCGGTGGTGACATCCACCTCGGCGGGGTCAACGTACGCAACGCCTCGCCCGAGGAGCTCGCCCGGCTCGGGTTGTGCACCGTGCCGGAGGGGCGCTCGGTCTTCCCGAACCTCACGGTGCAGGAGAACCTGACGTTGATGTCCTACGCGGGCGTCCCTGCCGAGGCGGTCCTGGAGACGGCGTTCTCCTACTTCCCGCGGCTGATGGAGCGTCGCAGCCAGCTGGCGGGGACGATGTCGGGAGGTGAGCAGCAGATGCTCGCCATGTCGCGGGCACTCGCCTCCGACCCGGCCCTGCTGCTGCTCGACGAGCTCTCGATGGGGCTCGCTCCCCTGATCGTCGACGAGCTCTACGACACCGTGGCCCAGATCGCCGAGTCAGGGGTCTCGATCCTGTGCATCGAGCAGTTCGCCCGTACCGCACTGCGGGTCTCGGACTACGCCGCAGTCATGTCGGGAGGTCGGGTCGTTGCGTCCGGCGAGCCCGACGAAATCATGGAAACCATGTCAGACGTCATCCTGGGAGGTGCCGCATGAAGCGGTGCACACACAGCTCGGTCCGCACCCACTCGCGCCCCTACGTCCTGCCACTCGCGGCCGCGGCCCTGGTCGGCGCGATGCTGCCCGTCACCACCGCAGCGAGCGCAGGCGCGGCTGCCGAGGAGCAGAAGAGCCCCCTCGCCTACAGCACCGAGGTGTGGGGGACGCCGCTCGAGATCGAGCTCTACGAGCCGAGCATCCCGATCCCCTCGACGCCGCAGGCCGAGTTCCTCTTCGGCTACACCCAGGTCAAGGCGACGACCGCCACCGGCGCCGGGTTGGCCAGCTACCTCTGGCCCGGTGACCCCATCGGCCAGGGGCTCAAGACCGTCGTGGAGAACCTCGGTCTTCCCCCGGAGATCTCGGGGCCGATCGCGGCCCAGGGCTACCCGTTCCAGGTCAACTCCAGCTATCCCTCCGGTGAGGAGTTCATCGCGGACGAGCCGTTCCCCGGCACCATCCAGCGCACCGGCGCGAACGCGGAGGAGACCTACGCCGAGATCGGCTTCTCCAGCGACTGCACCAGCCAGGCGTCCGACGAGGGCAGCGACGGCGGTGGCAACGGTGGTGGCAACGGTGGTGGCGGTGGCGGTCTGCCCGGCTTCCCCGGTCTTCCGCAGCTGCCGGTCCCGTTGCTCGGCGGCCTGACCGGCGGCCTGACCGGTTCCTCGGCGGAGCGATCCACTGCCTCCGAGCGGGCTGGCGGTGCGGCGGCGTCGGAGCCCGCGGTGGCCGAGTGCCAGATCCCGGCCGCGCTCGCCGCGGTCGTCGACATCGGCGGCTACTCATCGGTCAGCCGCAACAGCAGCGACGACACCACCGCCCGCTCCTCCAACCGTGCCGCAGCCTCCGACATCAGTCTGCTCGGCGGCATTGTCCAGATCAGCTCGGTGCACGCGAACGCCGTCGCGACCTCCGACGGCTCCCCGGCCGGCAGCACGGCCAAGGGCCAGGCAGACATCGGGATCATCACGGTCGCGGGCCAGAAGTTCCGGCTCGGTCCGGACGGCTTCGAGGCCGCCGGACAGGGCGCCGCGCTCCCCGACCTGCCCGAGCAGGTCGCAGCCGGCCTCGCGGAGCTGGGCGTCACGATCACGCTCCCGAAGTCGGTCCGGAAGGTGAACGGCGACGAGGTGCACAGCCGCGTCGTCGGCCTCACCGTCGAGCTCGACCTCAAGACCGTCAACAAGGTCCTGACCCAGCTCCCCCTCTCCGACATCTTCATCGAGCTCCCCGACGACCTCGGTCCTCTCAAGAGCGCGCTGCTCTCCGCGGCCAACCTCGCCTCACGGGTCGTGGTCAACCTCGCGGTCGCCGACGCCACCATCCAGACGTCCGACGCGATCATTCCTCCGGTGATCCCCGAGCCGGAGACCGAGGAGGAGACGGCGCCGACCGACGAGTCGGGTGCCGCCGGTGGCAACACCTCGGGTGGGTCGAGCGGCACCAGCGGCGCCGTACCTCCCTCCAGCACGCCGACCGCACCGGGGGGCGACGTTGCTCCAGCCGCAGGTGAGCTGCCCGCCGACGCTGCCCTGGCCTCGGGCCTGCCGAAGCTGTTCTCCATCCCGGGCGTCCTGCTCTTCGGCGGCCTCGCGCTCGCCACGGTGCTGGGCTCCTACATGCGCAAGATGGGTGCCCTCGCCCTCGGCGGCGGCGCCGCCTGTTCCCACGGCCTCGACAGCGGCCTGCCCGACCTGAGAAAGGCCTGACCAGATGAGCACCACGACCAGCAGCTCGATCGGCACCCCCACCGGCACCCCCACCGGAACCCCCGCCAGCGGGGCCCGCACCGGTGGCCTGTCCTCCGACCTCCCGCGCGCCGGGTCTCGCGGGGGCTCGGGTGCGGCCCCGTTGAAAAACAATTACTCCTCGCTGCTGCAGGTGGTGCTGTTCTGGCTCGGCGCGATCTTGATGCCCACCGGCATCATCGTGATCCTGCTCGGCTACTACGGCGTGGCCAACGCGGCCTTCGACTTCGACCGCGAGGCCTACTCCTACTCCGGTGGCTTCCTCGGCCTGGCGCTCACCTTCAGCGGTGGGTTCCTCTACTTCGGGGCCTGGCTCGCCCGCATCGCCGAGGACAACCGAGAGGCCAGCAAGCGCCTCGCCGACACGCTGCTGGTCCTCGCCGACGTCACGTCGCGCTCGGCCGCGATCAACGACAAGGGTGTCGACGTCGCCGCACTGCCGGTCGTGGCGGGCAACGGCACCACCATCCACCGACGCGACTGCGCCCTCATCGCACACCGTGAGGACCTTCGCCCCGCGGGCGACGCCCCGGGTCTGACCGCCTGCCGGGTGTGCAAGCCGTGAAATGACGTGGAATGACGTGGAATGACTGCGTCATTCCATTGGAAGTACTCGCTTCGCTCCTACTTCCGTCAACGGAACTCGCTGATTCGGGGGGTCAGTCCTCGTCGTCCGACGTGGCCGCGACCGCCTCGTCGGGGCGGTGCACGAGCTGGGTCGCGAGGTAGTCGGAGGCGGTGTCGAAGATGCTGACCTCGCGGCCGGCGCGCTCCGAGAGGTACCACCGGTGCACGAGGATCTCGTGGAAGATCTCGGCCGGCTCGAGCTTGCCGAGGCCCTCGGCCGGGACCATCGCGATGATCGGTTCGTAGATCTGGGTGAGCCACTTGTTGGCGACCAGCGTGCGGTCCTCGCGCCCGAGGTCGAAGTGGGCGGTGAACGAGGCGAGGTCGTTGAGCAGTCGGCGGGCCTGGGCATCCTCGACGTGCAGGCCGGTGAGGCCCTGCAGCTCGCGCTGGTGGTGCCCGAGCTCGACGACCTTGGGCTGGATGCGCACCCGGTCGCCGTCGAAGTCGGTGACGATGTCGAGCTCGTCGACGTCGAAGCCGAGGTCGTTGAGGCGTTCGATGCGTTGTTCGATGCGCCAGATCTCGCCGGCGTCGAACTCCTCCTCGGCGGTGAGCTCGTCCCACAGCAGGCGGTAGCGCTCGTCGAGCAGCGCGACGACGTCGTGCGCCTGGAGCTCGCCGGTGAGTGAGTTGCTGGCCTGGAGGTCGAGCAGCTCGGCGAAGACGTTCTCGGTGGCGATCGTGAGGTCGTAGTCCCTCATGCGCGCCGAGAGCGTCGGGCGCAGCTCGCCGGTCTCCGCGTCGACGAGGTAGGCGGCGAAACCGCCGGCGCTGCGCCGGAAGAGGACGTTGGAGAGGGACACGTCGCCCCAGAAGAAGTCGGCGAGGTGGAGCCGCACGAGCAGCACCACGAGCGCGTCGACGAGCGCGGGCACGTTGTCGGCACTGAGCCCGTGCGCGAAGAGGCTGCGGTAGGGCAGCGAGAACCGCAGGTGCTCGGTCAGCAGCGCAGCCGGAAGCTCCTCGCCGTCGGAATCCAGACGGCCGGTGACCACGCCCTGTGGCACCACGGCCGGCAGCCCCATGCGCTGCAGGTCGCGCAGCAGGCGGTACTCCCGGAAGGCGATCTCGTCGACGGTCTCCTTGACCGCGTAGGTGCGCGCACCGAGCCGGATGATCCGTACGACGTGGCGTGAGAGGCCCCGGGGGAGCGGCACGACGTGATCGTCGGTCCACTCCTCGAGGGGCGTCGACCAGGGCAGGCTGAGGAGCGCGGGGTCGGGCCGGTTAGCCACGATGTGGAGCGCCATGGGGCCAGGCTAGTGGTCCGGTGCGTCGATGACGGCCCAGACGGTGAGGCCGGGTCCGGACGCGTGCGGCCCGACCTGCTCCTCGGTGGAGACCAGTGCTTCGCCGAGCACGAGGGGCAGTTCGACCGCCGGCCCGGCCGACCGACGCGCGACGACCAGCACCGAGCCCTCCGGGTGCTCGCGCAGGAACATCAGGGCGTCGTCGTCGACGTGGGCCCAGCGCAGCCCACCCCGACGCAGCGCGACGTGCGCGGTGCGCGCGGCCGCGAGGGCGCCGTACGCCGTGAGCGTGGTGTGGTCCCACGTCTCCGGGCGGTGCCAGGGCATCGTGCGTCGTGCGTCCTCGCCGAGCACGCCCTCGAGGCCGATCTCGTCGCCGGCGAACACCATCGGCACGCCCGGCAGCGTGAACTGCAGGCCGGCCGCGACCCGGTGCTGCACGGGGTCGCCGACCACGGTGCGGATGCGGGCGCTGTCGTGGGAGCCGAGGATGTTCCACGACGTGCACGTGGCGCGCCAGCCGTAGCGTCCACGCCACTCGTCGAGGCTGCGTCGTACGGCGGGCCCTCCGCGCCGCGGCACCGGCACGGGACGCCCGAACGGACGCGCGGGGGAGTCGGGGTCGCGCAGCCAGGACCACACGGGCCAGGAGAAGCCGGAGTAGTTCATCGTCCCGTGCCAGCCGTCGCCGGGCAGGTCGGTCGAGGCGTCGTGGTTGTGCTCGCCGATGACCAGCGCGTCGGGGCGCTCGGCCCGGGCCGTGTGGTTGATGCCGCGGGCGACGTCGTGGTTGACGTCGAGGTCGGAGAGGCGCCCGGTCATGTTGGCCACGTCGATGCGCCAGCCGTCGACGTCGAAGGGTGGCCGCAGCCACCGGGCCACCACGCTGTCGGGCCCCTCGGTCATGGCCGCCCGCAGGTCGGGGTCTGCATGGTTGAGCTTGGGTAGTGTGTGGTGCCCCATCCAGGACTCGTAGTCGCCGTGCTCGCCGAAGTGGTACCAAGTGCGAGTCGGTGCGTCGGGGTCGGCGACGGCGCTGTGGAACCACTCGTGGGTGTCGCCGGTGTGGTTGGTCGTGAGGTCCCCGAGCAGTCGCCAGCCCCGGTCGTGGACAGCGGCGCTGAGTCGGGCGTAGGCGTCGTCGCCGCCGAGCAACGGGTCCACCCCGTCGAAGGTGGAGGCGTTGTAGCGGTGGTTGC
>Ga0136639_10000164_pt1 | contig 20294 bp, 25 predicted proteins | sample AntDrymUQ8592106_2_FD_113739 | JGI IMG/M metagenome (GOLD analysis project Ga0136639, IMG submission 113739) | Polar desert sand microbial communities from Dry Valleys, Antarctica - metaG UQ859 (21.06) | ecosystem: Environmental > Terrestrial > Soil > Desert | place: Antarctica: Dry Valley...
ATTTAGTTTTCGGCGAGGATTTCAGAAACGAATGAAAATTGACCGCTACATGCTGTGTCGCCGGATACAGAAGTCGCCACATATTGATATGAAGTGACTTTCTAAGTCCGACAGACTGCTAGGAGCGGGTGTGGCAGGCAGCCCCTTGGAATCCTTATGATTCTCCTCAAAGACGTCCTCGGGTACGCATGGCGCGGAAGTGGCAAGTACGTGCTCGTGACCTGCGTGGTGCTTAGTGTCATTGCTGACTTGGCCGGGATTGCGCCATTGATAGGATTGCCCGGCACCGTGCTCATTGGCGGGTATTTTTGCGCGATCTATTTTCAGCTTATTCAATCATCTGCCGTTGGCGGAAAGGAGGCACCCGAGTTCCCGGAAACCTCGAGCATTCTTGAGGACATTGTTTGGCCACTGGTTCAGGTGGTTATTGTTGCCGTCGTGTCGTTTGGTCCCTTGCTCGCCTACTCGATCTGGGCCAGCGACAATGGATTCAACCCCCTGATTAGCTGGGGCCTTATTTTCTTTGGGGTCGTTTATTTCCCGATGGCGATGCTCGCCGTCGTGGTGCTGGGATACACCGGCGCCCTTAGTCCGCACATTGTTCTCCCGTCGATCATCCGGGGTGGGTGGCTCTATTGGGGCGCGGTCCTTATGCTGGCGAGCCTCTACGGACTCAGCAGTATCATTGGTCAGACGCTTGAGGATCAGATCGTGGTCGGGCACCTGGTCATGGCCATTGTCAGCACCTATACCTTCATGACCAATGCCCGGCTCCTGGGCGTCATCTATCGCGAGCGCCAAGACGAGTTGGGGTGGTTGTAGAGTTGGCCTCGGGATGACGTTACTGCCTGCGCCACGCTTATTGAAATGAATCCCGATTTCAACTTCACCTATGCGCGGTTTAGCTTTTCCATGATCCGGTGGGCGCCGCTGGTGGGCTTGATCGGATTGCCTTTCACTTTCCAGGATGGCGCCATTGCTGCGACTCTTGTATTGGCGGCATGGATCATCGGCATGCTCTGGCTCGGATTGCTGATGCTCGGGTGGCGTAAGTGCAATGAGCTGTTGGGTGGCCTCAGCTTCATCGTGGTATTGCCGGCGAGTCATTTCATTGAGGAACTTTCTAACCCGCAGTCGTTCCAGTGGATCTGTTACTGGCTTGGCTTCGCGGGCCTCCCGCTGGTTTTCTTTCCGGCCCGCATGAGACGGCTTGCCCGCCTTGATGAAACCAACGCGCAGCCTTGAAAAGCGGCGATCTTGCATGCTGGAAATCCTCCTTGAACTCCTGTTCCGTGGGATGATTGGCCTGTTCCGGGTTTGCCTGCTCGCCGAGTATATTGGCCACATGTTTCTCGGCTCCGTTTGGCTGATCTCTCCCTCTTTCAGAAGGAAGGTGAGAGATTACGATACTCTTGAACGGCTCGCCGTTTACTTCGGCGCAATTTGTACGGCGATTGGCCTGTCCCTCATCGGACTTTATTTCTTAACCCGATGATGATTTTCCGGCTGCGGCAAGGCCACAACCGTGGACTGCTGCAGCTTGCTGCCGCTGTGATGCTCGCAGCTGGCTGCGGCATGCCCGGAGGTGCGCGCCGACGCGCTCACCCGCGCTGTCCAATTTGCTTTTTCAGCGCGGCAGGCGGAGGGAGCGTTGAATGGGGGGGCGGAGCGGGTTCCCCGCCAGCACAAGCTGGACTGCTTACAGCAGTAGCAAGCTACAGCAGTCCACGGACCCGGCCTGCGGCCGCGCCACCGGTGTGCGCGTCGCGCCCGCGTGGAGTGCTGCAGCTTGCTGCCGCTGTGATGCTCGCAGCTGGCTGCGGCATGCCCGGAGATGCGCGCCGACGCGCTCACCCGCGCTGTCCAATTTGCTTCTTCAGCGCGGCAGGCGGAGGGAGCGTTGAATGGGGGGGCGGAGCGGGTTCCCCGCCAGCAAGCTGGACTGCTTACAGCGGTAGCAAGCTACAGCAGTCCACGGACCCGGCCTGCGGCCGCGCCACCGGTGTGCGCGTCGCGCCCGCGTGGGGTGGTGCAACTCCTGCTGCGGCACCGCCGCAGCAGTGGAGTGCTGCAGCTTGCTGCCGCTGTGATGCTCGCAGCTGGCTGCGGCATGCCCGGAGGTGCGCGCCGACGCGCTCACCCGCGCTGTCCAATTTGCTTCTTCAGCGCGGCAGGCGGAGGGAGCGTTGAATCGGGGTGGCGGAGCGGGTTCCCGCCAGCAAGCTGGATGGCTTACAGCGGTAGCAAGCTACAGCAGTCCACGGCCTGCGGCCGGCCATGGTCGTGCGCGGCATTCCCTGCTGCGTCGTTTCAGTTCTCCGCCTTGGCACCAAACTTAATGAGCGAGTGGAACTTGTCGGTCATGCGGCGTCTCTGGATTGCGACGGCGATGTCGGTCGCGCCCGCGCCGAAGCGTCCTAGGTCGAGGGCTGTGAAGTCGGCGAATTTTTTGTCATCGATGGTGTTGGTGTCGCTGAGGATGTCAATCAGGCGGGCACCGGTTTGGTCGGAGATCATCTCGATGCGTGCGACAAAGACGCGGGTGGTTTTTTCCGGCGTGGGGGAAATTTCCAGTGGCAGCATGGCGTCGACGGGCGCTTGGGGCATGAGCAGGAAGACCCGCTCGCCGCTTTCCCGGAACCAGGTACTGCGCCAGGTCTCGACCATCGCGGAAGCCTCTGCCGGAGTCAGGCCGCTCTGGGCGAGGACCTTCTTCCACTCGGCGGCCAGCTCGTTCTCGACCTCCGCGACAGGCCGGTCCAGCGGCGGAAAGGTGATCTCTGCCATGTTCTCTGCGGGCGTGTTCTTGACGGGTCGACCGGCCGTTACCGGGACCCGGACCCACGCCGCCTTGCCGTCCCTGACCCGCAGGGCGACGCCGAATTGCAGGGCTTCGATCCAGTTGTTTTCCACCGTCACGTTGTCTCCCTGGACCCTCGCGGTGACCGGGATCGTGTCGTTGCCCACGCCGCGGTAGAAGATGAACTTTTCTACTTGTGGGAAGTGGTGCTGGACCGGGGAGCCGGGAGTCGGCTTGAGGTCGGACTCGAAGATCCATGCGTCGGGCACTTCACGGGCGGCTCCGTATGGCTCGGCATTGGGTGATGCAAGGATGGCGGGGATCTCTGCCAGGGCCTTCTTGTCGGTTGGTGGATGAAGAGTGCCTGTCCATTTCGCGGCAAACAGCGGCGTTTGGTAGGGAGGGCCGAAGGCAACGGATCCGCCGGAGGAATGCGGGAATGTTTCCGCGATCGACCCGTTGACGAAGGACACATCGACGGTAACCGCCATCTCCTTCTCCGGGTAAAAGTAGAGCACCGGCGTCTCCATCCGGATTGTCGCCATGCCGGCCTTGAACCCGAGGCCCGAGCTCACGAAGGGCGGAAGTCGCGCAAGGTCATGATAACTCGCATACCAAGGGATTTGATCGCCACTGGGGCCCGAGAGGACGGTGAAGGTTCCCCACTCATGGACCTCCAGGGCGTTGGCGAAGTGGCATAGACCGATGCTGAAGAGGATTGCGGTTTTCATGGTCCCGCAGTTCACCACCATCCCTCGCCCCCGTCCGTAACGGCATTGTAAAGAAATCGCTATGACACTGGGAGGGGACGTTGAATAGCCAATACGGAGCCGGTTCCCGCCAACTGGAGAAGGCTGGTATGCCACGGCACCAGACGGATGATTGCCGAGCTAACACTTTTCGGCCTTTCCCTGGGCAGGCTTTCTGCTGATGTTGCGCGCGCGATGGCAGGATTTTTTCAGAGTTTGTACAACAAGGTGGCCAATCGGGCCGAGATCGACTGGGACGACCTTGAGGCGGACCTGGTGGCGGCGGATCTGGGGATCGGGCTCACCACGCGGATCATCGACGAGTTGCGCGGGCTCGGGCGGGTGGTTTCCGCGGAGGATGTGGTGGAAACGACCCGGCGGCAGATTGGCGGCCTGTTTCCCGACGAGGTCCGCCCGCTCAAGCCGCGCGCCGACGGCCGGCCCTACGTAATCCTGGTCGTCGGGGTCAACGGTACGGGCAAGACCACCTCATGTGCCAAGCTGGGCAACCACTTGCGCAACCAAGGGTACAGCGTCTTGTTAGCCGCGGCGGACACCTTTCGGGCCGCCGCCATGGAGCAGCTCGATGCCTGGGCAACCCGGCTTGACCTACCGATTGTCAAAGGCGCGCCGCAGGCCGATCCGTCCTCGGTCTGCTTCACCGCCCACCGCCAGGCGCTGGAAAAAAACATCCAGTTCCTCATCTGCGACACCGCCGGGCGCATCCACACCCGCCACAACCTGATGGAGGAACTCTCCAAAATCCGCCGCACGCTCGGGAAAAACGACGTTTCCGCGCCGCACCTCACCCTGCTGGTGGTCGACGCCTCGACCGGCTCCAACGCCCTCTCCCAAGCCCGCGAGTTCCACAAGGCGGCCACCCTCCACGGGCTCATCGTCACCAAGCTGGATGGCTCCGGCAAGGGCGGGGTGGCCGCGGCCATCCAAGACCAGCTCAAGATCACCCCGCGTTTCATTGGCACCGGCGAGGAGCCGGAGGCCTTCGAGGCCTTCGACAAGCAGGCTTTCGTTCAGCGGCTGCTGTAGCCAACTCAAGAGGATCGGACCGGTCGGTCGGATTGGTCCGATCCGCGATTGCTTGACCGCTTGCTGCGCGCGCCTAGCGTAGGCGGATGATGGCGGGAAAACTGGCGTTGGCGGGCATGGCTTTATGGATGGGTGGCTCCGGCGCGCTGCAGGCGGTGCCGGTTTTCATCGGGACGGACGGGAAGGGGAACGCGATCTTCCGCGCCGAGTTCAACGAGAAAACCGGGGAACTCTCCGCGCCCGAAAAAGTCGCCGATTATAAGGAACCCGGGTTTCTGGCCCTGCACCCGCAAAAGCCTATTTTGTATTCCATTGGCTCGCCCAACAGCGCCTTCGCCGACCGCAGCGGCTCGGTGGCCGGCTTTGCCATCGGCGACGACCACGGGCTGAGCTTCCTTGGCGAGTCATCCTGCGGCGGCCGCGGACCGTGCCACCTGCAAGTCGATGCGACCGGGAAATTCATCGCCGTGGCCAACTACGGCGACGGGTCGGTGGCCACTGTGGCCATCGACGACAAGGGCGCGCCCAGCGGCGACCCCCAAGTCGAACAAAATGCCGGCAGCGGCCCAACCGACCGACAGAAGGGACCGCATGCCCACGGCACCTACTTCAACGCCGCAAACAACCGACTCATTGTCCCCGACCTCGGCGTCGACAAGATGCTGGTCTATCGCTTTGATGCGGCCACCGGGGCTCTCACCGCCGACACACCGGTCGCGACAGCGCCCGGCGCGGGCCCGCGCCATCTGGCGCTCCACCCGAAGCTGCCCTTTGCCTACGTGATCAACGAATTGGACAACACCGTGGGCGTTTACAAGTACGCCGACGCCCAGGCCTCATTCACCCCGGTGGAAACCCAGCCGACCTTGCCGGAAGACTTCAAGGGCGGCAGCACCACCGCCGAAATCGAGGTCCATCCAAATGGCAAGTTCCTCTACGCCAGCAACCGCGGCCACGACTCGATCGCCGCCTGGTCCATCGATCAAACGAGCGGGAAGCTGACTTTTGTCGGCCACGAGCCATCCGGCGGCAAGACTCCGCGACATTTCGTGATCGATCCAAGCGGCCATTTCCTGCTCGCCGCCAACCAAGCCAGCGGCGACATCCAGGTGTTGGCCATCAACGCTGAAACCGGCGCACTCAGCGCCACGCCGCACAAGGTTCAGGTACCCGGACCCATCTGCATCCTCTTCTACACCCGCTAGTTTTGCCAGCAGGTGGCAAAAAATTCTTGCCAAATCCGCCCGCTCACGCTTCCTTGCGTCCGCAGCGCGTCAAAGCGCCGCCCAACGCCTCGGTAGCTCAGTTGGTAGAGCAGTTGACTCTTAATCAATTGGTCCTTGGTTCGAATCCAAGCCGGGGTACCACCTTTTAACCTGCTAATCCAAATTGGACTCTGCGGGCGAAAGTGGTCCAAATTGACACCCTCCCAGCGGCATGAAGACGGCTGGTGACCAAATGGGTGACAAATGGGCAGGGGGACTCTCCCGTCCGCCCGCTCAAGTGCGGCAAGAAGCCCATGCCACCGTGAAGTTCAGCTCGGTCTCCGTGCCTATCTACCGCAGATCACACGTGGGGGATTCGGCGCCCACTGGCGGTCCTTCAGGCCGCTGGAGCGCCGCCCAATGACCCCGTAGGCGCGCGACTGTAGTCGCGACTCCTTGATCAGGACCTCCCCCCGTCCCTGACTCACCCCGGGGAATACAATCCGCTCAAATGCCCACGCCTCCGCCTTTTTTCCCATTTTAGCAGGGGAATCTGATCCTCGGGGTCTTTGGCTACCTCGATGCCACGCTTTCCCCGGAGCTCATCAAGGCTGCCAAGGCGTACGACCTGCCAGCCATCCGTGATTACGAATCCCCGTTCTCTTTCCGGGAGGTTCTCGACCCATGTGTCCGCAGACAGGTGCGCACGACGATCCTGGACGTATTCCGGCTTCAATACCGGGACTGCCCGCTGCGCAAGGAGTTGGACAAATTCAGGCTCTACTACCGCAACGACATGGCCAATGCGCTCACCGCCGCCTACTTCCTCCACAAGCGCGGCACCGACCCGCTCGCCGCGCTCACCGCGGACTTTACCCTGGAGCCAGCGGGCTGTTGACCTTTGTCGATATCGATGACCTCAGGAACGCCGAACGCGACTCGTATCAGCACCAACGGTGGGCCCAATTCAGCGGGTTTCATAAGGACGGCGACCGACTGCTCAGCTACCGCCGGCCTGCATCCAGCGGGCTTCTCCTGGTCCGCGGTGACCGCCTGGTCTGGGAATACGACGAAATCCGCTACTGCGTCGTCGACACCTCCCTGCGCTGGAACGCCAACTACGAACACTTCCTCGCCCTCGGCGGCAACCGCGCGTTCCTCGCCGGCGAATTCTCTTGGCCACCGCCCGACTGGATCAATCCAGTGACCGACGAAGTCTGTTGAAAAGCTCCCGCCCCCACAACCCCCGACCCTCACCGCAAATGCCCATGCATCCGCCTATCTAGCTACCTCGATGCCACGCTTTCCCCAGAGCTCATCGAGGCTTCGGCCTCACCGTTATCCGCGACCATGAGTTCCCGACCGAGGCTTCAATATGGTCATGAGCAGGTTCCTGCGCTCCTCGAACATGGGTAACGCGGCCCAGAGCGTCTCCTCGATGGTCTTTGTTTGCTCAGCCAAAAGCACGGACGACGTGGCCGATTTGGCAGCGGTAACGAATAATGTTCCCGAGTGGCAAGCTTTCCGAATCTCACGGGAGAGCCAAAAAAAGCTCCCTCCGAGGCCGGGGCCTCAGGAGGGAGCGGGGTTGAGTTGAATGTGCCTCTAGCAAGTGGCTGCTAGGCGAACCTGCCGATGGTTAGCGGAAGCGTCCGCCGCCCTGGGCGGGTGCGGCGTTTCTGCGCGCTTCCTCAATGGCCTCCTCGGAGGTCTGGGTGCCGCGGTTTGCTGGCTTGACCTTGGTGGGTCGGCCGACGCCGCCGCTGGTGGCCTGCACCGGCTGGTTGGCCATTTCACGAGTGAGGGCGGCTGGCTGGACGCCTTGGACCCGCGCGTCACCCCGGCCTTGGCTGCTAGAGCGTCCCTGGGTGCCCGTTGAATAGAGCGGGTCGATTGGAGCGGTGCGCTCGTTCTGATAGGTCGGGCGCTGGCTGCCGGTCGAGTAGGTTGGGCGCTGGCTGTTGGACTCATAGACCGGGCGCTGGCTGCCTGGCTGATAGGTCTGTGGGTAGGAGGGGCGCTGGCTGCCTGGCTGATAGGTCTGTGGGTAGGACGTGCGCTGGTTGCCTGGCGGATAGGTCGGGCGGCCGCCGCGGATGTCGTCCTGGCGTGGATCGCGGCGAGGGTCGCCGGATGAGGCCGCCTCGACCTGGCGGGCCCATGAGTAGTCACTGCGGCGGTAGGCGCTGTGGCGGTCGTAGTTCCTCAGGGTCACGCTGGTGATGCGGGAAGGCGGAGCGATGGTGGTGTAGCCGGGGCGCCAGCCGTAGGGGTGGGGGGCGGCGTAGACGACCACCGGGCGGTAGCCGACCGGGTAGTAGCCGTAGAGGTAGGGGTCATAGTAGGCGCGGCGATTGTAGTCGTAGTAGGCGCGCACGCTCGGGTCATAGCCCCAGCGCGGACTGCTCGTGGAGATGAAGGTGGTGGTGGAAAACGACGAGCCGCCGTAGCCGTAGCCCTGGCCGTAGCCGGAGGAATAGCCTGAGCCATAGGAGGGGGATCCGTAGCCGGGGTAGCCGCTGGAATAGCCATCGGAGGCGTATCCGCCGCCGCCGTAGGGGTCCGCGCAGGAGCTGAGGGCCAAGGAGGCGGCCGCGGCAGCCAGGCCGATGGCCAGATAGACTTTGGGTTTTTTAGGCATGATGGAGATCATAGCTGCAAACCGATAGTTTTCCCAATTATTTTCGTTCTGCTAACAATCGGTTGTTAGCGTCACCACGCACTCGAGGTGGCGGGTGTGGGGGAAGAGGTCGAAAGGCTGGACGGAGATGATTTGATAGCCGGCGTCGTGGAAGGCGACGAGGTCGCGTGCCTGGGTGGCGGGGTTGCAGGAGACGTAGACGACGCGAGCGGGGCGGAAGGCGAAGAGTTGGGCGAGGAACTCGGGGTCGCTGCCGCGGCGCGGAGGGTCGATGACCACGGCGGTTAGGTTGGCGGGGAAGTCGATTTTTTCGAAGATGGCCTCGGCGGAAGCGGCGAGGAAGGAGGCGTGGGTGATGTTGTTGGTCTCGGCATTGCGGCGTGCCCAGGCGACGGATGACTCGGAGACCTCGACGCCGAGGACCTTTTCGAAGGATGCGGCGAGGGTGAGGGCGAAGAGGCCGGAGCCGCAGTAGGCATCGACGAGGAAGCGAGCGCCGCCGGCGGATGCCTGTTGGGCGACGTATTGGGTGAAGGCTGGGAGGATGAAGGGGTTGTTTTGGAAGAAGTCTCCGGCGAGGAAGTCGAAGCGGAGATCGCCGACGGTTTCGGTGACCACGGAGTTGGGGTTGGTTTGGACCGAGTCGCCGGTGGTGCGCAGGAGCAGGGTGGCGCCGCGTTTGAAGGCGCTGGGAGTTGAGCGTGCTTGCTGGCGGATGGCGGGCAGTGCGGCGTTGATGGAGTCCATGGCGATCGGGCAGGCCGGAACGTCGACAATCTGCGAGCGTTGGCCGTTGGCGAGGAATCCGATAGGGCCGATTTCATTGCCCCTGGGTGCCTTGAAATGGGGGGTTATTTTTGACCGGTAATTCCAGACTTGGGGTGAGGCGATGGCGGGCAGGACGGGCGACTCGATGCCGGCCATGTGGCGGAGGAGCTCGCCGACCTGGCGGGTTTTCCACTCGAGTTGGAGCTCATAGGCGAAATGCTGGTACTGGCAGCCGCCGCAGGTGCCAAACAAGGGGCAGAGGGGCTCAACCCGGTCGGGCGAGGCGACGAGGATTTCAACCAAATCGCTGTGCGAGCAGTTTTTGTCGTTGCGGTAGACGCGTGCGCGGACTTTTTCACCCGGAAGAGTGAAGGGAACAAAGACGACCCAGCCATCGACGCGGGCAACGCCGCTGCCCAGGTTGGTGAGCGACTCAATGGTGACCTCGATTTCCTCGTGATAGGCAAACGGGAGCGGGCGGAATTTTTTCGGCGGCCGGGGCATGGTGTGGGGCAGGCTTAGGCGCGGCAGCTGGATGTGCCAAGCGGGAAGTGGCAAGCGCTTGGAATTGCGCTTCGGATGGATTCTCGACTTTGCGCGGCGGGAAAATCGGCTAAGTTAGCGAAGCATGCGAAGGGTCGTTCTCACTCTAATTGCCGCGGGGAGCCTCGGGGTGAGTCTCCTTGCGGGTGCCGCGGAGAACCTTGAGATGTGGTATGACGCGCAGGGCAAGGCCGTGGCGATCTTGCCGGAAGAGAAGCCGGCGGAGGAATTCGTCTCGACCTGGGAGCGGCGGGCCGAGGAGCGCAAGCAGCGGGCCGAGGGGCGCAAGAGCACGGTTAGACGCTCAAGCGGTGGGCGGGACTATTATTTCTCTGACTGGTCGGGCTACGATTACGGCTACGTTTCAACGCCCTACTTCAGGTATTTCCAGCCTCGGAGCTACCCGGTTTACCAGTCCCCGTGCCGCTGGTATGGCGGCTACCGTGGCAGCAGCTTGAGGGTGAACATCCGGATCCACTGAAGGGGGGGAACTCGAGCCGGCGCGGAGCGGCTAGTTCTCCGGCGTGGAAGGTGGCGGGGGCCTTACGCTTGGGGGCGGAGAGGTGACTAGAGCGCCATTGCCGGGAAGCGAGCTTACCACCTGGGTCGGCTCAAACTGGCGATCGCTGGGCAAGTCGTTGAGTAAGTCCGGGTCCCGCAAGCCGGGTTTACGCGTGACCAATGCGGGCGGGCCTTCAGGCAGAGGAGCCAGGTCAGCCGGAGCGATCTCGGTGGGTTTCACCGCAGCGACGGCAACGGCGGGCTCCGGAGCCTTATCGTGGGAGCAGGCAAAGGAAGTCAGGCCAAGGGCTGTCGCAGCCAGGAAACAAAGGGTTTTCATCATGGGCACAGGCCTGAAGAGTGCCCATTGCCGTTAGGCTTGGCAACGAAGAATCCGCGCCGTCAGAGGATGACCCTTTCGCCGATCTTGGGCAGCAGCAGGTTGACGTCGACCGCGCGGAAGTGGCGTTTGGCCACATCATGGTCAATGCAGATGGACGGGAAGGTGTCGTAGTGCAGGCCAAGGACGCGGTTGACGCCGATCCACTGGGCGCAGCGTGCGGCATCGCGGGCACCCATGGTAAAGTTGTCACCGATGCACAGGGCGGCCCAGTCGAGGGCGTGGAACTCCTTGATGAGCTTCATGTCGAGGGTCAGTGCAGTGTCGCCGCTGACGTAGAAGCGCACTTCGGGGCTCTCGATGATGAAGCCGGCCGGGTTGCCGCCATAGCTGCCATCAGGCATGCTTGAGCTGTGGACCGCGTTGACCATCTTTACGGATCCAAACGGGAATCGGTGACACCCGCCGTGGTTCATCGCGTGGACCTTGGTGACCCCTTGTTTCTCAAACCACGCGGCGACCTCAAAGTTGGCGATCAAAGTCGAACCGGTGCGCCGAAGGATGTCAGCGGCATCGGCAACATGGTCGGCGTGGCCGTGGGTGAGCAGGACGTAATCGGCTTGGATGGCGGCCACATCAATGTGCGCAGCCGCCTCATTGGGAGTGATGAACGGATCAAAAAGGAGCTTTGCCCCCTCAAGTTCCACCAGAAAGCAAGAGTGACCGAAAAAGGTGACGTTCATGAATAAAAAAGGGCTGTCGGAGATTTAACTCCGACAGCCTTAGATGTTCTTGGACTTATTTCAACCGGCTAGATGCCGGAAGAAGTAATTATTGTCCTGGCTCGCCACCGGGGATGCCGCCAGGCATTCCAGGGAAGGACGGCTGGGCTGGAGGTGCGTCTTGGATGTCAGTGAGTTCGACTTCGAAGCTGAGCACTTCGTTGGGTCCGATGTCAGCGCTGCGGCGCTCGGCACCGTAGGCAAGGTCGGAAGGAATCCAGATCTGCCACTTGGAGCCGATCGGCATCATCTTCAGGGCTTCCTGGAAACCAGGGATGACTTGCAGCGGCATGGGAACCGCCTGGCCTTCAGGGGATGCGTCAAACTGCTTACCGTTGATGAGGGTGCCCTTGTAGTTAACCAGGAACTGCTTTTCCGCGGCTGGTGCGTCAGCCTTAGGCTCCTCGTACTTTTTACCGCTGCCCTTGGTGATGATCTTGTACTGGAGGCCCGAGTCGGTGGTCGTGACGCCTTCCTTCTTGGCGTTTTCGGCCAGGAAAGCCTTGCCGGCAGCAAGGTTTGATTCAGCCGTCTTGAGCTCGCGCTCCTGGAGGACGGCTCCAAGCGCCTGCATGGCTGCGCCAATCTTCTCTTCATCGATGGACGGATCCTTGCCTTCAATGGCTTCAAAGAAGCCCTTGATAAAGGCTTCGCGCTGAATGTCATCCGTGGTGATGCCGTAACGCATCGTCTCACCCGCAAAACGACGGCCCGTCTGGAAACCAAAGCCGTAGGAAGAATCTTCCTTCATCGTGGCTGGAGGAATGACCGGGACGGCCGGGACGGCCGGAGCAGCAGGAGCAGCAGGAGCAGCAGGAGCAGCAGGAGCAGCAGGAGCAGCAGGAGCAGCAGGAGCGGCGGGTTCGGTAGCCGGGGCGGCAGGTTCGGCAGCGGGCTTCGGCTCGGCGGCTTTGTCCTGAGCCATCGCTGGCGACAGGGTGCCGACGGCGGCGGCGAGCAGCAGTGCAAGCTTCCGGTTGGTGATAAGGTGTTTATTCATGTTCAGGTGGGAATCGCGCGCACGCTAGGCGGGTTATTCCAGCCTGTCGAGCGGAGTTTCCAGTTCTGCCACCCCGGTTGGCGCCTCTGGAAGTTGGTCAACGGCCCGAGGAGGGATGGGTCAACGCGACTGCTCAAGCATCCGGAGGAGGGATTTTTCGGCAAGAAGGCGTGTTTCCTCCGAGATTTCGACCCGTGGCTCGAGCCGATCGAGGCAGCTGTGGAGTTTTTCCAGGGTGTTCATTTTCATGTACCTGCAGTCCGCGCAGGCGCAGTGGTCGGTGGGTCCTGGGATGAGGTTTTTTTCCGGGCACTCACGGCGGAGGCGGTGAAGCATGCCGCTTTCGGTGACGACGATGATGTTGTGGACGGGAGCGTTTTTGCAGTAGGAGACCATTTTTTCCGTTGAGCAAACCTCATCGGCCAGCAGGCGAACCGCCTGGGTACATTCCGGGTGGGCCACCACCAGAGCATCTGGATATTCGTCCTTGATGCGTTGGATCGAGTCCCGGGTGAACTCTAGGTGAACATAACACGATCCCTGCCAGAGGTCCATTTTTCGGCCGGTTTGTTCCATGACCCAAGCGCCAAGGTTGGCGTCCGGGACAAACAGGATCGGACGATCCGCGGGAGCTTGCTGGACGATGCGCACGGCATTGCCCGAGGTGCAGATGACGTCGCAGAGGGCTTTGACGCCAGCCGAGCAATTGATATAGGCAATGACGTAGTAGTTGCGCTCGGCGTGTTCCGTGAGGAAGGCCTCGAGCTGGGCGGGCGGGCAAGATTGCTCAAGGGAGCAGCCGGCATCCTTGTCGGGAAGGACGACGATCTTGTCCGGGTTGAGGATTTTGGCGGTTTCCGCCATGAAGTGGACGCCGCAGAAAACGATGACGTCCGCGGCGGTGTCGCGGGCATTGTAGGCGAGGCCAAGGGAGTCGCCCACGTAATCGGCGATTTCCTGGATCTCAGCGATTTGGTAGTTGTGAGCGAGGATCACGGCATTGCGTTCCTGCTTGAGGCGGAGGATGTCTTGCTTGAGGTCAAGCACGGGCGCGGCGGGCATGCGCGGAATCTAATGGGAAAGGGCCAAAGCGGAAATGTAAAATCAGCTGGCGGCATCTGAATCCAGTATTTCCTCGCCCACGTGGGTGGCGATGGATCCATGATGGCGGGCCCCGTCTTTGATCATCAATGAGCCAACCGTGATGTCGCCGGTCAGCAGGGCCTTCTTCTCCAACAAGAGCCTGCCGCTGCAAATCAGATCGCCGGCAAGCTCTCCATCGATGGTGATTTCATGGGCGCGGACCGGGCAGGAGAATTCGACGCGGGCCCTGCGCTCGACACGCAGGTGATCGCAGTGGACGCGCCCAAGGATTTTGGCGGAACTGCGGATAATGAAGTTTCCGGAGCATTCGACGCTGCCGTTGAACTTGCCATCCACTTCGAGATGGTGGCAGCGGACCGAGACGCCGCTGATTGACCCGCCGCGATGAACCCGGACATTGCCACGAGTTTCAATGCTGCGACTCCAGTTGTCGCGGATGTCATAGTTGCGCAACGAGATGTAGGCACCGCAGTCCGGGCAGTTGGTGGCGCTCGCTTCATCCAGAGCGGAGTGGACCCGCTGGCAGTCGAAGCAGGAAACATCCCGCCGCTTCGGCTCGCCGGAAAACAACAGTCGCAGCAACAGCTGGCGCGGCCCGGTGACCACCTTGAGCAGGCTTCTGGCGCGGGAGAAGCCCTTTGCCTCGGCAGGTCGGTCCAAGTCAGTCCGAAAAAACGACGGGCGTCGCGGCTTGGGAGCCGGACGCCCGCGTCGGACTTCAAAATGTTCGCCGCAAGCGCGGCAATCGGACGAGATGGCCAGTCGCGGCTCGGATTGCTTATGCCCGCATGCGGGACAAGCCATCAAGACACGATTACGGCCCGGATCGGGTGATTTTGTTGCCACACAGGGGGGGAGTGGTGCGCGGGAGGCGACGCGCAGGGGGATGGATGATGAGTGCCTCTATCTAAGCCTTAGGAGGATTGGCAGGAGCGCCGATTCCCGAGGTGCCACCAAGCTGACCTTGGACGGGCGTGCCGGAAGCAGCGGCCGGGGCCGGTGCGGCGGCGGGTGCCTGCTGTGGCTTGGCGGCTGCTGGAGCGGCTTCTGCTGCGCCAACCGAGGAGGGAGTGCCAACCGTGGACTTGCCGACAAAGATCGCGCCGGATTCGACGGTGAGGGACTTAGCCTTGATGTCTCCAACCACTTCGGCACTGCTCTTGAGTTCGACCCGGTCGGTGGCGACGATGTTGCCGTGGACCTTGCCGTAGACGATCACCGAGTTGGTGCTGATTTCCGCACGCAGCCGGGCGTTTTCACCAACCGTGAGCGAGCCGTCAGAGGTGATTTGTCCTTCGATGCGACCGTCAACGACCAGATCGTTCGTGAACTTCACCGTGCCCTTGATTTCAACATCCGAGCTCAGAACGTTGCGGCTGGCACCGGCAGACGGGCGCTGGGCCGAAGCGCTTGGCGCCGGCTGCTGCTGAGGAGTCGCGGCAGGGGGCGTGATGGGACGCGGCGGAGCGGTCTCTTGACGCGATGCGGAATTGGCCGGGTTGTTCCCGGAACGTTGGCCAGTAATTTTTTCGAACACGAGCAGAAGTAGGGTTGAGAATTAAAAAGATGTCAAAGAATTAGAGCTAACGGAAGCGCAAGAACCCTAGGGCTGGCTTGGAGTGTCTTGACCCTCAGCAGGTGCTGGGGCAGGGGGGGCGGCCGGGACAGGGGGGGCGGTTGGCGCGGCCGGGTCGACGGCGGGATCTGGCGCCGGGGTGCTGCCTTCGGGTGCCGGGGTGACCTCGGGTGTCGGAGTTGGATTGAAGCCTGGGATCGCCCCGCTCTGCAGACCTTGGGAGGAAAAGGCACCGGACTTTAGGAGTTCTTCCATGGTTTGCTGGTTGATGCCACCGGGCTCCGGAGCGGGGATTGGGCGAGAATCGATAGCGACTGGCATTTCGGCGCGCAAGAGGCTCATGCGGCGGTTGGCGGAGTAGGCGAAGGGGCTTTCCGCATGGTCGGTGGCGACGCGCTTGTAGAAAACCTCAGCCTCCTCGATTTTGCCGGCCTTCCAGTCGATGTCTCCAAGGCTGATCAGGGCGAGAGGGGTAAGATATTGAGCTTCAGGATCTTCTAGGATTTTCCGGAAATTTCCCGCGGCCTCTTCGGAGCGGCCAAGTCGGATCAAGCGGCTGCCGAGGCTGGCCATGGCGGCCGGGCGGCCGGGATGGCCCGGGTATTGGGCCAGGAAATCGTTCAAGGTCTTGACGGAGGCCTCCTGCTGGCCGTCATCCCATTGAAGCTGAGAGGCAATGACCATGGCCGAACCACCGGCAAGGGTGTCTGGATGCTGCTTGGCGGCAGCCTGATAGCTGGGCAGATCAGTGGCAGCCACCAAGGCGGCACCGGCTTGTTTTTCGGCACCTTCCTTCAAGCCATTGACAATGATGTAGGCCACTACGGCGAGGACAAGCCCGATGGCGAGCAGCAGCAGGGCACGCTGGTGACGATCCATGAAAGCATCGAACTTCCCGGGCGAATGGGAGATCTCTGCGATCGGGCGGTGCGGGTCTTGGGTGTGAGAGGAATCCATAAATTCGTGGCGGGGACGCACAGGGCAATAACGGAGAGGTGCGCGCGAAAGCAATGCAGAAGTCGATGGCGGGTCGAATAGCGTGGCCGAATTGGCCGATTTTCATGGCCAGCAGGGTCGCCAAGCCCCTAGCGTCACGCGCAAGTCATGGCAGCGACGGTGTATTTAATAGCAGGTGAGCTTAGCGGCGACATGCACGGTGCAGCGATGATGCAGGCGATGGTGAAGCTTCGTCCGGAGGTGGGTTTTGCCGGGGCTGGGGGTCCCGCGATGCGGGCACTGGGAGGTGACCGGGTGAGGGATTGGGTGGACGATGCGGCGGTGGTGGGGATCTGGGAGGTGCTGAAACGCTACAGCTACTTCAAGGCGCGGTTTTTTGAGATGCTTGAGGAGATTCGGGCGATTCAGCCTGAGGTTTTGGTGCTCATCGACTATCCGGGGTACAATTTGCGCATGGCAAGTGCGGTGCGTGAGGCGTTTCCGCGAACGCGGATTGTCTATTATATTAGTCCGCAGGTGTGGGCGTGGCACAAGGGGCGGATTCCCAAGATGGTGCGGATTCTTGACCGGATGCTGTGCATTTTCCCGTTTGAGCAGCCGATTTTCCAATCCGCGGGGCTTGAGACGACATTTGTGGGTCACCCGCTGGTGGACCAACTGGCGGCGCGCGAGCCGCTGGCGCGGGAAGAAAACCTCGTTGGGCTGTTTCCCGGAAGCCGGGAGCGGGAAATCGACAGTCTGTTTCCGCTGATGCTTGAGACCGCCCGGCGGATGAGCATCAACCACCCGGAGCGCCGGTTTGAGGCACCGGCCGCCTCGCCGCGGCTTGCCGAGCGGATGCGCGGTTGCCTGGAGAGGGCCGGGTTTTCTGGCGACGCACCGATTAAGATTACCCTCGGGGGGAGTCACGATCTGATGCAGCGGGCCACCTGCGCGGTGATCGCCAGCGGCACGGCCACACTTGAGGCCGCTCGTCTGGGGCTGCCGTATTGCCTGGTTTACAAGGTTGCATGGCTGACATTCCTGTTGGCCAAGATGGTCATCAAGGTGCCGCATATCGGCTTGGTAAATATTCTTGCTGGCGAAGAGGTTGTTAAGGAGTACTTGCAGGGCGAGGCGGATCCCGTCCACCTGCAGGCCGCTCTTGAGAGATTTTTGGATGACCCGGTGCATCGCGAGGAGCTCCGCGCGCGGGTCCTGGCAGCCGCTGCCAAACTCGGCGCACCCGGTGGCCATCAGCGGGCTGCGGAAGCCGTCCTGGAATACCTACCCGAACCCACCTTGATTGCCCGCCATGGATGAAGTGCCGACACCGCCCGCCCGCTGGGTCAAAGTCTTGATCGTTGCGCTGCCGCTGTGGATCGCAGTTTCCGGGGTTGTCGGCCTGTATCTTTTCCTCCGCTCCGAGCGCATCGCCACCCAGACGCCTGACTTCCAAATCACCCGCAACATCGAGGGTGAAAGGCTCATGAACGACGTGCGCAAGCTGACCACGGTCGTCGGCGAGAGGAATTTCCGCACCGAGGAAACCCGCAAGCAGCTGCGTTCCGCGGCCAAGATGATTGAAGGCAGCCTGAGCCCGCAGAACACCGGGTTCCGCGTTAACCGCACCACCGAGGAGGTTGCCTTTGACCAACAGTGGTCAATCTACTGGGTTGAAATCAAAGGGGAAAAGGCCCCTGGGGAGGTTATCTGGCTGTTTGCCGGCTACGACAGTCCGCTATCCTCCTCGGGCACCGAGCTGAACGCCACCGGCGTGGCGGCCTTGCTCGCTCTGGGCCAGAGCCTTGCCACAGCCACCCCGGACCGTACGATCCGCATCGCCTTCCTGCCCCACGCCAATGAGGAAAACTCCCCCCTCACCGAAACCGCCCGGATCTTCAACAAGACGATTGTGGAAGCCGGCGGCCGCCCGGTCCAGGTTCTCCACGTGAAGGGGATGGGGAATAGTGACGGGGTGCTTACCAGCGCCAAAATCCCGCTCACGGGGCAGGAACTCAAGCCCTACCAGGTTAGCGCGGAATTCCCTCAGGCACCAGCGGATGATATCAATTCGCTTCTCAAGGCGTGGGATCTTCCGGTGGCGGATGTTTCCACGGCGGCCGTGCCCGGCGAATCAAGGATCGGCGACCTGCCGGACCCGGATTCTTTCGAGCGCGCCGTGAAGGCTCTGCGCGTCCTAGTTCTCGATTTGGCCACCCTTTGAGCAAAGGAAAATTTTTTCCTTACAAAAACCTCTTGCATCCCGCCGGGCCAGGGGATACCAACCGCCCGCACGCGAAAGCGGGGGCATTAGCTCAGTTGGTAGAGCACTTGCATGGCATGCAAGGGGTCAGCGGTTCGAATCCGCTATGCTCCACCATCCTTTTCTTAAAGGGTGATGGCACGCTGCGAAAGCCGCAGATCTCCCGTCGGCACCGAGCCGCACCGCAAGCCGGTTCTTCTCGCCAAGCGACTGCCCGCCCCTTACACCACGCTTTCCATGACCCCAATTAAAGGACTCGAACTGGCCAAGGCCTGCGCACGCGCAGCCAACGAAATGCAGGCCGAGGACATCCGCATTTGGGACCTCCGCGGACTTTCCAGCCTCACCGACTTCATGATCGTCTGCTCGGGCAACTCGATGCCCCACCTGCGCGGCATCCTGCGCGACATCGGACGCATCGTCGAAGACGAGCACGGCGTCCGACCCCACCAGGCCGAGGGCCGCGCCGAAACCCGCTGGGTCGTCTTGGACTTCATCGATGTCATGGTCCACGTCATGCACCAGGAGATGCGCGACCTCTACGACCTCGAAAAGCTTTGGGGCGATGCCAAGGAGATCGAGTGGAATGAAGAGAAGGCCGCGGAGTAATTCGCGCTGTTAGCCGCGCGGCGCTTGTTAGGCACGGCGCGCGCTGCTTGAGTCCGCCCATGCGAATAGAGATTCTCAACACCGGCACCGAGCTGATGCTCGGCAACACCGTCAATACCCACGGTGTCTGGATCGGCCAGGAGCTCTTCCGCCTTGGCCTGCGCGTCGCACGCCAAACCACCGTGCCCGACGGCGAGGCGATCCGCGATGCCATGCGCGAGGCGGCCGGACGCTGCGACGTGTTGTTAGTCACCGGCGGCCTCGGCCCTACCAGTGACGACATCACCCGCGAGGCGGCCTCTGAGGTGTTAGGCATCGAGTTGATCCGCGACGAAACGGTTATAACGTGGTTGGAGGAATTCTTTGCCAAGCGCGGGCGCAGCATGCCGGAAGGCAACGAGCGCCAGGCCATGGTGCCGGTGGGCGCGGACATCCTGCCGAATCCGAACGGAACGGCGCCGGGGATTTATGTTCCACCGCGCCTGGCCAGCCACCACCACTGCGCTGTTTTCCTTCTCCCCGGGCCGCCGCGGGAACTCCATCCGATGTTTCACGCCGAGGTCATCCCGCGGCTCAAGGCGCTGGCGGGCGTTGCCGGTCTTGCCGACCAACTTGCCCTGCGGTTTGCCGGCATCGGCGAGAGCGATTTCCACCTTTCCGTCGATGGCCTGTTAGCCGCGGTTCCCGACCTTGAATACGGCTACTGCGCGCGCCTCGGCGAGGTTGACCTGCGGCTCATTGGCGCCGCCCCGCAATCGCCGCCGGCCGTGAGATCGCCCTGGCCGCCTTCCGCCCCAACCTGGTCAGCGAAGACGGCAGCAGCCTGGAGCAGGTGCTGGTGCGCATTCTAACGGAGAAGCAGCTCACCCTGGCCACCGCCGAAAGCTGCACCGGCGGCCTGGTCGCCAGCCGCATCACCGATGTCCCCGGCGCAAGCGCCGTGTTCTCCCATGGCTTCATCACCTATTCCGACGAGGCCAAGCACCAGCTGTTAGGCGTGCCCTGGGATGCCATCGAGGATCACGGCGCGGTGAGCGAGCAGGTGGCCCGCGCCATGGCCGAGGGGGCTCTGGATTTCAGTGATTCGCACTTGGCGGTGGCCGTCACGGGCATCGCCGGCCCGGGCGGCGGCAGCGAGGAAAAGCCGGTGGGTACCGTGTGGATCGCCGTCGCCTCGCGCGATGGCGAGACGATCGCAGTGAAACAAAATCACCCCCGCGGCCGCCGCGACTTCAAAACCACCGCCAGCCACAACGCCTTGGATCTTCTCCGCCGCGTTGCCCTCAACCTCCCGTAGCGAACCTTTTCCGTAGCGAACTTCGTGAGAAGTTCGGCGGGGCAAACCGCCTACCGCCTACCGCCTACCGCCTACCACCTACCGCCTACCGCCTACCGCCTACCGCCTACCGCCTACCGCCTACCGCCTA
>Ga0136639_10000165_pt1 | contig 20243 bp, 14 predicted proteins | sample AntDrymUQ8592106_2_FD_113739 | JGI IMG/M metagenome (GOLD analysis project Ga0136639, IMG submission 113739) | Polar desert sand microbial communities from Dry Valleys, Antarctica - metaG UQ859 (21.06) | ecosystem: Environmental > Terrestrial > Soil > Desert | place: Antarctica: Dry Valley...
AGTCAAAAGTCGCCCCACAGGCTCCAGCCTTAACAAGGGTTGTTGTGGGAAATTCGGCGCTTCTGTGGAAAGGCAATCAATATCCAGAAGGCAGGGGTTTGTGCCCGGTAGTGCTAATTGCGCCATCCGAGGCTGAAATGTTTTGCAGATGGCTGTCTAAGAAGTATGTATTACTTGGTGAATTTCGGTTGCCCACTGAAGCTGAATGGCTGCTCGCTGCATACGGTGATAACCGGAAATATCCGTGGGGCGACGATATGGTCGAAAGAGCTTTTCAGAAAGCAGGGAATCGGGTCTTAGGTACTCATGACGTGAAAAAATTTTCGAATGGCAAAACCTCCCAAGGCATTTATGGAATGTGGAGGAACGTCAGTGAACTTACTGCCACATTGAAGGATGAAGATGATTCCTGGGCCGCAATCCCCGCATGGATGGGCGGAAGCTACCGTGATAAAGATAATGTCCCTAGACAAAATTATTGGGGATTTGCGCACCAGCGCGAATATAAGGCGGATGACATTGGCTTTCGTATATTTTTTTTCCCAAAAAAGCGAAAATGTAACCACGCGCCAACCAATGGCGTTGGTGTGCCAACCCATTTGAAAAAATGAAATTCGGACTGCTTATGATTCAGCCCAGCCCCCCTGGGCTTCACCGCTGCGCGGCACGTCGCGGGTACGCTCCTGCCCAAACCACCTACAAGCCTTCGGTGTCTCCCATGATCGCTAGGGTATTCATCGTTTTTCTCTGTCTTGTTTTCGCTACCGGGGGCTGCGGCGCAAAGGAGGCCGAGTGGAACCTTGACCCGGTAACCGGCGAGCCGCTATTGAATGAGGAGGCGCAAGCCGCGATCGGTGACCTGGAGGCGCAAATAAAGATCGCTCATGATAAGTTCATGATGGAGATGGCGAATGATGTTCGGCTCCTGATTCTCAAATGCGAGAGCCCGGAATTGATGGATGATCTCCCGCTTCACGTCCAGGAATGGTTACATGAGATCCCAGGTCGAGTGCGGGACGAGGGGCTTTCGGAATCGATTGTGAAGGTGCGCGCCCTTATCAAAGTCCATGGAGATGACATCGGGAGTATCCTGAGGAAGACATTCTGGGCCAGGTTGCAAGGGAAGCCTTTGATGCTGGATCAGGGATTTTTTAGTTCCATCATCTACTGGCGGGAAAATGCCACGCCTGAAGTTACCCGCTCCCCTCAGGGGATGGGCAAGGTTGACTGGATATAAAAATTGGATGTCTCTGACCGGTTGCATGGCGTGATGCACGTTGGCTTGGATGTCGGCAAGCGAACTTTCATTTGCTGCGACCGAAGGGCTGGGGTTTTCTTTCCTGAGGGCGAGATCATGGAGCGCATCTACAGGGAGATAGTCCAAGATCAGGCAATCGCGGGCGATCATATCGGGGTGGGCAGATACCGCAGGAAATGAGCTTCGCGGCATCTCCGCAGCGAGGTTCCCGCCCGCGTCTGTCTGGTGGGTGACATCAGCTAAGATGCGCCGCAGGCCACCGTGGACTTCGGCAGCCTGCTGCCGCTTTGATGCCCGCAGCCTGCTGCGCCATGCCGGGCGGGGGCGCCGCGCGGCTGACGCGCGCTCGTCCAATTGCTTCTTTAGCGCAGCAGGCGGAGGGGTCGGCAAATGGACGGGCGGAGCGGATTCCCGCCAGCAAGCTGGCTGAGGCGATGGGGAAAAGGCAGGGCGGGAGGGGTTGGGGGGGGGAATGGGGTGACTGGAGTGGAAAGGGTGTTGGCTGGGTGGGGGTTGGGGCTTTGGAAGGCTGGAAAACCCTTTGTTTTTAAAGGATTTGGCAAAAAAGGCTTTAACGGGCGATTTTTTTTGACACGATGGTCGGCTTTGCTACTTTGCGGCCCGCTTTTCCCGGGGATCTGGGGGTTTTGGTGACGGCCGGTGCGAATCGGTTGGGTGCGAAAACTCCCGAAGAATCAGGGAAAGCGGCGAAGAAACAGATAATTGCTCATGTAGCTCAGGGGTAGAGCGCATCCTTGGTAAGGATGAGGTCGGGGGTTCAATTCCCCCCATGAGCTCCATCGGTTTTTTCTCAGATCTCACAACCAGTCGAAAGCGCAACCAAACATCCATCATGGCAAAAGAAGCATTCCAACGGACCAAGCCACACGTGAACGTGGGCACCATCGGCCACGTTGACCACGGAAAGACGACCCTGACCGCCGCGATCACCACCGTGCTCGCGGAATCCGGTGGCGCCAAGGCACGCCGGTATGACGAAATCGACGCCGCTCCCGAAGAAAAGGAGCGCGGTATTACGATCAACACGGCCCACGTGGAATACGAAACGGCCAACCGCCACTACGCCCACGTTGACTGCCCAGGTCACGCCGACTACGTGAAGAACATGATCACCGGTGCCGCCCAAATGGACGGTGGCATCTTGGTGGTGAGCGCCGCAGACGGCCCGATGCCCCAGACCCGCGAGCACATCCTGCTTGCCCGTCAGGTTGGCGTGCCGTCCCTCGTGGTGTTCCTCAACAAGGTCGACATGGTCGATGACGAGGAGCTTCTCGAACTGGTTGAAATGGAAGTGCGCGAGCTGCTTTCTAAGTACGACTATCCAGGTGACGACATCCCAATCGTGAAGGGATCGGCGATGAAGGCTTTGGAAGGAGACCCTGTCCACAAGGAAGCGATCACCAAGCTGATGGCCGCCGTTGACAGCTACATCCCTGAGCCTGAGCGTCCAATCGACAAGCCATTCCTCATGCCGATCGAAGATGTGTTCGCGATCGAAGGTCGTGGCACCGTCGCCACCGGTCGTGTGGAGCGCGGTATCGTCAAGAAGATGGAAGAAGTCGAAATCGTCGGCATCCGCGACACCATCAAGACGACTGTCACGGACATCGAAATGTTCCGCGAGCTGCTCGACGAAGGTCGTGCCGGTGACAACGTCGGCTTGCTGCTCCGCGGCGTGAAGAAGACCGACATTGAGCGTGGCCAGGTGATCGCCAAGACCGGATCGGTGAAGCCGCACACCAAGTTCCGCGCTGAAGTCTACATCCTCTCGAAGGACGAAGGTGGCCGTCACACGCCGTTCTTCAGCAACTATCGCCCGCAGTTCTACTTCCGCACGACGGACGTGACCGGATCCATCAGCCTCCCAGAAGGAGTCGAAATGGTGATGCCTGGTGACAACGTTGAGCTGACCGTGGAATTGATCACCCCGATCGCCATGGAGAAGACAATGCGCTTCGCCATTCGTGAAGGTGGTCGTACCGTGGGTGCCGGCCGCGTTGCCGAAATCACCGAGTAAATTCTCCATCACCTTTCTCCGGGATGCGCGTGGCAGACGTCGCGCGCGGTTCTGGAGACGGATTTTCTTTAGGGGGCGCCTTTTAACCGGGGCGCCCCTCCATCGCCTCCAAAAGGCAGGTTTCGCCTAAAAGGCAATTTTTCAATAGGACAGTAGCTCAATTGGTAGAGCACCGGTCTCCAAAACCGGGGGTTTAGGGTTCGAGTCCCTACTGTCCTGCCATTTTTTTTGTCCACGCATCTTTCCTCTCCGCCCATCGCATGAAGTACCTGGAAATGTTCCAAATCAGCAACAACTGGTATGTCACCGGTGTTATTTACGCGATTCTGATCATTTTGGTGATTCTCGTGGTCCGCAACATTGTTACGATTCTGCGATTCATCGGCGAAGTCAAAGGGGAGTTGCGCAAGGCAACGTGGCCGTGGGAGTCCGACCCGAAGATCAAAGGCTTCAAGAAGTACAAGCAGCTGATTGACTCCACGATTGTGGTGCTCATCGCGATGCTGCTCCTGGCCGGTTACGTGTCGTTCTGGGATTTCATCCAGACCGCGGTGTTGAGCTTGCTGACCAGTCACTGACTGGGGCGAGGTCTGCCCGTTTGCTGAAAGCCAGTCGTCCGCACCACTCCAATTTTCCCAATCCTGATGCCCCGAATTCCCGAGCCAACCAAGCAGTGGTATGTCGTCCACGTCCTCTCCGGCCAGGAGGGACGCGTCCGTGACCGGATCCTGCGCCAAGCCGAAGCCGAAGAAATGGGTGATGCCATCTTCGACGTCCTGGTGCCCATGGAAATGGTTTCCGAGATTCGCCGCGGCAAGAAGACCGAGACGAAGCGGAAATTTTTCCCCGGCTACATCATCGTCAACATGCACCTCCTCAATGAGGACAACGGGTTGATCGAGAAGACATGGTACTTCATCAAGGAGATGGAAGGCATCATTGGCTTCGCCGGCACCAAGAACTACCCGACGCCGATGCGCGAGAAGGAAGTTGAAGGGATGCTGGCCCAGATCAAGGAGCGCGAGGAGCACGTGCGCCCTGCGATTTCGTTTGAAGTCGGTGACACCGTGAAGGTGGCCGACGGCCCGTTCCAGAGCCAGACCGGCGTGGTGGAGGAAATTGATCCTGAGCGCGGCAAGCTGCGCGTGGCGGTGTCGATCTTCGGCCGTTCCACCCCGGTGGACTTGGAATACTGGCAGGTTGAGCGCGCCTGATGCGCCGCCGCCGCCGAGAATCCGCCCCGTTTTTACCGAACCCTTTTAATTAGTCACCAACCTCACTGAATCATGGCCAAGGAAGTCAAATCCATCATCAAGCTGCAAATCAAGGCAGGCCAAGCGACGCCGTCACCACCCGTGGGCCCAGCCCTTGGTCAGGCCGGCGTGAACATCATGGGATTCTGCAAGGAATTCAACGCCGCCACCCAGTCTCAGATTGGTGACGTGCTTCCCGTGGTGATCAGCGTCTACAAGGACAAGTCGTTCACCTTCATCACCAAGCAGCCACCGGCAGCCAACCTCCTGAAGAAGGCCGCCGGCCTCGCTTCCGGATCCAAGGAAGCCAACAAGATCAAGGTCGGCAAGCTGACCAAGGCCCAGCTCATGGAAGTGGTGAAGCTCAAGATCTCCGACTTCAACACCAAGGACCCAGAAGCCGCCGCCCGCATCCTTGCAGGCACAGCGCGCCAAATGGGCCTCGAAATTGAAGGAATGTAAAAATTCAGACATCAGGGAGCCAGAGCGGCGCTCATGGTTCCCGTCTGATCGACTCAAAATAAATTTTCCGCGGCTTTGGCCGCACGAGAGAGCGGCTCAGGCCGCTTGGGGAAACCGCAGGAGGGCTCGTCAAAAAAGTCCGATCGCACTGCAAAGAACATACAATGGCTAAACATAGAAGCAAACGCTACAAGAAGGCCGTCGCCCAGGTGGATTCCGCCAAGGGGCACGCCCTTATCGACGCTGTCGGAGCCCTCAAGGCGCTCCCTGGCCCCAAGTTTGACCCAACCGTGACGCTTTCGTTCCGGCTTGGAGTTGACCCGCGCAAGAGCGACCAGATGGTCCGTGGTAGCGTTTCGCTGCCGCACGGCACGGGCAAGAACGTCCGGGTTGCCGTCTTCGCCCAAGGTGATGCCGCCAAGGCCGCCCTCGAAGCCGGTGCAGAGTTCGTCGGCCTCGACGACCTCATCAAGAAGGTGCAAGGCGGATTTGTGGATTTCGACGCGGCCATCGCCACGCCGGACGCCATGACCGAAGTGCGCAAGATCGCCCGGGTCCTCGGACCACGTGGCCTGATGCCCAACCCGAAGACCGGCACGGTCACCGACGACACCGCCAAGGCCGTGCGCGAAGTGAAGGCCGGTAAGGTCGACTACAAGCTCGACAAGAACGGCAACGTGGCCGCCGCCATCGGCAAGGCATCGTTTGAAAACGCCCTCCTTGTCGAAAACGCCCAAGCGTTCGTCGAAAGCGTTATCAAGGCCAAGCCGGCCACCGCCAAGGGGAACTACATTCAGAACGTCACCCTGGCCGCATCCATGTGCCCAGGCGTGCGCATCGAGCCGTCCGTTTACGTCCGCAACTAAAGCTATCGAATTTATATGAATCCCGATAAGAAAATCATCATCGACGAGTTGCTCGACCGCGTAAACGGTTCGCCATTCGTGCTGGTGCTCGAATACACCGGCATGACCGTGCCGCAGTTCACCGAGCTGCGCAACCGCCTCGGCGGTGTGGGCTCCGAGTGCCACGTGGCCAAGAATTCCTACATGAAGAAAGCGCTTTCCGAAGCGGGCTTGCCGGACCTCGGTGACGCCCTCATCGGCCAGACCGCCTTCATCACCGGCCAAAGCGACGTCTGCGGCTCGGCCAAGATCGTCAAAAACTTCGAGAAGGAGTTCAAGAAGCCAGCCATGCGCGCCGGCATTCTCGACGGCAACGTGCTCGACGAAAAGCAAGTCCGCAGCCTGGCCGACCTGCCATCCCGCGAAGTGCTGCTTTCGCAGCTCCTTGGCGTCATCAACGCGCCAGCGACCAAGCTGTTGCGCACCATCAACGAGCCCGGCGCCTCGCTGGCCCGCGTCATCCAAGCAAAGTTCAAGCCCCAGGACTAAGTTTCAAACAATCTGAACGGATGGTGGCGGTGTCTCCGCACTGCCACCTGAATTAACAAATGGTTCCTTGTCGGGCCGCTAGCTTGCGACCTTAAACACCCAGAGGCTCTGGGACGACGATACCGCACAGGAGAACAAAAAAATGGCTAATATTGCACAACTGGCAGAAGAACTCGGCAAGCTCACCGTCCTGGAAGCTGCCGACCTCGTGAAGAAACTGGAAGAAGAGTGGGGCGTTTCCGCCGCCGCTCCTGTTGGTGTTGCCGCCGGCCCTGCTGCCGACGCTGCTCCAGCGGAAGAAAAGACTGAATTCGACGTCGTTCTTTCCGACATCGGTGGCAACAAGATCGCCGTCATCAAGGCGGTCCGTGAAGTTGTCGCCGGCCTCGGACTGGCCGAAGCCAAGAAGCTCGTGGAAAGCGCTCCTACGCCGCTCCTGCAAGGTGTCTCCAAAGACGCTGCAGAAGCCGCCAAGAAGAAGCTCGACGAATCTGGCGCCAAGATCGAGATCAAGTAATTCGAAAGGATTTTTCCCACGGGCGGCGCAAGCCGCCCGTGCGGATCCCCAGTCGGGATCGGCGGGATCTGCCAGCAATTGGCGGACCCCGCCGGCTTCGTCCGGACCAAGTTTCATTTTCCCAAACTGCCCGCTTCCGGAGACGGATGCGGGCGCAACCGCAAGCACGACCAACACGTTTATGGCTGAACGCCTTTACTTCGGAACCATTGAAGAAGCGATCGAACCGCCGAACCTCATTGAGGTTCAGAGCCGCTCCTACGAGGATTTTCTCCAGAAGGATGTCCCGCCGAGTTCGCGGATCGATTCCGGCCTGCAAGCGGTGTTCCGCGAGGTCTTCCCAATCACTTCCTACGATGAAACCATCGAGCTGGACTTCGTGTCGTATGACATTGAAGAGCCGAAGGTGACATCGCTTGAGTCGCTGCGCACGGGCGAAAGCTTCAGCGCGGCCTTGTACGTGACGTTCAAGCTCAAGGATGAGACGGGGACCAAGAAAGAGCGCGTTTACATGGGCGAACTGCCGATGATGACCCGCCGTGGTACCTTCGTCATCAACGGCGCCGAGCGCGTCATCGTTTCCCAGCTGCACCGCTCCCCGGGCATCTGCTTTGAAACCTCACAGCACCTTAACGGCAAGATCCTGCACTCGTTCCGGATCATTCCTGACCGCGGCAGCTGGCTTGAGACCCAGTTTGACACCAACGATTTGCTCTACGTCTACCTGGACCGTCGCCGTCGTCGGCGGAAGTTCTTGGCCACCACGTTCTTGCGCGCACTGGGCTACCCGACCGACCGGGCCATTGTTGAACGCTTTTACAATGTTGAGAAAATCAAGCTGAAGACGGACATGGACGAGCAGGAGCTCGGCCACAAGGTGCCGTTTGAAGATGTGCTTGATGGCGAGCAAGTCGTAGCCAAGGCCTACGAGCCGCTGACCGCGGGCATCGTGCGCCAGCTCATGGCGCTCAACAAGAAGGAGATCGAGGTCATCGACGGCCGTGAGGACGAAATCCTGCTGAAGTCCCTTAAGAAGGATCCGGCGAAGGATGAGGAAAGCGCGCTGAAGGACATTTACCGCAAGCTGCGCCCCGGGGATCCGCCAACGGCCTCCAACGCCCGCGCCCTGCTCAAGCGCCTGTTCTTTGATCCTAAGAAGTACGACCTGACCCGCGTCGGCCGCTACAAGATCAACCAGAAGCTTGGCATCAAGATTGATTCCGACGAGCGCACGATGGTGCCGGAAGACTTCCTTAATGCCGTGAAGTACGTCCTGCGCCTGAAAAAGGGTGACGGTGTCCTTGACGATATTGACCACCTTGGCTCACGCCGCGTGCGTGCCGTCGGTGAACTTCTTGCCAACCAGTGCCGTGTGGGCCTTGCCCGCACCGAGCGCCTGGTCAAGGAGCGCATGACCTTGTTTGACGTGAACATCGAGGGGATGACCCCGCAGAAGCTCATCAACCCGAAGGCCCTCTCGGCCGTGGTGCGTGATTTCTTCGGCCGCTCCCAGCTGTCGCAGTTCATGGACCAAACCAACCCGCTCGCCGAGCTGACCCACAAGCGCCGTCTTTCGGCCCTTGGACCTGGTGGTCTTAACCGCGACCGTGCCGGCTTCGAAGTGCGCGACGTTCACCCGTCCCACTACGGCCGTATTTGCCCGATTGAAACCCCGGAAGGACCGAACATCGGTCTGATCAACTCGATGTGCACCTATGCACGGATCAACGAGTTCGGATTCATCGAAACCCCCTACCGTCTGATCAAGGACGGGCTATGCTCCAAGGAGATCGAGTACCTCACGGCCGACCAGGAAGAAAACTTCCTGATTGCGCAGGCGAACAACCCGATCACCAAGGAAGGAAAGTTCATCAATGATCGCATCACCGCCCGTGAGCGCGGCGAGTTCATCGAAGTCGACCCGAAGACGGTCCACTACATGGACGTTTCGCCAAAGCAGCTCGTCTCGGTGGCTGCCGGTCTGATTCCCTTCCTTGAGCACGATGACGCCAACCGCGCATTGATGGGCTCTAACATGCAGCGCCAAGGTGTGCCGCTTCTTGTCTCCGAGGCGCCGCTGGTCGGCACCGGTCTGGAAGGCAAGGCCGCGCGTGACTCCCGTGCGGTGATCGTGGCGGAAGCCGATGGCATCATTGCCGCGGCCACTGCGGAATTCATCATCACCTCGCCGGACGGCAAACTTCCCGTCAGCGACGAAAAGTTCCTTTCCGATCCTGAGTCGGTGAAGAGCAACGTCGCCAAGGGAGTGATCGTCTATCCGCTGCGCAAGTTCATGCGCTCCAACGCGGGTACCTGCATGAACCAGAAGCCGGTTGTCCTCAAGGGGACCAAGGTGAGAAAGGGCGACGTCCTCGCAGACGGCCCGAACACCGAAGACGGCGAACTGGCCCTCGGCCGCAACGTGCTCGTCGCCTTCATGCCATGGAACGGCTACAACTTCGAAGATGCCATCGTCATCTCCGAGCGCGTCGTTAAGGAAGACGTCTACACCTCCATCCACATCTCCGAGTTCGATGTTGCCGCCCGCGACACAAAGCTGGGACCTGAGGAAATCACCCGCGACATTCCAAACGTCGGTGAAGAGGCCCTCGCCAACCTCGACCACGATGGCATCATCCGCATCGGCGCCGAAGTGAAGGCCGGTGACATCCTCGTCGGCAAAATCACGCCGAAGAGCGAAACCGAACTCGCTCCAGAAGAACGCCTCCTGCGCGCCATCTTCGGTGAGAAGGCCGCCGATGTGAAGGACACCTCGCTACGCGTCCCATCCGGCTGCATCGGCATCGTCCAGGACGTCCGCATCTCGACCCACGGCCTCGCACGCCGTAAGACCGAGAAAGTCGATCCCACCGAGCTCAAAAAACAGCTCAAGAAGATCAACGACGAGCACAAGAAGAAGGCTGACAAGCTCACCGACGACTTGACCGAGAAGCTCTCCGATATCCTGCTGGGCGAAAAGATCCCGCTCGACGTGGTCAACGCCCAGACCGGGGAGATCATCATCCCGGCCAACCGGAAGATCACCAAGACCTTGCTGCGCAAGCTGGCTTCGGTCCACGATCACATCGAGATCGACCCGAGCCCGATCCGCAACAAGATCCTCGAGATCATCTCGTCGTTTGAGACCCGCTTCTCCGAGCTCGACACCGAGCGCGAGCGCAAGCTCGACAGCATGGAAAGCGGCGACGAAGTCGATCCAGGCGTCATCAAGGAGGTCAAGGTGTTCATCGCCGCCAAGCGCAAGCTTTCCGTCGGGGACAAGATGGCCGGCCGCCACGGTAACAAGGGGGTTGTCGCCACCATCGTGCCGGAAGAAGACATGCCGTTCCTCGATGACGGCACACCGGTTGACATCTGCCTTAACCCACTCGGCGTGCCATCCCGTATGAACGTCGGCCAGGTTCTTGAAACCCACCTTGGCGTCGCTGCCAAGGCACTCGGGTTCAAGGTCGCCACGCCGATTTTCGACGGCATCCCGGAAGCCAAGATCTGGGAGTTCATGAGCCAGGCCAAGAAGGTCGACGGCTACACCTGGATCGGTGACGGCAAGGACGGCACCACAGGCGGCAAGAGCACGCTTTATGACGGCCGCACCGGTGAGGCATTCCACCTCCCGATCGTTGTCGGCATGATCTACATGCTTAAGCTTGGTCACCTTGTCGCTGACAAGATCCACGCCCGCGCCGTCGGCCCATACAGCCTCGTCACCCAGCAGCCGCTTGGTGGTAAGGCCCAGTACGGTGGCCAGCGCTTCGGGGAAATGGAAGTCTGGGCCCTTGAGGCCTACGGCGCCGCCTACACCCTGCAGGAAATCCTCACGGTGAAGTCCGATGACGTTCAAGGACGCACGCGCATCTACGAATCCATCGTCAAGGGTGACAACACGCTCGAAGCCGGCACTCCGGAGTCCTTCAACGTGCTCATCAAGGAAATGCAATCCCTCGGACTCGATGTCCGTCCGGGCCGCCGCGGCGCCGGACCGATCACCGCTGGCGACGATTTCTCCTTGGATGACCTGACCCTGTAATCCCGCGCCACAGCGAAACTTAGCCTAACAAATTCGATATTATCATGAGTGTTGACACTAACCTCCGGGAACTCTTCGGCGTGGATGACAAGCCTGAGGCCTTTGACCAGGTCTCCATCACCGTGGCCTCCCCGGACATCATTCGTTCCTGGAGTCAGGGCGAAGTGAAGAATCCGGAAACCATCAACTACCGGACCTTCAAGCCTGAAAAGGGCGGTCTGTTCTGCGAGCGTATCTTCGGTCCTACCCGGGACTGGGAGTGCGCCTGCGGCAAGTACAAGAGAATCAAGCACAAGGGTGTTGTCTGCGACCGTTGCGGCGTGGAAGTGACCTTGAGCCGCGTGCGCCGCGAGCGCATGGGCCACATTGAGCTCGCCGTGCCGGTTTCCCACATCTGGTATTACAAGTGCATGCCGTCCCGCCTCGGCCTGATGCTCGACATCAGCGCCCGCCAGCTGGAGCGTGTCATTTACTACGAAGACTATGTGGTAACCGAGCCGGGCAACACGCCACTTGAACGCGGCCAGTTGCTCACCGAAGCGGAATTGCGCGATGCGGAAGACGATTACGGCGACGGATCGTTCCGCGCCGGCATGGGTGCGGAAGCGATCCGAGACCTGCTTAGCCAGGTCGACCTCGCCGCGCTTGCCGTGGACCTCGAGGAGCAGATGGAAAACACCCGCTCCAAGCAAAACCGCAAGAAGCTCGCCAAGCGCCTCAAGCTGGCGCAGGGCTTCGCCGGTTCCAAAAGCCGTCCTGAGTGGATGGTCATGAACGTTTTGCCAGTCATCCCGCCGGACCTGCGTCCGCTGGTGCCACTGGAGGGCGGCCGCTTTGCCACCTCCGACCTTAACGACCTGTATCGCCGCGTCATCAACCGTAACAACCGGTTGAAGAACCTGCTTCAGCTCAAGACGCCGGAAGTCATCATCCGCAACGAGAAGCGCATGCTTCAGGAAGCGGTTGATGCCCTCTTCGACAACGGCCGCCACGGCCGCGCCGTCACCGGTGCCGGCAACCGCGCGCTCAAGTCGCTCTCCGACATGCTCAAGGGCAAGGGCGGACGTTTCCGTCAGAACTTGCTCGGCAAGCGCGTCGACTACTCCGGCCGCTCCGTCATCGTCATTGGTCCTGAGCTGAAGCTCAACCAGTGCGGTCTGCCGAAGAAGATGGCTCTCTCGTTGTTTGAGCCATTCATCATTCGTCGCCTCAAGGAGCTTGGTTACGCCCACACCGTGCGCGCCGCCAAGAAGATGATCGACCGCAAGACCACCGAGGTCTGGGATATCCTTGATGAAGTGACCCGCGGCCACCCCGTGATGCTTAACCGCGCGCCGACGCTCCACCGCCTGTCGATTCAGGCGTTTGAGCCGAAGCTCATCGAAGGATCCGCCATCCGCGTCCACCCGCTCGTCTGCACCGCCTACAACGCGGACTTCGACGGTGACCAAATGGCTGTCCACGTCCCGCTCTCGATTGAGGCTCAGATGGAAACCCGTCAGCTCATGCTGGCGCCTAACAACATCTTCTCCCCTTCCAGCGGTCGCCCGATCACGGTGCCATCCCAGGACATCATTCTGGGGATTTACTACCTCACGTGGGCGCCGGTGCGCACCGCGAAGGATCGCGAAAAGCAGGAGCACCTCCCGCTGTTCGAGAACACCGATGAGGTCGAGTTCGCCATCGCCTCGCGGAAAATTCATTATCACGACTGGATCCGCGTCCGCAACCCGGACAAGGGCCTTGAGACGGTCTTCGGTGACAAGGATGCCAAGATCCTTGAAACCACGCCAGGACGCGTGCGCTTCAACGAAATCTGGCCAACCGGCGTCGGCTTCATCAACCGCTCGGTCGGTAAGAAGCAGATCGGTGACATCATCTGGCGTTGCTACCAGGTCAGCGGCCAAAAAACCACGGTTGAAACCCTCGATGCGCTCAAGTCGCTCGGATTCCGCGAAGCGACCCGTTCGGGTGCCTCCATCGGGATCGTCGACATGGTCATCCCAGAGGAAAAGCCGGTGGAAATCGCCAAGGCCTACGAGCAGATCGAAATCGTCACCAAGCAGTACCGCAACGGGATCATCACCGATGGCGAGCGCTACCAGAAGGTCGTCGACATCTGGACCCACGCCACGGACAACATCGCCAACGCGCTCTACCGCAAGTTGGAATACAACGACGGCGACAAGCGGATTTCTCCGTTGTTCATGATGGTCGACTCCGGCGCTCGTGGTAACAAGGCGCAGATCAAGCAGCTCTCCGGAATGCGCGGCCTGATGGCCAAGCCGTCCGGCGAAATTATCGAACGCCCGATCACCTCGAACTTCCGCGAGGGTCTCTCGGTGCTGGAGTACTTCATCTCCACCCACGGCGCCCGTAAGGGTCTGGCGGACACCGCGTTGAAGACAGCCGACTCCGGCTACATGACCCGTAAGCTCGTCGATGTGGCCCAGGACGTCATCGTCTTCGAGGAAGACTGCGGCACCGTCAACGGCATCACCGTGAGCCCGATCTACGACGGCGACGAAGAAGTCGCCACTCTCTCGCAGCGCATCTATGGACGCGTTTCCTGCGAGAACGTCAAGGACCCGATCTCCGGCGAAATCCTCATCAAGGCGGACGAAATTGTCAGCGAAAAGCAGGCAGAAGCGCTTGAGCGCCTTGGCTTTGAAAAGCTGAAGATCCGCTCGGTGCTTACTTGCGAAGCCGAACGCGGCTGTTGCCAGAAGTGCTACGGCCTCAACCTGGCCACCGTGAAGCCGGTGAAGATTGGCGAAGCGGTCGGCATTGTTGCCGCTCAGTCGATTGGCGAGCCCGGCACGCAGTTGACGATGCGTACGTTCCACGTCGGTGGTGTGGCCGCGTCGACCTTCAAGCAGCCGATCATCAAGGCCAAGAACTCCGGCGTGGTCGTCTACAAGGACCTCCGCACCGTGCAGGACGTCGATGGCAGCTGGGTGGTGCTCAACAAGAACGGTTCGGTTTCCGTGCGCGACAAGGATGGCCTTGAGCTCGAAAGCCACATCATCGTCATTGGTTCGGTCATCACCACCAAGGACGGCGAGACGGTCAAGAAGGGCGACACCTTCGCCACCTGGGATCCTTATAACGTGCCAATTCTTACCGAAAAGGCCGGCAAGATCGAGTTCCGCGACATGATCCCCGGGATCACCGTGCAACACGAGACCGACAAGGAAACCGGCAAGAAGGGCATGGTCGTCACTGAGCACAAGGAAGACCTTCACCCGCAGGTCGTCATCATGGATGACAAGTCCGGCGCGGTCATTGCCAGCTACTCGATTCCTGTCGGCGCCCACCTTTCCGTCAAGGAAGGACAAAAGGTCACCGGTGGTATCCAATTGGCCAAGACGCCGCGTAAGGTCTCCCGCACCAAGGACATCACCGGGGGTCTCCCGCGCGTTGCCGAGCTTTTCGAAGCTCGCAAGCCAAAGGACGCCTGCGTCATTGCCAAGATCGAGGGTGAAATCTCCTTCGGCGGCAACATCCGTGGCAAAAAGAAGATCCTTGTCACCGATGCGTCCACCGGCGAATCCGTCGACCACCTCGTCCCCATGGGCAAGCACATCATCGTTGCCGAAGGCGACCAGGTGAAGCGCGGCGACCAACTCACCGAAGGCCCCGTGTCCCCGGAAGACTTGCTCGAAGCGTGCGGCGCCCAGGAACTCCAGGAACACCTCGTCAACGAAGTGCAGGAAGTTTACCGCGTCCAAGGCGTGGAAATCAACGACAAGCACATCGAGATCATCATCCGCCAAATGCTGCGCAAGGTGAAGATCACCGATCCAGGCGACGCGGATTTCCTCTGGGGCGACCAAATCGAGCGCACCACCTTCAACCGCGCCAACGCCGCCATCCTCGAGCAGGGCGGCAAGCCGGCCGAAGGCGAGCCGGTCCTCCTCGGCATCACCAAGGCGTCCCTTGAAACCGAGTCGTTCATCTCCGCCGCGTCCTTCCAGGACACCACCCGCGTCCTCACCGATGCGGCCACCCTCGGCAAGATCGACTACCTCAAGGGCTTCAAGGAAAACGTCATCATGGGCCACCTCATCCCCGCCGGCTCCGGCTTCCATCGCCACCGCGATGTCGAAATCGAGTTCACCGTCGAGGAGCCAGAACCCGTCGTTGAACTCGCCGAGCAGAATGAAGATGAACTAAGCGTCATCGAGTCCGCCTAAAGGTACCCTGAAAAAATCCCAAGCCCGCCCGGAGTCCCTCCGCGGCGGGCTTTTTTTTGTCGCGAAGCCTCCATCGTAGCGAAGCTCGTGAGAGCTTCGGCTGGGAGCAAGCGGATCATCCCCGGCATCCGGATCCACCAGCGACGCGTTCTTTTAGTCGGAGCGGCAAAAGCACCGACGGCGGTGCGCGCAACCGCCCCATACGCCCAACTGCAGCACGAACTGTTCTCCTCATCAACCGACCACCCCCAACCCCATTATCACAGCGCAAACAACCTCAGGCCATGGGCAACGAACGGGCGGAAATCCTCCGGATTGGCCGTCGCCAGCTCGGCGCCGGATAGAATCGCGGTGGCCGCGATGAGCGAATCAAACTTCAGCCGGCGTGCCCGACCGGTCGCGTTGAAAAGCCTGGCCGCCTCATGGGCATGGGATTGGTCAAACGGCACAATCCCGCCGACAAGAAGCTGCCGCACCAACGAGATTCCCTCCGGCGAAACCGGCCCGCATCCAAATTCCCACCATGCGAGAGCCGAGATCCCGGCAATGACTTCCCGCTGCATCAGCTCAAGGGCCGTTTCCCGATGCGGGTCGGCCGCGTCGCTTAGCGCGATCAATAGGTTCGTATCCAAGTGGATCATCATCGGCCGCCAAAGTCCTCACGGGTTTCACGCAGTTCATTGCGCCACCGCGCGCCATCCTCGGCACTGACCATGGGCGTGCCCCGCAGCACCTCAAGCGCCTCGCGCGGCGACATCCCTGCGATCTCCTCCATGCTCGGCATCCCCGCCGCCCGCCCTGCCACCGCCAACTCGGCTTCCGCCCGCTCCAGTGCCCGACGGAGGGCCTCGGACTTGGAAACCCCCCACCTCTGCGCCAACCGTTCCCACCGAGCAACTGTCCCAGGATCAAAGGCAACGGTGGTGCGGATCGTCATGATGGCCATACCTCCATGTTATGCCCATACCTCTGACGTGTCAATCGGCGGTCGGCGGAGCCGCCGGCGACGGCGCGAACGGCATCAGAGATGGTGACGAGCAATCCACCACGCTCACCCATCTCCCTGACAGCCAGACGATGGTCAGCACCTCCACCCGTGAGGCTGTGTCATCGATCACCTTACAAGGCGTCACCTTTGGCCCGGCGCTCAAGTCCACCAGCACCGTGAACTCGATCACCGTTTCGGAAAGCTGGCAGTCAGTCGACGGCCGCAGCTCAGGCTGTCGTTCCTTCGGCAACGAAAGCCTCACCCAGAGGACCTTGCCAAGTGGCGGCGCATGGACCGTCACCTCCACCGCACCCGACGGCACCAAGTCGATCCAGTCCTACAGCGACGGACTCCTCAACGAGGCCAAACAGTTCAACAACGCCGGAACCGCGCCAGGCAATCTAGTCGCCTCCGTGAGCTACACCTACGACATCCACGGGCGCCCAAGCCACCACCACCGACTCGCGCACCGGCACGACCACCATGGGCAGCTACACGGACAGCGGCAACCTGCTCTCGGTCACCGATTCCGGGAGCCGCACCACCACCTTCACCTATGACATGATGGGTCGGCGCCTCACGGTGGATGCCCCGAACACCACGTTCGATATCTACGCCTATGACATCACCGGACGACTTGGCAGCGTGACCAGCCCTGCCGGAACCTTCACCTATGGCTACCTAGCGAACAGCATGCGGTTGCTCCACATGGTGACCGGACCTGCCCACATAGTGACCAACACTTGGGATTCCACTCGCGACGTCCTCACCGAAAAGGAGAACAAGGTTGGCACCTCCATCATTTCCGCGTATGACTACAGTGTGAATCCACTTGGCCAGCGCACCGAGGTTGCCAAGACCGGCAGCGCCTTCGCGTCCAACCGCAGCATCGGCTGGGGGTATGATGCTCTCGGCCAAGTGACCAAGGCCGACAGCAGCATCACCGGATTCGACCGCGCCTACGAGTATGACGGCATCGGCAACCGCAAGGAAGCAGCAGACAGCCTGACGCTCACCGGCACTCCCAACTACGCCGCCAACGCTCTCAACCAATACACCGCCGTCGGAACCCTCGTGCCGGTCTATGATTTGGACGGCAACGCCGAGGCTTACCCCGTCCCGGCCCACCTGAGTGCCAACAGCGTCCTCGGATGGGACGCTGAGAACCGGCTGAAGTCGGCCACGGTCAACAGCGTCACCACCGCCTATCTCTACGACTCCGGCAGCCGCCGCATCGCCCAAACCACCGGCAGCACCACCACCGTCTATGTCTACGACGCTTGGAACCCGGTCGTGGAATTTTCCACTTTGGACTTTGAGACCTTCGACCTTCAACGCTCTTACACCTGGGGCCTCGACCTCAGCGGCAGCCTCCAGGGCGCAGGCGGCGTCGGCGGTCTTCTTCTGATCACTGATCACTCGGCACTTGGCACTCCCTCATACTTCCCAACCTTCGACGGGAACGGCAACGTCAGCGAATATCTCGAAGGTACCGGAGCCATCTCAGCTCATTATGAATATGACCCGTTTGGGCGTGCCACGGTCGCCTCAGGAACCAAGGCTGGCGATTTCGCCCACCGCTTTTCGACCAAGCCTGTGGATAGTGCTACCGGATTCCTTTATCACGGGTACAGGTGGTTTGATCCTGTGACGGGGAAGTGGCCATCTAGGGATCCAATTGGGGAAAGCGTGGGGGCAAATCTTTATGGGTTCATTGGGAATGACGGGCTTACACGTGTTGATAACTTGGGGCTTCAGGGAGTTCCAACTAAGGAGGAAGGCCTCGCCAGTTTAGAGACCGGGAGGAAAACTTTAAAAGATGTCTGTGATCAATGCTGTGAAGTTAAGGATGTACAGAAGTGTAAAGATGAAGTTGATGGAATCATCGATACCACGAAAAGCCTATGGGACGCAAATTTTGGCAAAGGACCGGAGAAAGGGCTTCATACTGTAGGTGGATATTATTGCTATAATTGGGCACTCGGTTTCCTTAAGGGTGATGGCAAATTACCAGGATTGGATGCGTTAAAATTGAAGGTTTGGGCTGTGAAGTCAGATTCCGCATGGGGACCAGAATGGGAAATTGATCGAGTCAAGACGAAAGTCGTCCACGTATTTGTTAGGGTAAATATAAAAAATGTAAAAAGCGGAGCTAAAGATTGCTCAGCCGCTATCGATGATGGTCTTTTAGATAAGATCCTGATCCATCGTGATGATAAATGGCCAGATAATAAAAAGGGTTGGGGAATTCCGCCTAGTGGCGGGCCGAGTGTTCCGAAGCCTCCACTGAAATTCTGAAATGATAATCCGATTTAATTGGCGTTTTTTCTTTCTGCTTTCAACTTCTACGGCGCTCCTTGTGTACGCAGCTGTCAGGTTTAATAGTGATGAGCATCATGATGGCGATAAACGCAAATATTCCGACTGGTATACGTTCAAGAATCTGGATACTAATGAAATGGGCCTCAAATCCAGATCAAATACGAATGAAGACAGAATTCCGAATCATTGAATGAGGCGGACCCCGGGCTGGTCGTTTCGGAAAGCTGGCAGTCAGTCGACGGCCGCACCTCAGGCAGTCGTTCCTTCGGCAACGAAAGCATCACCCAGAGCACCTTGCCAAGTGGCGGGGCGTGGACCGTCACCTCCATCGCTCCCGACGGCACCAAGTCGATCCAGTCCTACAGCGACGGACTCCTCAACGAGGCCAAACAATTCACCAACGCCGGAACCGCCCCTGGCAACCTCGTCGCCTCAATGAGCTACACCTACGATAGCCACGGGCGCGCGGCCACCACCACCGATTCGCGTACCGGCACCACCACCCTAGGGAGCTACACGGACAGCGGCAACCTGCTCTCCATCACCGACCCCGGTAGCCGGACCACTTCTTTCACCTATGACGCGATGGGGCGGAGCATCACCGTGGACGCCCCGAACACCCTAGATGCCGCCGCCGGCACCATCTTCAACGTCACCCACACCTCCTACTACCCGACCGGGCAGGTCAAGGCGCAGTGGGGCGACCAAACCAACGCCACCTTCAACGTTTACGATGCGCAAAATCGCCCGATTGAACTGCGCACCTATCAAAGTCTCGCCCACGGCACCGAGCCAACTGCGGCAACCGCGGGTGCTGCCACCACCACCTGGACCTACAGCCCAACCCGCGGCTTCCTGACCCGCAACGAATACGCTGACACCAAGGGCACCGACTACACCTATACCGCCGCCCGACGCCTCGCCACTCGCACCTGGGCTCGCGGGACGGTCACCACCTACACCTACGAGGCAGGCCAGTTGGTTCACACCAACTACAGCGACACCACCCCGGACGTGACCGTGGCCTACGACTCGTTCGGGCGTCAAACCAGCGTCACAAATGGCGTGGCCACAACCACCTACGCCTACGATCCGGACACGCTCGCCGTGGATACGGAATTAGTCAGCTACGACCTCAACGCCGACAGCACCCCCGACTTCATCCGCGTCATTGACCGCAGCCAAGACTCACTTGAGCGCGACAACGGCTGGCAGCTCAAGGACGACGCAACGGTTGAAAACGAAGTCACCTACGCCTATGACATCACTGGTCGTCTTGGCAGCGTATCCAGCGGGGCAGGCACCTTCAGCTACGCCTATCAGACGAACAGCATGGGCCTGCTCCACACCGTGACCGGACCTGCCCACACGGTAACCAACACCTGGGATACCACCCGCGACGTCCTCACCGAAAAGGAGAACAAGGTTGGCACAACCATCGTCTCAGCGTATGACTACAGTGTGAATCCATTTGGCCAGCGCACCGAGGTCGCCAAGACCGGCAGCGCCTTCGCATCCAACCGCAGCATCGCCTGGGGGTATGATGCGCTTGGCCAGGTGACCGAGGCCGATAGCAGCATCACCGGCTTCGACCGCGCCTACGAGTATGACGGCATCGGCAATCGCAAGAAGGCTGCCGACAGCCTGACCCTTCCCGGCAGCGACAACTACACCGCCAACGCGCTCAACCAATACACCGCCGTCGACGCCATCAATCCGGCGTATGATGATGACGGCAACGCGACAGCCTACCCGGTACCCGCGTAC
>Ga0136639_10000166_pt1 | contig 20205 bp, 16 predicted proteins | sample AntDrymUQ8592106_2_FD_113739 | JGI IMG/M metagenome (GOLD analysis project Ga0136639, IMG submission 113739) | Polar desert sand microbial communities from Dry Valleys, Antarctica - metaG UQ859 (21.06) | ecosystem: Environmental > Terrestrial > Soil > Desert | place: Antarctica: Dry Valley...
CCAAGTCGGCCTGCGACTTCTTGAATTGCTCGTCAATCTGATCGATTTCAAGCTGCTTCTCTTCCAATCGGGACAAAAGTTCAGCATCGTCAAACTCCACTACCAGATCCTTGTCCCGCGCAAACGAACCAATTTCGGCAAGCTTAGTCACCTGCACGGTACCGAACAAATTGGGTGCCGTTAAAGTCGCTGAACGCACCGCGCGCAATTCACCCCGCGCAAATGTCTTTACGATAATGTCGCCTTGCCGAACTTTGGTTGTCGCAATCAGCGATTGCCGCTGCGGTAACTGCTGGACGAATTGATAACTCGCCCACGCCGCACCCACCACTACGGCCAATATGACTAGTCGAATCAGAAGCTTCTTCATGTCGTCCCGCCTACAGTTTCTTCGCCCGCTTAGCCGCTTCGTTCGGGTCTTCCATGGCGATCGTATCGCCCGGCTTCAAACCCTTCAGCACCACTAAGTCCGTTTCGTTCCGCTTTCCAACTTCGATCGTCCGAATCTCGAATCGCTCGCCCTTCTGAATCCACACCGCCGGTTTGCCCTTGTGCAAGAAACTTGCCCGCGCCGGGATCAAAACCGTATCCACCGCGCTTTCGATGATGATCTCCGCGCTGCTGCTCATACCGGGCCGTAAACGCGGATCGACTTTAGCCAAGGTTGCCCGCGCGGGGAAGGTCTTCTCGGTCAGGCCCATACCTTTCCAAACGACCGCCGCAATCGGACTGATCCAATCCAATTCAGCATCGAATTCTAACTCCGGAATCGCATCGACGCGAACCCGCAACTTCTGGCCTAACTGCAACTTGCCCCGATCAACCTCATCGAGCTTCAATTCCATACGCATCGAAGAGAGATCAGGAATCTCGGCAATCGCCGCTCCCGTCCATGCCCGGTCGCCTTCCTTAAATGGAGGCAACGAGGACCCGAATGCCCCGGCAGTCCGCGTATTCGGCAGAATATTCACAATCCCATCGTTGGGTGCGACAATCGACATCTTCGAAAGATAGCTCTTGGCCCGCTCGGCATCCCGCACCGTCTTGTCTTTCTTCTGGTTCAGGCGCTCAACGTCGGCCTCTTGGGTCGTCTTGTGGGCCTTTACGGTAGTCTTCACTTGGTCCAGGTCGCCCTCGGTCGTAGTTACATCAATCCGGTTCTTCTTGCCTTCAATTTCAGACAGAATCTCCGCCTTCGACGCTTCCAGCTTAGACCGCTCGACATTGTAACCAGCCGTCATCAGATTCATCCCGTCCAACTCATTGACGATCCGATGCGACGCCTTCAACTGGACGATTTCTTTGTCCACCGTCCGAACACTGGTCGCTTTATCCAGATACGTCTGTTCCTGCTGCGCGCCGTCAAATTCGACAATGACGTCACCCTTCTTAACCGGCTTACCCGTCTCCGCCAACCGGACGATGCGTGGGTCCGGAATTTGCGGGACAGACAGCGTAACTGAACGCGAGGATCGCACTTCGCCACGAGCCTTGACGCCAATCACGAATTCACCCTTTCGGACCTTGGCCACCGGAACTTCTACTTTCGTCGTGCCATTCTGGGTGTAGTAGTAGTAACCACCTCCCACGGCCGCGGCAAGCAGCAACCCTGTCATGATGTTTCTACGCCGCTGCGACCCTTCAGACTGGCCCAGACGAATCTTCGGCTTCGTATCTTTTGATGACATTGTTTTAGTACCCAATCCCGTCCGAACTAGCTCTTTTGCTCGCCCAGTGACGCTGCCGGCGGCTTGTCCAGCGCCACGACTTCGCCCGCCTTGACACCCGACTTGATCGCCACATGAGTAAAGCTGGCCAAGCCCAGTTCCACCTCACGACGCTCCCATTGGCCCGTCGCCGAGCGAACGAGCACAAAAGCCTTTGTGCCCTCGCCGCCTTGACCCTGTACCGCTTCGATCGGAGCCACCGCCGCCAGCGCCTCTTCTTCCAAAATCACGTCCGCGCTCACGCTCAGATCAGGGATCACTCGGGGATCCATCTTCTCCAATTTAAACCGCACCAGGACATCTTTTTTAAATTGCGCCCGCGAACCGCCAGCCTTCGTTATCGCTCCAATCACCACCAACCGGCCCGGCAATTCCAAACCCGGGAAAGCGTCAAACCGCAATCGGGCTTTCTGACCGATCCGCATCGACTGCACATCGGATTGATTCACTGTCGCGTTCACGATCATTGACGACGGATCCACAATCTGCATAAACAGCATGCCGGGGTTAACCGAATCGCCCTGCTGAATCGCGCCAAACTCGGAACCGCGGAAGGTGTTCTGCATCACAACCAAACCGTCCATCGGAGCCTTCACGAGCATCTTATCGGCGTTCGCTTCCGACCGCTTGTATTCCATCTTCGTGCTCTGTAACTCCAAATCCGCTGACCGCATCTGCGCCTTTTCCCCGATATCGAGATATTTCCGCGCTTCTTGCAACTGTTTCAAATTGGCCTTCGACTCTTCCAAGGCCAACCGAATCCGCTCGCTGTCAATCGCACTCCGAACTTCAATCGTCTTAATGTCCAGCTCGGCCTTCTCAACGGCGTTTTTCGCGCTCAGAACCTGTTGCTCGTAAGACTTCCGCGTAATCTGCAATTCCGCCGTTTGCTTGCGGAAATCAGCTTCCGCCTGCGTCACCGTCGACTTGAAATCGTCCAGACGCTGCATCATGTACTGACGGTCGAACTCGGCCACAACTTCCCCTTTTTGGGCCGTCGCACCGCTCTTTGCCAAAGTCTGGATCTGCAAGCCAAACTCGCTGCCACCGCGACTACTACTACTGCCGCCCGGAGGCCCACCGCCGCCCACGAGCGCTCCAGCCGTCGAACCGATGCTCGTGCTGGCCACCGCTCGGTTTGGCGCCGCCCGGGGAGCCGCTACCGTCGTCGTCCGGCCAGACGCCGAACGCGCCGAACGAAGTCCACCACCGCCACCGGCCAACCCAGAGGTCGAGGCCAAGGACTGTGCCCCACCCCCGCCGCTCAATTGGTCGCCACCGCTGGCTGAGCTGGATCCGCCGCCGCTACCGCCCGACGAGCTACCACCACCTGAACTGCCACCGGAAGATCGACTCCCACCCCCCATCATCGACATACCGCTCCCACCAGACACCTGCTGAGAACCGCCACCGCGTCCGCCGCGAAGCGACGGCGCAATCAGGGAAGAGTACTTCTCCGCCGCCGTCACCCCGGTCAGACGAATCGTTTTTTCTACGCGGCCCTTTTCCACCGTCGCCGTCCGGACGACCACCGCCGTCGCCGCCGTTTCAGCGCTCTGCTGCTGGTTCTGCCAATACCAATACCCTGCACCCGCCAATACAACCGATAGCACGATCCCTACCCACGCTCGGCTCTTCCCGCGGCTGGGCTCCTCCGTCATCAAGAGACCTGCGGCGCGCCACTCGGCGGCGGGGTCGCCACCGGAGCAGGAAATTCAGGCAAGGCAGAGCTCGCCATGAAGAGGGGATTCGAATCCATCGGCTGAGAAGACATAGGAGGGTATTCCATTACAGACTGCTACAACGGTTAGACGAAATTTTAATCGAAAAGGTTATGCCACGCACCCGCAGCACATTGAATTTCCTTAGCCACTCATGGACGCCAAAAATTCAGCGTTGCTCCGCGTCTTGCCCAGCTTGTCCTGTAACAGCTCCATTGACTCGACTGGGGACAATGGATTCAATACTTTACGGAGAACCCAGACCCGATTGAGCTCCTCTTTCGGGATCAGTAACTCCTCTTTCCGCGTACCGCTCTTGTTGATGTCAATCGCCGGGAAGACCCTCTTATCCACCAACTTCCTGTCCAAATGAACTTCCATGTTCCCCGTACCCTTGAACTCTTCAAAGATAACGTCGTCCATACGAGAGCCCGTGTCAATCAACGCCGTAGCGATAATCGTCAGCGAGCCTCCCTCTTCAATATTCCGCGCCGCTCCAAAAAACCGCTTCGGCCGCTGCAGCGCGTTCGAATCCACGCCGCCCGATAAAACCTTACCGGAAGGCGGAACCACCGTATTGTAGGCCCGCGCCAATCGTGTGATCGAGTCCAGTAGGATTACGACGTCTCGCTTATGCTCCACCAACCGCTTGGCCTTCTCAATCACCATCTCAGCCACTTGCACGTGACGCGCCGCCGGCTCGTCAAACGTCGAGCTGATCACTTCGCCCTTCACGCTCCGCTGCATATCGGTCACTTCTTCCGGCCGCTCGTCAATCAGCAACACGATCATCGTCACGTCCGGATGATTCGTCGTTAACGAGTTCGCAATCGCCTGCAACAGCATCGTCTTACCGGTCCGCGGCGGGGCAACAATCAGACCACGCTGCCCCTTCCCAATCGGAACCATCAAATCCATCACCCGACCAGAGAAATTCTCCTTCGTCGTCTCCAGCTTGATCCGCTCCTGCGGGTACAACGGCGTCAGGTTGTCGAAAAAGATCTTATTCCGCGCCTCTTCCGGCGGTTCAAAGTTAATCGCGTCCACTTTGATCAGAGCGAAATACCGCTCGCCTTCTTTCGGAGGCCGAATCTGCCCGCTGATCGTATCGCCCGTCCGAAGGTCAAATCGGCGGATCTGCGACGGCGAAACATAAACGTCGTCCGGGCCGGGCAGGTAGTTGTACTCCGGCGCCCGCAAAAAACCAAACCCGTCCGGCAAGCACTCCAGCACGCCTTCGGAAAAAATCAGCCCGCTCTTTTCCGCCTGCGCCTGGAGAATCTTAAAGATCAGCTCCTGCTTCCGCAAGCCTGCCGCCCCAGCCACCCCGAACTCCTTGGCGATCCCATTCAGCTTTTGAATGTTCATCTCCTTCAGTTCGACCAAGTCCAGGGTGTTCGGATCCCGCTTGCTCGCTTCGGTTGACTCCGCAGCGCCGCCGGAGGCCGTCGGCTTTTCAGCCTTCGCCGCTCGCGGCTTCGTCTCCACCGGAAGCACTTCCGCTCCGGTCTCTTCCGGCGTCACCGGCTGGTTCGTTTCTTGATCGCTTGCCAAATTTCCCTCGCTCCCTGACCACTGATGGCCGAGAATGGCACCAACTCAACCCCCGGAATTTCCTTCCGGATGGCCGTCAGGCCGTGATGCAGTTCGGATTGATTCAGTTTGTCTATTTTCGTCGCTACCACGAGGTAGCGCTTTTCGTGATGTTCCAGCCACTCCCGCAAAACGCGGTCGTGCTCCATCCAGCCACGTCTGCCGTCAAGCAGCAGAATGCAAAGGCCTAAACTCTGGCGACTCAGCAGGTAGGTCTCGATCATCGCCTGCCAAGCGTTTTTGATTTCTAAGGGAACTTTTGCGAAGCCGTAGCCGGGAAGATCGGCGAAGATGATGTCTCCACCAATGCGGAAGAAATTGATCGACTGTGTTCGGCCCGGTGACGAACTGGTGAAAGCGAGCTTTTTCGTGCCCGCCAGACAGTTCAGTAAACTGGACTTTCCCACGTTACTGCGGCCCAAAAACGCAAACTCCGGGGTGCTACCCTTGGGATATTGCTCTGGGATGGTTGTACTTAGTATAAACTCTGCGGTGGGTTTGGTGGGGGGCACTACGGTTTTAGGAGGGAGGGGGGGTAGGGAGTGGGGCGGCCTCGCAGCGCGAAAGGCCTGAAGCCGCCTCAACTCGGTTAATGAGTGATGTCGTCCGAGCCCACCGGAGCTTCAGACTGGGCTGCCGTCGAAGGCGGAATCGGCAGCGGAGTGACTTCCCGTTCGAGAGCGATCTTCAGCACTTCATCCATACTCTCCACAAAGTTCAACTTCATCTCTTTGCGAATGATTTCCGGAATGTCGTGCAGATCCTTCTCATTGTCTTTCGGTAGGACCAATTCGTAGATACCTTGCCGATGAGCCGCTAGCATCTTCTCTTTCAAACCGCCAATCGGCAACACCTTTCCGCGAACAGTGATTTCGCCCGTCATGGCCAGATCGCCACGTACCGGAATGTTCGTCAGGGCGCTACACATGCTCGTCGCAATCGTGATGCCGGCCGATGGACCATCCTTCGGGATTGCGCCCTCAGGCACGTGCAAGTGGATGTCCAGGTTCCGATAAAAGTCCCGTGCCAAACCGAGCGAGGCCGCTCGACTCCGCACATAACTCATCGCCGCCTGCGCCGATTCCTGCATCACGTCGCCCAACTTGCCGGTCAAGGTCAGCTTGCCACGGCCTTCCATCACCGTCACTTCCGTCGTCAGAATTGATCCGCCGACTTCCGTCCAGGCCAAACCAATCGTCGCGCCAATGTCGTTCTTCTTGCTGGCTTGGGTATCCCGATAGCGCGGCGGACCAAGCATTTCGATCAACGTCTGCGCGGTCACCGTCACCGTCGGCAACTTGCTCTCCACCGGTTTGACATCGACGGAATCAGCCGCTGCTTTCGCCTTCTTGCCTTTCTTGGCCGGCTTTTCAGTGGACTCTTCCACCAACTCGCCGCCCTTGGCAACCGTCTCCGGTTCATCGTCCACCGAAGCCTCGACCACCTTTCGCGCTACCTTCCGGCATACGCTACCGATCTCGCGTTCCAAATTTCGCACGCCCGCTTCCCGGGTATAGCTCTGGATCAGCGCGCCAACGCCCTCAGGCGTGAAATCGATCTGCGTCTCCGACAATCCCGTCGCCACTTTCTGCTTCGTGATCAGGAACCGCCGAGCAATCTCGGCTTTCTCCAGTTCCGTATACCCGCTCAGCCGAATCACTTCCATACGATCCTGCAAAGGAGCCGGAATAGTATGCATCACGTTCGCCGTCGCCACGAAAAGCACTTCGCTCAAATCGTAGTCCACGTCCAGGTAGTGGTCCATGAACTTATCGTTCTGCGCCGGGTCCAGAACCTCAAGCAGAGCCGAAGACGGGTCGCCCCGGAAATCGGTCGACATCTTGTCGATCTCGTCCAACATGAAGACCGGATTCTTCGTCCCAGCCTTCTTCATCATTTGGATCACCTGACCAGGCAAAGCACCGATGTAGGTCCGCCGGTGGCCCCTCACCTCCGCCTCGTCTCGCACGCCACCCAAAGACAACCGAACAAACTTCCGTCCCGTCGCTTTCGCAATCGACATGCCCAGCGAAGTCTTACCCACCCCAGGAGGTCCGACAAAACACAGGATCGAACCCTTCGGATTTTTCACGAGCCGCCGAACGGCCAGGAACTCCAAAATCCGCTCTTTAATCTTCTCCAGCCCGTAGTGGTCGCTCTCCAGCACTTCCCGGGCATACTTCAAGTCGCGAATCTCCCGCGTTTTCTGCTTCCACGGTACCGCCAGCAACCAATCGAGATAGTTCCGCGAAACGGTCGACTCCGCTGACATCGGCGGCATCTGCTCCAACCGCTTCAGCTCGGCCATCGCCTTCTCTTGGGCGTCGCTGCTCATCCCGGCGGCGTCGATCTTCTTTTTCAGCTCGTCGAATTCGCTCTTCTCGCCCCGCCCCAACTCTTTCTGAATCGCCTTGATCTTCTCGTTGAGGTAATACTCTTTCTGCGCCCGCTCCATCTGCCGCTTCACGCGACCCTGGATCGTACGGTCCACCGAAAGCTTCTCAATCTCGATGTCCAGCATCTCGGCCACGCGCGTCAACCGGTCAATCGGATCGAAGATTTCCAGCAATTCCTGCTTTTCTTCAATCGTCAATTGCAGGTTCGCACCCACCGTGTCAGCCAATTTCCCCGGATCGTCCACCTTGATCGTCGCGATCATGGTCTCGTAGTTCAGGTTCTGACTTAGCTTCACGTACTGCTCAAACAGCGTCGTCACCCGAGTCGTCAACGACTCCAGTGAAACACCGGGGTCGATCTTGCTGGCAAATGTCTTTACAGTCGCGCGGAAATAACCATCCTCCGCACTCACCGAAATCACTTTCGCCCGCTCAAAACCCTCCACCAGCACCTTGATGTTGCCATCCGACAACTTCAAGCTCTGCACGATGTTGGCAATCGTCCCGACACTGTAAATTTCATCGGGCCGCGGTTCATCCACGCTCGCGTCATGCTGCGTAGCTAGAAAAATCTTTTTCTCGCCCGCCAGCGCTTCTTCAAGCGCACGCACGCTGGACTCTCTTCCCACGACAAACGGAGTCATCATGTGAGGGAAGATGACCACGTCGCGGATCGGCATCATGGGAAGCCTTTTCGTTTCGGATTTCTCTCTGGTACTCATTTGGTTACTCTTCTTGATTCGCTTAAACGCGAAAAAGGCTCATGTTTCCGCGGCCGCTCCCTGGAATCCAAGGCTGCCCCGTGGAAACGAACGACAAGCCTTGGGTAAAACCCGTCTAGCCCGCCTTCTCAAGCAGGGCAATGTTAATCTTCTGCGAAAGCACCATCTCTTTGGTCACATGGAACTCTTTCACTTTCTTGTAAGAGGGCAAGAAGTACATCAGATCCAACATCAGATCCTCGAGAATCATTCGCAATCCACGAGCGCCCACCTTGCGATCCAACGCTAAGGCGGCAATCGCTTCCAAAGCATCATCGCTAAACTTCAAGCGGACATTCTCAAACTCAAACAAACGCTGGTACTGCTTGATGATCGCGTTCTTCGGCTTCGACAAAATCTGCACCAGCGTCTCTTTGTCGAGATCGTTCAACACGCCAACCACCGGTAAACGCCCAATAAACTCAGGAATAAACCCGTAACGAATCAAGTCCGTCGGCTGAATCTCCTGAACCACCAACTCATCGTCACGGCGAATCGGCGTCGCCTTGGCCTGCTTCCCTTCCGCGACCGGAGCGTTGGCATCTACAAATCCCATCTGCCGCTTGCCCACCCGCCGAGACACAATCTTGTCTAGACCAATAAACGCGCCACCACAAATGAACAAAATGTTCGACGTATCCACCGGCGTAAACTCCTGGTGCGGATGCTTCCGGCCACCCTGCGGCGGCACGTTCGCAATCGTCCCTTCCAGAATCTTCAACAACGCCTGCTGCACGCCCTCACCAGATACGTCCCGCGTAATCGAAGGGTTCTCATCCTTCCGGCAGATCTTGTCAATTTCGTCGATGTAGATGATCCCCGTCTGGCAACGCTGCACATCCCAATCCGAGTTCTGCAACAACCGAAGAATGATGTTCTCGACATCCTCTCCCACGTACCCGGCCTCGGTCAAAGTCGTCGCGTCCACAATGGCAAACGGCACGTCCAGAATCCGCGCCAGCGTCTGCGCCAGCAGCGTCTTCCCCGTTCCCGTCGGACCGATCAGCAGAATGTTCGACTTCGCTACTTCCACATCCGTGCCCCGTTGCCGGTTCATCTGGATGCGCTTGTAGTGGTTATAAACCGCCACCGCCAGCTTCTTCTTCGTCGCGTCCTGACCAATCACGTATTGGTCCAGATACTCTTTCAACTCCAGCGGCTTCGGCAACTTCTGGGGCGTCGCGCTCGTGTGCTCGGCCCTGTCGTCTTCCAGAATCGAATTGCATACGGCGATGCATTCGTCGCAAATGTACGCGCGCGGGTAGTCACTCGGCGAAGAGATGAGCTTCCCGACAACGTCCTGGCTCTTGTGGCAGAACGAACAACGGAGAGAATCGTCACCACCCGTGCGTTTCAAACGAGGACGACCTTAAAATTTTGACTCTTCTGACCTGCGTGCATGTTCGTTTCCTAAATTTCAGTATACCGCTCCACGGCGTTTGCAACCGACCCGTAACAAGAAATCGCCCCACCCAAAAACCCTTAGGGCTTCATCATCTCCCCCGCCAACAACATCGCCATCGCCCCACCCCGCGGATCCTGCCCCCAAATCGCCGCCCGTTCCATATACGCCGCCAACGACTTCTGCTTTCCTGTCGACTCGCACACATCCATCACCGTACCGTCCGTCCCCGTGCGCGCCAACACCGCCCGCCAAGCCGCCTCCACCGCCGGTTGAAACGTCTTCGCGTCCAACCATCCCGCCCGAATTCCTTTCTTGTACGAAGCCGCAATCATCGCCGTAGCCGAAAACTCCGCATACGATTCCGGCCGGTCAATCACCTGATGCCACATCCCCCGCCCATCTTGCTTGTTCAGCAACGCCGTCGCCAACGCTCGAAAACTATCCAACACCCGCGCATCCGGCTTCGCCATCGTCTCCAGCAACAGCGCCTGCCCCAACAACGCAAAGGCATTCCCCCGCCCCCACGCCGTCTCATCCAGCGGGGAATGCCGATAAATCCCGTCTTCCCGCAAACACTGCTTCTCCATAAATCGCAAATGCGCAATCGCCTTCTCGTGCTCCCCCGCCGCCCCCAATATCGGACACGCCATAAACACCGAATCGCTCATCTCGTTATGTAGCGGAGCGATGAGCGCCGCCGCCGCCCTCACCCGCTCCGTCTTCCCCAACGCCGCAAACAACAAATGCCCACTCCCGTGGCTCCCCGTTGCCTTAGCTAACGAATCCTGGCGGCCGTCCAAATAGGGAGCCACCAGCCGGTCCACCAACTCCCGATTCCCCAGCGCCAATTGCCCCATCACCGCAAAAGCCGGGATATACACCACCTCTTTCAACTCCCGCCCATACACCGCCCCCAACTGCTCCAACACCTGCCGTGGCGTCCGCCCCAACCGCTCCTCCATATCCAAGCGCAGCAGCGACTTCTTCGGCCGGTCAAACGGTGCCCCCCGCGTCACCGGAACCTTCCCCCGCAACGCCTCCACGAGTCCCGGGTAATCGCTCAGCATCACCACCGCATCCGGTGCAATCACATGCAACTCCCGCCACACCCGATGCGCCTCTCCGTCCTCCCGGTACGCCACTCCCGACGGCGGAAATACCGGCAACCCCTTCACCGGAACATCCACCACCGTGTACAGCTTCACCAACTGCCGCTTCATCTCCTGCACCCGCGGCAGATCCCCCACCACGGCCACCACCGGACGATCCTGCCCCGAAATTCCCGCCGCTGCGATCGCGAACAATAATGTGACCAGTGCCTTGTGCATCTGATTTCTAGCGTATCCTAAGCCTGGAGCCGTTCCCGTGCGCCTTTCCGCTTTTCTAGTCGCCCTCTCCCTGCAAGCCCAACCCCTCTTCTTTCGCGGCGTGTCATTCACCGCCGAACAAGGCGTGCGCTACGAGTCCCCCGCTGCCATCGCCCAACTCGACCAACTCTCCCAATTCGCCGTCGACAGCGTAGCACTCATCCCGTTCGCCTATACCCCCCGCGGCGAAACCAAAATCATGTTCGGCAACGAACGCTCCTGGGAATCCGACGCAGGCATTACCGCCGCCGCCGCCGCCGCCCACGAAAGAAAGATGAAGGTCGTGCTCAAGCCCCAAATCTGGCCGAACAAACCCATCGACCTCACCGACCCCACCACGCGTCGCGAATGGTTCGCCCAATATCGCGCCATGATCGTCCATTACAGCAAACTAGCCGCCACCATCCACGCCGACCTGTTCTGCATCGGCACCGAACTCCAATACGCCACCGTCCACGAAACCGAGTTCCGAGCCCTCATCCAAGCCGTCAAACCCCACTTTAAGGGTCCCCTCACCTACGCCGCCAACCACGGGGAAGAGTTCGAACGCATCACCTTCTGGAACGCCCTCGACTACATCGGCCTCGATAACTACTACCCCCTCCCCGACAGCCTCGACACCAAACCCCTCTCCGCCAAACTCGAAGCGCTCCACAAAAAATATCGCAAACCCATCATCTTCACCGAAGCCGGCTACGCTGCCGCCCTCAACTCCCACCGCACCCCCTGGGAAGACCGCTCCGAACGTCCGGTCCATTTGGAAGCGCAAGCTAAAGCCTATAACGCGCTTCTCTCGGCCTTCTATACCAAACCCTGGTTCGCCGGTGTCTTCTGGTGGAAACTCGGCACGAACGGCTTCGGCGGCCCGCAGGACAACTCCATGACCCCCTGGAACAAACCAGCGATGGACATCATCAAACGCTGGTATCAAACCCGCCGCACCACCACCCCCATCGACGCCCGGCCATCTAAATAAAGGCTCCCCGGTAACCCATGCCGTCGATAGTACCCAGCAAACTCTACCTCCCAGCCCGCAAATAAGCGACGCAGAATCGGTTCATCCAGCAAGTGGATCGACGCCGGATACTGTCCCCACCGCCGATGATCCGTAATCGCCCGAGTCTATTCCACCCACCCCGGCCACCGCTCCCCGACACCAACCACTCTCCCATCCGCTCCGCCCCCACCTCCAACTTCGCACCTCTCAAAAAATGGAAAACGTTCGAGGCATGCGCCGCCCCCAACGAACCCACCCGAACCCCCAACTCCGGAAACCGGCCGATCACCCTCGCCTACCTCGGCTTCATCCTCGTCGTGGTCACCCTTTGGCTAGGGCAGGCTCTGGCACTCCCTTCCCTCGGTCTCCTCGCCATCCCCGCCGCCATGTTTTGGGTCCTAGTTTGGCGGGTCCTGAACGAGGTTGCCAAGCCGCACTCAGGATATTCCCTCGACGAGCGCCAACTCCAAGTGCGCAATCAAGCCTTCTTCCGCGCCTACCAAGTCGTCGCCGGCCTCACCGCCCTTGGCTTAATTTACGTCTAGTTAGCTCTCGATCGCCGCAACAATCGCTTCCTGCCTTCCACCGAGCGCCACATGCAGCCTGTCATCGGGGCTTCCTCCTTCTCTCCATCACTCTCCCCCCACGCCCTCATCGCTTCGCACGATAATGACTACGAAGCACCGTGGCCCGCCCGCCCAGACGATTGACCCCTACCAAAGCCCCGCAAACTTAAGAATCACGACAATCACGACCGCTACTCCGATCAGATAAAAAATACTGTTACCGCCCATGCTTCACCTTCCTGTTTGAAATTTGAACGCCACTAGCGCTCTAGTAAGAAGAAGCGAGGATTAGAAAAATCGTTACACCCCTAATTTTTCAGGGCCCCGCCGACAGAGCGTTACCACCGTCGCCCCCCATCCTCCCGCCTCCATCGGCGCATCCCCAAAACTCTCCACAAACGCGGTCCGGCCCAGCACTTTCCGCACCGCCTCCCGCTGTACCCCAACTCCCTTCCCGTGGACTATCCGCAAAGCAACAAATCCCCGCGCCGAAACCTCCTCCAGCCACGCCTCCACAACCCCCACCACATCCCGCGCCGGAACCGTATGCAGGTCCAACGTGTCCGTGATCGGCCACACAAACACCAATTCGTTCTCGTCGCTGGGTTGACTCCCGGGCATCTGGTTGCTATGTTCGAATGTAGCTCATCTTTTGTGCGGTGCGGTAGCCAAGTGGTAAGGCCAGAGTCTGCAAAACTCTCATTCGTCGGTTCGATTCCGACCCGCACCTCCATTTTTCTCCTGTGCGCTCATTTGGTCTGCGCACAAGACCCCCGAGCCCTCCTTGATCAAGCCCTCCAAACAAAGAAGCACTTGTACTCCCGCGTCAAGGACTACCTCGGCCGCGAAGATATCCGCTACTACCGCACCGATCTCCCCGGCAAGCGGAAGCAAACCGACTGGAACACTTTCGATGTCTTCGTCGTCGACGGAAAACGCGTCTTCCGCCTCATCGCTCGCAACGGCAAACCCATCAAGCCCACTGATCGCCCCACCGGCCCCAACCGCATCTCCTTCCGCGTCGAAGATCTCCTCCAAAATCACTCCCTCACTCTAAAGGGCGAAGCCACCCTCCTCGGTCGAAAATGCTGGGTCCTCGAAGCCCTTCTCAACCCTGCCTCCCCCGATAACGTCTCCCGCGAGGCAGGAATGTCCGCTGCGGACGCCACCCTCTGGATCGACCAGCAAACCCACTTCCTCCTCAAGGAAGAATCCCGACTTCGCCGCCGCTGGAACGGCTTCCCCGAAGGCTCCGTCGCCACCCACGAAGCGCTTCTCCACCACGATCTGCCCCTCACCGGCCGCATCCACCTCAAACGGCAAATCCCCCGCGGCAAAAGCCAGACCCTCCTCGAAACCGAACAAATCTACTCCGACTACCGCCGCTTTGGTGCCCAATCCGCCATCGAGTTCAATCCAGCGAACTGACCCGCCCCATCAACTCCGCCTGCCGCTTCGTCCCCGTCTTCGACATCGCCCGCTTCAAATGCGTCCGCCCCGTCTGCTCCGCAATCCCTAACCGTTCCGCCGCTTCCTTCACCGACATGCCGCCCGCTAACTGCGACGTGAATCGAGCCTCGCTCGGCGTCAACCCAAACAACGCCTCCAACTGGCCGCTTTCCGCCGACGCCCGCCGTTCCGGGTCTCGTATCTCCATAATCGCCGCCAATCGCGGCATCCCCACCGGGTGCTTCTCCGCCGCCGGAATCGGCCGCACCGTCACCCACAGCGGCGTCCCCCGTCGCGCTCGCGGAAGCGCAAACGAACGCAACCACCGTTCCGGCTTTACCGCGTCCCCTTCCGTTAACATCAGCCGGTCACCCACCAACTCCATGCCCTTGCACTTCGCCACCAATTTCTTGAATCCCTTGTTTTGATCCAAAATACGCCCGGTGGAATCCAAAAACGCCACCCCGTACGGCAAAGATTCAAAACAAATCCGCAATCCCGTGCATCCCCGCAACTCCTCCAGTCGCGCTTCCAGCAAAGCCACACTCTGCCGAAGATGGCCCACAATCCGCGTCCCCATCGACAACTCATGGTCCGTCAACGGCCCCGCCGACTTCGGCCGAAGCAACGTCAAAAACGACTCCAGCTCCGGCCGCCTAGAAATACACGCCCCCCCGCCATAGTGCAGACCATGCGGCCCCAGATACTCCTGATAAACCGCTGTCGCCTCTAACTCAGCGTCGGTAATCACGCTCTCTGAGGGCGCAAAAAAACCCTCCTCCGCCGGAAACCCCTCCAACCGCAACAGCCAAGGATCCTGCGCCAACCAATTGTCGTGATACTCCTGCCGAGCCTCTTCGCTCTGCCCCCAAAAACACGTCGTGTTTAATTCCGCGTTCCGGCGAGACAACATCCAAAAACTACCCGTCGTACAACCCATCAGCTCGCAAATTTGACGCAGCACTTCTGGCCATAGCGTCGCCTCCCGAGAGGCCTGATAGATCGCTCCCGTCAATTTATCGGTTTGATCAAAAAACATGATTGGATTTCGCGCCTTGTCCCCTAAATGGGGGATGTGCTAACCGGCGTCTTACCGTTACACTATTTTTTACCGCTCCGCCTTTTTCGTTAACCAGGATCTCCGGCGACCGCCGCCGGCAGGTACTTTAGCCATACTCTGCGGGACCAAAGAACCGGACGGGGACCCTTATAAGGGTTAGCGAAAAAGGCGAGCGGCTCAGGACACAAAATCCAAAACTATTTAAAGCTCCTTCACGCGAAGGTTGCGGAACTCCACCCGCGATCCGTGACCCAGGAAGCCCAAATAACCCGTCTTCCGCAGCAAGCCAGGGTGCTTCTTCAACACCGCCGGATCCGTCACCGTCGACAAATCAGCCTCTGAAATCACCTTTCCGTTGAGCGTCACGGTCACTTTGGACCCATCCACCCGGATCTCTTCCTCGTTCCACTGCCCCGCCGGCTTCAACGCCTCCCCATTGGCCGGAAAAACGTCGTAAACGCTCCCATGCCGCTGCGTCGGCTTGATCTTGCCCTTGTACAGCTCATGGTCATGATCCAAAATCTGGATCTCCATCCCCTGGTACGCCGTATCCCCCGTCAAAGGCGCCCGAATCCCCACCCCGTTGTTCCCCCCCGGTTCCATCTTGAATCCAAACCGGAAAATGAAGTTCCCGTACTGCTTCCCCGTGTACAAGTTCCCTCCCCCATCCTTGGGACACACAATTGTCCCGTTCTCCACTACATATCCCGGTCCGCGCCCCCCCACGAGCTGCCAGCCCGCCAACGTCTTCCCGTCAAACAGGGAAACGAACCCATCCTCGGCCGCCGTCGCTGACCCCGTCACAGCCAATGTCAAAACTATCGAAGAAATCAAAATCCGCATAAGCTCTCCTCTACCTTGAAACTGCCCCCGCCGGACTAGGCGATCCCGCCCCCGCCTGCGTCGCAGCATACGCATTCCGAATATCCTCCGGAAAACCCAACATTAATTTTTCTATTCTATCCCGGATCTTGGCCACCTCCTCCGGGTTCTCCGCCGCTACATCGAAGCTCTCATCCCGATCGGTCACCACGTCATACAGCTCCGGATTCGCCAACCGAATATTCTTCCGCCCCACCACCGGCGCTGGGCTGTAGGTCACGTTGTTATACCGGGCGATATGCAATTTCCACTTCCCCCACCGCGCGCACTGCACATTCACCCCATCAAAATACAGCACCACCTCCCGATCCAACTCTTTCGCCTTCCCCGCCAGCAGCGTCGAGATATCCCGCCCATCCACCGGCCGAGTCGGCAGCGCCGCCCCGGTCATCTGGCAAATCGTCGGCAGCAAATCCATCGTCGACACGAGGCCGTCGCACACCACCCCCGCCTTCACCCGGCCCGGCAACCGGGCCAGCAGCGGCACCCTCACCCCGCCCTCCCAGGTCATCCCCTTCCGCCCCCGCAACTGCCCCGGGCTCCCCTGGAACCAAGGCCCGTTGTCCGAGCTAAACAGCACCAGCGTGTGCTCCTCCAACCGATGCTTCTTCAAGGTGGCCAAAATCTGTCCCACCGACCAGTCCAGCTCGGTCAGCACATCTCCATAGATCCCCTGCTTCGACTTGCCCCGAAACGCCTTCCCCGCCCCCAGCGGAATATGCGGATAAGTATGCGGCATGTAGAGGAAGAACGGCCCGTCTTTGGCTTCTTCGATAAACCGAACCGCTCGTTCCGTATACTTCTGCTGCAAAGTCTCCAGGTCCGCCGTCTCGACCATCACTTTCTCGTCATCCATCAACCACCGAGGGCTCATATCGTTCGAGTAAGGGATCCCGAAATAATGATCAAAGCCCTTATAGGTCGGCAAATGAGGAGCCAGATGTCCCAGGTGCCACTTCCCTACGCACATGGTCTTGTAGTTCTTGGCCTTCAAAAGGTTTGCGATGGTCTGCTCGCCCTCCGCCAATCCCGTCTTGTCGACGGGAAACAGCACCCGGGGAACGGCGACACGCGTCGGATAGCGTCCCGTGAGCAGAGCTGCCCGCGAGGGGCTACAGACGGGATTGGCGGAAAGGCAATGGGTAAACCGAGCCCCTTCTTTCGCCAACCGATCAATGTTCGGCGTAGCAATCGCCGAGCCGTAGCAGGATAAATCGCCCCAGCCCAAGTCATCACAGAAAATCAAAATCACGTTCACCGGCTTAGCCGGAGCCGCCGCAACCACCGAAGCGAGAGAGGAGAGGAAAATTCGACGAGTCAACATACGCCTCCGGATCATAACAGAAGCCCCGCTTGGAATTCCTTCGGGGCATCGCACAGTTAAATGGGAACGGCACCGACGGGCGAGGAGTTTCACCCGTCTCCCGCCTTTTCCGACTAAACTCTACCTATGAATAGCTTTCCGGTGGCATTCACCTTCCTGATTCTCCTTTGGTTTTTCACTGGTCTCGGTTTTAGCTTCCTCCTTACCCGGCGCACCCCCCTATTTCGGTACTTTGTTGGGCTGAGTCTGTTTTTCTCCCAACTGTTGATCGTACTCGCCTTATCCTTTCTAGGCACCTACCAGCTCAGCCGGTTGACGCTGGCGCTGCTGATCCTGGTTCACGGCGTGGGCCTCTTAGCCACTGCGCTGGTGTTGAAGCGGTTAGGGTTAACGCGATTCTGGCGGTTTGCCCGGTACCGGATGACGCTGCCGGTGGTATGCGTTCTGGTGCTATGCATCGGGGTCGGAATTGCCCCGTGTCTGGAACGGGGGCAGGCGTGTTTTGTCGTTAGCAATAATCACGAGTTTCTGAACTACTCGTCCAGTGCGCAGTGGTTGAACGGCCAAGCGGAAGGGCCCCGCTTCGAAGGGATTTGGAAGGCGACGACCTTCGGACGATTTGGCGCGGAACTAATTCTCGCCAGTGCGGCACGGATTCTCGGCGTTCCGGCAATTTATGCCATCGTGCCGCTGCAGGCGATCGTGAAGCTGGAGTATGTCTTGGCGTCCGTAATGGTTTTCCACCTTCTGTTTCCCGGTGGAGGATGGCGGCGGCGGTGGGGCGCGGCGGCAGTTGCGCTCTTCATGGCGCTCTCCCCGCTTGAGTTACAAAACTATTTGCTAGCTTTTCTGGCCCATCACATCGCGGCCACCGGGCTTGCCATTCTTTGTGGCACGATGCTGTTGCGACCGAGCCTGTACCTGGCGCTTTTGCAAGGTTGTCTGATGCTGTACATGGACGTTGTTTACATCGAAATTGTGCCGGTACTGGCAGTATTGCTAGCTATCTATTTTGCCTGGTATGCGGTCAGGGAGCGCTCGGCGCGAACCATGGCTTACTGGGCCGCGATCGTCCTGGCTACTTACGTTTCGATCGCCCTTCGCGATTCTACATTGCCGGCGCGGTTCCTAATCGGATTGGCCAACGGAGCGGGGTCGGGCGGCTTTGATCTCTTTGGAGAGCCGAAGCATGGACCGGTGTCGTATCTGGCCAATTTCCTATCACTGCGCGCTTTCCATATCAATGCAATTTTCAGTTTGAATCCCTGGATTCAGGGAGTAGCGGTGCTGGCCGGCGTGGCCTCCGTCGCCTTTGGGCTGTTTTGGACGGGCGTGCGCCAGCGGCATTTTTGGGTGCTGCTGGTGGCCGCGATCGTGATCCTGGCGCATATCGACCGGGGGGCCTTGTTCGCCGGCAAGCTCCAGCTATTGAGCCCCATCTACCAGGGACCGAAGGCGTTCCTGTATTTCCATTTTCTGTTTGTGGGCATGGCGGTGGCCGGGGCATTGATGATGCGGTTCCGGGCACTACCGCCCGCGGCCATGCTGGCACCGCTGGCAGTTTGGTACATGCCGGTGATCTTGACGGGGCTGCTGTTCGTAGCAGGGGAGCAGTCTTGGCCCGCGATTTGGAGCGTGAACGACGACTTAGCCCTGGCCGGGAAGATGCCGGTAAGTGGGCGAGTCATTTTGGGGTCGAACCGGGCGGCCGACGAGAATCTGTGGGCGCAGCTACTGGCCTATTCCGGCTCCAAGGGAACCATTCAAATGGCAGCGGAGGACAAGGGTGGAACGCCGGCAGGATATCTGGTGGCCAACCAGATCTACGCCATCGAAAGTCGAGGTCAATTCTCGGCGCGGAGCCTGCGGTCGCCCTGCCCTGCGCCGTTAGGCCGGTCGCAGGGGTTTACGCTTTGCCCCAGCCTGCCGAACACGTTGGCGACCGACCTGCGGCTACGGGGCAAGCTGGCGGGGTGGGATGCACCAGTACAACCAATCGCCACTTGCGGCGACCAGGGTTACACGGTCTACGTGGGCTTAAAAAAGGTAGCGCCCGGGAAGGCTGCATTCACCATTAATTTCGGGGCGCAGCCAGCCGACGTAAGCGAGGCGTTTGACCTGCAGGAGGGTCGACCCTTCGAATTCAGCTTGCGTCTGAAGCGGACAGGGGACCAAGTGAGAATTGAGAATGAAGCCGGCACGGCGGTGGAGAAGACGATTCCGGGAGCGTTCTTCTTCAAGAACTGCGCGCTTGTGGTGGGGCAGAATCTCACCGAACTCGGCGTCGTGTCCAAACAATTTAATGGACAAATTGAAGGCGAAATTCGGCCGTAGGGGATGACCTCGCCGCGACGCTGCTATCCACTCTAGAGCAAATCCTGACATGATATGGGGGCTCTAGATTTTTGGCGGCAACTCGATATGGCGCGACCATACTCAGATGATCTGCGTGAAAAGTTCTTATCCGCCTACGAGGCGGGGAATATCGGGCTGAAGAAGCTGGCAGCCACGTTCTAGGTGAGCTGTGGGTGGGCCGCTATCCCACAGGCGTTCGCTTTTATCTCCCCGGAGACGGCGAGAAACTGCTTCAAGCCTTGTGGATATGCCCTTGATTAAGTCAAGAATTGCTCTAAGCTCCGGGTTTGAGGTGGAGCCGTGATGTCGCAGCGACAGCTACTCGGCCCTGGCTTCCGGATACCGGGAGCGGCTTTGCGAAAGCATTCTCGGCCGCTTTCGCAAACTCTTTCGAGAACAACCTGCGGGAAACTCCGATGACAAGCCATTTCGCCAAGGTTCCACGAACGCCGTTTGCGGCCAACTTCCGGATTGCCGACCAACCGGCAGTCATCCGCACCTAGCTCGACAGTTGTTTCCGTAGATGCTCGACGACGGCGCAGTGCTCCTGCTGAGGGCTGAATAGGATTATCTCCGCATTCTGGGCAATGGCGATGGTATGG
>Ga0136639_10000167_pt1 | contig 20181 bp, 15 predicted proteins | sample AntDrymUQ8592106_2_FD_113739 | JGI IMG/M metagenome (GOLD analysis project Ga0136639, IMG submission 113739) | Polar desert sand microbial communities from Dry Valleys, Antarctica - metaG UQ859 (21.06) | ecosystem: Environmental > Terrestrial > Soil > Desert | place: Antarctica: Dry Valley...
CTGTGCAACAAGCGGATTTCTGGCGAGGAAGCAATATCCCCGACCGCGGTTTCGTGATCGATCGCCTTCGCATCTTTCGATATACCGGAGAACGCGTCGAACCGAACGCCCAAGCAAGACAAGATAGCTAATAGTTAAACCGAATCAGGGCATTTACTTACGGATTTTTAAGTGCCATTCGGGTCTGACCCCACTCAGGCCCCCCTAAATGACGTTTGTGCTCACCTATCCCAGTGAGAATAACTTATACTTGTTTCGCTCCTTGCTAAAGATAAAACATCTATGATGTCCGCAATTTGGCATACCGGGCACGAAAAAGCAGCGTCAACTTCGAACAGAGATTTTACTCAGGCCCTTGCTGAAAGGCATTTAATGATGAGCAGCCCATCCGATATGACCATTGATGCTCCCTCCACGCCCTCTCGAAATTCTCCAGTTTGGCTTACACCATCTCTACTTGTGCTTGGGCTGGTCGCAGCTCTTGTTACTGAGCCCGTTTTTCAGGCCAATAAGGAACGCTTCTTTACCGCCACGGGCTTGCCGCCAATCCCTCCCGCCGTGATGTGGAAAGTTTTTTGGGATAACGTCTATAACCATTCGATATGCTTTGGATTTCTGGGCACGGTCCTGTGCGGTTTGCTGTCGATGGCTGTTGGACTTGCCATCCATTCGAATCGAGCGATCTATGGCATGATCGTTGGGTCTCTGGTGGGCTTACTTGCAGGTCCTGCACTGGGGATGTTCGGTTGGTACATATCGGAACGCATGTTGGCGAATAATTTCGAAATCGACAGTGTGATAAAGGTACTTCTCATTTTTTTCCCTTTTTGGTTTGGTTTGAGTCTAGCCGCTTGTTTTGCAGCGTTGCTTGTACGTAGGAAGTTAAGTCACTTCCTGCGCGCCGTTTTGCCGTCGATGATTTTCACAATCATTGCCGTCTTCCTTTACGTTAGCATAATTACAATCGCATTTCCTTCAGATTGGCCTGGTCGCATCATCCCTGAGCACGCTCACACTCGCATTGTGCTCAACATTACAGGCTGTCTCGGTGTGGCTGCAGCGGTGCTCGCAACAATACGAGCTTGCGGCGACCATCGTTTGGTTTAACGGTTTGGTGACTCAATCAAGAACTAGAACTTGAGAGCGTTCCGATTTATTGCTTGCGAATCCCCTTCTGGTAGATCCGCAGCGAGGGGTTGGTGCGTTGCGTAGCCGCTACTGCCTCGGAAGTTACTCTCGTCCCAACAACATGCAGATTCCTCAGCGACTTAATTTTCGACAGCTCAGACAATCCTTGGTCGGTAATTCGGCAGCCGTTGATATTTAGTAAACTTAGATTCGAAAGTTGCAGAGCCGCGATTGAACGAGCACCAGCATCTGTGAGTTCGCTATCGGGCATAGTCAGCCATTCAAGTTTAGTAAAGGCAGCGAAGTGCTGAACATCAGAGTCTGTTACACGAGTACCACTTAGGTCAATGGAAGCAAGATCGTTACCCGACAAGCGGGTTTCGAATACCGTTTGAAAGGTCTGAATGAAGGTGCGTTTCTGGTTGCGCATAAACAAGTCCAAGATTCCGTCCAGAGTGCAGGCCGTTCCTGCGAGCTTAAGAGACCGAAGTTTAGTACATTTTTTCAAGTCGTTCAGTCCAAGGTCAGTGATCGCGGTATTTGTAATGGAAAGCTCCGCCAGTTCAGGCCAATTCGAAGCAACCGCCAACGCCCCGTCCGAGATGAGCGTTCCATCAAGCTTAATATCCTTTAGCCGAGTGAGTTGTCGCGTCGGTGCAATTCCCTCATTGGTAACGGGCGTAGCTCTAAGGGAGAGTTGGCTCAAGTTTTTAAGCTGCCCAATGGACTTCATTGCGAGAGCGTTCAGAGGTAATCGATCAAGTTGAAGCTCTTCGAGGCTTTGCGCCTCGGACAATTTGAGAAGGCCAACAGCGGTATAATAGGGATTTCCAAGACTAAGGAACTTCAATTTCGGTAGTTTGACGATTGCTGCCAAACCGCGATCCGAAGTAGGCGTTCCCTCGATGGCAAGATGTGTTAGCGTTGGACACGAGGCTATGTAGTTCAAACCCTGATCCGTCACTGAAGTTTGGCTGAGCCACAGCCGTTCAATTTTGGGAAGCGACGTGAGCTGCTTGATGCCTTCATCGGTTACTGCGGTTCCACTCAGCGCTAGCCACTTGAGTCCTTTCAGTTGCGATAGACGTTCGATTTCTCGATCGCCAATTTCGTTCCGACGCGCTGGCATTGCACCATCCTTGGTAAAGTTCCGAAACTGTGCAAAGGAGACATAGAATACGTCGTGGTGCCAATCCCGACCAAAGAATCGTTCCGACCAATTCGAATGGGATTTGAGCCAGTCATCATCCGCCAGCCGCTGCTGCCCCTCTTCCTCAATCAATTGGTAATCAAAGTAAACATGGCCGCCGAGTTCTTCGACCATCGTCCGGATTGCCATCTGCGCATCCGCAGTTGACTTAGCCGTTACGTACCAGCCAATCACACGCCCCAAAACGAAAACCGAGCCCGCGATCAAAAAAAGCCATTTATAGTTGCGCGCTACTTTCATTAAGCTCATACCCATGATTCGTTTCAAAACCGTCCTAATGCCGCGAGAGCTTTATCCCGACTCTATCGTATCCAGGAAACACCTGCTAGTTCTAGCCATAAATCGGCTTCACCATTGGTACAAGGAGGTCGAATGGGGTCGAATCTGGGACAGTCGAACTACTTACCAGAGGATCAAGATTGTAGTACAACTACGGTCCATAGCACAGCTGGGCGGTACATGGTGGAAGAGTGGATTGCGGGCAAAAATTGCTTTCGACAATCAAGGCGCCGTTTGCTGGAGTAGTATCAACATCGATCAGACAGGTATTATTTTGCAAAGAATGCTTAAGCCTTGGATTGTTCGGTATGCAGTGTTTGTGACTTTAATCGTACTGGTCCTGGTTGCAATTTTCAGCTTAGGTGGCGGATGGCGACGGTCAGCTCAGTTCGACCGTGAACGTAATCGACAGACCCCACCAGCAGAGAGTGTTTTAGGCGATCCCCTACAGCTGTTTACAACGCGCCCGATTGGAAAGTCCTTTGATTTACCTCCCAAGATCTCTCATGTTCAAATGATCGACTTGGATGGCGATGGGTTGAAGGATGTGCTGGTTTGTGACTGCAGTTCAAATACCGTCAGCTGGATACGTCAACAACCCGAAGCAGAGTTCAACGAAATTGTGATTTTGGACAATGTCTTTGCGCCAGCTCGAGCGGAATGCGTTGATGTAGATCGTGACGGCGACTTGGATATTCTTGTGGCTGTTTTAGGACAACTGTTCCCAAGCAATGAAAAAATTGGCTCCTTGGTTGCATTGGAAAACGATGGTCAGGAGAATTTTTCATCCCGCATTTTGCTACAGAATGTAGCCAGAGTCTCCGATGTACGAGCGGCGGACTTGGATGGGGACAACGACATCGATTTAGCGGTTACTCATTTTGGATATAATGAGGGTGAGATGCGATGGATGGAAAACGTTGGCTCTTGGGAATTTTCGAGCCATATGCTCCAAAAACAGGCTGGAGGGATCCACGGTGTCATCGCAGACATCAATGGTGATCAACTCAACGACATCACGCTATTGATGAGTCAACAGTATGAGGAAATTGATGTCTTTCTTAACGCAGGGCGTGGCAAATTCAAGGAAAGTAAGGTTTATTCGGCTGGAAATCCAGACTTCGGTTCGGCTGGCATTTGGCTATTCGACCTCGATCGCGATGGCGATTTGGATATCTTGTATTGCAATGGGGATGCCTTCGACTATTCTCCGCCTCGACCCTGGCCTTGGCATGGTCTACAGTGGTTGGAGAACTCAGGTACGGCGCAATTCCGCAATCACCGGCTAGCCGATTTTGGAGGTGCCGTGTGTGCACAAGCTTCAGATTTTGATGGCGACGGTGACATCGATATTTTTGCATCGAGTGCGTTCAATGATTGGGAAACACCGCTCTCCCAGAGCTTGATACTCCTTGAAAACTCTGGTACAATGCAGTTTGTGGCGCATCCATTGGCAAATACTCCCACCCATATTCAGACGTTCGATACGGGCGACATTAATGGGGACGGTCGACTAGATTTAGTCACAGGTGGAATGCACATATCCGATCCATATGATCGTTTAGGACGCGTTCTTTTGTGGCTCGGTAACGAGAATATGCCAGTGGTCAAAACACCGGGAAAAGTCGCTGAATAAAAACGATCCAAGTTGTTGCTTTTTATCCTTCCAAAATCGAATTTCAAACCGGAGCATCAGAAAATGAAAATTTTCAACGCGGCGAATCACTTGCCTTTCTATCAGTTTGCTACCCTATCGTTCTTGATTTTAAGCACATGCATTGGTTGTGGTGGTAACACGCTCGGAACGGTCCCTTCAGGCGGGACGGTCCTATTGGACGACGCGCCCGTGGAAGGCGCGACGGTCATTTTCAATCCAGAAGGCGCTGACAGTCGAGCGGCGTCGGGTATTACGGATTCAAAAGGAGTTTTTAAGCTAACAACGGAAGTAAATGGAGACGGCGCTGTTCCCGGCAGCTACAAAATCTCGATCACTAAATGGGACAAGGTACCTGAAAATATGCCCAAAAAAGAGGATTTCAAGGACGATTCTGCGTGGATGGACGCTGTCTATCGTGCCAAGGAAAAACAAGGCAAGGGGGTTGAGCCCAAAAACGAACTCGCCGCAGTTTATGCCAATTCCGCAGGTTCGGGTTTGAATGCAACGGTAGTAAATGCCGGTCCGAACGAATTTAGTTTTAAGCTCAAGAAAAAATAGTGTTGTACGGTGAGGTGTTTTCGTGCAGGCATCTAGAGCAAGTTCAGGAAACCGCCGTGTAACGCCGCTTCGTGTTCTCTTGGTTTTGCTCGTCGTTATCCTTGCCTCATGGTTGATTATTCGCCATGAAAACGTGCCAGTGGATAGTTCTGAGTACATTTCGTTGCTTGATCGCCCCATCGACGAGCCTGAATTCGCTCCGAAGGCAACTGTTGACGAATTGTTGTTGTTGGCGGAGCGCGAGATCCAGCGACTGCTTGACCGCTTTCCGAATTCCCCACCAGCCCTCAATGTCAAAGCTCGACGCGACTTCTTGCTGAGCGACACCAAGGGGGCTGAGGCAGCCTGGTCGGAAGCCGTCAGGCTCGACCCACTGTATGCGGAGGGCCTTTACGGACTGGCGCTTTTGGCATTCGAGAAAAATCGCTACACCGACGCTATTGCATTGTGTGAAGATATTGTGCGGCTTAGCCTCGGCGATCCGCGTGTCGTATTGCTGCTCGCCGATTCGTTATTGCACAACGGTCAGGCGAAAGAGGCGATCCTGACTCTCGAACATCATATGCTTAATGAGCAGACGACTGTGCAGGCTTGGGAATTGCTTGGCAGTGCTCACCTTCAAGAGCAGGACTTTGCAAAGGCTGCGAACTGTTACGAGAGGGCGTTGAGTTACGCTCCGAAATCGAGAGACGCTTTGTACGGAATGAGCCAAGCCCTCACTCAACTTGGAGAGTCGAAAAGGGCTGCTGAATACACCCAACAATTCGCAGGCTTGGCCAAGTCCCGCGCCGATGAAAGCTCCGACGGCGCGAAGGCCTTTGTGGATAGAAATTACGCTGCCCACGTTGCGGCATTGGTGTACTTTGATGGTGCACGCGCTGCCAAACAGGAAGGAGACCTAGAGCTAGCTCAAAGCCTGCTTCTACGAGCTTTGCGTTTGGAATCAGATGTTATTGAATGGCTTGATGAACTGCAAAGCGTTTTACAGGCTCAGGGACGAAAGCTGGATGCGGTCGAAGTCGGGCGGCGACTGGCCTACCTAGCACCGACCAATGTCGAACGTTGGTTGAATCTCGGAGGCATGTATGCTAATTTGGAAATGCAGAAACAAGCCATCGAGGCATATCAAAAAGCGGTTGAGCTCTCACCCGATGACGACCGCTGCCGCCGCATTCAAGCCACTTTAAAAGGCATGCGCTGAGTCATGATCTTGCGTTGTCGCGTTCTCAGTCAATGTTTCATTGCCGTAGCCGAATTATTGGTTTGCGTGAGCCCGTTTGCGGTTGGTGACGAGCCGACTTCGATCCGCTTCAGAGATTTCACACAGGCTTCCCAAATCGATTTTAAACACTCCGACGGAAGTGGTGGAAATCATTATCTGATCGAGGCAATCGCGTCTGGATTGGCCAGTTTTGATTATGATTTAGACGGTCGTGTAGATATCTATTTCCTAAATGGTGCTGAATTGAAGGGGACACTCTACGCGACGCCCCCGCTCAATGCGCTCTACCGAAACCAAGGCGACTGGAGTTTCGTTGACGTCACTCGCGAAAGCGGATTGGGCGACGCCGGATTTGGACTGGGAGTGACGGTAGGCGACTACAATAACGACGGTTTTGGAGATGTGTACGTGAGTAATTATGGGCCGAATGTCATGTATCAAAACAACGGCGACGGTACATTCTCGATGGTATCGGACCAACCGGCGCTCGCACGCGGAAGCAAGGTTGGCGGTGGGGTAACGATGTTGGACATTGAGGGCGACGGCGATCTGGATATCTTCGCGGCCAACTATATCCAATTCGATTTTGATATGCGACCTCCGTCAGTCTTTCGCAACCAAATCGTGTACGGTGGCCCTTTGCTGTACCCGCCTGAGGCAGGCGATTTGTTGCTAAACCAGGGCGACGGCACATTCTCAAACATCAGTCAGGAAGCTGGCATACTCGCCGATGACCAACGGGGCATGGGGACTATTTGCTTCGACTTCGATCAAGACGGCGATACGGATATCTTCGTCGCCAACGATTCATCCAAGAACACGCTTTGGCAGAATGATGGTCGAGGGCATTTTGTGGACTCGGCAATCGTGGCGGGAGTCGCATATGATCACCGCGGCGATCCGAAGGGAAACATGGGCGTGGATGTTGCTGATTGCGTTGGAGACCTAAAGCCCGACTTGTTTCTGACTGCCTACACTAAACAGTTGACCACTTTGTACGAAAACTTAGGGGGCGGTTTCTTCATGGATACGACCTTGCGTAGAAATGCAGGTGCCAATACTTTCTATCCGGTCAACTGGGGCACGGGGTTTGCCGATTTTGATAATGACGCAGACAAAGATTTGTTTATTGCCAACGGACACATCCAAGACAATATGGACGAATTCGACGACACCATTAGCTACAAGATTCTCAACCAAGTCCTGGAGAATCGGCAGAGAAAGAAATTCGTCGATGTTTCCAAGAACTGTGGGGATGGATTGCAAATCAAACAGAGCAGTCGCGGAATCGCGATCGACGATCTTGATGGTGACGGTAGGTTGGATGTGATTGTTTTGAATTCGCGAGAGCAGCCGAGCATACTCCGCAACGAGTCCAAGTCGATGGGGAGTTGGGTCTATCTGGATTTAGTTGGTATCCTCTGCAATCGAAGCGCAGTCGGTAGTCGCGTCGTTATAGTGACCGGCTCCCGTTCTCAATCCTTGGAGGTTCACAGCGGCAGAGGTTATCAAAGTCATTTCGGTTCGAGATTGCATTTCGGGCTAGGTGACGCGGCGAGGATTGATAGAATCGATATTCACTGGCACGGTGGTTCCACTGAAACCCATCGCGATTTAGAAGTGAACGCTCTATTCTTGATCAAGCAGGGAAGCCAGCCATTACGAAATGGGCCGATCAAATGACAAATGAGTCAACATCCAACCGGCTCACCCAAGCGATAATTTTGATAGGTTTGATTTGCCTTGGCGTGGTGGGGTACGGGACAACTACAGGGTGGTTTAAATCTTTTGGACAACGATTGGATGGTCTAGGCGAAAAGAGTGTGAATCGTACGCAGCGATCCGACGAGTCCTCGCCGGATATGCTGGGAAAACCTACTAATTCAGGACTAGCAAAACAGCCATCGGCCAGCGATCCCACAGCCAGCATTAGGAAGTTTAGTCCTCCCCCGCTCGATGCACTCGCGCCGAGTGAAAGTGAGAAAATTCTTGCAGAGTGCGGGAGAGTTTCCAACCATTTGATCGAACTGATGCCGACATCGCTTGACGCATTGGAGATGAAGGCTCGCTACGAGTTTGAGTTTGGCAAGATCGATTCCGCGCGAGCACTGTGGAATCGCATTCTCGACTCGAATCCACGGTCCATTTATGCCCTACGCGGATTGAGTGATATCGCATTTCTCAATGCCGATTTTTCTCAGGCTGTGACGTATCTTCGCCAAGCTGTGGTTTTCGAACCCTCTAACACTTCGCATCAAGTCAAGTTGGGAGTAGCCCTGTTAGCTGCTGAGGAGCCTGAAGAAGCTAGGACGGTTTTAGACGCAGTTACGGTTCAAGAAATAAACAATTCGGAAGCACGCATTGAGCTTGGAACTGTCCTTGTGCAACTTGGCGAATTCCAAGCTGCGAAGAGTGCATTCGAGGTCGCTAAGGCACTGTCTCCCGACAATGCCAAAGTTCATTTTGGCTTGGCTACCGTATTCCGCCGTTTGGGAGATACGGACAAGGCCAAGTACCACCAAACTGAGCATCAACGGTTGCAAGTCGGCTTGAAAGCGACCCTTCAGTCCGGTCGTAGAAATTATGATGATGTAGCCGCATTGCAAATCGATGTAGCTAAGCTGTACACCGATATGGCCAGAGTCTATATAGCAGGCGGACACTTGCAGGCCGCTGAGTTTTTATTCGTAAGAGTTAGTCGAACGTCACCTGCAAGCGTGGAGTGTAGACAAGCATTGGCTTGGCTAGCCCGGGTACAGTCAAGGCCACACGAGGCAATTCGATGGCTCAGGTCGATTTCGGAACTCGAGCCAGAAGAATTCGTTTATGCAAACGAGATTGCAAATCTCTATCTTGAGGCCAATCAACTTGATGAAGCCGGAAAAACGTTCATGGACTTTGTCGCTCAAAACCCCAAGCACGCGGAAGCCGCTGGGACTACAGCACAATTTTTTCTTGAAACTCAACCTAATTTGGAAAAGGCGATTCAATATGGCCGGATCACGATTGAATTGAAGCCGACAGGTGAGTCGTATGTCCTGCTTTCAACGATTTACGATGTCGCTGGCAAGCCGGACGACGCTATGTCCATGATTCGGCGCGCGATCGAACTAGATCCAACCAACGCTGCCTACCCTGAGTTTCTCGCCCTGCTGCGTCAGAAACTGCAGGTAGTACAGTTCCCGGCTAACGGGCAAAAACCGTAAGGAGCTAACATTGTTCGCCAAGATATTCTTAGTTGCTTGGTATACGGTAGTATCCAGCTTTGCGATTCTGTTTGCGGGGGGGGTAAACGCTCAGCCAGGTATTATTCTTTCCGACGTCACCGCGTCAACTGGCATCGATTTCGTACATACCGACGGCAGCGATGGCCGGCATTTCTTGATCGAAAGTATGAGCGCGGGCCTAGCTATGATCGACTTCGACAAGGACGGAGACTTAGATCTCTATTTCCTCAATGGCGCCCCAATTGATAGACCAGCCCCAAGCTCACCCCCGACAAATGCTCTCTATCGCAATGACGGAAATTTTCAGTTCACCGACGTTACAGAGGCGGCTAAGGTTGGCGACATCGGTTTTGGGTTAGGAGTGGCCTGCGCAGATTATGACAATGACGGGTTTCCGGATATCTACGTCAACAACTACGGAGCTAATGTACTTTTTCGAAATAATGGGGATGGGACTTATGATGACTTGACGCAAATTGCAAACGTTGCCAACGGAAACCTAGTCGGAGGTGGTGCAAGCTTTTTTGACATGGAAAACGACGGAGATCTCGATTTGTACGTGGGTAACTACATCAAATTCGATGCCCAAGCGCATCGAGTGCATATCCATAAAGGACTCCCTTCCTATCCGAGCCCGCTCGGGTACGATCCTGAATCGGATACGCTATTTCGAAACGAAGGAGATGGAACATTTGCTGACGTATCCGTTGCATCTGGCATTCGAACAGTTGCAGGTCGCAGCATGGGTTTAGCGACCTTTGACTTCGATGCGGACGGTGATATCGATGTGTTTGTAGCCAATGACACGCAAGAGAATTTCCTTTTCGCCAATGATGGTCACGGGAAATTCGAGGAAGTTGGATTTCTTGCGGGAGTTGCTTACGATTATACCGGAAGGGCACAGGCATCTATGGGTGTCGAAGTGTTCGACGTGGACCGCGATGGACGGCAGGACTTATACGTAACTTCATTTTCGGAAGAATTTTGTACGCTTTACCGCAACCTAGGCAATGGCATTTTCGAAGACGCGACATTGCGGGCCGGTGGTTATGCAGCTACGTTTCCGCATGTAAAATGGGGGGTCGTGGCGGCTGATTTCGACAACAACGGCACTCGAGATCTGATGGTCGCGACGGGGGATTTGGACGACAATCGGGAAAAACGTGGCGGAGTTGGATCTGCTAGCGCCTATCGAATTCCGGACCTACTTCTACGCGTCGATGCCAAGGGGAAGATAGGCGATATGGGACGTGATTGGGGCAGCGGTGCCACCATTCGCGAATCGGGTCGTGGGCTGGTTAGCGGCGATTTGGACAACGATGGAAGACTCGATGTGGCTGTTTTGAATGCGAGAGGCAGACCTACGATTCTTAAAAATGAGTCGCCAGCGGGCAACTTTGTAAAAATTACCTTGGTCAGCAATCGATGCAATCGCGATTGCCTCGGAGCGACCGTTAAAATGCAGCAAGGGAATTACCTGCAGGCAATTCAGGTTCGCAGTGGATGTAGTTACCAGAGCGATACTTCCCCGTGCGTGCATATGGGCTTTCCACTGCCGGATCAGCCTGTGGTGATAACGATAACGTGGCCAGGCCGCACAGCGCCCACACAGATGAGTTTGCATCCAGGTGCCACTCAGGTTGTCGCCGAGCCGAAGTGAGATAAACAACCGTAAAACGACCAAATAAGGGTAGTAAGCCCTCCTAAAGCGTTGACGTGCCATTTTCTTGTTGCTATACTTTGGATTGATTCCAGGAGTTAAAAGCCCCGGGTGCAATTGGTGTCTTGTTTCAAATTTTTGAATTGATTGGAATTGAGGTGTAACTATGAGACTGTTTGGATCCGGTCGTAAGAAACGTACTTACGCATTTACTTTAGTGGAACTATTGGTGGTCATCGCGATCATCGGTATTTTGGTAGGCTTGTTGCTCCCTGCGGTTCAGGCGGCTCGCGAGGCGGCTCGCAGAATGCAGTGCTCCAACAACTTAAAGCAACTGTCGCTTTCACTACACAACTATGAAAGCGCCTTCAAGGTCTTCCCTAGCCAACAAAATGGACCGACTGTTCCGCCTTCTAGTTGGGACAACAGTTGGGAAAGTTCGCGTGGACATCACAGCACATTTGTTCAAACACTTCCTTTCATCGAGCAGTCAGCTCTATACAATCAAATCGCCGGTGGAGCCCCAGAAGGAGGAATGACGATGGCTCGGCCGTTCGGACCGCATTCGCTACGCCCATATTCGGCATACAGGGTGCGAATTCCAGCATTTTTGTGCCCCTCCGATCCAGGCTCTACAACCAATGGATGGTCAAATGATCAGGCCCCCATCAACTATGCTGTGAACGTAGGGGACGGATCCATTGGCAGCGACGGACAAGGCAATGGCGAGGGAGGAACCATATCCGGTCGCGGTGTATTCCATCGAGGCTGGGGTGGTGGACGAGGACTCGGTTTTGGAAACTTGACAGATGGGAGCAGCAATACATTGGCACTCAGTGAGATCTCGATCTTTACAACTGTAGGTAGGATACGTGGACATTATACGATGATGCCAGCATCCCAGTTCCGCGCAGGGCCGATTGCATGCAGGAACACGAGAGGGCCTAACGGTACAATCATAGGTGCCTTGCCGCCCTCCCATCACCGTCACGGTGAAGCCTGGGCAAGTGGTTTTTCGATGATATGTGGGTTCAATACATGTTTGCCGCCGAACTCGCCATCGTGTGCCAATTCACAAGGCGAATGGGCGGAAGGTATTTATCCGGCGAACAGCTCCCACACAGGGGGCGTTAACGCAGGTATGTGCGACGGATCTGTTCGATTTGTCTCCGACTCGGTTGACGCAGGTAACCCTGCGGCACCCATGGTTCGTAGCGGTCCAAGCCCTTATGGAATTTGGGGTGCAATGGCGACTTCTACCGGAGGTGAAGTTTTCGCACTCGAAAACTAACAGAACGCTTTGATTGAAGAAAATCTTGCTAGATTAACGCTGGTACATCGCTGATGGTGTACTAGCGTTTTTTCGTTTGCACGTAACCGAGCGTTAATCCTTCCTTATAAACCACTAAAGTTTCCCGTTCTCATGGGGATTTCATTAACCGTCGCGCGGTGTGCGTTCCTACCGAGTTGTATTTTCTTTGTGCTGTCAATCGGTTGCACAGGAGGCAATGCAAGTAAAACCCAATTCAAAATGTCATCAGAAGATATGTACCGATTGCATTGCTCTGGTTGCCATGGCGACGGAACTGGCAATGGACATACGGCATCTACGCTCGCAGTTCGACCGAGAAATCTACAGAATGCTGAATGGCAACAACGTGTGACCGATGCCCATATTTCCAGAGTCATTCGCGAGGGAGGAGCGTCCGCCAATCTCAGTGCGGCGATGCCCGCCTTTAAGGAAAAGATGACGGACTCGCAAATCCAGCAAGTAGTGCGCTACGTCCGACGGCTTGGCAAGTGACGCGATGGCATCGCACGCAGTACGTTGGTTAGCCGCTTACATAGGACGGGAATTGTTTTGCTTCTTTTCGGCAGCACGCAAGTGTTCGTCTATGGACACCAACTCAAATTCGGCCATAACGTCTGCGATTCGAAGTGTTGGGTGTCGAGATTCAATAATAGACCATTCTTCGAAAGCATGGGTAGTGATCCTTACCCGAGAGCCGTACTTAGCCACGATATCCCCAAAGCGATTAACGAAAGGCCATGTGTGAATGAAAACTTTTTCGAGATTGATTGTCGCGCAGACCCAAGGATGCCAGCGGCTGGTGGCCGCAAGCTCATCGCCGGTAATATCGCAAATTTTTGAAACATCCTTGTTCGTGCTTGAGACCACACAATAGCGGTTCTGCCAAGCCCTTGTGTTAACCATGCGACCGCCAGCAAACGCACTGGGCCAAAAAACAATCTCGGCACCGACGTCGCGGAGGTGTTTCCAACCCGAATCCCATTCGATATCGAAGCAAATTTGTGCCCCGACTTTTCCAAAATCGGTTTCAAACACGGGTGGGTTCTTAGGGCCAGGGAGGACACCTGCCTCGATCTCGCCGACTGTGGGGTATGTCTTTCGATATTCGCCTATAATCTTACCTTGGCGGTCAAGAAACACAGCCGCATTAAAGCATTTTCCGCCCTGCTTTGTGTAGACCGGGCACACGACATAGCAACGATGATCGGCAGCGAATTTCGCAAACGGTTCGAGAATGGGGCCGATCCCCTCCTCCGCTACATCCGCGACAGATACCCTCTTATTAATATTGGAGAAGGGGAAAATCTCGGGAAGGCAGATCACGTCCGGATTCATTTGCCCGACTTCACGCATTCGCACGAGCATGTCGTCGGCCATTTGTTTCGGGCTATCGGCTCGCAACCCTTCCTGCGCTACCGTCGCGATGATAACTTCGCGAGGTAAACGTCCAGTAGAAGCTGAACCACCCTCGTCCGCTGCCGAACAATTACCGCTATAGATCCCAATAGCACCGGCGACAGATGCCATAGAGACGGTCTGTTGGAGAAATGCGCGGCGATCGGTGAGACGCGAGTGTGACATGGCATTAAGTCCCTTGAATGAGGTACATGAAGCTGCACGATTTGTAACTGCTTCATGTTAGCGAGACCCGGAATCCAATGCAATCGCCAGCACGTCTCGCAGCCCCCGCTCAATCGATCAATGGGTTGCAGGGGAATGAAACGGGGCCTTCCAAAACGACGGCGACGTTCTACGATCGATTAAGTAAGGAGCGTTCAATTCCATGGTTTTCGATTCTTCGTCTGCTTGAGATGCCGGTGCAGGATACGATTCCATCGATTGGAAAGGTAGCGGCATCGTACCTTGGCCGGAAAGCGTGTTAACGTCCGCATCTTTATCCCAGCCGACGTTATGGAGGACAAAATCGCGAGTCCATCCCTTACGAAGGGGTTCTGAGGGTATTTCGAAATGCAAAACGATTTCGTCGCCCGCCCCCATGATCACCATTCTATCGTCATCCTTTTTCAGCAACTCGGCAACCTGGCCATATCGAGTATATGGGCCATCGAGTGGAGGCCACTTAGGCTCAATTGCCGTTTGTGTATAATCGTACCAATGGGGTTGATCCGGCTGTTTTGGCATTAATTGACTATAGCCGCGGAAATGCAATTCGGCGTTCGTCATTTGCAGCGGAATGGTTTTAAACACCGAGTCAGGATGCTCCAAAACGACGAAGGCTTCATCCCAGTAAATCTGTTGGCTACCAGCGATGCGCAGTCGATGATCAGAACTGAGGAATATATTTCCCAGTTCAACGACGATAGACTTCGGTTTGCCACCCGGAAATCCTATGTAGGGGTTCACACAGACAAATTCATCGGATTCGTTCGGCACCCACAACGACGGCGGTTCGGGTGATCGCAAATTTTTATTCTGATCGATCCCAATGTTGAGCGAAGTGTCCGTAGGTTGCAGCCAGCCGGTGAGATACATCCTAGCCTGCTCATTGAACTCTATTTGACCAAAATCGAGCTCAATGTAGTGAGGCTCGCAAAGTCCTTGGCAAATTTGGTTCTGAAAAGCTTGAGCATAGTCCGCGTCCCGTGTGGACAGTTTCCCCAACATGTCTCTGCCGCGTTGGTCTACTGCGCGGATTGGATAGATCTTGCTGGACACCTCAAAAAGCCTCGGATGAGCGATCGCAGCAGGACCGACCTTCTCGTTGCTGAAGATTTCGACATCGCGAGGGTGATCCACTGCGGTGAGGGATAGGTGGTCGAAGTAAGCAATTTCCCACAGTTCCTCCGTGATCCGAAGCTCGTAGACGGAATTGCATGGCTGCATGAATTTGTTTGGCAATATCAAGTGTTCCCAGCGTCGGTCTGGAAGCACCTTGCCCCGAGCGATTTGCAAGCCGAGTGGTGCGTTCCAAAGCAGGTCGGTAATCAGTTGAAATCGGTTTCCATCCCAACCGTAAACAAACGGACAAGATCCTTTGAGTTCCTGTCGTTCCTGGACCAAAGTATTCGCCTGCACGGATTCGACATTTTGTGTCAATCCGTTGTTAAAAACGACGCGTAAGTTTGTCGGAACGGTGGAACCTATTCCAAAATGGACCACCGGATCGCGAATCACCTGAGCTTGAAATCGACCATTACTCCACAACTCGATCACTGAACCAACCGAATAGTGATTAATACGCCCGCCACCGTTTATATCGTTGATACCTCGGACACGCACTTGGACGAAATCTCCAGTGGGTCGCGAGCTGGGCGTGAATAGGACGGCGTCGCCATCGACGATTGCGAACATGTCGAGCACACCATCTTGATCGTAGTCCGCGACTGCCAGCGAGCGCGCGTCTCGCCCCTCGATGATTTGGATTGGCAGATGGTTGAAGCCACCTGCGGATATACCGCGATATACTCTCAGCCCCTCCGTATCTGCCACAACTGCATCGGCCAGACCATCGTTATCGAAATCTGCAATTCTCAGTTCTCCCTCGGAACTGCCAGGAATATTCGCAGATCGCGTTGCAACTATTCCACCGTCGTCGGTGGATCGTGTGTAGACAGTGGTTAATCCCGACGATCCAAGCACACACGCATCCCATGACCCATTACCGTCGATTTCGGCGATAGCAACACTGGTACCCGTGCCGATAGCCTGCCAGTGTTCAGAACGAAGCTCTAAATGACGAAACTGACTGTGCTGAATATTCTCAAGCAACAACACTAGAGGTTCGGAACTCGCGACACAGACAACGTCGAGATCAAGATCGCGATCGAAATCACCTACCGCCATTGAACTCGGTGACCATGTCGGACCGGGCAACGAGCTAAATTGAGTAACGTCAGTGAAGGTTCGATTTCCGTTGTTTTGCAAGAACCGAAGCCCATCGCGCGTGGCGACTGCCAAATCAAGATCTCCATCGGAGTCGAAATCAAGTGGGACAATTTGCGTAACGCGTTTGAGATCGCTCAATCCATCCACGGATGCCAAAATTTCAAAAGTGCGTTTGGTGGATTGTTCCGAAGTCGATTCCGAAGTAATGACAACAACACCAGACTCGCTCCACACTATTACTTCCTGAATCGTATCGTGGCGATTGGCTGTAGATTCTTCAATTACTTGTACCTCACCACGCATGTTTTGGTCCATTAGCTCAACGACTGTAGTCGCAACGCGAGGTCGTGAGGCAGTATCGACCTCGAATAGATCAGCGACCAATAATCCAGCCGCATCCATCGGTAAATCTATCTCGCGGATCGGATAAGAGCCAGTGTGATCCGACCCGACATCGTACAGTCGCAGTGTTTTGCCACTGCCGAGCAAAAGCTCAAAATTGCCATCTAGGTCATAATCGTACCATACTCCAATTGCTGCCGACGCCCGTTCGTTGATCGAAGCTAGGCTTCTCGATATAAATTCGGGGGGGACTGATGGGTTAAGAAACAAGGGCGTTTTACTCGCATTCGAGTCGAGCGAATCTCGCCATTGTTGGATAAAGCGAGTGCCAAGTAAGGCCATGATATCGGGCTTAACCAAACGCGAATCGGGACGATACGCGGTGCTTGATTTCAGGACGTTGAACCACAGTCGCAAGGATTGAGCCTGCGACCATTGCCCGCGTTGGATCGCTTGCTTGGCTTCCGAGACGATAGTGTCCGCGTTTCTTCGTGGCATGCGAGTCTGTAACATCGACATCATCGGTTTAGCCAATTCAAGCGAGGGGCTCAATAGTTCAACGATTCTCGCATCCTCTAACTCCATAAGATTTTCACCGGCGCGAACCAGCAGGTATAAATTTCGCGGCGACGCGCGCCAAGACGAAAAAAGTGCATCGGCTGCTGACTTAATTAGCGTCGGGTCTTCAACCATGGCAGTTTGTGCTAAATCATCCAGTTTGCACGCCAGCAGCGCATTTGCGGGGTCCTCACGCATTGCTTGGATTATTCGATCAATGGCTTGACGCTTTAGGTCATTGGGCTGTGGCTGTTGAAGCGACTTGGCATCGAGTAACGCGGCCGCAAGGTATGCTGTCCGACCGTCGCTGTCAGAACCCTCGGCCAGACGCGAGACGGTTCGATCGGCTTCCGCCATGGCTCGCTCGAGTTCGATAGTTTGCCGCTCGATTTCATCAGGTTGAGTGATCGCTCCGCTAGTCAGTTGGCTGTTCGACTCCGCAATCCATTTTAGAACGGTTGCCGCGAGATTGATCAGCAGCTCGCGATTACCTGGAGCTTTCTCGAGCAGGCTGTTCCATCCTTGGATGGCTTGCTCGTACCTTGCATCCTCAGCATCGGCTACTGCCCTAATCGCTAGGTCGAGCATCTCATGCGTCACGGTGATTGCTGGCGACGTCTCAAAAATCTCAACTCGATTCGAACGAAAAATGCCAATTAGCAAAACACCAAACAGTATGATGGCTACAACGACATAAGTCGTTCTCAATCCCTTAGACTTGCCCATCTTTAAAACGCGGTTTGTAAATGTAAGTAGGGTTGTGATCATGAAGTCGCCGACCCCTATGCCGACAAAGTGCAGTATTGTATCAGCAGCTCAGGCTTTGGCCAGTAAGTCATCTAAGGCGATCGGCAGATTGACTTACACCAGTGGCATAGGCTTCCGGCCTGTGATACGGCTTGCCCACATGCTGGAAGCCGCTGAAAGCCTGCGCCACCTTTGAAACAATTGAGGCAAAGGAGATCGAAACGTGTGGCACACACTGAGATACGAAGGGCGTGTGGTCGCTAGCAATCTTTTGCCACATTACTATTACGCAGAAGGCGTTATATCACTATCAGGCCAAAGGCGTTACATCGCAAAGCCCAGGGTCGCGAAGCGCACCCTGGGATGAAAACACGAAAGGAATGCCGCCTACACCAACGGTGTTGTATCGACGCGCGTTGATAAAACCCCGTTGGGGGTCGATTGGGTCAGACCCGAATGGTGCTTAAAAAAGGACAGGCACAGCGATTAACCTGTTCGGAGGATTTGATAAGCTTCGTGGAATGCTGGGGTTGGGTAGGCAATTCTTCCTGGAGACTTCAAGATAACGACTGCGAGAATTCGTCTGGTGGATACGGACGTAACATGTTGTTACCATAGCATTTTAAGATGCGTTCGTCGCGCTGGGCTTTTTTCCGAAGATGGCTCGCCGGGGCGTAAAGATTGGATCGACCTGCGTTTGAAGGAACTTGATCGGATCTTTGTCATCTCCGTCGGTGGTTTCAGCATCATGAATAACCATCTTCATTTCTTGCGCCGCATTGATGTCGACCAGGCTTCTCAATGGTCCGCTATGGAGGTCGCACGGCGATGGATGGCCAATAAACAGGATGGGTGCACCGGGGCTTTTTTCGAGGGACTCTACAAATCGATAGCGATTCTCGATGAGGAAGCGTTGTTGTCGGTGTGTGCTTATATCGATTTGAATCCCGTAGCGGCTGGGATTGTCGTTTTGCCGCCGGATTTGACTTTGGCAAATCCGGTGGCAAAGCGAGGTTCGCGAACGATCATGTTGGTAGCCAAAAACCGAAAGATCCGCAGGGTAAACCTGGGGGATTCATTGAGACCACGCGACTCGCCTGGTGGTGATTAGCGAGAACTGTCGAAAATTTCAGCTAAAAATTCCCAACTTTCGTTGCAATCTGAATTGCCGCTCGCTAGAACCATACGGGGTCAAGGGTATTTGTTGGTTCTTCGTACTTTTAACAACTGCATATGTGGCGGTTGATTCTCGGGATTCTAGCTTTCCTGGGAAACGCTTGTTTTGTTGTGCGTCGGCATTTTGGAATTGCACCCGGATAAGAGTTATAATGCGAGAATTGTTTTCGATTTTCTTTTGTATATCCATATTTTGTCCTTCAGCGTGTGCGGAAGAGTCGTCACTTGACTTGGAGGTGCTTTCTACGCTTAAGAGTGGATTAATGAAATCACGGAAACAGTTTCTTGCGTCAGAGTCGATGCAATTGGTAGATTGGACCATGGTGGAGATTTCAAATCAGAATAAGATGAGCAAGGGAGAATTCGAAGTCGCCTACTTCCGGGATTCAAGTTTTCTTACTAAATCCCTGTCGACGGGTACAGTGTCAGCTATGAATGAAGGCTATGGTTTCAATTTACTGCGATCAGAAGCACACGGTAGTTTCGCATTAACACACCTGATCAAAGCCGATGATGTCGATTACGAACGACGTATTCGATCCGAACGAGATTTAGTGTTTTCAAGTATTCTGTCTCCTTATCGATTTTACGGCCGATTCACTTGGGACCTAATGAACGGAAGTGAGATCAAAATATCGAGTGTGCGATCAACTGCGGAAAGAGAGGTAACGGTAGAGTTTGATGTTGTCGCGGACAGTCAATTGCAACTCGATCAACATGTGACTTCCGGAATACTTCAATTTAATTTGGACAATTATGCGCTGAGACAATTCGTTCGGTATGACACTTCAGAACCTCCGGCGAAGTCTGTGATGAAAATCGAAAGTACTTCGACACAAAACGATCTTGCTAAGTTCGTTAGGGCGGAGTTCTTGGATTACAACAACAAGGGCGTTAACACGTTCAAATCAGTTCTCGAAGCGAAAGGGGACTTGGTCGTTCCAGGCCGCGACGTATTTTACTTGTCCGGTTATGGCCTTCCCGAACCAAATTTTGGACGTGTATGGTACGGAACATGGGTGTGGTACTTGGTAATTGGTGTTGTCTGCATTGTAATTGCGCGTTTAATAATGCGTCAGCAGTTCAAACGTGTTTGATCGAAGATAAGCAACCAGCTCGAAGTCGATGATTATGCTTCGTAAGTATTTGTCCAGAAAAAATATTCGGTTTTGCAAAACGCAAGATAGACTTCAGTCTGTCTTTTCCCGGACGGACTGGAAGTCCATCCTACGGCGAATCAAGGGAAGTTATTTCAGGAC
>Ga0136639_10000168_pt1 | contig 20155 bp, 19 predicted proteins | sample AntDrymUQ8592106_2_FD_113739 | JGI IMG/M metagenome (GOLD analysis project Ga0136639, IMG submission 113739) | Polar desert sand microbial communities from Dry Valleys, Antarctica - metaG UQ859 (21.06) | ecosystem: Environmental > Terrestrial > Soil > Desert | place: Antarctica: Dry Valley...
AAGGGCGGCGTGATGACCACCCTGATCGAGCGCAACACCACGATCCCGACCAAGCGCTCGGAGATCTTCACCACCGCCGACGACAACCAGCCGTCGGTCGAGATCAAGGTCGCCCAGGGCGAGCGCCAGATGTGGGGCCAGAACCAGGGCCTCGGCAACTTCGAGCTCACCGGTCTGCCGCCGGCACCTCGCGGCATCCCGAAGATCGAGGTCATCTTCGACATCGACGCCAACGGCATCGTCCACGTCTCCGCCAAGGACCAGGCGTCCGGCCGCGAGCAGTCGATGACGATCTCCGGCGGCTCCGCGCTGTCGAAGGACGACATCGACCGGATGGTCAAGGAGGCCGAGCAGTACGCCGAGGAGGACGCCAAGCGTCGCGAGACCATCGAGGTCCGCAACCAGGCCGACCAGCTCGTCTACACGACCGAGAAGTTCCTGGCCGACAACGGCGAGAAGATCCCCGAGGAGGTCCGCACCGAGGTGCAGGCCGACCTCGACAGCCTCAAGGTCACCCTCGAGGAGCCTGAGGCGTCCTCGGAGTCCCTCAACGCCGGGATCAGCAAGCTCGGCGAGTCCAGCCAGAAGATGGGTGCTGCGATGTACGCCGCCGCGGAGGCCGACCAGGCCGCTGCGGGTGGTGCCACCGGAGCGACGGGCGAGGCCGACGACGACGTCGTCGACGCCGAGATCGTCGACGAGGAGCCCACCGACGGTGCGGCTGACGGCACCACCGGGGACGACGCCAAGTGACCGATGACCAGGCCCACCCCGGCGGGGAGCCCGGCACCTTCGGCGAGGCCGCGGCCGAGATGCCCAACGAGACCGAGGTCGAGGTCCCGCCGGGTCCGCCTGGGTCGGGGACCGAGACCGAGGAGGAGCTGCGCATCTCCGACATGGTGGAGGAGGGGGCTCCCCTGGAGCCGTCTGACTTCAGCGAGGTCCAGAGCCGGCTCGAGGAGAGGACCGCCGACCTGCAGCGACTGCAGGCCGAGTTCCTCAACTACAAGCGCCGGGTCGACCGGGACCGCGAGCTGATCCGGGAGAACGCGACCTACGCCGCCCTCGCGCCGATCACCGAGGTCCTCGACACGATCGACCGGGCCCGCGAGCACGGGCCGCTGGACGCCGGCTTCAAGGCCGTCGCCGAGCAGCTCGAGCGCACCGTGGCGACCCTGGGGCTGATCAAGTTCGGCGAGGCCGGTGAGGCCTTCGACCCCAACGTCCACGAGGCGCTGTCCCACCTCGGGCAGGATGCCGAGGTCTCGGTGACGACGGCGAAGGTCATCGCCAAGTCCGGCTACAAGATCGGTGACCGGGTCGTGCGCGCTGCGCAGGTCCTGGTCGTCGATCCCGCAGACCAGTAAGCACCACACGACGGAGGAGGGAGGTGCGCGATGGCTGACAAGGACGGGTTCAGGGCCGACTGGGCGCAGAAGGACTTCTACACCGTGCTCGGCGTCAAGAAGGACGTGTCGGGCGAGGAGCTGAAGAAGGCCTACCGCAAGCTCGCGCGCGCCAACCACCCCGACTCCAACCCCGGTGACACCGCCAAGCACGAGAAGTTCAAGGCCGTGGCCGAGGCCTACGACGTCGTGGGTGACACCGACAAGCGCGCCAAGTACGACGAGATGCGTGAGCTCTACGGCTCCGGCGGTGCGCGTGGCGGCTTCGGTGGCGGTGGTGGGGCAGGAGGCGCGGGGCTCAACCTCGACGACCTGCTCCGCGACCGCGCCGGGGGCAGTGGCGGCGGTGCCGGCTTCGGTGACATGTTCGGTGACATGTTCGGCGGCGGTCGACGCGGCCAGCAGGTGCGTCGTCCGGCCAAGGGGGCCGACGTGGAGACCACGGCGACGATCAGCTTCGTCGACGCCATCGACGGCGTCACGATCTCGCTGCGGCTGACCTCCGACGCGCCCTGTCCTGACTGCTCCGGCACCGGCGGCAAGGCCGGGACCCGACCTCGGGTCTGCCCGGAGTGCGACGGGGCCGGCTACGTCACGGCCTCGGTCGGTGGCGCGTTCTCGATGAACGAGACGTGCCCCGGCTGTGGCGGTCGTCAGCTGGTCTACGACGAGAAGTGCGCGACCTGCCGCGGCAGTGGTCGAGGTGTCTCGGCCCGCTCGATCCAGGCCCGCATCCCGGCCGGTGTCAAGGACGGCCAACGGATCCGGGTGCGCGGCAAGGGTGCGGCCGGCGAGAACGGCGGCCCGGCCGGTGACCTCTTCGTCATCGTCAAGGTCGGCGCTCACCGCCTCTTCGGCCGCAAGGTCGACAACCTCACCCTGACCGTGCCGGTCTCCTTCGACGAGGCCGCCCTCGGCGCTGAGATCAAGGTCCCGACGCTGTCGGGCGCCCCGGTCACCCTCAAGGTCCCCGCCGGCACGCCCAACGGGCGCACCTTCCGGGTGCGCGGCAAGGGTGCGCTCAAGGCCGACGGCTCCCACGGCGACCTGCTGGCCACCGTCGAGGTCCAGGTGCCTGCCGTGCTCGATGAGCAGGCCCGGGCAGCCGTGGAGGCCTATCGTGAGGCCATGGTCGGCAAGCCCCTTCGCGCCAACCTCTTCGAGGCCGGCGCGTGATGCCCTCACGCGACCCGTTCGCTGCTCCCGGTCCCGACGCTGCGGTCTTCGTGATCAGCGTCGCCGCGGAGCTCACGGGCCTGCACCCGCAGACGCTGCGCACCTACGAGCGGCTCGGTCTCATCACACCGGGCCGCACGGGGGGCGGCGGTCGCCGCTACTCGCCGCGCGACATCGACCGGCTGCGCGAGATCGCCGACCTGACCTCGTCCGGCATCGGCATCGAGGGGGTACGCCGGATCCTCGAGCTCGAGAACCGCGCCGTCGCCCTCGCCCGCCGCAACGAGGAGCTGCTCGCCGAGCTGGAGGCCACCCGGGCCGCGCTGCGCCAGGCGGTGACCCTCCACCGCACCACCGTTTCCCCCAACAAGCTGCCGATGCTGCGCCCCTCGTCACCCGACCAGTCGGTCGTGGTGTGGCGCCGCGGCCGTTGAGCGGCTCGCTCCTCGTCGCCGGCACCACCTCGGACGCCGGCAAGAGCGTGCTCACGACCGGGCTGTGTCGTGCGTTCGCGCGTCGAGGGCTGCTCGTCGCCCCCTTCAAGGCGCAGAACATGTCCAACAACTCGATGGTCTGCGCCGGGCCTGACGGTGAGGGTGCCGAGATCGGCCGGGCCCAGTGGACCCAGGCGCTCGCCGCCCGGGCGACGCCCGAACCGGCAATGAACCCGGTCCTGCTCAAGCCCGGTGGCGAGCGGCGCAGCCACGTGGTCGTGATGGGCCGACCCGCCGGCAGCCTGTCGTCGACCGACTTCGTCGGCGGCCGCGCCCACCTGCGCGATGCCGCGCACACGGCGTACGACGACCTGGCGAGCCGCTTCGACGTGGTGGTCGCCGAGGGCGCGGGCTCCCCGGCCGAGATCAACCTGCGCGCTGGTGACTACGTCAACATGGGTCTCGCCCGCCATGCCGGCATGCCCGTCGTGGTCGTCGGTGACATCGACCGTGGCGGGGTCTTCGCCGCGATGTACGGCACGGTCGCGCTGCTCGAGCCGGCCGACCAGGCGCTGGTGGCGGGCTTCGTGGTCAACAAGTTCCGGGGCGACCCGAGCCTGCTCGCCCCCGGCACCGACGAGCTCGCACGGCTCACCGGGCGTCCGGTCTACGGCGTCCTGCCGTGGCGTCCCGACGTGTGGCTCGACTCCGAGGACGCCCTCGACCTCGAGGGTCGACGAACCTCCGGGGGTGCACGTCTGAGGGTCGCGGTCGTCCGGCTGCCCCGGATCAGCAACTTCACCGACGTCGACGCGCTCGGGCTCGAGCCCGACCTGGACGTCGCCTTCGCCTCCGACCCTCGCGCCCTGGCCGACGCCGACCTGGTCGTGCTGCCCGGCACCCGCGCCACGATCGAGGACCTCGCCTGGCTGCGCCGTCGGGGCCTCGATCGCGCGGTGCTGGCGCACGCGGCCGCTGGCCGTCCGGTGCTCGGCATCTGCGGCGGCTTCCAGATGCTGGGGCGCCGGGTCAGTGATCCGGACGGCATCGAGGGCGAGGTCGGTGCGGTCGTCGAGGGGCTGGGCCTGCTCGACGTGGAGACCATGTTCTCGGCCCAGAAGGTCCTGCGGCTCCCGTCCGGTCGCGCGTGGGGTGTCGACGCCCACGGCTACGAGATCCACCACGGGGCGATCACCCGCGGCCCGGGTGCCGAGGACTTCCTCGGTGGGGCTAGCGCCGGTGCGGTCTTCGGCACGATGTGGCACGGCAGCCTCGAGGCCGACGCCCTGCGCGAGGCCTTCCTCACCAAGGCGGCTGCGGCCGTGGGGTCGTCCTACGAGCCGGCAGGGGTGTGCTTCGCCGAGCGCCGCGAGGCGCGCTTCGACCTGCTCGCCGACCTCGTCGAGGAGCACCTCGACGTCGAGGCCCTGCTCGACCTCGTCGCGCACGGTGCCCCGGCGGGTCTGCCGCTGCTGGCCCCGGGGAGCACCAGGTGAGCGTGCTGCTGCTCGGTGGCACCGGGGAGGCGCGCGAGCTCGCCGGGTTGCTCGTCGAAGCCGGCGTCACGGTCGTGTCATCGCTGGCCGGTCGGGTCGCACGGCCGCGATTACCCATGGGGGAGACCCGGTTGGGTGGCTTCGGCGGGGTCGAGGGCCTGCGCGCCCACCTGCGGGAGCAGTCCTACGACGTCGTGGTCGACGCGACCCACCCCTTCGCTGCCGGCATCTCCGAGCACGCGGTCCAGGCCTGCGCCGCCGAGGGCATGGCGTTGCTGCGGCTCGAGCGGCCCGGCTGGGCGTCGCTGCCCGGAGCCGAGGAGTGGCACTGGGTCGCGAGCCACGACGAGGCCGCTGCGGTGGCCGCGTCGCTGGGCGAGCGCCCCTTCCTGACCGTGGGACGCCAGTCGTTGGACCGCTTCACCGGACCGCTGGCCGATGCGGAGGCCCTGGTGCGCGTCGTCGACCCACCCCGGTCGCCGCTCCCGCCGCGGTGGCGGCTGCTGCTGGACCGCGGTCCCTACCTGCTCGACGGCGAGCTGGCGCTGATGGGCGAGCACGGCGTCGACGTGCTCGTCACCAAGGATTCCGGGGGCGACCTGACGCGGCCCAAGCTGGATGCGGCTCGGGCCGGGGGGCTGCCCGTGGTCGTCGTCGCTCGTCCGGCGCCTGCGGGGGGCGACGTGGTCAGTGATGCCGCCGGCGCGGCAGCCTGGGTCGCAGCGCGATTGCGGCACTGACCAGCCCCGCACCGAGCTGCACCCGGCCGGCGAGCCTGGTCGCGCGCACGATGTCGGCCGGGCCCGGGTCCCGCCCGTCGCCCAGGGTCGGCCGCTCCTCGACCCCCGACGCGTAGGTCGTGGTGCCCCCGAGCCGCAGGCCCAGCGCGCCCGCGAAGGACGCCTCGACCACGCCGGCGTTGGGGCTGGGATGAGCTGCGGCGTCGCGCCGCCACGACCGTACGGCGCCTCGTCGATCCGCTGCGAGCACGACCGTCAGCGCGCCCGCGAGTCGCGCTCCCGGCAGGTTGAGGGCGTCGTCGAGGCGGGCGGAGGCCCACCCGAAGCGCTCGAGTCGCCGGGTGCGGTGGCCGACCATCGCGTCCAGCGTGTTGGCGGCGCGATAGCCCAGCAACCCCGGGACCCCGGCGACGGCGCCGAGCAGCAGCGGCGCGACGACCGCGTCCGAGGTGTTCTCCGCGACCGACTCGACGACCGCTCGGGCGACCCCTCGGGCGTCGAGGGTGGAGGGGTCGCGACCGACCAGGTGGGTGAGCCGTCGGCGGGCCCCCGCCAGGTCGTCCGCAGCGAGCAGACCGTGCACCGCCCTGGCCTCGCGGCCCAGCGACGTGCCGCCGAGGACGGTCCAGGTGGCAGCAGCGGTGGTGGTGGCGTGCAGCACGGGCCGGCCGCGCGCCGACCGCTCCGTGACGACACCGACCGCGACCGTGCCACCCACGAGCAGGGCCGTGTGCCAGGCCCCGGCGCGGCGCGCATCGGCGTAGGTCACTCGCTCGAGGGCCGTCGCCAGGCGCCCGAACCCGGCCACCGGGTGCCACCGGGCGGGATCACCGAGCACCCGGTCGGCAGCGAGCCCCAGCAGGAGCCCGGCCGCCCGCGACCTCACCGTGAGCCCCGATAGGGTGATCGGCGATGAAGGTCCTGGTCACGGGCGGCGTCCGCTCCGGCAAGTCCACGTACGCCGAGCGGCTGCTCGGCGAGGAGCCCGTGCGCTACGTCGCCCCCGGGCCGGCGCCCGACGAGGCAGCCGACCCCGACTGGGCGGCCCGCATCGCGGCGCACCGCGAGCGACGACCCGACAGCTGGACCACGGTCGAGACGACCGACGTGGCCGCTGCGATCCGCGCCTCCGACGGGCCGGTGCTCGTCGACTGTCTCGGGACCTGGCTGACCGCGCTGCTCGACGACGCTGGTTGGGAGACCGAGCGAGCGACGCTCGAGGCGATCGTGACCTCCGCGACCGAGGCAGTCGTGGCGTCGCTGGGCGAGGCGGTCGGGCCCGTCGTGCTGGTCACCAACGAGGTGGGGCTGGGCGTCGTGCCCGACCACCGCTCGGGCCGCGTGTTCCGCGACCTGCTCGGCGTGGTCAACCAACGCGTCGCCACGGCCTGCGACGACGTCGTGCTCGTCGTCGCAGGCCGCGCACTGCGGCTCTGAGGCCGCGCGTCGGTGGCGCTCGCTCAGAGCGTCGCCGCCAGCTCGCGCTTTCCGACGAGACCGCTGAGCACGATCCCGATGACCGCCCAGACAGCGGCCAGCGTCGCCAGCGACCCGAGACGGAACGACCACAGCGTGTCGGCCGGGAAGTCGTCCAGCGGCTGGGCTGCCGGCAGCACCGACGCGGCCAGGACCACGACGACCAGGTAGCCGGCCGCTCCGGCCAGCGTGGCGACGTAGGTCCCTCGGCTGTGCCAGAGCCTGCCGGCCACGGCGACGGCGATCGCGGCGGCGACGACGGAGATCAGCAGGAACGCGAAGTACGCCTCCGTGCGCTCGTCGATGGTGTCGCCACTGCCGACACCGGGTGGGAGCGAGGGGTACTTCAGGAACGGCACCAGCGCCGCCGCCACGAACCCGGTCACCGCGACCAGGGCGGTGGACTGGCTGGGCCTCAGCCGCCCGAGGCGGCCCATGGCGCCGGCCGCCCCGAGGGCGACCAGACCGCCCAGGGCCAGGGCGATGGCCAGGGTGCCCGTCAGCAGGCCCCAGGTGCTCTGGGTGCTGCGGGAGACGACGTCGGCCCCGCCACCGTGGCTTCCCTCGAGGGCGATCGCGCTCGCCAGAGGGGGCTCGCCAACCGCGGATGCGACGGCGAAGCCGAGCAGACCGGCCACGAGGCCGGCCAGCAGGCCGTGGAGGAGGAAGGTGCGGGCAGTCAGGAGCTGGGCCCTCGCCACGTCAGTGGCAGGGGTAGCCGAGGAGGTGCCGGCCGTCGTGCACGAACTCGTGCAGCATCGTGCCGGAGAACACCGAGAAGGCGCCCTGCTCGGCGCCGATGAAGACGATGGCCAGGACGCTCAGCAGGCCGGCGAAGAAGAGCCAGGGCGACAGCTGGGCGAGGGGGATCGAGGGGATCTCGACCGAGAAGGGGCCTGCGATCGGCGCAGTGGTGGCGTGCGACATGTGTCCTCCTGAGGGATGAATGCGTCCCTGGTTGTTGGGGATTCACGGGCACTCGGGTCTGACTCCACCCCTTGAGAAGGGGTGTCACAGTAGCGCGACTGTGCCGGATTCTCACCGGCTTCCTCGTGCCCGTGCGCTCACCCTAGGGCATCGAGGAGGCGGCGCGTCACGTCCGGCGCACGCACTGAGATGCGCACCCAGTCGGGGCCGAGACCGGGGAACGTGTCTGCGCGCCTGACGGCCCAACCGGCAGCCCTCAGCCGAGCATGCACCCCCACCCCGACCCGGGCCAGGACGAAGGGTGCGTGACTGGGCACGGTCGAGATCCCGCGGGCGGCAAGGCCGTCCACGAGCACGGTCCGGGCCGCCTGCGTACGGCGCGCCCGGCGCTCCTGCTCCTCGCGGGCCTGCGTCGTGGCGGTGGCCCGCATCGCTGCTCCGGCGGTGGTGGAGACCGACCACGGGGCCTGACCTGCACGCAGGTCTCGCACGACGTCGGGAGGTGCGAGCAGGTAGCCCGCCCGCACACCCGGGATCGACCACAGCTTCGTCAAACTGCGCACGATCACCAGTCCTGGCTGGACATTCTCACCTGCCAAGGACTCCTCTTCGTCCGGCACGAAGTCGATGAACGCCTCGTCGACGACGACCAGTCGGTCGGGCCGCAGCAGGGCGCGGAGCGTAGCCGCCGGGTGCAGCACACCGGTCGGGTTGGTGGGGTTGCCGACGACGACCAGGTCGGCACCCACAGGCACGCGGGAGGGGTCGAGCGCGAAGTCGTCGGCCGCGTCCAGGAGCACGTGGTCGGGCGGATGGCCGGCCTCCGTCAGCGCGACGTCGGGCTCGGTGAACTGTGGATGGACCACCACCGGGTGCTGCCACGACCGCAACCGCGCCAGCAGTCCGAAGGCCTCTGCGGCCCCGGCCGTCGCCAACACCTCGGCGGGTGCGCAGCGGTGGCGAGCCGCCAGCGACTGCTCGGCCCCGGTTGCGCTGGGATAGGCACCGACGTGGTCGAGGCTGGCGCGGAGCGCGTCGTCGAGCCAGGACGGCCGGGGCTCGTCGTACACGTTGACGGCGAGGTCGACCAGACCCTCACCGGCCTCGACGTCCCCGTGGTGGCGCAGGGGGTCGCTCATCTCAGCCGTGGGCGGCATCGGCGAAACGCTGCGCGAGGTGGGGATGACCGGCCCAGTGCGTGTGGAGGTACGACGCGTGGTGACGGGCGGACGCATAGCCGACGGGCAGGTCGTCGATCACCCAGGCGGCCGCACCATGGGCGGCGGGCGGGCTCACCTGGGTGCGGTGGAACTCGTGGCCGGTGACGGTCTCCCCGGCGCGGGTGAGAAGCGTGTCGGTGGGGCTGATGGCGCTGCGGTAGCCGAGCGTCAGCCGGGGCGTCATCGCCGCGGTCGCCGGCAGGGAGCCGATCATCGCGGCGTCGTCCACGCTCTCGCACAGGTAGAGCAGGCCAGCGCACTCGGCGACCGTGGGGACCCCGTCGGCGACGGCCACGCGGAGTGCCGTGAGCAGAGCGGTGTTCGCGCTGAGCTCGGCAGCGTGGACCTCCGGGAAGCCACCGCCGAGGTAGATCCCCCGGGTCCCTGAGGGGAGTGCGCGGTCGGTGAGCGGGTCGAAGGTGACGACGTCGCAGCCTGCCGCGCGGAGGAGCTCCTCGGTCTCTGCGTAGCGGAAGGTGAAGGCTCGACCGCCGGCCATCGCGACGACGGGACGGCGGGCACTGGGGGCCACGACCTCGACGGTCGCGTCCCACGGGTCCGCGTCGAGGTCGGGGGCGGTGCGGGCCAGCTCGAGGACCCGGTCGAGGTCGACGCGCTCGGCGATCCGCTCGGTCAGCAGGTCGAGGGCGTGGGCCGCCTCCTCGCGCTCCTCGGCGGGGACCAGGCCGAGGTGCCTGGACGGGGCGCTGATGCCGTCGTCGCGGTGCAGCTCGCCGAGCACCTCGATGCCGGTGGGGGAGATCGCGGCGCGCACCTCGCTCGCGTGCCGTGCGGTGCCGACCTTGTTGAGGATGACGCCGACGATGTCGACCGACGCCTCGTAGGTCGCCATGCCGTGGACGACCGCCCCGATGGAGCGGGACGCGTGGGAGACGTCGACGACCAGGACGACCGGGGTGCGCGTCACCGCCGCGACGTGCGCGGTGGAGGAAAATCCGTGAGCGCCGATCTGCCCGTCGTAGAGACCCATGACGCCCTCGACCACCGCGACGTCGGCGCCGTCGGCGCCGTGCAGGAGCAGGGGGACCAGGCGCTCCTCGCCGACCATGAAGGGATCGAGGTTGCGGCCGGGACGACCGGTGGCGAGCGCGTGGTAGCCCGGGTCGATGTAGTCCGGACCGACCTTGTGGCCGCTGACGACGTGGCCCCGGCCACGCAGTGCGGCCATCAGGCCCGTGGCCACCGTGGTCTTGCCGTGTCCCGACGCAGGGGCGGCGACCACCAGCCGCGGCAGGCTCACCACTCGATCCCTCGCTGACCCTTCTGGCCGCGGTCCATCTGGTGCTTGACCTTGGTCATCTCGGTCACGAGGTCGGCGACCTCCACCAGCCGGGCGTCGGCCCGGCGGCCGGTGACGACGACGTACTGCCGACCGGGGCGCTGTGCCAACGTCTCGACGACGTCGTCGACGTCGACCCAGCCCCACTGCATCGGGTAGGTGAACTCGTCGAGCACGTAGAGGTCGTGCCGCTCCTCGGCGATCCGACGCTTGACCTCCGCCCAGCCCTCGGCGGCCTCCGTGGCGTGGTCAGCCTCGGAGCCGTCCTTGCGTGACCACGACCAGCCGGCGCCCATCTTGTGCCACTCGACCGGCCCACCCTCGCCGGTCTGGTGGTGCAGCTCCCCGAGGCGCTCGAGCACGGTCTGCTCACCGATGCGCCACTTGGCGGACTTGACGAACTGGAAGACCCCGACGTCCCAGCCCTGGTTCCACGCCCGGATCGCCAGGCCGAAGGCGGCGGTCGACTTCCCTTTGCCGTCACCGGTGTGCACCATCAGCAGCGGCTGCTGGCGCCGCTCGCGCGTGGTGAGCCCGTCCTCGGGCACGGTGGTGGGCTGACCCTGCGGCATCAGGCCACCCGCTCTCGGACTGCGTCGGTCAGGTCGGCAGCGCTCACCTCGGCGATCGGCACGTGCTCGGCCCGCAGGGCGCGGGCCAGCTCACCTGCCAGACCCATGCGGAACGACCCGCTCTCGCAGTCGATGACCAGGCTCGCGATCCCTTGGGCTGCCAGGTGTGCGGCCGCCTGGCGTGAGCGAGCGACCGCGTCCAGACCAGCGGTCGCGCGGCCGTCGGTCACGACGACCAGCAGCGGGCGACGGCGCGGGTCGCGGACCCGCTCGCGGCGCAGCACCCGGTCGGCCTCCAGCAGCCCCTCGGCCAGCGGCGTACGCCCCCCGGCCGGGAGCTGGCCCAGCCGGGTCGCTGCGATGTCGACCGAGTGCGTCGGTGGCAGCGCGACCTCGGCACCGTCGGCGCGGAAGGTCACCAGTCCGACCTTGTCGCGACGGCGGTAGGCGTCGAGCAGCAGCGACAAGATCGCAGACTTGACCTGCTCCATCCGGCGTCGCGCCGCCATCGAGCCGGACGCGTCGACGCAGAAGAGCACCAGGTTGGCCTCCTGGCCCTCGCGGGTGGCCACGCGCAGGTCGTCGGCGTCGAGGTACAGCCGTCCGCCTGCGCGGCCGCGGGCGTGCTGGTGCCTCGCTGCCGCGAGGATCGTGGACATCAGGTCGATCGGGCCACCCGTCCCGGTCGCTCTGTTCGAGCCGATCCGTCGGCCCGACTCGGTGATCGCGCGGCTGCGCCGGCCGGCCTCCCCGGCTCCGGTGCCCGCGACCGTGAAGAGCCTTGCCCGGTATGGCGGCCCCGCGGCTGAGGTGGTCTCGTGGCCTCCGGTGGGAGCGGGTGTACCCGGTCCGGGTGGGCTGGACTCGGACTCGGACTCGGACTCGGGCTGGCTCGGCTCGCCATCGCCATCGCCATCGCTATCGGCCTCGTCGTCGCTTCGCTCCGGCTCGGGTGGCAGGGGTGGCTCCGGCTCGTCGTCGCCGAGGAGCGCGTCGAGGAGGTCCTCGTCGAGGCCAGGCGCGTCGAAGGGGTTGCGGCGCCGACGGTGGGGGAGCGACAGCAGCGCTGCGGCCCGGATGTCGGCGCGAGTGACCGCTGTCCGGGCGTGCCACGCGGCGTGGGCGACGGCGGCGCGGGCGGTGACGATGTCGGCACGCATCCCGTCGACGTCGAAAGCGGCGCAGATCTCCGCGATCTTCAGCAGCGCTGCGTCACCCAGCTCGACCAGGGCGATGAGGCGCTGGGCCGTGGCGATGCGGTCGGTGAGCGCGCGCTCACGGGCGGCGTAGGACGCCGCGAAGCCGTCCGGGTCCGCGTCGAACGCCATCCGTCGTCGCACGACCTCGACCCGGAGCGCCGGGTCACGCGGGGCGGCGACCTCGACGGTGAGGCCGAAGCGGTCCAGCAGCTGCGGGCGCAGCTCACCCTCCTCGGGATTCATGGTGCCGACGAGGACGAAGCGCGCATCGTGCTCCACCGAGACCCCGTCGCGCTCGACCGTCGAGCGGCCCATTGCGGCTGCGTCCAGGAGCAGGTCGACGAGGTGGTCGTGGAGCAGGTTGACCTCGTCGACGTAGAGGACCCCCCGGTGGGCGCGGGCGAGCAGGCCGGGCTCGTACTCCGTCTTCCCCTCGCTCAGCGCCCGCTCGAGGTGTAGCGAGCCGAGGACCCGGTCCTCGGTGGCGCCGACCGGCAGCTCGACCAGGCGCACCGGGCGCGTCTCGGTCAGGGCGTCGGCGGGGAAAGGTCCGTCGGGCGAGCGTGGGTGCGACTCGGTCGGGTCGGTGGAGAAGCGGTCACCGGCGACCACGTCGATCGGTGGCAGCACCGCGGCGAGGGCGCGCACGATCGTCGACTTGGCGGTCCCCTTCTCGCCGCGGACCAGGACGCCACCGACACCCGGCGAGATCGTGGTGAGGACCAGGGCCAGGGCCATCGGATCCAGGGCCATCGGATCCAGGGACAGCGCATCCTCGGATGATGAGGAGACGACGGCAGAAAATGGGTAGTGCTGTGGCATGGGAGGCTCCCGCTCGTCCGCCATCGGATAGGTGGCGCGAGGCCGGTCTTCGGACTTCCCCAGAGGGTCACCGCAGCGGGCCTGTGCCGGACTTTCACCGGCTTCCCAGATTCTCCCGTCGGACCGCCGTGGGGGCCGGTCCTCGGGGCACCTCGTGCCTGTCGTCGCTCAGGCTAGCGACAGCGGCGAGGCAGCGCCGCGGGGGTCCACGCGCTAGCGTCCTGCCCCGTGTCCGATGCCGCCGTACCGTCCGCAGGTCCGATCGTCGTCGCTGCCGTCTGCTTCCGCGACGAGGCCGGCCGGGTCCTGGCCGTGCGCAAGCAGGGCACCGACGCGTTCATGCTGCCGGGCGGCAAGCTCGAGCCGGGGGAGTCCGCGGCCGCGGCCGCGATCCGTGAGGTGCGTGAGGAGATCGGGCTGCACGTCGACCACGTCGAGCCGCTGGGCCACTGGGTCGCCGTCGCTGCCAACGAGCCTGGCATGCGCGTCGAGTCGAGCGTCTTCACCGCGGCGCTCCCGGGAGAGCCCGTGGCCGCCGCCGAGATCGCCGAGCTGCGCTGGCTCGACCCGGTCGCGGTCGCCGCAGGAGAGGTCGAGGTGCCTCTCGCGCCGCTGCTCCGCGACCACGTCCTGCCCGCGCTCGGTCACGGCCCGACGCGCCGGATCGCCGTCGTCGGCATCGGTGCCGACGGCTGGTCCGGGGTCGCGGATCCCCAGCAGGGGCTGGTGATGGACGCTGATGTACTGCTCGGCGGTGCACGTCATCTCGACCTCGTCCCGGTCGTCGACGGGCAGGTCCGCCGCGCCTGGCCCACGCCCCTGAGAGAGGGACTGCTCACCCTCCTCGAGGAGTACGCCGACCGCTCGGTCGTCGCGTTGGCCTCCGGTGACCCGCTGGTCTCCGGGATCGGCACGACGCTGGTCGACCTCCTCGGTCGGGACGCGGTCGAGCTGCACCCCGGGCTGTCGTCGGTGGCGCTGGCGTGGGCGCGGATGGGCTGGCCCTCGGAGTCGGTCACCGTGGTGACCCTGGTGGGGCGTGACCCCCAGGCCCTGCTCAGGTTCCTGGCGCCCGGGCACCGGGTGCTGGTGCTCTCCTCGGATGCCACCACGCCGCCGGTGGTGGCCGCCCTGCTCGTCGGTGCCGGTTACGGCGCGACCCGGATGACGGCGCTCGGCGACCTCGGCGCGGCCCACGAGTCACGGGTCGAACGCCTGGCGCGGTCCTGGCCGGACGGCCCGTCAGCAGGGGTGTCTGCCCTGCACGTGCTGGCGCTCGACCTCGACGGTCCCGTGGTCGGTTCGTGGGCGGCCGGGCTCCCCGACGACGTCTTCGAGCACGATGGTCAGCTGACCAAGCGCGACCTCCGCGCGAGCGCGCTCGCACGGCTGAGGCCCCAGCCCGGCCAGCTCCTGTGGGACGTCGGTGCGGGGGCCGGCTCGGTCGGTATCGAGTGGGCGTTGGCCCATCCGACGTGTCGTGCGGTCGCGGTGGAGCAGGACCCCGAGCGGGCGGCGCGCGTGGCTCGCAACGCCGCGCGCCTCGGCGTACCGGGGGTGGAGGTGGTGACGGGCGCAGCGCCGGGAACCCTGCTGGGCTTGGCGAGACCCGACGCGATCTTCATCGGTGGGGGCGCCACACGTGCCGGCGTGGTCGACGCCTGTCGGGCCGAGCTCGCACCCGGAGGACGGCTGGTGGTGCACGGCGTGACGATCGAGACCGAGACCCTGCTGGCGCAGCTGCACGCCGAGCTCGGGGGTGAGCTCACCCGGATCTCGGTCGAGCACGCCGAGCCGATCGGGACCTTCACCGGCTGGACGCCTGGGCGCGCCGTGACGCAGTGGGCGTGGACCGCATGACCGTGCACTTCGTGGGCGCTGGCCCGGGGGCCGTCGACCTGATCACCGTGCGGGCGGCTCGACTGCTCGCGGCCGCCGATCTGGTGCTCTACCCCGGCACCTACCTCGACGCCGAGGTGCTGGGTCACTGCCGTCCCGAAACCCGCCTCGTCGACACCCAGGACCTCGACCTCGACCAGATGACTGCCGTCATGGTCGAGGCGCACGCCGACGGCGCCGACATCGTGCGGCTCGCATCGGGCGACCCCTCGCTCTACTCCGCGCTCTTCGAGCAGACCCGACGCCTCGACGCCGCGGACGTGCCGTGGGACGTCACGCCCGGGGTGCCGGCCTACGCCGCCGCGGCCGCCGTGGTGGGTCGTGAGCTGACCGTGCCGCTGCTTGCCCAGTCGGTCGTGCTCACCCGCGCCCAGGCCCGCTCGACCGCGATGCCGTCCACCGAGAGTCTCGAGGCGTTCGCCGCCACGGGCGCGACGCTCGTCCTGCACCTTGCGACGGCTCGCGCCCGGGAGGTGGTGGCGTCGCTGGTCGACGACTACGGCGCCGACTGCCCCGTGGTGGTGGTCTACCGCGCGAGCCAGCCGGGCGAGCGCGTCCTGCGCGGCACGCTGGCCGACATCGCCGACCAGGTCGAGGCCGCCGGATTGCGTCAGGCTGCGGTGATCCTCGTCGGACGGGTCCTCGATCCGACCACCGGTGGCGAGTCCTACCTCTACGACGCGACGCGCGACCGCTCTAGGCTGCTCTGATGGCCCTCCTGCACCGCGCGACCCTCACCCCGACCAAGCTCGAGCTCCTCCAGGCCTGGGTGCCGCAGCAGGACTGGTGCCCACCACTGGCAGGCCCGCTCGCGATGATCGGCGGCTACCGCTTCGACGACCCCGACGACGAGACCGGCATCGAGACCCTGCTGGCGACCGACGGGACCGGGCTGGTCGTGCAGGTCCCGCTGACCTACCGCGGTGCTCCTCTCGACGGTGGTGAGGACGCGCTGGTCACCACGATGCAGCACTCCGTGCTGGGTGAGCGGTGGATCTACGACGGCACCCGCGACCCCGTGGCGGTCGCCGCGCTGATCGCGGCGATCGAGGAGGGGCAGACAGGTGCGGTCGAGGTGATCGAGATCGACGGGATGATCCAGGCGCGCGAGCCCAGCGTCGTCGTGTCCGGCTCCGGCGAGCCTGTCGACGGACCGCCGCGCGTGCACCACGTGCTCGAGGCCGCGCAGCCCGCCGACGGACCCGTCCTGACCGGCACCTGGGAGGGTCAGGACGAGCCGGTGGTGCTCGTCTCCACGTAGCGCGGGGTCCACACGCGCCCGCTGGCGCTGACCCGCGTCCCTGACGCGCCCACCAGCAGCAGGCACTTCATGTCGATGCTGTCGGTGTCGAGGTCGCCCAGCGTCGTGACCGTCAGGGATTCCTCAGCCCGGCCGACGTCGCGGCCCACGACCACGACGGTGTCGGGGGAGCGGTGGTCGAGCAGCAGCTTGCGCGCGTGCGCGACCTGGTCGACCCGCGAGCGCGAAGCGGGGTTGTAGATCGCGAGCACCAGGTCGGCCGCCGCGATCGCGCGCAGCCGGTGCTCGATCACCGTCCAGGGCTTGAGCCGGTCGCTGAGGCTGACCACGGCGAAGTCCGCGCCGATCGGCGCACCGGCCCGGGCAGCGACGGCCTGCACCGCGCTCAGCCCGGGCAGCACCCGCACCCGCACGGCGTCGTACGACGGGTCCTCGGCGGCCTCGAAGACTGCTGCCGCCATGCCGAAGATCCCGGCATCACCGCCGGAGACGACCGCGACCCGCTCGCCGCCCTTCGCCAGGTCGAGTGCCAGGCGGGCGCGGTCGAGCTCGACGGTGTTGCCGCTGGCGTGGCGCTGGAGGCCGGGACGCTGCGGCACCCGGTGGACGTAGGGCGCATAGCCGACGACGTGGTCGACCTGCGCCAGCGCCGCGCTCACCTCGGGCGTGAGCCAGGCGTCGGGGCCGGGGCCGAGGCCGACGACGAGGAGCTCGGCGGGAGCGGTGTGCGCGGTCGGCGCAGCCGGTGCCTCGACCAGTGCTCGCGCCTCGGTGGCTGATCGGGCCCGCCGGCCGTTGCGTGAGTCGCCGGTGACGACGATGAGGGAGAAGTAGGGGACCGTGTCGGGGTCGACGTCGGCAACCGGCAGCCAGCGTTCAGCAGGCATGGAGGCGCGCTCGACGTAGAGCGCGTGGTCGAGGCGACCTGCCTGGGCGAGCGCGGAGCGTACGGCGCGGAAGGTGCGGCCGAGCTTCATGATGATCGCCCCGTCGGTGTCGGCGAGGCGGCGGGCGAGCTCGGCCTCGGGCAGGGTGCCGGGCAGGACCGTGAGCACGTCGGTCTGGCGCACCAGGGGTGCAGCGACGGTTGCCGTGGCGGCCACGAAGGCCGGCACACCGGGGACGATCTCGGTGGGGAAGCGGTCGGCGAGGCGGTCGTGGAGATACATGAACGAGCCGTAGAACAGCGGGTCTCCCTCGGCGAGCACGACGACCGTGCGGCCGGCCTCGAGATGGTCGCCGAGCCGCTGCGCGCACTCCTCGTAGAAGTCGGCGAGCGCGCCGACGTAGCCACCGGGGTGGTCGGTCGTCCCGGTCGTGACCGGGTAGCGCAGCTCCTCCTCCACCGCCGTCGCCGGGATCAGGTCGGCGGCGATCCGGCGGGCGTTGGACGCCTTGTCGACCCCCGCGTGGAAGGCGACGACGTCCGCAGCCGCGATCAGTCGAGCAGCCTTGAGCGTGACCAGCTCGGGGTCGCCGGGACCGAGGCCCACGCCGTAGAGGTGTCCGGGACTCGTGGTCATTCGCGCTCCTGGGCCAGGGCGTTGAGGGCGGAGGCGGTCATCGCGGAGCCGCCGCGACGCCCGCGCACGGTGAGGAAGGGGATGTCGATCCCGTGGTCGTCGGCGAAGGAGGCCAGTGCCTGCTTGGACTCGGCGGCGCCGATGAAGCCGACAGGGCAACCGATGATCGCGGCCGGGCGGGGGGCGCCCTCGAGAAGCATCTCGAGCAGGTGGAAGAGGGCGGTGGGGGCATTGCCGATGGCCACGACGGACCCCTCGAGGCGATCACCCCACAGCCCGAGCGCTGCGGCCGAGCGGGTGGTGCCCCAGACCCGGGCGAGGTCGGGCACCTGGGGGTCGCGCAGCAGGCAGACGACGTCGTTGTCGCAGGGGAGCCGGGCGCGGGTCACGCCCGAGGCGACCATGTGGGCGTCGGTGAGGATCGGGGCCCCGGCCTGGAGAGCCGTGCGGGCGGCTCGCACGAGGTCGCGGTGGATCACCAGGTCGTGCGCCAGGTCGACCTGCCCGGTGCCGTGCACCATCCGCACCGCGACCTTCTCCGCGTCGGCCGGCAGGTGCTCGAAGGAGCCCTCGGACCGGATCGTCGCGAAGGAGTCGGCGTAGATCGCGGGACCGTGGTCGACGTAGGCGTAGCGGCGCCGTGGCCGCTGTCGCCCGGGGTCCGGGCCCGACAGGTCCGGCACGATCACGCTGCGCCAGGGCGTGATGATCACCGGTCCGTCACCGGGCAGGGAGAGGCCCGGCCCGATGCCCCCGTCCGGGACGACGACGTGCAGTGCCCGTCGTCCGTCGTCCTGGTGGTGGGTGCCAGGGGCGAGCTGCGCGGTGGGGTCCGGGAGACGTGGGTCAGGCGGCTGCGGGGCGGTGAGGTCGGCAGTGAGCTCGATGACGTGCCAGGGCGCGTCCGGGCCGGTGCCGCGGGCGTGGACGAAGGCCCGGGCCAGGTCGAGCAGCGCCGTGGGCGCTGCGGCCAGGTCGACGACCGGACCCCAGGAGGAGCCGACCCGCAGCTGGGCGCTGTGGTCGTCGAGCGCGACCAGCCCCAGGTCGGTGTCGCGGTCGAGCACGTCACCGCGACCGTCGTCGAGCACGAAGAGGAAGCGCGCCGACAACCCGGCGAGCAGCGGCTCGGCGCAGATCCCCGCGTCGAGCGCCGCCGCGACGGGGCGCAGGTCGGCGCGTCCTCCCTGGCGACCGGCTAGGCGACCGGAGAGCGGGGAGACGACGATGTTGCGGACCAGCTCATGCGTCGGGCTCGGCAGCAGCCCCGTCGCGCGGAGCTGCTCGAGCAGCCCGGTCGGCAGGACGCCGTCCTCGTGGGGGAGGCCACGCAGCTGCACGTTGGCGCGGGAGGTGAGGTGCACCCGCCCGTCGCCGTACTCCCCGGCGATGCGGAGCAGCTGCTCCAGCGCCGGGCGAGGTAGGTGGCCGCCGACCAGGCGTAGGCGTACGAGGGCGCCGTCGTCGGCGATCCAGGGACGCTGGGCGCCGGGGCAGCGGTCCGGTCGGGTGCGGTGGGGTGTCGTGGTGTGGGCGGCGTCGGTGCCCATGGCGGTCCTCAGGAGGTCCGAGCCTGGATCGCGAGGCCCGCGTCGACCCCGCGGCGGTCACCGCAAGGGCCAGCAGGTCTTCGGACTCGGGATCAGTCGGGACGAGACGCCTTCCCGGAGACCGGTCGCCCGGTTGCTCCAGTGGCTCTGCCTCTCGGCAGGTGCCTCGCCCGTCACCCACACCGCTGCGCGTCAGTCCCGGAGTCACACCGGGTTCCCTGCCCTGTGTCGCCACAGGGTTGACTGGCGTCGGCAGGCTACCAACACCGGAAGGGGTCCGATGAGCGAGCCCACGCAGCGCTCCGCGACCGTCCTGGTCGGGATGTCGGTGCGCGAGGTCGACATCCGTGACGACCTCGTGGCGCTGGCTGCTGCCGCTGGACCGCTCAGCGGGGTCGCGTTCCTCCAGCTCGGCGATCCGTCGCTGAGCCGCGAGCTCGACCGGCTCGCCGACGCCGGCGTCCCACGCGTGGTGCTCGTCGGCGTCAGCCTCGGGAGCCTCGCTCCCGCTGCCTCCTGGCTGCGCCGCATCGCGGCCCATTGGTGGCGCGAGCGGGCCGGCCACCGGCCCGTCGTCGACGTGACCACGCGACTCCTGACCTCGCTCGAGCTCGCGTCGTTGGCTGCGGTCGTCGCCGAGGTCAGACCCCTGACCGGCGCCGAGGCCGGCCTCACCTCCTCAGCCTGGGACGCCGTCACCACCCACCGCCACCAGGTCCTCGTCTGCCGCGGCCCCCGTTGCACAGCCCTCGGCTCCGATGCCACCGCCGAGGCCCTCGTCCTCGCCCTCGTCGAGCGCGACCTCGGCGACGACGACGTGCTGGTCACCCACACCGGCTGCCAGCTGCCCTGCAACCACGCCCCGCTGCTCAGCGTGCAGCCCGACGACGTCTGGTATGCCCGCGTCGACCCAGCCGCCGTCACCCGCATCGTCGACGAGCACCTCGTCGCCGGCACACCCGTGGAGGACCTCCGGCTCCCACGCTGACGCTCGGCCGGCTCAACCAGCCATCCGCAAGGCCGCGCCCGGCGGTCGAGCAGTGACGAGCCCCGGCGAGGAGCGGCTGACGAGACCGGCCCCCGCCCTCTGTCGTACTCACGAGATAGTGCGGTTGATCTGGTCCACCCCATGGACCAACCTGACCGCACTGTGT
>Ga0136639_10000169_pt1 | contig 20142 bp, 13 predicted proteins | sample AntDrymUQ8592106_2_FD_113739 | JGI IMG/M metagenome (GOLD analysis project Ga0136639, IMG submission 113739) | Polar desert sand microbial communities from Dry Valleys, Antarctica - metaG UQ859 (21.06) | ecosystem: Environmental > Terrestrial > Soil > Desert | place: Antarctica: Dry Valley...
GAGACGACGGGGAACGCGACCGCACCCGAGGACAGGGCGACGACGCCGGCGTGGACGGCGGGGTGGGGGAGGTGGTCGACGAGGGTGCGGTTGATCTCGGCCGTCGCCGCCGGGAGGTCGTTGCTGACGATCCGGTGCACTGCGCGCTGAGTGCTCGCGGAGCGCTCGTCGACGAACGGCGCCCAAAGGTCTTGCAGCCGGGCGGCCAGGGAGCGGCTCGTCACTACGTCGATGCGGCTGCTGTCGGCGGCACGCACCGGGACGACCGCGTGGAGGGCGTCACCCATGGACGCGTCCGACCGCGTCGACCGCGGCGTCGATGTCGACGACGAGCTGCTCGGCCAGGAGCAGGTCGACACCGGCGCGCACCCCCTGTTCGGCGACGTCCACCGAAACGCCGAAGTGCGTGGCGACCGCGGAGCCCAAGTCGGCTACAGACGTGATGGGCATGCGTCGCCAAATCTCCGACGCCGACGAGTTCAGCAGCACGACCCGGTTGGTGGTCGGGTGGTAGACGGCGATCTCGCCGTCCACCTCGACCTCGGTTAAGACGGCCCCCGTCACGACGTCGACCCGTTGCAGGTGCATGTCGTGAATCCTAGGTTGCCAATCACGGTAGCGCTGCGTAATCGGATGAAGCCACCCAGTCGAGGACTCGCCATCTCAGATGACAGATGTCATGAAAGCGAGGCGGACTCGTCCCCCGGGCTCCTAGCCTCACCATGCATGACGCCCCGGGGAGGGGCCCACACCACGGCCTAGTTTTGGAAGGTATCTGATGAGGTCACTCCGCCCAGGTGCTCCTGCTGCCGCCCGCCCGGGGCGGGTGCTCATCGTGATTCAGAACATGAGCTACCACTTCGACCGACGGGTGCAGAACGAGGCGCAGGCGCTGCTCGGCGCCGGCATCGGCGTAACCGTCGTCTGCCCCAAGGCCACGCCCCAGGAGCCGGACCTGCACGACGTGGCCGGGGTGCTGGTGCGCAGCTACCCCGCACTCGGCGCGACGTCCGGGGTGGGTAGTTATGTGCGGGAGTTCCTCCTGGCGTGGCTGATGGCGAGCCGCCTGTCGTGGCGGGCCCACCGCGCCGAAGGGTTCGACGTCATACAAGCCTGCAACCCGCCGGACACGTACTGGGCGCTGGCGGTGCTCTGGAAGGTGCTGGGGAAGAAGTTCGTGTTCGATCAGCACGACCTCAATCCCGAGGTCTTCGTCGACCGGTTCGGGCGGACCTCCCTGCGCGACCGGGCCATCCACCGAGTCCTGCTGGGTCTCGAGCGGGCCACCTATGCGGTGGCGGACCACGTCGTAGTCCCGAACGAGAGCTACCGGGACGTCGCGACGGGTCGTGGTGGCGTCCCCCGTGAGAAGACCACGGTGGTGATGAGCACCCCGGACCACCGCAAGATGTGCAAGGGCGAGGGGAGAGCCGACGCCCGCGCCGGCTTTCAGCACCTAGTCGCGTACGTGGGGGTCATGGGCCCCCAGGACGGGGTGGACCGGCTCATCCGGACCGCTCGTCTGCTCAAGGACAAGGGGCGCACCGACACCCGCTTCGTGCTTATGGGGTTCGGCGACTGCCGGGCGGATCTGCAGACGCTCACGACGACGCTTGGTCTCGACGACTGCGTGCACTTTACGGGGCGGGTGGGCCAAGACGAGCTCCGTGCCTGGCTGTCTGCGGCTGACGTCGGGGTCACCCCGGACGCGCTCTCGGACTTCACCGACCGGTCGACCATGAACAAGACGCTCGAGTACATGGCATGCGAGCTTCCCGTCGTGGCCTCGGACCTCCTGGAGACCCGTCGCTCCGCCGGCGACGCAGCCGTCTACGTGCGCTCCGAGGCGGAGATGGCGGCGGCCATCGATCATCTGCTGCAAGACTCTGAGCAACGGGCCCTCATGGGCAAGGTCGGCCGTGAACGCATCGTGGGCCAGCTGACCTGGGACCGCTTCGCGGTCGACTACGTCGCCGCGGTCTCGCGGGTGCTGGGCCGGCCCGTGTCCCGCGTCATCCCGTCCTTCCGCGTCCCCCGTCCCAGGCAGGCCGCCGCCGACATGGCCGTCATGCCCTGGTCGCCGGTGTCGTGAGGCCCACCGCGCTCTCCTCCGCAGCCGCGATCCGCGATCAGGGTGCGGTGCCGGAAGTGGGCGGCAGGGGCCCTCTCGGCTCCGTCGTCGTCCCGGCGCACCAGGAGGCCGGTCGGATCGCCGCCTGCCTGGCCGCGCTGGCGCAGGACTGGGCACCGGGCGAGTTCGACGTCGTGGTCGTGAGCAACGGCAGCACGGACGGCACCGCCAGTCGTGCACGGGACGCCGCTCGCGCTCTCGGCATGGAGATCCGCGTCGAGGATCTGGCGGAGGCCGGGAAGGCCGCCGCTCTGCGCCGTGGTGAGGAGATGACGGACCCCCCCCGCCTGTACCTCGACGCCGACACCGTCTGCCCGACGGCCACGGCTCGAGCCCTGCTGCGGGCCCTCTCGCCGACGGTTGACGTCGCCGTCCCCGCCCGGCTGCTGGACTTGTCCGCGTGCACCCGTCCGGCGGCCGCCTACCACCGGGCGTGGCAGGGGCTCCCGTGGGTGGCCGAGCAGCTGTCGGGGCGCGGTGCCTACGCCCTGTCCGCCCCCGCCGCTGCGGCGTTCGCCCGGAGCGGGGACGTGCTCGCGGACGACCGCCTGGCTACGGCGATGGTGCCCCGGGAGCGGGCGGTGGTCGTCCCCGAGGCCGTCACTGTGACGCCCGCCAAGACCGTGGCGGACGTGCTGGCCGTGCGTCGCCGCGTGTACGTCGGGAACTCCCGCCTGTCCGACGAGCACGGTGTGAGCCCCCACGACGTCCCCGCCGCCCGGCGGGTGCGGCTGCTCCTGCCGGCGCTCGCGCGCCCCATGGGTTGGCCGGGCCTGGCGCTCTGGGTGGCCGTCACCGCTTGGACGAAATTCCTGGCCCGGCGGGGCGGCACCGTGGCCTGGCGGCGTGGGAGCGGGGGTGGAGGGATCCCCCGGGCTGAGGACGCGTCGCTCGACGTGGTCGTCGTCTCCCATCGCAGCGCCCGAAGCCTGGACGCGTGCCTCGAGTCCCTAGATCTGGCGGCGGCGGTGTGCGACGTCCCCGTGGGAGTGGTCGTCGTCGACAACGCCTCGGACGACGGCACGCTCCGCCGGCTCGCGGCGACCACCGCGCCGCACACCCTTGTGGCCAGGTCGGTCAACGACGGTTTTGGCCGCGGGTGCGCGGTCGGCGTCGCGGTCGGCTCTGGGCCCCTGGTTCTCCTGTGCAACCCGGACGTGGTCGTGGACCTGGGCTCCCTGGCCGCGCTCGTCGCCTACGCCGCACGGCACCCGGAGGCCGCGGTCGTCGGCGGCCGGCAGGTGCAGCCCGACGGCAGCGATGGCCCAAGGTCCTGGTGGCGCCGTCCGACGTGGTGGTCCACGGCCTGCTTCGCGCTGGGCCTGTCCTCCGTCTTCCCCCGCCACAGGCTCTTCGACCCGGAGGAGGGTGGCCGCTGGGACGGGTCCTCCCGAGCTGTCGACGCAGTCAGCGGCGGCTTCTTGCTGGTGCGGCGCGAGGACTGGGAGCTGCTGAAGGGGTTCGACGCCGACATGCTCTTGTACGGCGAGGACGTGGACCTCTGTCTCCGGGCCATCGCGCGAGGCCTCGCCGTGCACGTTTGCGGCGACGCGACCTACCGTCACGACGTCGGCGGTTCGACCCGGGGGGACGCGCCGGACGGAGCGTTCCGCATGCAGCTGGTGCTGCGAGGACGCGCTGCGGTGCTGAGGCGCCACCTCGGGGGCCCGGCGGTCCGGCTGCTCGTCTTGGGGGTGGGTCTACGGTCCCGGCTTGCCTCCCGCGGTGGACCTTCGACCCGCCCACGGCCCACTGCCGGGCGTCCCGCGTGGGCAGCGGGGTGGGCGTCGCGCCGCTCGTGGTCCGAGGGGTGGCGGCCCGGGACGCGCCTGGAGGACGTCCTCGACGAGGCGCGCTCGTACGCGGCGCCCGACCATCCGTCACGCTGAGTGATGCACCGCCGAGGTTTAGGGCCCAAGGGCCCTCCGGTCGGCGGTCGAGGCTGGAAAAACCCATACGGGCTGGGCGCATCGTGCTTAGGCTGGGGGCGGGTCGGTGACCGGGCGGGGTGGGATCTGACCGGCAAGTCTCTCAAGTCGTGACGGTCCGTGACCGTGTATCGCGGCGCGGGAGTCAGCGTGTGGACCACAAAGCAACTTAGACACGTGAGGTAGAGATGTCCCAGACGTCGCCCGACGCACTGTCCCGACAGAGCCCCCGGCGCACGCCCCGACGACGCGGGGCGCTGCTGGCGCTGCTCGGGCTCATCGTCCTGCTCCTCCCCCTGGGTGTGGTGCCGGCGTCCAGCGCGGCGGAGGACCCCTACGTGCTCCGCGTGAGCCAACGAGCTGACCGAGCAGGCGCGATCCCCCTCGCCGGGTCCGCTCTGACGGGGTCGGCCTTCGTGTTTCTGGCGAACTCCGCCCCGGTGACGAGGGTGGACTTCTACCTGGACGACGCGATGGCCACGGGTACCCCCGTCCAGGGGGAGAAGGCCGCGCCCTACGATTTCCGGGGTGGGACAGTGACGAATGCGGTCGCCTGGGACACCCGCAAGGTGGCCGACGGCGCCCACACCATCACCGCCAAGGTCAGCCTGCCCACGGGAGCGCCTGTGCTCGTCACCGCGGGCTTCACGGTGGTCAACGGGGCGCCGGCCCTCACGGCTCAGCCGTCGTCCGTGTCCCTCAGCCTCGCCGTAGGGGCTGCCCCCGTCCAGCGCAGTTTCGTTGTCTCTGTGAGCGACGGGTCCTCCGTAGCCCCGTCCGTCTCGTCCGACGCCGCATGGCTCCGGGCCTCGGCCGGCGCGACGTCCACCAGCACGCCCGTCACCCTGACTATCGACCCCGCAGGGCTCCGCGCCGGTTCTTACACGGGCATGGTGGATGTGTCGCGGGCCGGAGCCTTCCCGGTCACCGTTCCGGTGACGCTCGCTGTCACGGGAAACGCCGTGACGAGGGGGCTGAGGACGGCCTCGGTCCCCACGCGGGCGGGGGCGATCGCGCTGCAGGGGGCAAGCTTGATCGGGGATGCGTACGTGTTCCTCGAGTCCGGCACGACGGGCGTGGACCGCGTCGAGTTCCGGTTGGACACCACCGCCGGAACCCCGTTCCAGTCGGAGAAGACCGCTCCCTACGACCTCCGCGGCGGCACTGTCGAGCTCGCAGCCCGGTGGGACACCCGCACCGTCAGCGACGGCCCCCACACTCTGCACGCCACCACGGTGATGCTGGACGGGACGAACTCGACGGTCTCCGCGTCGTTCTCGGTGGACAACGGCACGCCACGGTTGTCCCTGACTCCCGCGACGACCGCGCTGAGCGCTCCCAGCACAGGACCGCCGGCGGAGGCCCAGGTTCAGCTCACCACGGGGGCGGCCGCCGTCCCCGCCCCTACCGCGCAAAGCAGCGTCGCCTGGCTGCGGGTCTCGGTCGCGTCGACGTCGCCGGGTGCTGCGGTGCTGGCGCTCCGCGCCGACCCCACCGGCCAGCCCGCCGGGGTCAGCGAGGGCTCGTACTCGGTGTCGGTCCCCGGGTACGCCCCGGTGGCCGGGAGTGTGCGGCTGACGGTCGAGCCGAGCACCAGCACCTCTGTGCTGCGGTGGAGCACGACCAGGTCCCGCACCTCCCCGGCCCCGCTGGAGGGCGCCGTGCTCACCGGGCAGGTGTACCCCTACCTCGCGCCCGCGGGACCGGCTGTCTCCGTCGCCTTCTACGTTGACGACACCGGCAAGGAGCGGCCACCGCTGCGCACAGACGGCAAGGTGCCCTTCGACCTCGGGGGCAGCAACACGGACGGGACCGCCAAGCCGTGGGACTCGGCCGTCGTGCCCGACGGAACGCACACCCTGACGGCCGTGGTCTCGTACGGAGGTGGGCTCACCGAGTCCGTCTCGGCCACGTTCGCGACGAGCAACGGCACCAACGGGCTCGCATTCTCTCCGCAGCAGATCGCGGTGAACCTCCCGCAGAACGGGACCGCCAGCCAGCAGGAGGTAGTTCTCCAGTCCACCAGGCCTGTCACGGCTGCCCTGACCACCGACGCCGGGTGGTTGTCCGTGGCCGGAGGTGCCACCGTGGCCACCCCCGCCCCGCTCACCCTCACGGTGGACCCGGCCGGGCTCGCCCCGGGGGCCTACTCCGGGCGCGTCGTGGCCTCGGCGGCTGGCGTGTTCACGGGCGTGGTGACGGTCAGCCTGGTGGTCGGCGAGCCGAGCAGCTGTGCTCCGCTTGCCTGCGAACTGATCAAGGTACCGACCCCCTACTCGCTCAACTGGTTCTACGACTCCAGCATGCTGCTGGACAAGGACGGGACCGGCAGCGGCTTCACCCATGTGCTCCAGCCGGACGGCGGCGGCGGGTACGACCGGTCCAAGATCGACGTCGACCCGATCTCCGGGACGTTGTCCATAGCCACCGGGCCGGGGGGGTTCGCCGACGGCACCCAGGAGAACGCCCTAGGGGTGGGGTTCGACGGGCCGTTGGCCTCGACAACGATCACCGCGACCGTGACTGGAGTACCCCCTGCCCGGAAGCAGTACGAGCAGGCGGGCATCTGGTTCGGATACTCGCAGGACGACGTCGTGAAGTTCACCATCCAGTCCACGGCGCAGGGCTGGCGCCTGGAGCACCTGGTGACCGTGGGCGGCGTCAACACGCACAAGTCCACGCGCATCGTGGACCCGACGGACGGTCCGATTACTTTCAACCTGGTGACCGACCCCGCCGCGCGCAAGGTGAAGGCGGTCTACAGCCTGGGCACCGGGGGCACGAGCACCCTGTCGACCGCGTCGGTCCCCGGTGAGTTCTTCTCCTTCGACGGGGCCGGCCTCGACCCCAGGATCGGCACTCGCTCCTTCGCCGGCATCCTTGCCAGCCACCGGGCGGGCTCACCCATGACCTGGGCCTTCTCCGAGTTCGGGCTCAGCTCCCAGGCTCCCGCACCCGCAGGCGGGGAGTTCGCCTTCGACCGGGTGAGCCACGCGTCGGAGTTCCCGACCGCGATGGCCTTCGGCCCGGACGGGAACCTGTACACGACCGACCTCTTCGGCGGCGTCCACCGCCTCACTATCGGCCCCGACCACCAGGTCGTCTCCGACCAGCGCATCGGTGTGCTGGGGTCGCGGCTGGCCCTGGGGATTGCCATCGACCCCAGGAGCACACCGAGCGACGTCAGCGTCTGGGTGGCCCACTCCTCGCCCGTCACCAACCACGGTGTCGTCGACACCGGCATGGTCACCCGGCTGTCGGGACCTGCGCTGAGCGTGCGGCAGGACGTCATCACTGGGCTGCCCCGCTCATACGCGAACCACGGCCCAAACAACCTGCACTTCGGTCCCGACGGGCGGCTGTACCTGGCCGTTGGGGGCAGCACGGGGGCGGGGTCCCCGAACACCGCTGGCAGCGAGTTCGGCGAGCGGGGGGAGCAGGCGTTGTCGGCCGCCCTCGTCGTGGCCGACGTCATGTCCCCCGGGTTCGACGGTTCGTGCCAGAACACGGCAGACATGTACGGCCCCGCGCCGTGCGACGTGACCCCCTTCGCGACGGGTCTGCGCAACACCTACGATTTCGTCCACCACTCGAACGGGCACATCTACGGCACAGACAACGGCCTCGGCGTCGTGGGGTCCTTCCCGCCCCTGGCAACCCCCCCGTGCGGTGGGTTCGGCGACGTGCGCCCGGTGGCGCAGGGTGGCGACAATCCGGGCTCGCAGAACGACGAGATCAACCTCCTGGAGGAGGGGCGGTACTACGGCCACCCGAACCCGGCGCGGGACGAGTGCGTGTTCAAGGACGGCGCATTGCAGGGGGTACCTGCCCCGGCCACGTACACCGCACCCGTGCACGACTCCGGGCTCAACCGGTCCTCCAACGGCATCGTGGAGTACTCCGGGGACGCGTTCTGCGGGTTGCTGGACGGTGCGCTCCTGTACGGCAACTACTCGTTCGGCGACGACATCGTGGCGCTCACGGTGTCGCCCGACGGCCGGACGGTCACCCGCAGCCAGACCGTCGTCAGCGGGTTGGCCGACCCCCTGCCCCTGGCCGTCGGCCCGGACGGCGCCATCTGGGTGGGCGAGTTCGGTGGTGGGTCCATCACGGCCCTGGTCCCGCGGGAGACGGGGTGCTGGGACGGGGCCGCCCCGGCTCCCGTCGAACTGCTGGACGCGGGGGGCGCCTCAGTGGGGAACAAGACCTTCGTCGTCGGTGGCAAGAACGGCACGGGCCACCTCCGGTCCCTCTACATCCACGACCACGCCACGGGCGGCTGGAGCCGCGGTCCCGACCTGCCCGGGGTCGGGGTGGAGAACCCGGCCGTCGCCATCTCGGGCACGACCCTGTATGTGATGGGTGGCTCCACAGGGCCGCTCGACGGGGCTGTCTCCGCCGCCTACGCCCTCGACACGACGACGATGACCTGGACCGCGTTGCCCCCGATGTCGACCCCGCGCGGCGGTGCGGCAGCGGTCGCCGTCGCCGGTGAGATCTGGGTAGCGGGCGGGATGAGCGCCACGGGGGCCTCACTGGCCAGTGTGGAGATGTACCGACCTGCGACCGGCAGCTGGGTGAGCCGGCCGTCGCTGACCGTACGGCGGGACAACCCAGGCTTGACTGCGGTGGGTGACACCCTCTACGTCGTGGGTGGTCGGACCCGCGACGCCAACGGGACGACCCCGGCGCAGGGGCTGGCGTCCATGGAGGTCCTCACGCCTGGGGCGACCGCCTGGACGCCTGGCCCCGATCTGCCGACCGGGCGTCGGACCGTCGGGGCCGTGGCCGCCGAGGGCCGGGTCCTGGTGATGGGCGGAGAAGGCCGCTCCGACGGGCTGGCCTACGACGTGGTCGAGGCCTTCGACCCCGCCGCGGGCTCCTGGTCGCGCCTGCGCAGCATGCCTACCGGACGTCACGGGGCGGTCTGGACAGTGGTCGAGGGGCGCGTCCACGCGGTCGGCGGTGGTCCGGTCGGCGGCTTCTCCACCTCTACGGCGCACGAGGTGTTCACCCCGCCATGGGCCACGGGAGGCGGCCCGGCGTGACAGGCTGGGAACCGCGCGGGCCGGGGGACTTCCGTACCCCGGCGTGCCGACAGCAGCTCAGGAGGGCATAGATGGACGCGGTCGAGCTGTTCAAGGTCGTCCTGCGGCGGTGGTACGTCGTCCTGCCGGTCCTGTTGCTTGCCGCCGGGGGAGCGTTCTACGCAGGCAAGGCGGTGACCGCCGACTACGAGGCGCGGGCGGCGTTGCTCCTTCTGGGGCCGAGCGTGACCCCGACCGAGAGCGGCGGGGCCTTCATCAACCCCTACCGTTCCGCGGGCACGACCGCGACCGCCGACGCCCTGGACATCGTGGCCGACAGCGCGACCACCCGGCTGCTCATGGCCGAGGCGGGGTTTGAGGACCTCACGTACGAGGTGCGGGCCGACAACTCCATCCTCGAGATCGTCGTCGTGGCAAAGTCGTCGGAACAGGCGATCGGGGCCGTGCAGTTCCTGCAGGAATTCCTCGAAAACCAGCTCACCCAGCGGCAGGACGCCGTGCAGGCACCGCAGGACCAGCGCCTCGCCTTCGACGTGCTGTCGGCCCCCAGCACCTCCACCGAGATCGTCGAGGGTGTCTCACGCATCCGCGTCGCCGTCCTCGGCGCGGGTGGGCTCCTGGCAATGGTGCTCGCCGTCACTATCGACCGGTTGGCCCGGCGCCGCCCCAGTGGCAGCCGGCGCACGCAGCCGGAGGAGACTGACGACCCGTTTATTGCACTGGCGATCTCGGCCGTGCGCGGCGAGCAGCACACCCGTGGGCGACGGGCCGAGACGCCTTCGAAGGAGCGCCCGGCCCCTGGGGTGCCGCACGGCACGACGGACCGCTTCGGCACACAGGTGTCCGAGAGGTCCGCCCCCCGGTCATGAGACCGTCTCCTCGCGCTGCGAGCGACGTCGGCCTGCCCTCAGTCAAGGCTGGCGTCCTCGACCGGTGGAGCACTTTGCTCCTGCCTGCGCTCGCCGTGACGGTGGCGTTCGTCCTGCCAGCGCGCCTCGTGGTGGGGGCGCTCGGGGCGGCCGGTCGGCCGTCCGTGATCCTCGGCTTCGGTCTGGCTATGGCCTGGGCGCTGGCCCAGCTGCAAGGGGCGGGGAAGGGTAAGGCGAGCGGACCGCTGCGCCTCCTTCTCGCGCTGTTCTGGGCGAGCACCCTGGTCTCGTACGCCCTCGGGTTCGACCGGGGCATGACCGCCGCGGAGGCCAGCGCAGCGGACCGGGCGCTCATCGTCGCGGTCGCGGCCTCCGGGCTGATGCTCGCCGTCGCAGAGGGGGTCCATCACAGGGACGACGTGTACCGGATGCTCAAGGTCCTGGTGCTGGGATCCTCCTTCATGGCCGGCATCGGACTGCTCCAGGTGTTCGGCATCGACCTGGTCCCGCTGCTGCGCGTACCGGGCCTGGACTACAACGCCCCCCTCATCGGCATCAGCGAGCGGGGCAGCGGCGGCTTCCCCCGGGTCGCGGGCACGTCGGGGCACTACATCGAGTTTGGGACGGTCGCCGGACTGGCGCTGCCCCTCGCGGTCCACCTCGGCCGTCGGCTCGGTGGCCGGTGGTGGGTCCCCGTCGCCGCTCTCGGCATCGCCCTACCCTTCTCGGTGTCGCGGACGTCCTTCCTTGCCCTCGGCGTGGCCATGGGGGTGCTCGTCCTGGCGTGGTCCTGGCGCACGCGTGCGAACGCCGCTGTCGTGGGGACAGTCGTCGTGGCGGGGTTCCAGATTCTGCAACCCGGACTGCTCGGCACCATCAAGGCGCTCTTCCTGGGAGCGGCGACCGACCCGTCCGTCCTCGGTAGGACGGAGGACTATCCCGTGACCACCACGTACATCGACGAGCGCCCGTTCTTCGGACGCGGACCGGGGACTTTCATTCCCGAGCAGTACCTGATCCTGGACAACCAGGCCCTCGGCGCGATCCTCAACACCGGGTACGTGGGTCTGCTCGCCCTGCTGGCCCTGGTCCTCGGGGCGGCGTGGGCGGCCCGCCGAGCGGCCAGGCTGTCCGGCTACCCGGACGACCGCGAGCTCGCGTTCGCGATCACCGGGGTGGTCCTCGGCGTGGTCCTCACGTCCTTGACGTTCGACAGCCTCAGCTTCGCCTTGTTCGCGACCCTGCTCTACGCCACCATCGGCATCGCCTTCGGGCTGCTCAGGGTGGTCGAGGGCGCGGACGCGCCCCGAGGCGCCGGCCCGGAGCAGCAGGACGGGTGAGTGCTTCCGACACCCGCGCCGGCTGGTTGCAGCCTCCACCAGACGGCGGCGGCTTCCGGGGGCGGGCCGCCCGCGGGGCGGGTGTGACGAGCGCTGCGCAGCTGTGGCGCCTCGCCCTGCAGATCGGGTCCACCCTTGTGCTCGCCCGGCTCCTCAGCCCGGAGGAGTTCGGGCTCGTCGGCATGGTGCTCGCCGTCACCGCGCTGGCAGACCAGCTGAAGGACGCGGGGCTGGCCAACGCCGTGGTCCAGCGGCGCGACGTCCGGCAGGACCAGGTGAGCGCGCTCTTCTGGATTAACTCCGGTATCGGGCTCGCCCTGGGTTTGGTGGTCGCCGCCATGGCCCCGCTGCTGGCGTGGTTCTACGGCCGCCCGGAACTTGTCCCCTTGACCCTCGCGCTCTCGGCCGTCTATGTGGTTGGTGGGCTGTCCGTGCAGCACAACGCCCTCCTGCTGCGACGGATGCGGTTCTCCACCGTGGCGCTACGGGAGGTGGTGGCGCAGACCGCGGGCGTCGTGGCAGCGGTGACGGCCGCGCTTCTGGGTGCAGGCGTCTGGAGCCTCGTCGTCATGTACCTCGTCGCAGCCGTCATGCGCACCGTCGTGGTCTGGCTCGCATGCTCGTGGCGCCCAAGCCGACCAGCCGTGCACGTGGAGGGGCTGCGCGGCCTCCTCACCTTCGGCGGTGACGTCACCGGCTTCACGGTCCTGAACTACCTTGCGCGGAACGCGGACAGCATCCTGATCGGGCGCTTCTTCGGGGCGGCCGCCCTGGGGCTGTACGGGCGGGCGTACTCCCTCGTCCTGATGCCCCTGCAGCAGGTCTCGCAGCCGTTGGGCCCGGTGATGCTGTCCACCCTTTCGCGCCTTCAGGACCACCCGGGACGGTTCCGCGCTGCCTGGGTCGCCGGGCTCTCTCGGGTGGCCCTGGTCGGGCTGCCACTCGTCGCGGTGCTCGTGGCCCTCGTGGACGTGGCGGTCCCCGTCGTGCTGGGCTCGGCGTGGTCGGGTGCCGCACCTCTCTTTCAGGTACTGGCGGTGGCCGGTGCGGCACAGCTCGTCGGGGCCAGCTCGGGCTGGTTGTACATGTCCACGGGTCGCACGCGACCGATGCTCCTGTGGGCCCTGTGGACTAGGCCGCTGGTCGTCCTGTCCTTCGTGGCCGGGTTGCCGTGGGGGACGACCGGGGTCGCGGCCGGTTACGCGGCGGTCACGCTCCTGCTGCTCGTCCCGGGGATGTGGAACGCCTCGCGCGGCACCCCGGTCCGGGTACGCGACGGGCTGGGAGCGGTGTGGCGACCTGTCGTCGTTGCGGCCGTGGCCGGTGCGGGTGCCCTGGCCGGGCGCGCCGCACCGGGGGGCGGCGACCTCGCAGCACTCCTGGTCGGCCTGCTCGGTGCCCTCCTGGCGACGGTCGCGACCGTCCTTGTGTGGCCCTCGGTGCGCGCGCAGCTGGTGGATACGGTGAGGGCCGTGAGAACACGATGAGCGGGCAGCCGGGCCGGGGCCCGACAGTCGCCGTGGTCGTCCCCGTGAAGGACGACCCAGAGGGTCTCCACGGCCTGCTGCACGCGCTGGGCGCCCAGACCTGGAGCGACCGACGGGTGGTCGTGGTCGACAACGGCAGCACCACCTCGGCGGTCAAGGCCGTCGCCGTGCGGCACGGTGCGGAATATGTAGTGGAGCTCGCCCTCGGGTCGTACGCGGCGCGCAACGCCGGGGTGGCGCACGCCACCGGTGACGTCGTGGCCTTCACCGATGCCGACTGCCGGCCCGCCCCGGACTGGCTGGAGGCGGCCGTGCGCGTCCTGCTCTCCGCCGATGCGCCGGACGTGATCGCGGGAAGGGTGCGCGTGACGGCCCGTGACGCCGGGCGCCCGTCGCCGGCCGAGGCCTGGGAGCTAGTGCATGGGTTCCGGCAAGAGTCGTACGTCCGACGGGCGGGGTGGGGGGCAACGGCCAACCTCGTTGTGCCACGACCGGTGCTGAGCGAAGTGGGCCCGTTCGACGCGCGGCTGCTCTCCGGGGGTGACGCCGACTGGGGGGTACGGGCGTCGGCCATGGGGCTGACCATCGCCTACTGCGACGACGTCGTCGTCGACCACCCCGCACGGGTACGCATGAGTGACCTTCTCCACAAGCTCCGCCGGGTGCAGGCGGGCGCGTACCGCCAGGCTGTGCTTCGCGGTGAGCGCCTGCCCCAACCTCTGGTGGGGGGGCTCGGAGCGTTCCGCCCGCCCCTGGGGGCCGTCTCCCGTGCCTGGGCGCACCCCGCCCTGCGGTCGCCCCGTGCTCGTGCGGCCTACGTGCTGGCGGAGTGGGTGGTGCGGCTGAACGGTGTCGTGGTGCGTACGTCGGAGCTCCGGCGAGCCCGCAGGTGACGACCGGCCGGGGAGGTGGAGAGCTGGACGTCGTCCTCACCTACGCCTTCGACACGTTGGCGGACGCAGCGGTCCGCGACTTCATGCGACCCCCGGACCGTCTCGCTCTCCACCTTGCAGGGTCCGCGGATGTCCGACGCGTGCTGGTGGCGGACCCCCCGCGCTCGGTTCTCGGGCTTGTCAGGCGAGGTAGCGGTGTGCAGCCGGTGCTCCCTGGGGCGGAATCGGGCCGTTACACGTTCTCTCCCCGCCGACTGGGTCGCCGCGAACCGGCGACAGCGACGGCGGCGCAGCGGTGGGCGCGGTGGTACGACCGCCAGCTGGAGGCCGCCGCTGGGCGGGCGGGGCTGTCACGGCCCCTGCTGCTGACCTGTCACCCCTTCGTGGCCGCGTGGGCACCGGCCCGATGGGCGTCCGACATCGTCTACTACGCCCGCGACGACTGGGCTTCGCACCCCTCCTACGCGCGGTTGTCCGTGGCGGTGAGGGCGGCCTATGAGCGGCTGCGCCGCTCCAGGCGCAAGGTGGCAGCGGTTAGCGGGGTCCTCCTGGACCAGGTCCTCGGCCCCGAGGTGCACGGACGAGGACTCGTCGTGCCGAACGGGGTCGACCCCGAGCTGTGGCAGGACCCGGGGCCGTCGCCCGGCTGGGCGACCCTGCTCCCGCGCCCGTTGGCCGTCTACGCCGGCAGCGTGGACTCGCGCCTCGACACCGACGCCATCCTCGCGCTCAGCCGCTCTGGGTCGGGGGTGCACGTAGCCCTTGTCGGCCCGGTCATGGAACCGTCGGCCGTCGCCGACTTGGTTGGGGTCCCGGGTGTCGACCTCCTCGGCAACCGGCCCCACGGGGAGGTCGCAGCCCTTCTGGCGGCCGCCGACGTCGCCCTGCTGCTCCACCGCGAGACCCCGCTCACCCGGTCCATGGACCCTCTCAAGCTGTACGAGTACCTGGCCGCCGGGCTCCCGGTGGTCGCCAGCGACCTGCCGGAGCTACGCGGAAGGGGGGAGCGGGTGCGCCTCGTCCCGCCAGGTGCGGACCCGAGCGAGGCGGTGCGGGCAGCCGCCGCCGAACCCCGGCTCCCGGAGCTGCTCCGGCTGGCCGCGGTCCGCGAGATGTCGTGGGACGACCGGTTCCGACGGCTGCTCGCCTTCGCCGCTCTCCCGGCATAGGCGCCGAGCGGGCCCCTCCTCTCCTGCCTGGTCAGGACGTGCAGGAGAAGAACCGGTGCCACGGCAGCTCCGGCACCCGCCATTCCTCGTCCACGCGCCACCCAGCGTCCGCGAGGGCGGTGCGGACTGAGCTCAGGGGGGTCCCGGCGAACCCGATCTCCCAAAGATGGCCCATCTGGGTGACGCGGTAGTCCGGGAGCGCGTGTGCACGCTTCGGGAGCGACACCCAGAGGCGGCGGCGACCCAGCACCGGTGCCCGGAGCACAACCTCTAGGTCACGTGACTGGTCCGGCAAGGAGAGGACGAGCTTCCCCCGGGACACCCGGCGCAACTCGGACAGAGCTGTGGGGAACTGCTCGAAGGGCACGTGCTCGAGGACCTGGCAGCACGACACCACGTCGAAGGAGGAGTCCGGCGCGGGGATGTCGAGGACGGATCCCACCAGGTCGGCGTCGAGGCCCGCGTCGATGTCCAGCGTGGTCACCTCGATCCCCAGCTGACGCAGGGCCGCCTGCACCACGCCCGACCCGTAGCCGACCTCCATGACGGTGCGCGGGCGGTGGCTCACGATGGCAGCGAGCTGGTGGGCGAAGGAGTGGATCCGCCCCGGCCGCACATAGTGGTCGGCCTTGTAGTTCTCACTCATCCCTGCTCCTCTCGGTTGCGCAACGCTATCGCCGGGCCTGCGACGCCACGCGGAGTTGGCATAACCGGTGGCCGCGAAGGGTTCTGTCACCTGCTGATTGGGCGCTCCCCACGGTGCCGTGGCAGAGTCGAGAGCGGAACGAGGCCCCCGCGTGACAGACGGTGACCACAGGGCCGTCCAGGTGCACTTCTATCAAGTGCCCCCCCGGAGACGTCGATCACCTCCTCGCCCCCCTGCCCCCCAGCTCTAGGACTCCGCATGCCCCCCCCACTCCTGCATCGTGCTGTCCCTTCGCACACCGGCTACCGCCGTCCCCTCGTGCTCGTGCTCGCACTCGCGCTGCTCGCCGGCGCACTCGGTCTGTCCATCCCGGCCTTCGCCGCCGGGCCATCCCTCGCCTACAGCCCGACCGTCAACCGCTCCACGGTCGTCCCGCTCGCGGGGGCGGTCGTCACCAGCGGCGAGCTGTTCGTGCAGCTCGTGGGCACCGTGCCCTCCGGTACAACGGTCGTCTTCTACCTCGACGACATGACCACCCCTGTCAGGAGCGAGCGCACGGCCCCGTTCGACCTCCTTGGTGATGTCGAGGGGACACCTCGTGCGCTTGCCGTCAGCAGCCTCTCGACGGGCTCACACCGGGTCCGGGCCCAGCTCGTCAGCGGGGGCCGGGTGACGAGCACTTTCGACTCGGTCTTCTCGAAGTCGGCCACCACCACCAGCTCCCCGTCGCCCACGGCTTCCCCCGCCCCCACCGCGATGCCGGCGCCGTCGCCCACGGCCTCCGTGCCAACCGCGACCACGGTGCCCTCCACCGGGCCCCAGCTGCTGCTGAGCGCGGATTCGGACCGTAGCCCCTCCCATCTGCTGTCCGGCAGCACCCCGACGGGCCCGGCTTACGTATTCCTGTCCGGCTCCGGGCTGAGCAACGTCCGCTTCTGGCTCGACCGCGCGACCACGCAGACGCCCACGACCACGGAGAAATCCGCGCCGTGGGACCTTATGGGGGGCTCGTCCACCGTGGCCAACCCGCTGGACGTCAGTCGGCTCGCCGCCGGCACGCACACCGTCGTGGCCCGGGCGGACAGCAGCACCGGCCCGGTCGAGGTCCGCGCCTCGTTCACTGCAGATTCCACGACAGCTGTGTTCCCTAGCCCCTCGCCCACACCCACGACCGTTGCGCCGTCCCCGACTACCAGCAACCCGGCGGTGCCGGCCGGCTCGTGGCCGTCCGCAAGCACCACGGGCGTGCCGAGTGGCGTGACGCTCAGGGTCCTCAGCGGCAACCAGCGCATCATCACGGACGGGGCCGTCCTGGACGGCGTCCACATCAAGGGGTGCGTGGACGTCGAGGCGGACAACGTCACGATCCGCAACTCGCTCGTCGAGTGCGCGCGCCCGGGCGGGGGCACCGTGAAGAATCACGGCAGCAACCTGCGCATCGTCGACTCCAGCATCGACGGGGGCGGTACCTCGGGGAACTGCATCGGGTCGAGCAGGTACACCCTCCTGCGGGCGGACCTCTACAACTGCACCGACGGGGCCCGCGCCAACGGTGACGTCGTCATCCAGTCCTCGTGGATCCACCACCTGAGCCGCATCGAGGGCAGCCACAACGACACGATCCAGACCACCAGGGGTTCCAACATCCGGATCCTCGGCAACCGGCTCGAGCCGTACAACAGCAACACCCGTGACCCCATGAACGCGGCGTACATCCTCGCCGAGGATCAAGGCGAGGTGAGCGACGTCGTCGTCAGCGGCAACTTCATGAATGGTGGCAACTACACCGTCATGGCGGGCGCTGGCATGGGCGGTGTCAGCTTCACCGGCAACTCTTTCGGGCGGAACTACCGGTACGGCCCGGTCCGCGCGGGGTCTACTTCCGTGACCTGGTCGGGCAACGTCTGGGCGGACACCGGCTCGGTGGTCCCGCTCTGACCGACCGCTGGGCGGTGACGCCCGGCGGCCGCGCCGCCCGCGCCCGGTGCCCGCCATTCCGACGGCGGGCACCGGGCTCTCGCATCGTCGGCGGATCCGTCCTGGTGGCACCTCCGGGAACGTCGGGTCCCCGGGCCTCGGATCGGGCATGGTGGTGTCCGTGTCCGCCATAGCCGAGCCCAGGTCGGGCCCCCCTATGCCCGATCCGGACGTCCCCTCCGCCGGGCGCGGGAGACGAGCGCGCCGCCCGCTGCTGCTCCTGGGGGCGGGCTTCGTTGTGGGCGCGGTCGCCGGAGGAGCCGCCGTGGGTCAACTGCTGGGCGCGCCCGCGTCCCCGGCGGGCACTCCCGACGTAGCGGTAACTCTGCGGCCGTCGTCAGACCCGCGGTCGGCTGCTCTGAGCGAGACCGCAGACGCCGGTCTACCCGACGGCGTTGAGCTGCGCCCGGTGGACGGGATGACGGTGACTATCGACGGAACGGTGCTGGAACGGTTGGACATCCAGGGGTGCCTCGTCATAGAGGCTGACGGTGTCGTGGTGCGCGAGTCGCGGGTGTCCTGCGAGTCCGAGTCGGCGGTGATCCGGGTGACTGGCGAGGCCCGCGGGCTCGTGGTCGAGAGGAGCGAGGTCGACGGGCTGGGCCGCACTGCTACGTGCGTCGGGTCGCACGACTTCGTCCTCGTCGCCGTCGAGATCCACTCCTGCGCCGACGGCGTCCGGGCCAACTCCAGGACTGCGGTGCTGTCGAGCTGGGTGCACTCTCTGACCCGCATGGACGACTCGCACAACGACGCGGTGCAGACGACGCAGGGTACGGACATCGTCCTGCGGGGGAACGTCTTCGACGCGACGGACGCAAACGGAGAACTGCTCAACGCCGCGTACATCGTGGCGGGCGACCAGGGGCCGGTTGAGCGGGTAGTCCTGGAGGGCAACACCTTGATCGGGGGCAACTACGCCCTCATGGTCGGACCAGAAGTGGCCCTCCTCAAAGTACTAGACAACGAGTTCACCGGGCCGTTCCGGTACGGCCCGGTCCGCGGGGCGGACCGGGAGGGCAGCGACGTGGAATGGACGGGGAACAAGGTCGACGGTCGGGTGCTGGAGGCGTCGTGACCACCGACGTCCTCATGATCACGTACCGACGGTCCGAGGCCGTAGCCAAGTCGCTCCCCAGGCTGCTCGAGACCCTCGGCGATGACGCGCGGGTCTGGCTGTGGCACAACGGGGACGACGCCGACACCCTGGAGGTGGTGCGCTCGTACGTCGACGACGCACGGGTGGCCCGGTTCCACCACAGCCCGGAGAACCAGCGTTTGCGTGCTCCGACCGCGTGGCTCTGGGAGAACAGCACGGCCGAGTACCTCTCCAAGGTGGACGACGACTGCCTGGAGTCGCCGGGCTGGGTGGCCACGTTGCGTGGCGCGCTGGAGGACGTGCCGATGCTGGGGGTCGTCGGTGCCTGGCGCCACTACCCCGACGAGTTCCTCCCGGAGGCGGCCGGCCGAAAGATGGTGGATCTCCCCGGGGGCCACCGCCTATTGCAGAACCACTGGGTGCAGGGCAGTGGCTACCTCATCCGCCGTGCCGACGTCCTCGCGAACGGTCCCCTGCCCCCCGACGGCTCGTTCACCACATGGTGCCTTCGTCTCGCCCGAGCCGGCCGTGTCAACGGGTGGTACCACCCGTTCGTCTTCGAGGACCACATGGACGATCCCCGGTCCGCACACGCGCTCATCCGCACGGACGAGGACCTGCGCAGGCACATGCCCCTGTCCGCGGCCCGGAACGGCGTCACCACTCTGGCCGAGTGGGACGCCCGGAACCGCAGGGCGGCGCGGATGCTGCAGGAGGCCAGTCTCGACCTTCGGGAGTACGAGGGGATCCGTAGGCTACGGACGCGTCTTCGGCGCCGTGCGGGTGACCTGATACGTGGCCGGCGAAGTTCCTGGTGAGGTCGGCCCAGGTGCGTGCCGCCCTGTGGCGCGCGGCGAACGGGCAGGACATCGAAGAGGTGGTGCCCGCCAGGGGACGCGCGGCGCTGGTCCGCGCGCTGCTCGGCATGGCGCCGGCCCAGGGGCTGGCCGGCGTCGTCGGCAGCACCCTGGAGGCGGAGGACCCCACCGGTCTGGCACGCCAGCTGCGCATCGACTGCCTCCATCGCCACGTGAGGGTGGTCGCGACGCTCCGCGCCGTTTCCGTCGCCCTCGCCGGGTCCAGGTGGGCGTCCTTCAAGGGGCCGGCCCTGGCGTGGGCGACCTGGCCCGAGCCCACGCAGCGGTGGGCTAGCGATCTGGACCTCCTGGTGTCGCCCGGAGCTATCGACGAGGCCGGGCGACGGTTGGAGGGGGCAGGGTTCCGGCCGGTGGAACGCAACTGGTCGTTGGTGCGGCAGCTGCGGCTGGGTCAGATCCACCTGGTGGCGCCGACCGGTATCACGATCGACCTCCACCATGACGTCCTGCACCACGGACGCCTACGGGACCGGTTCCCGCTGCGCAGCGAACAGCTCCTCGAGAACGTTGTCCCGGTGTCCGTGGCGGGGACGATGGTCCCGACGCTCGACCCGGTCGACACAATCCTCCACCTCGCGCTGCACACGTCTGTCTCCGGCGCCCAGCGGATGTCCTGGTACCTGGACGTGCGTCACGCCGTGGCGAGCGCGGCGGACTGCCTGGCGGACCTGCCGTCA
>Ga0136639_10000170_pt1 | contig 20134 bp, 16 predicted proteins | sample AntDrymUQ8592106_2_FD_113739 | JGI IMG/M metagenome (GOLD analysis project Ga0136639, IMG submission 113739) | Polar desert sand microbial communities from Dry Valleys, Antarctica - metaG UQ859 (21.06) | ecosystem: Environmental > Terrestrial > Soil > Desert | place: Antarctica: Dry Valley...
GACCGAGGTCAGCCAGCCGTACCTCGACGTCGTCGCCGCTGTCACGGGCATCCCGGGCGCCCGGCCGACGTCCTTCGGTGGGGAGTGCGACCTGCTCGCCGTCGACGAGCACGGTCGCCTGCTCACCGTCGAGGTGAAACCGCGCGGGGTCTCCTCCATCGCGTGGTATGGCATCCAGGCCAGCGTGTACGCGGCCCTGCTTCGACGCTGGCTCTCCAACCCCCCGCCGAACCAGGCCACCCCGGTCGACATCCTCCGCGGGACCGCCGCCCAGCGCACCCTGCTCGGACTGTATGAATCCGGCCACAACGCGCCGACCGTCCCGGACACCCCGCTCGTCATCCCGGTCGTCGCCATAGAGCGCGGGGCGTCCCCTGCCTACCTCAAGCGACTCTGGACCATTCAACGCTTCCTGCGCGATCGGATGCCCGACGTAGCACCCATCGAGGTGTACGAGGTCGACATCACCGGGGAGATGACCCCGCTCGCGCCATAGGCTCCCGGTCCGGACGCACGGGCCAAGCCCGGCCCTACCGCCCAGGCCGGGCCCGCAGCCCTTCGGTCCGCTTGCGCGGAAGAGTGACACCGGGGCTCCAGTGCTGGCGAACTGCGGTAGGACTTGCCGATGACGAGTGACGGGCTTTTTCACATCGACGCGGCTGGCTCGTTGACTGCAATGACGCAGAGTCCGTACTCCGCCGAGGACGTGCTGCAAGCTCTGCTGGAACGGCACCCCGACCTTCTCGCCGGCGGACAGGTCACCCCCGACGACCCGAGACGCTGGGCGCTGATCGGTCGTGAGCAGGGCGTCCCCGACCGCGAAGCGTCGGCCTCGAGGTGGAGCATCGACCACCTGTTCGTCGACCAGGACGCCGTCCCGACACTGGTCGAGGTGAAGCGCTCGACGGACACGCGGATCCGGCGCGAGGTCGTCGGACAGCTGTTGGACTACGCCGCCAACGGCGTCCGCTACTGGCCTCTCTCCGACCTGCGCGCCTCCTTCGAGGCCACACAACGCCGCCTCGGTCGCGAACCGCTAGACGTGATGTCCGAGCTCTGCGCCGACAACCTCACGACCATCGACGACTTCTTCGACCGCTTGGGCGACAACCTCCGCGCCGGCCGGATCCGCATGATGTTCGTCGCGGACCTGATTCCGGAGGAGCTGAAGCGAATCACCGAATTCCTGAACGAGCAGATGAGCCCGGCGGAAGTCCTCGCCGTCGAGGTCAAGCAGTACACGTCGGACGGACAGGCCGGGACCGTCCTGGTCCCGACGGTCTACGGCCGAACCGCCACGGCCAGCCTCAAGCAAGGCAGCCGTCCACGACCTCCCCGTGACGAGCTGCTGGCTAGCAGCGCACCGGCCACCCTGGAGCTTCTCGAGCTCGCCCGGGACTTCGCCGTCGAGAGCGGGCTGACGGTCGTGGACACGCCCTCCAGCGCCCTCCTCAAGACATCGAACAAGGGGTCCGTCGCCAACATCTACCTCGCACCCTGGGACACGATCGACATTCCGCTGCAGCCGCTGCGCGACCGCGGGTGGGATGACGAAGCGGCGCAGGCGCTGGTGGGGCTACAAGCCATCACCTCGAAGAAGCTGACCGGCAAGAACCCGAACATCCCGACGGTCGATGCCGTCGTGGGTTGGCGTGATCTGCGAGCAGTGCTGGAGCGCATCTCCGGCCTCTACGCGCCAGCCAGCTGAGAGCGGCGGCCCCGTCACTCGGCGTCCGGCTCCGGACTGCCGGGCCGGCGTCGGGCCGCGGCTTCCGCGATCCCGCTGGACACCCTGCTCGATGCCGCGCGGGCTCGACCTAGCGTCCCGACCCCAAACCGGCGAGCGTTGTCGACACGGTCTGCGCCGGTCTCCAGCACCTTGTCCCGCATGTCCGTCGCGGCATCGCGCCAGCGACGAGCGTCCACCTGCTGACGTCCGCGGTCCAGGCCGAGCAGATCGCGGAACTCCTCGACCGATGCACCCACCTGGTTGCACGCCCTGACGACGGTCCGGGCGTCCAACGGGTTGAGCAGCACTTTGCTGTTGGCGACTCCGGCTGCCCCGTCTACACGCCCGAGCATGCTCGCCGTGGCTTCGGCAAAGCTGTCGCGCCTGGCGTTGCGCGCCGACCGCAACCCGAGGCGATGCTGCTCAAGTTCCTCGGGTGCCGCGTCGAACACCCGGTCGAGCTCTAGGACCGCGAGCGCGTCCTGCAGGTGGAAGCAGCGGGCGAGGACGGCGAGCCACTCCTCAACCTTTGCCTCCGCTTCGCGTGACGCCTCGGCGAGCGGGCCCATCTTGTTTCCGCGCTCGAGCTTCTGCGCCATGGCGTCGAGCTGCCGCAGGGCGTAGGCCTGCGTGCGCGCGATGGTCTGGGCCGTGCCTTGCACCTTCGACCACGTGACCTCGGAGACCCGACCGGTCTCGTCCCGGACCGTCATCGCCTCCTCGACCAGCAACTCCACACCGATAATGTCGGCCAGAACCGCGTCCTTCTGCGCGCGGAGGACGTCATCGACCTTGGCGTCGATGACGGCGAGGTAGTCGGTGATCTCATCCATGGTCTGCTGCATCGCGACCTGCGCCATGATCCCCGCCGCACCGGCCAGCACCGCCGGGTTGGAGAGCATCGAGACGGCCCCACCGGGCTTGACGATCTCGAGCAGCCCGGTGATCTTGCCGTTCTGGGTGAGGACAGCACGGCTCACCTCAGGGCTCGAGCCCTTCATCAGTGGTGCCTGCTTCATCGCTGCGGCCGACTGCTCCGTCAGCTTCACCCACCGTCCCGATTGCCCTGCGAGCGTGGACGCGGCTTCGGCTGTGCCAGCGCCGGCTACGAGAACCGAGCTGAAGCGGGCCTTGTCTAGAGCCTTCGACGGCAGTCCCTCCGAGGACAAGAAACGCTCAACCGCGCTCGGGTCCCCGATGACCGCTACCCCGTCGCCGTCGTTGATCAGGTGGATCTCGCTCATGGTTGGCTCCCTCTGCCTCCCCGGCCGATCAGCAGACCGGCACGCGTGTCACGCGGAGTCTGCACCGCCTGAGGGACAGAACCCGCATGAGCCGCTGAACAGCGGCTGTCACGTCAGTTCCGGTTCAGGCCGTGCATGCGAGTGTCCAGCGTGAGCTTGAAGTGGCCCTCGGTCTCGTCGATGACTCGCGTGGGGGTGGCCGGGTCGAACACCCGGAGCAGCGAGAAGCGGAAGCTGCTCGGCTCGAGGGTGCGCAATTCCACGTTGCCTCCGTGGCCGTTGGCGGCATACGCGCTCCAGCGCTGGCGGATGCTCTCCGCGCCGTCGGCCTTCCCAACGTACTGGCGCCCGTCGCTGGTGTCGGTGATGAGGTAGATACCCACCACCGACGACAGCGCCGTGCGCCACGAGGCGTACCGGTGCTCGCGCATCACCGCCTGGAGCTGCACGTGGTCCAGGACGAGCCGGTCGAAGCCAGGGAACGGCACCGGCTGCGCATCCGCGATCTCCATGACGGGGTAGCCGGCTGCCGTGGCGCCGTTGAGCCGCCAGGTGCGCGGCGACCGCCATCCGATGACGAGCCGGTTCCTCATGTCCGCCATGCGTTCGGACACGACCAGGTCGAAGGTGCGCAGCCCCCCTTCGTTCGAGGTCTCGCCGTGGTTCTCCAGCACCGACCAGAGGCGAGCCCGGTCGCCGCCCTCACGGACGAACACGACCCAGAAGCGCGACGGGTCGACAGGGAAGATCCGCGGCTTCGCCGACTGCTGGGCCGTGTACGCCAGGATCTCGTCGTCCGTGGAGTCAGCGTGCAGACCCGGCAGGCCGGTGTCCTCGTGCTCCCTGACGTAGGCGTGCCGGATCACCAGGCAAGCACCGGGGTCGATTCCAGCGCTTTGCAGGAGCGAATAGAGAGTCAGCGTCATCAGGCGCCAACCTTCACGGCATCAGGTCGTGCGGTGGGTCGCCTGCCCCGAACTCGCACAGCACCACACTTCCAGACCCAGCGGCACGCGGTTCGCCCGCCCCCGGATCGGATGACGGGATCGACAAGTCAGGGGGCGGCTGATTTGTGCCGCCCTGCCTTCGCGCGGAACGAAGTGTCGTCTAGGCAGGTCGGCCATCGCCACCCGGCCGCTCCGTCGGCCCCGACGCCGGGATGCCTCCGACGACTGCTGACCCGGACGACGACCGCGTCCTCAATCGCGACGTCGACAGCTCGGCACGCAGCGCGACGACCTCTCGCTTCAGCGCCTCGACGTCACGTCTCGTTGCGGCTTCGGAGTCCTCGTCCACCTCGTACGGCCGAGCCCACCGTTCACCAAGCAGTGGGCTGGCATCGGCATCGGGCCCAAGGCGGTCGCGGGAATCTACGCCGACCACCCCGACTAGGACCCCAGCTGGCGGCTCTAAGCAAGCGTGGGCCGCTAACGTGCGGCGATGAGCCTGCGGCACGTCGTCACAGCCGCCGTCGTCCGGGACAGCGTAAAAGGCTCTGACACCATGCCGCGGGCCGTCGCCGTCGCTGGCTTCGTGCAGGCAGACCTCAAGGGTCACGCGGTGATGTTCTCAGCGGTCCCCGTGACCGCGTGACCCTCGCGGCGCACGTCATCGCCAACGACCCCGACGCCGTCCTGCTTCGCATCCTGCGCAGGTTCTCGACCCTCGGCGCCCAGGTCGTCGACCGCCGCACCGAGACCACCTTGAAGAAGGAGCCCTGAGCCGGTGACTGCGCTCTTGGAGACGCTCGGACCACTCCTCACCACCGTCCTCGGTGCACTTATCGCCTACGTCACGACCCTGGGATCAGCACGTCGCCAACACGCCCAGGCCGTCGACCTCAGGAAGCTCGAGCTACAGGCCGAGACGGACGCCCGCACGGCCGAGGAGGAGGTCGCTCGTGCCCGACGGAAGGAAGACCGAGAACTCGCCGACGCCGCGGCCTCGGCCGAGCGTGACACGGCCGCGGCAGCGCGGAAGCGCCAGGCTGTGGAGGAGATGCTCGACGCGAACGTGCGGGTCGAGCGCGTCGCCACAGAGCGGTGGGTCTCCGACATCATGGAGGGACCCCCTGCCTCGGCACTCCACGACGCCGTCGAGGACTGGGAACGGTTCCGAGCCCGGGCGTTGCTCGCAGGCGTCGAAGACGACCATCTGACTCAGCTCGTGTCCCTGACAGATGACCAAGTGAGCCGTGGCTTCCACCAGCCCGGTGCAGGGCCAGCGACGCACGACACCGCCGCACAGTTCCGGCAGGCACGGTGGTTCGTGATGCTGCTGACCCTGAGGTGACACGCCCGCCCGGGTTGCGGTCTTCGGGTTTTCTGCATCATCAGGTGACAGTCGGGCACAAGCGGCGAGCGCGGCCCAGGTGCAGGTCCATGCGTAGCTGAACGGACCGACCTCGGTGGAGCACCGGTCGCGAGAAAGCACTGCTCCTTGACTGTGGACAAGCGATGGCGGGAGGTTGACGCAGCTCCGTCGACCCAGCAGCATCGTCTTGGCGGAGGGCGTGGGATTCGAACCCACGAAACGTTGGTTGAACGTTCAACGGTTTTCAAGACCGTTGGCTGTACCGTCCCTGACCAGCGCGTTTCCTTCATCTCCCGCGGGCCTGGGGCACCGCTCAGGCACGGCGTCAGGAACCCGCACCCCGACAGGCAGTCATGGCCCGCGCAGCACCCACAGCCGACAACGGCCGTCGGCAGTCGGTGGCCGCCGGACACCGCCGCGCCCGGTGGGAGGGAGCCACTGACGAACGACCCCGGCAGCCGTGCCGCGCGAGGGTGGTCCTGACGCCTTGGTGCAGCGCCGCGGGAGACGCGAGACGTGGGATACCGTCACGCCGCCAGGTGGCATCGCCCCCGGCCCCGGACTGCCGGGCGGCTCGGAGGAGGCGGAGGAGGCCGAGGATCCCGTGCACAGGGGGACCAACTTGCCGCGAATGGAAGAGTTCAACCAGACCGTCATCCTCGACACCATCCGCCGGGACGAGCACGGGCTGAGCCGGGCGCAGGTCGCCCGTCGGACCGGGCTGTCAGCGCAGACGATCACCAACATCTCGCGCCGGCTGATCGCGCAGGGTCTGGTCGTGGAGGGCGGCGGCATCACCAGACCCGGCCCGGGTCGACCCGGCACCCGCATGCGACTGAACCCAACCGGGCGGTACGCGGTAGGGGTCCACCTAGACCCGGCGCTGCTCACCTGCGTGGTGCTCGACCTCACCGGCACCGTCGTGGCGTCCTCCCAGCGCAGCACGCCCGTGCCCGACCAGGCCCACGATGCGGTGGCGGGCATCGTCGCCGACATCGAGGCGCTCCTGTCCGGCTCGGGGATCGACCGCGACCTGGTGCTGGGCGTGGGCATCGCGTCACCGGGGCCGATCGACGTCGCCCGGGGTCTAGTCCTGGACCCCCCGCACCTGCCGGGCTGGCACCAGGTCCCGCTGCGGGACGAGGTCGCCCGCCTGACCGGCCTGGACGTGCTGCTGGACAAGGACGTCATCGCCGCAGCGTCGGCGCACACCTGGACCCGCACCTGGCACGACTCCAGCGACTTCGCCTTCGTCTACTTGGGCACGGGCGTCGCGGTCTCCCTCGTGCTGCGCGGGGAGGTGCTGCGCGGGGTGTCGGGCAACGCGGGCGAGGCGGGTCATGTGGTCGTGGACACCGACGGCCCGGTCTGCGCGTGCGGTCAGCGCGGCTGCCTTGGGGCCTGCGTCAGCGCCCAGGGCCTGGTCGACGCGTTCGTCGCCGCCGGCCTGCCCGCCCCACCGGGCGTCGACCGCAGCGACGCCCGGCAGGCCTACGAGACGCTGCGCGCGATGACGCGCGCCGCCGACGAGGGCGACGAACGCGCCGTGCAGGTCCTGGTGACCGCCGGCCGTCGGCTGGGTCTGGGCGCGGTTACGTTCTGCGACCTTCTGGACCTGGACACCGTGATCCTCGGCGGTCCGCTGTGGGGTCTGATCGCCCCGCACGCGCTGCCTCAGATCGGGCCGCTGGTCGAGGCGCGTCACGTGCTGCGCCCGGTCCATCCCGTCGAGGTGGTCGGCTCGCACCTCGGTCTCGAGGTCGGTGCCGTCGGCGGGGCCTGCCTGGTTCTGAGCCAGGCGCTATCGCCCCGCACCGCCTCGTTGCTGCTCGGCTGAGCGGTAAGCGCGCCGTCACGCGCACGGGTGCGACCGGTCGACGGGCCCCGAATCCCGCTACCGAGACCGGCCCTCGAGCCCGTTGACTTAAATCATCAATTCGATTTATGTTGGGCGTGGCAGCCCGGTCCCGGGCATCGACGCCGTACCACGCTGGTGCAAAGGAGCATCCATGCAGGTGAACAACGGGCACGTCAGAACTGCCGTAGCCATAGTCACCGCCGCCTCGCTGTTCGCGTTGGCGGCGTGCGGCTCGTCCTCCGGCGAGTCCGGGGCCGAGGCCTCCGGCGGCGAGGACACGATCACCGTCGCCTACCAGAAGACCGCGACGTTCACGCAGATGGACGACCTGATGCAGACCGCGAAGGCGGAGTTCGAGGCCGCCAACTCCGGCGTCACCGTCGAGCTCATGCCCATCGAGGCCGAGCAGGACCAGTACTTCACCCGCCTGGCGCTCATGAACGGCTCGGCCGAGACCGCTCCGGACGTCATCTACGAAGACACTTTCCAGATCCGCTCCGACGCCGCGGCCGGTTTCCTGGCCCCCATCGACGACTACGTCGAGGAGTGGGACGACTGGGACCAGTACCTGGACACCGCCAAGCAGGCCGGCCTGGGCGACGACGGCCAGCTATACGGCGTCTCGACCGGCACCGACACCCGTGGGCTCTACTACCACAAGGACATCTTCGAGGCCGCCGGGCTGCCGACGGAGTGGGAGCCGGAGACCTGGGAGGACGTGCTCGAGGCCGCCCGTGCCATCAAGGAAAGCGCCCCCGACGTCACCCCGATGGCGCTGTACACCGGCCAGGCGCAGGGCGAGGCCACCTCGATGCAAGGCTTCGAGATGCTGCTGTACGGCACGGGCGACCAGCTCTACGACACCGAGGAGCAAAAGTGGGTGACGGGCTCGCAGGGCTTCGTCGACGCGCTCACCTTCTACGACACGGTCTACTCCGAGGAGCTGGGCCTGCCCCTGGAGCTGGCGCTGGACGCAGCGGTCGGCGGTCGCGTCGCCACCGAGCTACTGCCCCAGGGCCAGGTCGGCATCGCGCTGGACGGCTCGTGGCTGCCCGGCAACTGGATCTCCGGTGACAACCCCTGGCCGGAGTGGGAGGAGAAAATCGGCTTCGCCCCCATGCCCACGCAGGAGGGCCAGGAGCCCGGCGCCACCTCGATGTCCGGCGGCTGGACCCTGGCGGTCGGCTCGCAGGCGGAGGACCCGCAGCAGGCGTTCGACTTCATCGCCACCGCCCTCAACCGCGAGAACTCGCTCACCTACTACACGACGGCCGGCCAGATCGCGGTCCGCGCCGACATCGCCGAGGACCCCGAGTACCTGAACTACAACCCGTCGTTCGAGTTCTTCTCCTCGCTGGTGGACGTGACCAACTTCCGCCCCGCGACCCCGGACTACTCGCAGATCTCCGCCAACATCCCGGTCGCGACAGAGTCCGTCGCCACCGGCAGCGCCACCCCGGAGGAGGCTGCAGCCGCCTACGACGCCGGGCTCGTCCAGATCGTCGGCGAGGACCAGACCACGGAAGCACCCTGACCCGTGGCCTCCCTGACCGAACCTCAGGTGGACCGCCGCCGCCGGGGCCCCACGCCCCGGCCGCGGCCGGGGGCAGCCCGCACGCTGGGCCGCCTGCTGCCGCTGGCGCCCGCAGTCGCCCTGCTGGTCGTCTTCCTGGTCGGCCCGATCCTCTACTCGCTGTACGGGTCGCTGACCAACCGGTCCATGTCGGGGCCGGGGGCGGCGGACCCGCAGTTCATCGGGCTGGACAACTACACCCAGCTGTTCTCCGACGGGGAGTTCTGGACCTCAGTCTGGCTCACAGTCCTGTTCGTTGGAGCCTCGGCCGTCATCGGCCAGAACGGGATGGGCATGGCGCTGGCGCTGCTGCTGCGCGCGGCCTCCTCCCCCGTCCGCGCCCTGGTCGGCACCGTCGTCGTGGGGGCGTGGGTGCTGCCGGAGATCGTGGCGGCGTTCGCCGCCTACGCGTTCTTCTCCGGCGACGGCACGCTCAACATCGTGCTCGGCTGGTTCGGCCTGGACGGCCCGGCGTGGCTCTTCACCTTCCCGATGCTGGCCGTTATCCTCGCCAACGTCTGGCGGGGCACCGCGTTCTCGATGATGGTCTACGCCGCGGCGCTCAACGAGGTCCCGCCGGAGATCACCGAGGCCGCCGAGCTGGACGGCGCGCAGGGCTGGCAGCAGTTCGCCTACATCACCCTGCCCATGATCCGTCGGGCCGTGTCGACCAACCTCATGCTCATCACGCTGCAGACGCTCGGCGTCTTCACGCTCATCTGGGTCATGACCGGTGGTGGTCCCGGGGTGCAGACCTCGACCCTTCCCGTCCTGGCCTACCAGGAGGCGTTCAAGTTCATGCAGGTCGGTTACGGCACGGCGATCGCGACGATGACGCTGCTGGTGGGCGCGCTGTTCTCTGTCCTCTACATCAAGGTCCTCAAGCCGGAGGTGGACTGACATGGTCGGGACCATCACCCCCACCGCGGTCGCCCCGGACCCGCGGGTGGCTACCTCGGTCGCCTCGCCCCGCAAGGACCGCTCCAAGCTGCTCGCCTCGGTCGTACTCGCCTCGATCGGCGTGGTATTCCTCGTGCCGATGGTCTGGATCGTGCTGGCGGCCTTCAACCCCGCCGCCACGGTGTCGGTGGCCCTGCCGAGCGACCCCACGCTGGACAACTTCACCCAGGTCATGACTTGGGAGACCTCGTTCCGGCCGCTGTGGAACTCCACAGTGCTGAGCTTCGGTACGGCCTCGCTGACGGTCGTGGCCGCCACACTCGCCGCTTACCCGTTGTCGCGGTTCCAGCTGCGCTACCGCAAGCCGTTCATGTACTCGATCCTGTTCGGCACGTGCCTGCCCATCACCGCGATGATGGTCCCGGTCTACGCGCTGTTCGTGTCACTGTCGCTGCTGGACTCCATCGGCGGCACGATCCTGTTCCTCACGGCGTCGTCGCTGCCCATGGCGATCTGGATGACCAAGAACTTCATGGACTCCGTCCCGGTGTCTCTGGAGGAGGCCGCCTGGACCGACGGCGCGAGCTCCATGACCGCGCTGCGGCGCATCGTGGTGCCGCTCATGCGCCCGGGTCTCAGCGTGGTGTTCATCTTCGTGTTCACCACCACGTGGGGGAACTTCTTCGTCCCGTTCGTGCTGCTGTTCGACACGGCCAACCAGCCCGCCGCGGTGGCGATCTTCAACTTCTTCGGCCAGTACGGCACCGTCGCCTACGGCCGCCTCGCCGCGTTCTCGATCCTCTACGCCACGCCCGTCCTCGTCCTCTACGTCCTCGTGCAGCGGCTGTCCGGCAGCTCGTTCGCGATGGCCGGAGCCGTCAAGGGCTGACGGCCCGACCCGCAGAGAAGGAATCCCCATGCACACCGACCCAGACCTGTTCGACCGACGCATCGACCGGTTCGTCACCGAGCGCGTCGTCTCCGCCCTGTACCGCGAGCACGTCCCGCTGACCGTCACCGCCTGGGACGTGCCCGACGAGCCCGTCCCCTTCGTGGAGGCCCTCGGCCAGGGCTACTCCCCCGTCGCCCCCGGCCACCGCTGGGGCCCGGCCTGGGGCACCACCTGGTTCCACCTGACCGGCGAGGTGCCGGCGGCCTGGGTCGATGAGGGCGCGGCGCCGGTCGGCACGGCCGTCGAGGTCGTCGTGGACCTCGGGTTCTCCGGCGTCCAGCCCGGGTTCCAGGCCGAAGGCATGGTGTGGACCCCGTCGGGCGAGATCGTCAAGGCCGTCAGCCCCTACAACCACGCCGTCCCGGTGCGCGACCTGAGCAGCGGCCACGTCGACCTGCTCGTCGAGGCGGCGTCCAACCCCAACATCGCCGGCGACAGCTGGTTCACCCCGACGCCGCTCGGCCGTCGCGGCACCGCCGGCCCGGACCCGCTGTACGCCCTCGGCGACGTCACCGTCTCGCTGCGCGACGTCACCGTCTGGGAGCTGCACCAGGACCTGCTCGTCTTGGTCGGGCTCATGCGCGAACTGCCCGCGGACTCTACCCGACGCGCCCGGATCACGGCCGCGCTGGAGCGGATGCTCGACGTGGTCGACCCGCACGACCTGGCCGGCACCAGCCAGGCCGCCCGCGACGTGCTGCGCCCGGTGCTGGACTCCCCCGCGCACGCCAGCGCCCACCGGGTGGTGGCCGTCGGGCACGCCCATATCGACTCGGCCTGGCTGTGGCCCACGCGGGAGACCATCCGCAAGTGCGCCCGCACGTTCGCCAACGTGCTGCACCTGATGGACGACAACCCGGACTTCGTGTTCGCCTGCAGCTCCGCACAGCAGTACGCCTGGGTCAAGGAGTTCTACCCCGAACTGTTCGAGCGCATCCGGGAAAAGGTCGCCGCCGGACAGTTCGTGCCGGTCGGCAGCATGTGGGTGGAGTCCGACACCAACATGCCGGGCGGGGAGGCCATGGCCCGCCAGCTGGTGGCGGGCAAGCGGTTCTTCGCCGAGGAGTTCGGGCTGGAGACCAACGACGTCTGGCTGCCCGACAGCTTCGGCTACTCCGGCGCCCTGCCCCAGCTCGTCCGCCTGGCTGGCTGCGACTGGTTCCTGTCCCAGAAGCTCTCCTGGAACGAGACCAACACCATGCCGCACCACACGTTCACCTGGGAGGGCATCGACGGCTCAAGGGTGCTCACGCACTTCCCGCCGGTGGACACGTACATCTCCCGGCTGTCGGCGGCGGAACTCACGCACGCCGAGCGGAACTTCGCCGAGAAGGGTGTCGCGTCGTCCTCGATCGTCCCGTTCGGCTGGGGTGACGGCGGTGGCGGACCCACCCGGGACATGGTCGCCGCGGCCCGCCGCTTCGCCGACCTGGAGGGCGCACCGAAGGTCGAACTCGGCAGCCCCAACGAGTTCTTCACCCGCACCGAGGCCGAGATCCCCTCCCCGCCCGTCTGGTCGGGCGAGATGTACCTGGAGTTCCACCGCGGCACCTACACCTCGCAGGCGCGCACCAAGGCCGGCAATCGCCGCAGCGAGCACCTGCTGCGCGAGACCGAGCTGTGGGGGGCCACGGCCGCGGTCCGCGGGGGGGCCGACTACCCCTACGAGGACCTGCAGGCGCAGTGGCGCACGGTGCTGCTCAACCAGTTCCACGACATCCTGCCCGGCAGCTCCATCGGCTGGGTGCACGAGCAGGCCGAGCAGTCCTACGCCGAGGTCGCCGAGGCCCTGGAGAAGCTGCTGGAGCAGTCGACCGCGGCCCTCGTGGGCCAGGGCGAGCTCGAGCTGGTGCTGAACGCGGCCCCGCACGCCCGTGACGGCGTGCCCGCGCTGGGCGTCGCGGTGCTCGAGGCCTCGACGGCGGACCCGGTCACCGTCACCGTCCTCGACGACGGCGGCCGACGGTTGGCCAACGGCCTGGTGCAGGTCGACCTCACTCCCGGCGGTCAGGTCCGGCGGCTGCTGGATCTGCGTCACGACCGTGACGTGGTGCCCGCTGGCACCCTGGCGAACGTGCTGCAGCTGCACCGGGACACCCCGCGGCAGTGGGACGCGTGGGACATCGACGTCGACTACCGCCGCGTGGTCACCGACCTGCTCGAGGCGACGTCGCTGGAGGTCGTGGAGTCCTCCGATTCGGCGGTCACGGTCGAGGTCGTCCACGAGACCGGCGCCTCCCGCATCGTGCAGCGGATCACGCTGAGCGCGGGCAGCCCGGCCCTGGAGGTCGTCACCGACGTCGACTGGCACGAGCAGCAGAAACTGCTTAAGCTCGCGTTCCCGCTGGCCGTGCACGCGGACCGCTCGGCCTCGGAGACGCAGTTCGGCCACGTGTTCCGCCCGACGCACTCCAACACCTCCTGGGATGCGGCCAAGTTCGAGATCTGCGCGCACCGCTGGGTGCACGTGGGCGAGCCCGGCTACGGCGTGGCCATCAGCAACGCGGTCACCTACGGCCACGACGTGCAGCGCGGGGTCGGTGAGGACGGGTCCACGGTCACCACCGTGCGGCAGTCGCTCGTGAGGGCACCGCTGTTCCCGGACCCGCTGGCCGACCAGGGCGCCCACCACGTGGTGACGCTGCTGCACCCCGGCGCCGGCATCGCCGAGGCGGTCACCGACGGCTACCGCACCAACCTGCCCCGACGCGTGGTGAGGGGGGGACGGGGCGTCGAGCCGCTCGTGCAGGTGTCGGACTCCTCTGTGGTCGTGGAGGCGGTCAAGCTCGCCGAGGACCGCAGCGGCGACGTCGTGGTCCGGCTGTACGAGTCCCAGGGCGCGCAGGCGAGGGCGACGCTGACCTGTCTGTTCCCGGCGGTCGAGATCCGTGCCGTGGACCTGCTGGAGCGGGACCTGGACTCGACCGACGTGGAGACCTCGCTCGCCGAGACAGACGGCACCGCCGCCCCGGGCTCGACGGCCCGGCTGTCGCTACGCCCGTTCCAGGTGCTCACGCTACGCATCACGCGCGGCTGAGAGGTTGGCGGGCGCTGCCAAGCCTTGACCAACCAGTGCCGGCGGCCCATGTCAGGGATCGCAACGGCAACCATTCGCGGAGCACGTCATCCTTCCGCCCACAACCCCTGACCTGACCGGTCCGCCGTTAGACTTGTCTTAGGCAGCCACGTGAAGTCTCAAGCCGTCCCGGGTCGACCTCACATGCACGAAGGGGAGCCGCAGGCGGGCCACCGTCTTTCGTCGCCTGGGCTGAGCCGCGCCGCCTCGACCGTCGCGGTGGGGGCGCCTGTGGATGACTGCGCCCAGCGCGTTGACGACTCCCACGCAGGGCGGCATAGTCGTTCTCAGCGGAGGGCGTGGGATTCGAACCCACGAGACGGGTGGTGACCCGCCCAACGGTTTTCAAGACCGACAGGTGTACCGCCATTGACCAGCGGTTTCCGACCGTACCGCGGTGCCGGGGGCACCACTCAGGCACAGCGCCAGGAACCTCCGCCCCGCGGGGCAGTCATGGCACGAACAGCACCCACCGCCGACGACAACCGTCGGCAGTCGGTGAGCGCCGGACACCGCTGCGCTACCTGTGAGGGAGCCAATGACGAACGGCCCAGGCAGCTGTGCCTCGCAAGGGTGGTCCCGACGCATGGGTGCAGCACCGTCGACGGTGATCGGCCGCTTCACACCCGCCAGCCGATCCCCCGCGCGAACGCGCCGGTAGGAGGCCCTCCTCGCCCATCGGGGTCCGCGGCTAACGTCGCGCACGTGCAGCAACCCGAAGATCTTGAGGACGTGCGCGCCTCCTACGACCGGGTCGCCGACACCTACGTCGACCTCGCGGTCGGTCGTCTGGACGATGAGCCCTGGCTGCGGGCGGCGCTGGACGCCTTCGCGGAGGACGTCGCCGGTCTCGGCCCCGTCGTGGACGTCGGTTGCGGGCCGGGGCACGTCACGGCCCACCTCGCCGCACGAGGACTCGACGTGCGAGGAGTTGACCTGTCCCCGCGGATGGTCGAGCACGCAAGGCGCCGTTACCCCTCGCAGCGCTTCGACGTGGCCAGTGCCACCGATCTTGACCTGGCACCCGGTTCCTGGGGTGGCGTGCTGGGGTGGTGGTCGCTGTTCAACCTGCCCCGTGACGTGCTGCCCGAGGTCGTCGCCGGCTTCGCCCAGGCACTGGTGCCCGGTGGGCAGGTGCTGGTCGGGACGCACGTCGGCGAGCAGGACATCCCGCGCCGGCAGGCCTACGGCGGTGTGCCGGTGACCTGGACGACGCACCGGTGGCTGCCGGAGCAGCTGGTCGACGTGCTCGTCGCCGCAGGACTCGAGATGGTCGCGGAGTTGCGGTTCCCCGCGTCGGGTGACCAGCCGCCGCAGGTTGTCCTTGCTGCGCGACGCCCGTGTGCGGTCCCGCCAGCCTGACCTTCGCCAGGTCCCGATCGATGACCGGCTACCGCGCGGTTGATTCAGGTGCTGCCCGCGCTGCAGACCCGGCCCCATGCTGGCCGGCATTGCGCTGCTTGGCACCGTGACCGCGACGCTCGCCTCCTGGCTGGTTCAGCGCGTCGCCGAGGTCGAGGAAGCTGCGTGAGGCGCTGAGGACCACCGAGGGCGTCAAGAGCGTCGCGGCCCTCTTCAGGTGAGCCCCTGACCTCGTGTGCATGACATCAGCCGCAGCACTGGGACGCTGAGGAATAGGCCGGTGAGCGACCATTCTTTAGTTGCTCAAGGACGCTCTACTCGGCGAGCTGCATCTTCTTACTCAACAGGTGAGGCGGCACGATTGACCTGCCGGGCTCCGTGTTCGAGCCGAGATGTCCCCTGATCTCGAAGCGTCGGCCGTTGCGCCGGGCCTTGACGATGAAGGGGGCCGGGTTGCTGACGTAGTACAGCCAGTCCGGCGGTTCGCCGGTGTGCGGCTGCAGCGTCCGGCCAGTGAGGGAGAATTGCTGTCCTCGATCGCCCCTTGCTTCCGGCCCGAGCTCTAAGGGAGGCGACCAGCGGCCGTCGTCGCCGGTCCAAAGCAGACGAGCATCCGTCACGTCGCGGTCAAAACGCACTGACACCATGAGCTCGTCGCCGGGGCTCTGTGGATAGTGGTCGGCCAGCCCGATGTGGGGCCGGATGACGTGGTCGTGCTCGACGGTGACGACAGGTGCGTCCAGCAGTGCGACGTTGGCCTGATCCGCAGCCGACGGGCCTGGGCTCCGTGTCAGCTTCGGGAACAGCCACGCGCCTAGTCCCACCAGCACCGCAGCCGCCGCTAGGAAGAGGCCTACCAGGGTTGCGTTCGCATCCAGCCAATCCACCCGCGGCACCCTAGGGGGCTAGGCGTCCCCTAGCGCTGCTGGCACCGGCGCCCTGACGCCGCCCGTCCGCCCCCGAGGTGGTCCTTCAGTTGCCGGCAGCCAGTCCGGGCCAGCATGGTGCAGATGAGCACCGTGCACATCAACAGCGCCCGCGAGGCCGTGACGAAGATGTGCAGCTGGCCGCCAAGGCGAACCTTCGCTCGAGCGACCGCTAGCCCTCGCCCGCCGCTTGTCGCAACCGGCGGACCTACAGACCAACACGGCGCGGAAGATTCATCGGTCAGACCACACCGAGGACCGGTTGACCACCGTCCACCGGAGATGCGCCGCCTCCGAGTTGTTTCGGCGACCGGCCCGCAGTCAACGTCCCGATGAACCCCGCCCGAGATGCACTGCCCCGCAGGGGCGTCATCCGACACGTGGGTCCGCTGCACGCTGAGAGTCACCACCGCTCGCCGAGCGCCTCCTCAGGCGACCCCGGTGCCAGCCTTCGGGGACACAGCGGCCGCCCGGTTGCGCACGCCCTTGGCGCGACGAACGCTTCGCGCCTCGGGGGGCGGCGATCAACGGCCCGATAAGGCCCGCCAGACCCCCAATTCTCAGGCACCCCTCAGGCATTGGCACCCGGATTGGTCTCCAGAACCGGTGACGTCCGCCTTCCGCCGTTGACAACCGGACCCCGCCTCACGGCTCTCCGCACCGTCGATGTCCGTCGACAGGCGCATCCCCGCAGTTCAGGGCGTTCCTGCAGGTCAAGGGCCTGTTACCGCAGTCAGCGGAGGGCGTGGGATTCGAACCCACGAAACGGGTGGTGACCCGCCCAACGGTTTTCAAGACCGTCCGCTGTACCGGCTCTGACCAGCGCGTTTCCTTCATCTCCCACCGGCCTGGGGCACCGCTCAGGCACGGCGTCAGGAACCCGCGCCCCGCGGGGCAGTTATGGCACGCGCAGCACCCACAGCCGACAACGGCCGCCGGGAGTCGGTGGCCGCCGAACACCGCCGCGCCCGGTGGGAGGGAGCTACTGACGAACGACCCCGGCGGGCGCCGACCTGTTCCGCAGCCGATCGGCTAGCGACACAAGACCTGGGCGCTCCACCAGATGCGACCCGTTGACGCGGCCGACCCTCTGTAGCTCCGCGCGACCTGACGCCGGACACCCTGCAGGCCTAAGCGGCTTGGGGCTGCGGTTCTCCCTCAGCACCGGCGTTCATTCGAGGTCCCCGTGCGATCAGCACCCCGAAGAGGACCGCGACGACAGGCGCGACGAGGGGGAACACCGCCAGAGCCATGATGCCCACGGCTCCTCCGGCCAGGGCTGCAGCGACCGCGATGACCGACCACCTGAGGGCCGGTGGTCCGCGGACCCAGCCGGCTGCGGGAAGCACCGCCGCCACACCGACCAGCAGGCCCGCGAGGAACAGCAGGTACGTCTGAGTCTCGCCCGACGGGCCCATGGCTGCACTGACCGCGCTCACCAGCACGGCAAGACAGATGAGGAGACCGGCCGCGGCCCCGCGGCTGCCCCACCGTCCGGTCGCCACCAGTCCGGCCGCCCCCACGAGAGGAAGGCTCGAAACGGCTCCCCCGGCGAGGCCGATGTTCATGGGCGGCAGCTGGGTCAACCCCGCTGGCAGCCATGGCAGGTCCGGCGGTACGGACCCTCCGAGCACCGCGTACAACGAGAAAGGTGCCCCCAGAACCGCCGTCGTGAGAGCCAGGCCCACCACGAGCCGACGTCGGGTGCGCGTGTGAGCCGGGTTGCCGACGTGGTGAGCGGGTGTCCCCGCATCGGAACGTGCCATGGGGATGTAGGCGCGGTCCGGCCCGTCGACCGGGACCCGTCTCCGCAGCCCCCAGGCCACGAGCAGACCGAGTGCCGGCAACAACGCGCTGCCGGGACCCAGCGTCAGAAGGCCGATCACCAGGACACCTGGAACCGACACCATTAGCGTCAGGCTCCAACGCGCCACCGGGTGACGAACCCCGCGCAGCACGCCGGCGATGACCGGGGTGAGAGCGGTCAGCCCCATGACGAGAGACCCGAGGAAGAAGACCGGGAAGGCTGCCGCGAAGTCCGTGCGCTCGACCCCGAGGTCGGCCTGCCGGAACCCGCTGCCCCACGACAGGCTCGCGAACACGGCCAGCAGCCAGGCCAGCAGCGACGCGACGGCCGCGACCACAGTCGCGGCAGCCGTCGTGACCCCCACGTCCCGGGCCAGCGCGGCCGCACTCAAGGACAGCAGCGCCGGCCCGACACCGACGAACAGCACGACCGGCAGCGACGCCAACGGTCCATCCGGCATACCCACGACGAGCCCGACGACGCCGGCGAAGAGCGCAACCGCACCAACCAAGGCCAGGACCGCGCCCGCGCCCGGGGACAGACGCTCGGCCAGACCGTGCACCCGCATCGCGCGCGCCTCCGATCGCGACAGGACCGGCCTCCCTCCTACCTCGGCCTGCTCCGCCAGCATGCCCAGCAGCACCGCCTCGTGACGGTCACGCCAAATCCGCGGGTACCACCGGATCACGCGCCGGGGATCAGGTGCCCTCCACCTCCCGATCACGCTGGAGCCCACCCAGCGGCAGTTCCTCCAGCGGGCTGCCGGCCACCAAGACTCGCCTGCCCGGCCCGGGCCCGGACCACGAGGCGGTCGACCTCTACCGACAGCACCTCCCGGCCCAGGTCGGTGACGTCGTACGTCCGACGGGCGCGACCGTCCACGACCTCCTCGGACACCACGCGGACCCGGCCGTCACGCTCGAGCCGCTCCAACGTCGCGTACAGCGTGGTGACGCGGAGCGGGCTCTCACCACCGCTCAGCTCCTCCACCCGCCGGAGCACCGCGTAGCCGTGACGAGGAGCCTCCGCCAAGGCCGTGAGGACCCAGAACGCCGGCTCGGTGAGTATAACCACCTCGTTAATATACCCACCCTGAGCCTATCGACTCAACTCACCGGCGCCGCTTGGACTGAGACGCGAGTAAGCCGCGGAACCAACGACAGGCGGTCCTCGAGCGCGACTCCCACCGCGTGCCGTTGCTCGTCCCGCAGGGGTACGGCAGACCGGTCACAGGCTCGTCGGCCGTCCCACAGCCGATCGGCTAACGGTCGAGCAATCCATGGGGTGTAAGGACAAAGGTAGGTGCTCATCGCCATCGAGGGTGTGGTCGCGGCGCGAACCCATCGCCACGTCGAAGTGGCTGCGCGCAAGCGAGTGATCTGGCGGCGCCAGCTCAACGACGTTCGTACTTGCGCCCCGGCTCGGGATGACCGGTGCCTACGCTGCGAGCATGACCACGAGGTGGCCGGGTGGACGCCGGGTTGACATCGGCAACGTGTCGGCGCCGCTGTTGGATGGTGCCGGCGCTGGCGCACTGGTCGGGGCCGGGCTGGGCTTCGCCTATGCGCTCGTGCTGTACCCGGGGTTCGCCGCTGGTGAGGCGGTGGTTTCCCCCGTTTCTGGGTTGCTCGGGCTGGGCGTCGGCGCCGTCGTCGGGCTCGTCGCCGGCTTGGTCCTTGCGGCGTTTCTGCTGCTCATGGTCCTGGCGATCGCGAAGGTGCGACCCGGTCGGCCGCACAGGTTGGTCGCTGTCGCGGCGACCACAGCCGGGGCGATCACCGGTGTCCTGCTGGCCGTCTCCCACGCGGGCAACGCCACCCCTTCCACTGCGGTGCTTCTTGGCGCTGCCCTCACCGCCGCGGCGGTGGCGCTGCTCACCGGCTGGCGGACGCGGATCCTACTCCAGAGCTGGCGCTTGCTGCCTGGTTCTCCGAGACCCTCGGCCCTTCCACGGCTCGGGGCGGCCTCAGCTCTGGTGCTGGCCGGCGGGTTCTTACTGGCATGGTCCATCGGGCTTCCCTGGAACTGAACCCGGCGCTCGTTCACCACCTCGGCTTCCGCCACCTCACGAACTACAACCCCGGCAGCGTGGGGAAGACCGGCGGGTTCGGGCCAGAGGTAGCGCTGAGGGCCTGAGGCCCGCCGTCACAGACGCCCGCGTCGTTCCCCGAGCCCAGATGCCCAACGGGGGATCCCCAGCCGACGCTCTGGCCGCGGTCCGGCGACCTCGTCAGCGACGGCGGCGGGTCGTCAGATGGGGATCCCTCTGCAGAGGTCAGTGGACCCAGGTCTCGGGCTCCGGCCATTCGTGAGCGGGGAGCAGCTCCTTCAGCTCGGCCGTTCTGCCTTCGCTGAGGACGACCTGGGTGGTCAGGTTGGCCGGGTGCATCTGAC
>Ga0136639_10000171_pt1 | contig 20080 bp, 17 predicted proteins | sample AntDrymUQ8592106_2_FD_113739 | JGI IMG/M metagenome (GOLD analysis project Ga0136639, IMG submission 113739) | Polar desert sand microbial communities from Dry Valleys, Antarctica - metaG UQ859 (21.06) | ecosystem: Environmental > Terrestrial > Soil > Desert | place: Antarctica: Dry Valley...
ATCGAAGGACACAGCACCCATCCAATCGATATCGAACGCGCCTTGCGAAACGACTACAGTGACGATCCTCGCAAACGGGACCTGCAACTCGAAGCCAAAGCGCATATCACCGTCCAGAAATGGATCGACGAAGGTGGCCTCGCGCCCCTTCAGCCGACCTCCTCCGAGGGACTTATTGAGATCCACCGACGCTTCGGCGAACTCTTACCACAGGATCTTCTCTCGGTCGAAGAACCAAAGACGCACGAGCGGCTTCGAGTCGTGCCGGGTAAGTTGCGGACGCGTGACTTCCAGGTCGGCCGCCACATCGCCATCAGCCCCGGAGCCCTCCCCCGATTCCTCGAGCGCTTTGCTCTCGTCTACGGCCGGCTCGGCAAAACCGAAGCCATTCTCGCCACGGCCGCCGCCCACCATCGACTTCTCTGGATGCATCCATTTCTTGACGGAAACGGCCGCGTCGCCCGCTTGATGTCTCACGCCCAATTGCTGCACCTGCTCGACACCGGATCGGTCTGGTCCGTCGCCCGCGGCTTAGCCCGCCAAGTCCAAACCTACAAGAGTCTATTGGCCAACTGCGATCAGCCCCGACGCAACGATCTCGACGGGCGAGGCAGCTTAAGCGGGGAGACTCTCGGAGAGTTCACCGAAGTTTTTATGCAAGTCTGTCTCGACCAAGTCTCCTTAATGGAGAGCCTCATGGAGCCCAACCGGCTGCGGGCCCGCATCCTACTCTGGGCCGAAACAGAAATCCGCATGGGAGAACTGCCCTCGAAATCCGGCTCCATCCTCGAAGCCCTCCTTTACCGCGGCGAACTCCCACGCGGAGACGCCGACGCCATCGTCGGCACCGGCGAGCGCCAAGCCCGCCGCGTCGTGTCGGCACTCATCCAAAAAGGCGTCGTCCAATCCGAAAGCTCGCGAGCATCCCTCCGCCTCGCCTTCCCTGCCACCCTCGCCTCCCACTGGCTACCCGGCCTCTTCCCAGATCAGATCTCGTCAAACTAGCCCCGCGGCCCCAAAAGAATAATCCCGGCAAGTCCCACTGATCCGGCCGGATCCCTTCCACCACCCAGAGCCACCGCAGCGACGAAAGAATGTAGATCCCACCGGAAGCCGCGTAAGGTGAGGGCGAAGAAGGCGTTAGCGACTCTGCCGGAGACGGTGAGGACCTATTATTGCCCGGGCGATTCGGCGTGTCATGAAAGTTCTGACCGATTGGCTGCGGGAGAATGGACCGGCGGGATTGGTCGGATTCGCGATCAGCGCGAAGAGGAGCGATGCCTTGCACAAGGCGATAGAGAAGGTGCCGGCCGCGGGGGGGGATGGCCTACGGCAAGGCGCCCGCCGAAGAGATCCGGGAATGCGCGGAGGTGAGTTTCGTGCCCGGGGAGAAGCCCGAACCCAAGAGCCCGCAAGGACCCTGTCGAGAGCGAGTCAATCCTATCGGCTGGCCTATCGGCTGGCCCATCGGCTCGCCTCAATTCCAGTAAGTCCGGTCCAGGCTCCGATACTGCACTGCCTCCGCCAAATGCTTTGCCGAAACCGAGTCCTTCCCGTCCAGGTCCGCGATCGTCCGCGCTACCTTCAGGATCCGGTCGTGCGCCCGCGCGCTCAGCCCCATCCGCCGCACCGCCATTTCTAAGGTTCGCTCTCCCGCTTCGTCCAGCGCGCAGTGCGTCCGCAGATGCGCGCTGGGAATATGGGCGTTGTAGTATCCGCGACTCTGCTGGCGATCCCGGGCACCTTCCACCCGTCGCCGGTAGTGGTCGGAACTGGCCACCGCATCCGGCGCCCGCAAGTCTTTGTAGGCGACCGCCGGAACCTCGATATGCAGGTCGATCCGATCCAGCATCGGGCCACTGATTTTGGCCAAATACCTTTGGATAATCCCAGGAGTGCACCGGCATTCCCGCGTCGGATCCCCGTGAAATCCGCAGGGGCAAGGGTTCATCGCCGCCACCAACATGAACCGGGCCGGAAACCGCGTCGTTGAATTTGCCCGCGCAATCGTTACCGCGCCTTCTTCCATCGGTTGCCGCAACTGCTCCAGCACGTTCCGCGCAAACTCAGGAAACTCATCGAGAAAGAGCACCCCATGGTGGGCCAGGCTCGCTTCCCCCGGACGAGGCGTCCCACTGCCCCCGCCGATCAATCCCGCATCAGAAACCGTATGATGCGGCGAGCGAAAGGGCCGTAGTCGCAGCAGTCCATGGCCCCGCCCTAGTTGCCCCGCAATCGAGTGAATCTGCGTCGTTTCAATCGATTCATCAAACGTTAAAGGCGGCAGAATTCCAGCCAATCGCTTGGCCAGCATCGTCTTGCCCGAGCCCGGCGGACCCACGAGCAACACGTTGTGCCCGCCTGCCGCCGCCACCTCCAGCGCCCGCTTCGCCGTCGCTTGCCCCCGAACATCCGAAAAATCGGGATACTCCGCCTGCCGGTTCACGTCGGCCGCAACACTGGCCGGTTCAAACTTCGCCGGCTCATTTACCACTCCCACCGCCTCCGCAATGTGCTTCACCCCGTAGACGTTCACCCCTTCCACCACCGCCGCTTCCGCCACGTTCTCGAATGGCACAATCACATTGCGAACGTTTCGCTCTCGCGCGCAAACCGCAATCGATAGCGCACCGCGGATCGGCCGTACCGCTCCGTCTAGCGAAAGCTCCCCGATCGATAGGTGCTGATCGCTCCGATGCAGCGTCCCCATCGCCCCCAGAATGCCCAACGCCATCGGAAGATCGAATCCCGGACCCTCCTTCCGAACGTTGGCCGGGGCTAGATTAATCGTCACCGCCTTCGACGGATATCCAAAGCCGGAGTTCATCAATGCCGATTTGATGCGCTCCCGGCTTTCGCGTACGGCTAAGTCCGGCATCCCCACCGTGATGAAATCCCGGGCCGAGCCCGAGTTATACAAGTCGACCTCGACGTCAATCAGATGCGCTTCAATACCGTACACTGCCGCCGAACGCGTGCGAAAAAGGCCCATGACTCAGAAGTAGGAGCCAGAGCGATTAATCTCATTCAACTGTAAAACGATGTTCCGACGCGGCCCGCTTCCCGCTGATCGTATCGAGCACATGAAGTCGAATCAGATACTCCCCTTTTGCCAGGTCCTTCGTCAGTTGCAAGCTCAGCACGCTGGGTAAATAGCGGCGCGGATATTCCGAATCGCCCTGTTGCTCGGCCGCCACCTCTTGCCGGAAAAGGCTCGTTCCATCCGCTCCGAACGCTTCCAAACCATAAGAAACCGCATACCGGTTCCCCTCGCCGCGATCAAAACCAATCATCGAAAAGCGAGCCCATACCGTTTCTCCAGCCCGGTATGCCGCCGGGTTAAGCGGGGGGCCGTCTTCCTCCTGCCGGAGGAAGTAAAAGTTCGCCGCCGCCAGCGGAGCATCGGCGGCGATCGCGGGCCCCGCCAACGCAATCTCCGATCGGAGGGAAGTCCGGGTCACCGCAACCTGGTCCTCCAGTTCAATCAAAAGTGCCGCCTGGCCTCTTACCAGACCAGTCGGCAGCTCGATCTCAGCATTCACCCGCGGTTGCCAGGTTTTGTCTTCAGGCGCCAGGTCCGCGACCACTTCGCCGCTCAACGGCTTGGCCACGGGAATCTGGCTCGCATCCGTCAATCGAATCGTATAGCGAAGCCGCATCCGCGGATCCTTCTCGTCATCGCCCTTAATTGCTCGCGCGCCAGCTATGGAAAAGCGAAGGAAAACCCGCTCGCCACTCCCAAATCGACCCTCAAAGCGTTCGCCGCCATCGGAATCGCTCACCATCAAATTCTGAATCGCCAGTCCCGAACTAGCTTGCGCCAGAACTCTAGTTGCCGAGAGAAGGACCAGTAACGCTGGGGTTAGCTGGAGCAAGATTGGCCGGAATTTCAATTTGAGCAAGTTGCTCCTTATCGGGCTCGCCGCCGCTGGATACCTGTAGTTTATACGCACCAACCGGAACGTCAAACACTACATAGCCCTGCTCGGTCGAAGACGACCCCACCTTTCGCAGCAATCCCATCCATTGCGGGAACCCTTCAATGTCCGTCACCTCCGCGATCTCGGTGCCATCCGGCTTGATCAATCGCGTATGCGGAAGCATCAAATCGGCTCCCCCGCCATTCGTGACCGAGAGGGAAATGACGAGGTAGCGGCTCTTTAGGGGCTCCTTGGCCCCCGGAAGTTCCTGTCGGTAGTCCGCCGTCAATCCAACGTAGGTTACCGAGCCCGTCGCGGCGCGTTCGCCCATTCGGTACGTCGTAACCCGTTTGACGGAATCACCGCCGCACGAAGCGGCAAAGACGACGAAGGTCGCGACGGATAAGATAGAAAGTAGGCTCGTAGGTACCATAGCGGCTGTCCAAGTAAATTATTGCTCCACCGCGTGCACCTTCCGGAGCACCAAGTGAATCAAGTTTTAGAATGTTAGGTCACACAATTATGCGAGTACTGAGAACTGGATTGCAATCGGCTTTTTTTCTGGCCGGGATAGGCGGGTTGATGGCCCAGGCAAAACATCCCGTCAGCGGTCGGGTCGTCGCCCCGGTTATGAGCGCGGCCGGGGCCGACTGGCTAGAGCGAAGTGAACGTGAGAACGAGGAAAATCCCGCAAAAGCGATCCAGGCTCTTCAAATTAAGCCGGGTATGACGGTCTGCGATTTAGGCGCCGGTAGCGGATACTACACCGTCCGCATGTCGCGACTCGTCGGGCCCACCGGCAAAGTCTATGCTGTCGATATCCAACCGAGAATGCTCGAACTCCTCGAGCGGCGCCTGAAGTCGGCTGGCATCAATAACGTCGTCACCGTGCTCAGCACCGAGGATGACCCCAAGCTACCACCCAAGTCCCAGGACTTAATCCTACTCGTCGACGTCTATCACGAGTTCGCCCGGCCCCAACTGATGCTCCGCCGCATGCGGGAGGCGCTGAAGGACGACGGCCGCCTTGTCCTCCTCGAATTTCGCAAAGAAGACACTTCCGTGCCCATTCGTCTCGAACACAAAATGAGCATCGCGGAAGTGAAAATGGAGCTCGAACCCGAAGGCTTTCGCGTGGACAAGGTGCTGGATGTCCTGCCCTGGCAGCACATCTTCATCTGCAAGAAAAAGGATTAGATGATGGGGCATAAGGGCCGTGTGGTCCCTTCCGAATACTCGCAACGCCGGGACTCTCGCTCGGGCGCTGTCGTCCACCAACTCACGGATCATCCCTCGATCAATCACGCCACCTATTTCCTGCAAAGCTCGTTTAGTCCCGACGGCCAAACCATGCTTTTTATCTCGAATCGGACCGGCACCTGGCAGCTATTCGCCGTCAACGAGTTTCCGACCGGTGAGATTCGCCAGATGACCGACGGCCCCGCGATCCATCCCTTCTCGCCGGCCTTCCATCCCACCGGCGATCGGGTGTTTTTCGTCCGCGGCAGCGGCATCTGGTGGTTGCGCCTCGACTCCCTGGAAGAAGGGTGCCTCATCGATTTTGGCGGCGGCTCGATGGGGGAATGCTCGTTCGACTCGAGTGGGGAATGGCTCGTCGCCGCCATCAAGGCCGCCGGGAACAGTGCCGGGCCATCGGGCTTGGCCGTCGGCCGAACAGACGGAACGGGTTGGCACGTCGTCCCGTTTCCCCGCACGGTCATCCACCCGCAGTTTCACCCGCTTGATGGGAATTGGATCGAGTTCGCCGCCGATCCCGCCCCCCGCATCCATCGCGTCCGTCGCGATGGCACGGGCCTCGAATGTCTCTATCATCATGACAACGAAGAGTTCGTCGTCCACGAAACGTTCCTCGGACGATCCAGTCAACTGCTCTATACCGTCTGGCCGCACGCTCTGCGCTCGATGGACTGGGAAACGCGCGAGCACCGGACCATCGCTGCTTTTAACGCCTGGCACATCACTCCCAATCGTGCCGGCACCGCCGTCCTCTGCGATACCAACCATCCGGACGACGGAATCTTTATCGTCGACGTCGCCAGCGGCTCCCGCCGGCTTGTCTGCCTTTCGGAAGCTACCGGTGGCGGTTCGCAATGGACGAAAAGCCGCTATGCCTTGGCGGCAGATTTCGCCGCGGCGCAAGACGCAACTTCTCCTGATCGTCCGGCGCTGAGTTGGATGGAAATGGGTACAGATACCGTCTATGGCCCCCAGTGGACCCACCCCCATCCCTCGTTCTCCCGCGATGAGCGAAGCGTCGTGTTTACCAGTGACCGGACGGGATCCGCTCAGGTCTACGTCGCCGAAATCTCTTTCGACTAGAAGCCAGACTTCACCGCCTCGAAATCTCTTTTGAACAACTCAATCACCCGCGCCGTACGGTCACCCAACCCACATGCTTCCAGCAGCGGAGAGGGATCTTCTAGCTCGCCGGCTGGCGGGAATAGACTGATCCCAAAATGATTCACCGCATGGTCTGCCAATTGAATGGCTCGACTCAGCGCCATCAAGCCCGGAGCCGACGAGTCGGCGTCGGGATTATGATGATAGCGAACCGCCGACCGGACCGGAATCGGTAGCTGCCACTTTTCCAGCACCGCCAGCGACAACTCCGGATGCGTAATTCCCAGGACCTCGAATTCGCATTCCATCGCCGCCCGGCCAGACTGCTTCTGCATTTCGCACACTTCGGCGTACGCATCCGGAAGCCCCACCGCAAACATTAACTTGCCAATATCGTGCATCAACCCCGCAATGAAGGCCCCCTCGGCATAATCGATCGGCAGATGCTGCGCCAATAAATCCGCCATCAACGCCGTGGCGGTGGCATGCAGGTTGAAACGGGAGTCCGACCATCCCTTCGGCAGCTTCAACTGCGTCAACATCCGAGCCACTTGCATCGCTAACACGATATTCCGCAGCTTCACCGTCCCGAGAATCGCGATCGCCTGGCGAACGCTGCTCACCGAAGCCGAACGACCATAGGCCGCCGAATTCACGATCCGAAGCACGTTCCCAGCCAGTACGGCGTCCTTCTCAATCCAGTCCGCCAACTCGGTCAACATGACATCCTCGCGGGCCAGAGTTGCCATTAACTTGGCAAGCACCGGACTGAACGGGGGGAGTTGGCCGAGAGCCTGAAGTGCTTTCTCGCGGGCGGCGGAGGGGGTCAGAATGGCGTTCATGGCAGCGTCGTCTCATATTCCTTCTCGGCGGCTCTGCGAAAAGTCTTAAACTGTTGATTGTGATTGAGCCCCCTCCGCTTGTCCCCGCGTCGGCTGTCCCCGCGTCGGCCGTCGCTGTCCGCGACCTCCGGAAAGTCTATGGAACCAAAGCGGCGGTCGACGGCCTCACCTTTTCCGTTCCCCGAGGCTGTTTTTTCGGCTTCCTCGGCCCGAACGGAGCCGGCAAAACCACCACCATCAAAATGCTGATGGGCCTGGCGACCCCCACCTCCGGCGAAATCGAACTGCTCGGCCTCCGCATGCCCGCTGACGCCCTCGCTATCAAGCAGCAGATCGGCCTCGTCCCCGACGATACCCTGCTCTTTGACCACCTCACCGGCCCCGAGTTCCTCGAATTTATCGGTCGCCTCTATGGCCTTGACCCTGCCTTGGCCCGGGAACGCACCCGCGAACTCCTCGCCCTCTTCGAAATGGATGGCCACGACCAAAAGCTGATCGCCGAATACTCAAAAGGCATGCGGAAGCGCGTCGCCATGGCCGCCGCTCTCATCCACTCCCCCCAGCTCTTCCTTCTCGACGAACCCTTCGAAGGGGTTGACGCCGTCGGTGCCCGGCTCATGAAAGACATCCTCCTCGATCGCGTCCGCCGCGGCGCCACCATGTTCCTCACCTCCCACGTCCTCGAAGTTGTCGAACGCCTCTGCGACCGCGTCGCCATCATCCACGATGGCAAACTCGTCATCGACGAACCCATGGCCAACCTCCGCTCCGGCGCCGAAACGCTGGAAGAAATCTTCGTCCGCGTCGTCGGCGGAGTGCCCCGCTCGCCGAACGCCCTCGAGTGGCTGTAATCATGCCCGGCTCGCCCAACCTCGCCCAACTCCGCGCCATCCTCTGGGCCCAGTTCCGCGCTCAGAGAAATTTCTACCTCCGGGCTCACAAGGCCGGGGTTTTCCTTTCCTGGCTCAGCGGCTTCCTCTGGTACAGCCTCTGGCTCAGCGCCGGCGCTGGTGCCGCCCTGCTCACAAGCGGTGCCGTCCGTCTCGAAATCCTCGAACCCGCCCTCGTCTCGGGCCTCTTCTTCGTCTTCTTCTTCTGGCAACTGTTCCCCGTCATGCTCGCCTCCTCGGGTGCCTTCCTAGACGTTCGCCGCCTCCTCGTCTATCCCATCCCACCGGGGCAACTCTTCGCCCTCGAAGTCGCCCTCCGCCTCTCCACCGGCCTGGAAATGCTCCTCGTCCTTCTCGGGGCCTGCGTCGGGCTCCTCATCAATCCGCTCACTCCGCTCTGGTCTGTTCTCCCCCTTCTCCTGTTCGGTGCCTTCAACCTGTTCGTCTCGAGTGGCCTGAAAACCCTCCTCGAACGGCTCATGCAGCGCAAATGGATCCGCGAAATCCTGGTCCTCTGCTTCCTCGGGCTGCTCGTTTTGCCCCAACTCGTCGCCTTCAAAGGCATCCCGAAACCGGTCGTCGTTCAACTCGAAAAGCTCGTCGCCCTCTCGTGGTTGTTCCCCTGGAAATCCGCCGGCCAGCTTGGCACCGGCCACCTCGCCTGGGGCTCCCTCCTCACCCTCCTCCTCTGGACCGGAGCCGCCTACTGGTTCGCCCGCTCTCAGTTCGCTCGCTCGCTTCGCCTCGAAGAGTTCACTGCCGCCCCCCCCACCGCCGCCTCTCGCCCACCCAGCGCCCGCCTCGAAGCGTTCTACCGTTTCCCCGCCCGACTCTTCGCCGACCCTCTTGCCGCCCTGATGGAAAAGGAACTCCGCGCCCTCGTCCGCGCTCCCCGTTTTCGGCTCGTCCTTCTCATGGCCTGCTCCATGGGCCAACTCCTCTGGCTCCCCATCGGCCTCCGCCGGGGTGCGGAAGGCGGCTTCGTCACCAGCAACTATCTAACCCTCTCCATGTCCTACGCCCTGCTGGTTCTTAGCGACATCCTCCTCTGGAACGTCTTCGGTTTTGAACGCGGCGCCGCCCAAGCCTGGTTTGTCACCCCCGTCAGCCTCCGCACCGTCCTGCGCGCCAAAAACCTCGTCGCCGCCTTCTTCCTCCTCCTCTGCCTCGCCTTTGTCACCCTCATCGTCATCGTCCTCCCCGTCCGCTTAACCCTTCTGCAGTTCGCCGAATCTCTCGCCGTCCTCACCGTCATGGCCACCATGCTCATCGCCGTCGGCAATCTCGCCAGCGTCTATTTGCCCCGCGCCGTCGACCCCACCCAAGCCTGGCGCAACGCTTCCGCCGGCAAAACGCAGATCTTCATGCTGCTCGTTTACCCCCTCATCTCCATCCCCCTCTCCCTCGCCTATGTCGCCCGCTGGGCCACCGGCTCCGAAGCCGCCTTCTTCGCCGTCCTCGCCGTCAACCTCGCTATCGCCGCCGCTTTCTATTGGGTAGCCACCGACTCCGCCATCGAAGCAGCCGAAGTCCGCAAAGAAGAGATGATCACCACCCTCACCGCCTCCCAGCGCGAAGGCCCCATCTCTACAAGTTAAGCCAGCCAGCTAAACAATCTCGCTGATCACTTGGCCATGGACCTCGGTCAACCGCTCCCGCCGACCCAAATGCAGAAAGCTCAACGCATCCTGCTGCAAGCCCAGCTGATTCAAAATCGTCGTGTGAATATCCCGGAAATGATAGGGTTTCTCGATCGCCTTCAGGCCAATCGCATCCGTCGCCCCCACCACCTGCCCGCCCTTCACCCCGCCTCCCGCCATCCACATCGAAAAACCCAAATTATGGTGGTCCCGGCCCTTGGCGCCTTGCGACTCCGGCGACCGGCCAAACTCCCCGCCCCAAACAACCAACGTCGAATCCAGCAACCCCCGCTGCTTCAAGTCCTTGATCAGCGCCGCTACCGGTTGATCGGTATGCATCGCCATCCGCAGATGGTTCTCCTCAATGTTGGCATGCGCATCCCACTGCATATCCCCCGGCCCACCGCCTGCCACCACCGTCACAAACCTCACCCCCCGCTCCACCAACCGCCGAGCCAGTAAACAGCGCCGCCCATAGTCGTCCGTCTCTTTTTTCCCGATCCCGTAAAGCTCTCGAATCGACTCCGGCTCCTTCGAGATATCAAACGCCGCCGGAGCCTCCGTCTGCATCTTGAACGCCAAATCGTAAGCCGAAATCCGCGCCTCCAACTCCGCGTCCCCCGGCGTCATCTCCGCTTCGTTCAGGCTCCGCAACAAGTCCAAAGTACGGCGCCGTTGGGGCGTCGTAATCCCACTCGGCAAATCCAAATTCAACACCGGCCTCGATCCCGACCGCAGCATCGTCGGCTGATAAACCGCCGGCAAAAAACCCTGCGTATACATCGGCTGCCCGCCCTCGAGAGCGCCCTTCGGATCCGGCAAAACACAGTACGCCGGCAGTGATTCGCTCTCCGTTCCTAATCCGTAGGCCACCCACGAACCCATGTTCGGAAACCCCGGCAAAATGCGGCCGCTCATCAACTGATACTGCGCCGCCGAATGCACCACCATGTCCCCATGGCACGACCGAATCACCGCTAAGTCGTCAATTACCTGCGCCTGATGCGGGAACAGATCCGACACCTCAATCCCGCTCTTGCCATACCGTTGAAACGTCCGCTTCGTGCCCAATAATCGAGCGTCTTTAGCCACAAACTGGTACTTCGCCTCGCCAAACTCCTTCGGCCGCACCTGTCCGTTCAGTTGGTTCAACAGCGGCTTCGGGTCAAACGTTTCGATGTGGCTCGGTCCTCCGGCCTGAAACAGAAAAATCACCGACTTCGCTTTCGCCTTGTCCGGCATGTGCGGCGTTTTCGGGGCCAGCGGATTCTTCGAGGCGGCCTGCGCCGCCATCTGAGCGACCGCTAGTGAGCCAAAGCCACAAAAGGCGTCGGTTACAAATTCACGGCGATTGCGAGTCCAGCGGATATGTTCAGACATCGTTCGTTATTCCACGTACAGAAATGCGTTCAAATTCAAAACGGCCAGCGCAAACTCGCGCAACGGCTGCCCCTCGGTCAAATACTGCGCGGCAATCGCCCGCTCTTTCGCCGTTGGCATCCGGCTCGTCGTCAGCAGCCAAGCCCGTTCAATCATTTTGTTCCGGTCGCCCTTGGCTTCCGCTTCCAGCCGCGCCGCAAATGCGGTCGCCATCCGCGCCGCCAAGTCCCCATTGGTTAACTCGAGCGCCTGCGGAGCATGGGTCGACGATTCCCGCCGCGCACAACTGATCTGCAGATCCGGTGCGTCAAAAGTCTCCATCATCGGCAGCCGTAGATTGCGCTTTGCCATCAGGTAGACGCTCCGCCGATTGTGTTCCGCCGGGTCCGGAGTAATCGCCCATTGCGACGGCTTATAAAGGAACTGCACCAGCTCCGGATCCACCGGAACGATCACACTCTGCCCTCCCGCCTTCGTGTTTAACTGGCCGGCCACTTGCAGCAGGCTATCCCGCAACTCCTCGGCCTCCAGCCGCCGTCGCCCCCAGTGCCACAGCAGCTTATTCTCCGGATCCTGCGCTGCCGCCTCTTTTGCCAGCGGCGAATCAAACGACTGCCGCCAAGTATTCGAAAGCAGCAACATCCGGTGCATCGGCTTCATCCGCCAACCCCCGGCCACAAACTGATTCGCCAAGTAATCCAGCAACTCGGGATGACTCGGTCGCAAACCCATCTTCCCGAAATCATTCGGTGTCCCTACCAACCCCCGACCGAACTGCCAGCTCCAAATCCGATTCGCCATCACCCGTGCCGTCAGCGGATTCTCCGGGTCGATCACCCATTCTCCTAACTTAGTCCGCGGGTTCTCCGGTAACGTCAGCCGTTCCGGTGTCCCTTCCGGCAGTAAGATTCCTAACGGTCTCGCGCCTACTTTATCTTTACGCCTGTCGTGCTCTCCGCGTTCGAGCAAGTTCATCGGCGAAACCTTGGCAAAATCGTTCGACACACTATACAAAGCGGGCAACGCCGGCGGCAGCCTGTCCGTTGCGGCCTCCAGCTTTTTCTCGAGCTCGGCCTTCTCTTCCTCGGTCTTGGCCGTATCCTTCAACTCGGCCTTCAGCGCCTTCATCTCGGCTTCCGCGCTCTTGGCTCTCTCTTGCCACGCCGCCTGCTCCGCCGTCGTCGCCAGCGAGACGTCCTTCTCATGCGTCGCCGAAAAATAGGACTGGATCCGGTAGTAGTCGGACTGCCGAAACGGGTCGAACTTATGGTCGTGGCAACGCGCACAACCCAGCGTCACGCCCAGAAACGCCGCGCCAACCACGTTCGTCATCTCCGTCAAGACTTCGTTCCGCGAACTCGCCACTTCCTGATTACCAGCATTCTTCCGCAAAGGTCCCATTCGCTGCAATCCCGCCGCCACCCGCATCGCCTCCGCTTCGGGCGCGATTTCGTCCCCGGCCAACTGCTCCAGCACAAACTTGTCGTAAGGCTTATCCGCGTTCAGCGACTGAATCACATAGTCGCGAAACCGCCACGCCCCGTTTCGATGGGTGTCATATTCGAACCCGTCCGTCTCGGCGTAGCGAACCACGTCCAGCCAATGCTGCCCCCAGCGCTCCCCGTACGCCGGCGAAGCCAGCAACCGGTCCACCACCTTCTCCCAGGCGTTCGGAGACTGGTCTGCCACAAACGCTGCCACCGCCTCCGGGGTCGGCGGCAACCCGAGCAAACTAAACGATGCCCGGCGAAGCAACGTCCGTCGATCCGCCTCCGGTGCCGGACGCAATCCCGCCTTCCTCAGCCGGCTCAGCACGAACGCATCCACCGGCTTTTGGGCCCAAGCCGAATCGGCTGCCTCCGCAAACGTCGGTACCTCCGGAGTCGCCCTCTTCTGAAACGCCCAATGCCGCCTCTCGATCGCGGTATACGTGCCTAGCGGAGCGATCGTCTCCTCCGCAGCCAACTGAAAAACAAGCGTGGCTGTCAGCAACCCGGCTAACTGAGGAGATCGCATATATTACGAATAGTACATCTGCCCAGCGCCAACCGCAATGGGCCTCTTCCACGGACCGGATCTAAGCAGACGCCGCTTCCTTCATGATCTTGACCAGGGTATCCTCTACCTCTTGGGCGACCGCTTCCAACTGGGGCGTATCAAACATGGACATCAGCGTCGTCGGCTTCAATGTTGCCAGCGTGGTCTTTCCCCCTTGTTCGTAAACGGAAATCCGGCAGGGCAGTGCTGTCGATAAGCTCATGTTTAGCTCCAACACTCTCTTCGCCTGCTGCGGCTGACAGACCTCAAAGATTAGGCATTCCCGTTCAAACGCCACCCCTTTTTTCTCCATCGTCTCCTTGAGGTTGTGAACCTGCATCACCCCAAAGTGATTGGCCGATACCGCCGCTTGCAGCGCCGTCGCCGTTTCGGCCACGGACTTTCCCGTCGTGATCTCAATCAGCATCGTTTTCTTCTCCGCCCTATTCGTGGTGGGCATCCGTCGGTTTGTCGCCCATCTCCTTCATCATCGAACACTGCGACATCGATTCCTTCCCCATCTGCATATGTTGCATCATGTGCTTCATCATCTCCTCTTCCATCTTTGCCTTCCGCGCATCCATCGTCATCCGTTGCTCCGCCATCTTCGTTACCACTGCGGCCATCAACCCCATCTTCGCGCTCCCCGGCGCCCGGTTCATTGCCGCTAACTGCTCAACCAGCGCATCGTTTTGAGTCTGCGTGTCTTGCTTCAATCTCTGCTTCGCCGCCTTCATCTCCTGGCAGCCTTCCATCATTTTCCCTTTCGCCTCCTCCGTCCCCTTCGTCTCCCCCTTGGGCGCGGGTTGTGCCGTGGCACCGCCAGCACTCATCAAGATCAATGCCAACATCCAGCCAATCCGATAACCGTTTCGTTTCTTCATCTGTATTCTCCTGCGGTAAATTCCAACTGCACTCTGATGGCCATCTGGAAACCAGACCTTTTCAACCGGCGGACCCCGACTCTCCGACCGCGTTCGGTCATCTGACCTCACCCGGTCGGTTTCCCTGTCGGACTGACCTTTCGGACTGACCCTTTACATTTTGAACAAAGCGATATATAGTTTCGGCTGTTCTCGCCGTTCGCTCGTCCCCCCGCACTGCAATTCTTCCAGAGATAAAGGAAACATAATATGAAATTGTTGGTTGCCCTTCTTGCCACAACGCTGACCATTTGGTCCCAGGGGAGCCTTGGCGGGCTCGGGGGTCGAATCACCGATTCTTCCGGATCGTCGATACCGGATGTCTCCGTTCAACTCCGCAATGTCGAAACCGGGCAGGAGACACGGGCAACCTCGACTTCGGATGGCTCGTTCCTGGTAACTAATCTTTCGCCGGGCAGCTATCGCGTATCTCTCTCGAGGACCGGGTTTCGCACCGCTATCCGGGAAACAGTCCGGATTAGCACAGCGACCCTTTCAAACGCCGATTTCACCCTCGAGCTTGGCTCGGTCTCAGAGTCGGTGACAGTCTCAGGAAGCGATGTTCAATTGCAAACCGGCTCCGCCGAAATTGGTACAGTCATGCCGATGAAGGCAATTCTCGATCTGCCGATCTCGATGGGCGGCGCGGCCACGACCGGCGCTACCGGCCGCCGCCAAATTGAGAACTTCATGTTCCTCACGCCCGGTGTTACCGGCACCCAATGGAACAAGTCAATCAACGGCGCTCCGGGCTTTAGCCAGGAGGTTTTGATTGACGGCGTCGACATGCAGAACATCGGCGCCCCGGGCTTCATCGCGGAATCCAGCCCGCCGTATGAGGCTGTCGAAGAATTCAAAGTGCAGAACACGCTCTACCCGGCCGAGTTCGGCGGCGGCTTCGGCGTCATGAACTTTACCATGCGTTCGGGCACGAACAAGTACCACGGCGCGCTCTTTGAGTTCTTCCGCAATGAGGCGCTCGACGCGCGGACGTTCTTCGGCGGTAGCAAGAAGCCCTTGCTCCGGCAGAATGAATACGGAGGCACATTCGGCGGTCCTGTGCGATTGCCGAAATACAATGGGCGCGACAAGACCTTCTTTTTCTTCGCGTATTCCGGATTCCAGTTACGTGGCGGCGTCCCGGTGGGCGTGTTCACCACTTTGCCCTCTAACCTGCAACGTGGCGGCAACTTCTCCGACTACCCATTCCCTATCTATGACCCGGCGACCACCGCCGCTGATGGACAGGGCGCATTCCAGCGGGCTCCCTTCCCAGGCAATTTAATTCCATCCGCGCGATTCAGCGGCGTGGCGCAGCGTACCTTGCCGCTCATTCCGCAGGCCGACCTCCCTAACTTCTTCAACAACTACCGAAGCCGCCAGAACCAACCCAGCACGGACAACAATTGGAGTACAAAGATTGACCACCAGATCAGCTCCAAGCAACGCCTCTCCGGCTCCTATTGGTGGGTGCGCGGCGAGACGACTATCAACGGCGCGGTTGAAGGTGAGCTCAATCCCGGCTATCGCGTTACGCCCACTGTCGCCAGCGGAACGCGATTGAATCACACCTATACCATCAGCCCGACGATACTCAATCGGCTAGGCTTCGGCTACACCCCGACCAGCCCCACCTGGGCCCGATGGCTGCTCGACCCGCGGGAAGGCAACAAGGTTCTGAGAATTCCCGGTATCCCTGAAGCCAGCCGAGGGTTCCCCATTCTTAACTTCGCCGGCCCAACGCCCTATGCCAGCCTCGGTAATTCTAATAATAACGGTACCGATCCCCAGTTCTTCCAAAACTGGAGCGTTGTGGATGATATGTCGTGGGTCCGCGGCCGCCATCAGATCAAATTTGGCGGCACCTATCGCTATCGCCGCATGACGGTCCAGGACCGCCGTAATGAAGGCGGCACGTTCAACTTCAACTCCCTGTCCACTTCGCAGCCCAACAGTGTCGATTTCGCGCGTTTCGGAAATCCGTTCGCGTCCTTCCTTCTTGGCGAGGTCTTCTCGGCCAGTTCGGCGGTCCCGGCACCGACGCGGCAATACAACGACCACTTTGCTGCCGCCTATTTTGAAGATGTCATCAAGCTGTCGTCGCGCCTGACTCTCAGCCTTGGTCTGCGTTACGAACTGCCCTTTTACGTCCGCGAAAAGGACGGAGTTATCTCCTTCATGGACCCAACGCGACCCAACCCGGCCGCCGGTAATCTACCAGGGGCCCTTCAATTTCTGGGCAACGGAACGGGCCGCACCGGTTCCAACCAGATTTTGAAGAGCTATTACTTCGGTTACTCGCCGCGCCTGGCTATCACCTACGCGCTAGACAAAAAGACGATTGTTCGGACCGGCTATGGTATCTTCCGCGTACCCACCGCCGTTGGCCGAATGAACAGCTGTCAGTTCTGGTGCTCCGGCTTCGGCCTGCAGCCCTTCTATACCAGCACAGACTCCGGCGTCACATCCGCGTTTCCACTGGATAGAGGCTTCCCGGCCAACCTGGTCGCGCCGCCCGTCTTTAATCCGTCGCTCAATAATAACGGCAGTGTGACGATGATCAACGGCGACTCGAACCGCATGGCGCTTTCCCAAAGCTGGACCCTCGCCATTCAGCGGGAACTGCCCTTTGGCGTCAGCCTGGATGCCGCCTACATCGGCACTAAATCCAGCGGCACCTGGACCGGGCTTTCGGTCCCCAATCAACTCAATCCCCGCTACCTCAGTCTGGGTCAAACACTGAACTCGAGCGTGACCTCCGCCGCCGCTATAGCCGCCGGAATCCGGCCTCCCTTCCCAGGCTTTACGGGTTCGGTCGCCCAAGCGCTGCGCGCCTTCCCGCAGTACACGAACGTCGATGACGTGTATCAACCTACCGGGTACAACTTCTACAACTCCATGCAGGTTCGTATCCAAAAGCGCCACTCCTCAGGTCTGTCCTTCCTGCTCGCCTATACGCTGGCCAAGAACATCGGTTTCCCCGGCGGCGACATCTTTGGAGATTCGGGTGGCGGGGGCGGGTCGCGCGGAATCGACACATTCAACCGCAAGCTGGAAAAATCCATTGTGCCCTCCGACCAGACGCACGTTATGGTGGCGTCCTGGAGCTACGATCTGCCCTTTGGTAAAGGCAAGAAATTCGCCCCGGGCGTGAGCCGAGCCATGAACATGCTGGTCGGCGGCTGGGCCGTGAACGCGATTCAAACCTACAGGTCCGGCACGACGGTCGCCGTCGGCGGCGGCCCGGCTCTTCCACTTTTCGGCGGTAATAACCGGCCGAACTGGATCAGCGCGGACGTTCGCAGTTCCGTATCGATGAGCGCCTTCGATCCGGCTCGCGACCGTTATCTGAACAGCGGCGCGTTCAGTCAGCCGGCGCTCTTCACTATCGGCAACGCGCCAGCCCGCATGCCGCACGTAAGAACACCGGCCTTTCTCAATGAGGACTTCTCGCTATTTAAGAACCTTCACCTCACCGAGTCCATAGCGCTGCAGATTCGCGGCGAGGCCTACAATATGCTCAACCGCGTTGTTTTTGGCGGACTGGCAGCCAACATCAACAACCCCGCCACTTTCGGCGTATTCGGTGGACAGGCGAATAACCCGCGCCTGATTCAGTTGGGATTGAAGCTGATTTGGTAATTGATTAGCGGCAGGCCCTCGGTTTCGTTCCGAAAATGGGTGGGTCCAGCGCAGGCCCCCTTACTGAGCCGGAGTCTCTGGCGGCGTCCGGAATCGTTAAAGTGAAGGCATTCATCGTTGTGATTAGCGGAACAGGTGGTATAGAGGGGAAAGTTGGGGCGATATGGCTAGAAACCGCCAACTCGTTAAAATGATTGACGCTCGCGCCTCCGATCCGGGGATCTGGGTGCCGCTAATCAAATACCTGATTTTCTAGGGTTGAGTTCCATAGATCGCCTTCAGCCGCTGGAACTCGCTTCTGGCGGCTTCGGCCTTTTGCGGCTGGCCTTCCGATTGGTAGAGCCGGAATAATTGGTAGTGAACTGTGGCGTCGGTGGGCGCTAGCGCCGCGGCCTTTTCGAGGACCCGCTCGGCATCTCGCGGTCGCTGGAGTCCGGTATAGAGCCGCCCCGCTAGTTTCGCCGCCGCCGCATTCTTAGCGTCCAACCGCATGGCCTTCTCCGCAAACGGAAGTGCCCCGGCCGCATCCCCATCTGCCAGCCGCAGCCGCGCCAGACCGAGTTGGGATTGGGCTAGCTGGGGTGTTGCCGCAAACGCCGCCGCGGCCGCCTCTGTTTGGCCAAGCCGCTCCAGGCAGCCACCTAGATAGGCGCCGCTGCGTGCGTGGCCTGGGTTCCGTTCCAAAGCCAGGCGAAACCAACGCGCGGCCTTTTCCGGATCGTCCACGTCTGTATCATAGTGACGGCCCAGATAGTAGTATGGGCCAAAGTCCAAAGGATCAACTCGGATGGCCTCCGCCATCTGATCACGAAACAGCAAGTGCTGCCCCACAAGATAGTACGCCACGCCGAGCGCCTTCGGCGCGTTGCTCTTGCGAAGAATGCGGATAGCAGCCGTAGTGTCGTCGTGAATAATAGCCAGAATGCCGTACCAAAGTTCTCGTTCAGGAAGTCCGGCAGCCAATGAATCTGCCCGCGCCAGATCGCCGGAAATTACAGCCTGGCGGATGGCCGTGTTGCGGCTCGTTTCAGCCGGCAGCAGCGGTGACAGGTCCTGTACCTGCGCTGCCGCACGCGTATGACATACTACGAGCAGCATGAGGAGGATGATCTGTCTAGCGAGCTTGTTCACTGTGTTCAGTATGCCATCGTACCCCCAGTTTCTGCCGAACCTGCAGGCGAAAACGCCTGCCGAGTTTGACGCCTACCTCGACGTCCTGGAGGGTCCGGCCATTGAGAAGGGTGACGCATTCCTTAGCGCCTTTCCGCAGTCCGCCTTGCTTCTCCCTGTCTGCGAAATGCAGGTAAAAGCTTGGCGCGCCAAGGGCGATGCGCAACGGGCCATTACCGCTGCCGATCGGGGGCTCTCGATTGCGCCGGAATACGTGCCATTACTGGTCGAAATCGCCAGCGTTCTGGCCAACGGATCGCAACAGCTAGATCGTGCGGAATCGTCCGCAAATCAAGCGCTCGATCTACTCGAGCGCGTCAAAGCGCCCGTCCGAATTCCGCCCGATACCTGGACCGCCGCCGTCGCCTCGCTGCGCGCCAAAGCTCGCGTGTCGTTAGGGTTAGTGAAGTTCAAGCGGAACGACATCCCTGGCGCGGTCAAGGAATTCGAAGCAGCAATTGCGGCACCCGGTCCCGGCGACGCAACCGTCCATTATCGGCTTGGCAGCCTTTACGCCATCACAGGCCGCGGCGCCGAGGCCCGGGTCCAATTGCGAAAGGCTGCCAGCACCAACGACACCGCGTTGCGTGCGCTGGCACTCGCGGCGCTATCGGCGCTTCCGTAAACATGGGTGCCGAAAGCAGCAGACCGGCGGACTTCAAGTCGTTCCGAAGTCCTTGCCGCAATCCCGGAAAACTCCATATCGCGCTTCACAATGTGTTGGCGATCATCAGAAAACGCAGTCTTTTTGGCTCTGGCGCAAACGCAGGCGGGCGTCAGCGAAGATGGATAGATGCTGCCATTCATACCTCTCGAGCAGCTGTTTAAAGGTCGGCGCTTCGACCAGGAGATCGTGGTGTTGCGCATCCGCTGGACCTCCCACAAACCAAAGCCATCACCAGCGCCTCCGTCATGGCCCTCGTCGAAGAAGGCAAGATCGGCCTGAAAGAACCCGTCGGTCACTTCATCCCCTCGTTCACCAAAACCACCGTTGCCCAACAAACAGAGTCCGGCCTCAACCTCGTCCCCGCCAAACGCCCCATCACCATTCAAGACCTCCTCACCCACACCGCCGGAATCTCCTACGGCGTCAACGCTCACTTAGCGCCTCTCTACGAAGCCAAAGGCCTCGGCCCCGCCGCCGGCAACGGTTGGTACACCGCCGATAAGCCGGAGCCGATCTGCGAAACCATGGAGCGCCTCGGGACCCTCCCCTTCCTCGCTCAGCCCGGCGAAGCGTTCGTCTACGGCTACAACACCGACATCCTTGGCTGC
>Ga0136639_10000172_pt1 | contig 20049 bp, 13 predicted proteins | sample AntDrymUQ8592106_2_FD_113739 | JGI IMG/M metagenome (GOLD analysis project Ga0136639, IMG submission 113739) | Polar desert sand microbial communities from Dry Valleys, Antarctica - metaG UQ859 (21.06) | ecosystem: Environmental > Terrestrial > Soil > Desert | place: Antarctica: Dry Valley...
ACTTACGCGCCTGCGACGCGGATGCTGGCACGACTCTCCGTGGCCTGCCACGTGGCAAGGCCTGATTTCGGTGTGGTCAACTCTATCCGAGCACAGGTGGTCAATTTCCCGTGAGCGCCGAGGATCCGTGAGACCGCCCTCGCCCTTGCCTGCCTCCGCCACTGCCTCTCCACCGCCCAAGGCCTCGGCCTCCACCAACTTCCCGCCGCCGTCACCGATCCATTCGCCGACGCCCTCGTCCGCCAGATTGTTTCCACTGAACTCGCCCACGCCCTGCGCCACGCAATCGACTCCCTCCTTACGGAAATCCAACACGCCAACCCGGCCCTCGCCGCCAAGCTCCAGGAAACGCTTGCCAGCTTAAGCAACAGCGAAGGCTAGCGGGACTTTCCCACCTGCGAGCGCAAAAGTTGTTTAGTAGTGCCTCGGCCAGTGCCAAGCGCTCGGGGTCAGTCCCGTCCATCTGCCAGCGCACGCGGGGTCTTCCTCGGTTGCCCGTAGAACTTCCACGTGAATAACGCGGTTCTCAGGCGAGGGTCGAGAACCGTGTTTCCGCATATACGTTCCCGATCAAGCCAACCCCCTTCATATCTTCACCTTAACGACAATCAGGCGCTAGGCCGTAGGAAAGTCCCGCTAGAACACGCGCTTGGTCAGCTTGTCCACCGAGAACTTGGCCGTGTCCGCGATTGCCATCACCGTCATCACCCCGGCTTGCACCGGATCCGTTACCACCAGGTCTGCCGCGTCCGGCACCGAACCAGCCATGTTCAAACTGACGACCAGCAGCCCCTTCGCGCGAACCTCCCGGACGGCCGTCTCAATCTCGCCGCCCATCAGCGAACCCGCCAGGACAATCGCCCGCGCGCGAGGCAAACGAGCCACCGCGCGAACCGCCGCCGCCAACGCCTGCTCCCCCACGAGGGGGATCGTATCCACCGAGATATGCTCGCCTCGAATGTTGTGCCGGTCCGCTTCCATGATCGCCCCAATGGCCACCTGCCCCACCTGCGCCCCGCCGCCCATGATGATGATCCGTTTCCCGTAGACCTTCTGGAGCGTCTCGACCAACTCGACCGCCCGGACGCAATCGAGCGCTCGCAAATCCCGCAGCATCGCCTCCGGATCGCCGGGTAGCTCGACCTCGAGATAGGTGCGTGAGTTCGCCACGCTCTCGATGATCTCCACCGAGACGATATCGCCCTGATGCGCCGCGATCACCCCGGTCAACTGGTGCAGAAACCCCGGCCCGGCGTCTCCCAGAGCTTCAATGCCCACCCGCTGTCTCATAGCTCGTACTTCTTCACGATCTCGGGCCAGTGCCCTTGCGCGGTCAAAATGAGTTGCACGACGTCGCGAACCGCGCCTTGGCCTCCGCGATTCGGGGTCACCCAATGCGCCGCCGCTTTCACTTCGTCCCGCGCGTTGGCCGTCGCAATGCCGAACCCGACCCGCCGCATGATCACGACGTCCGTAAAGTCGTCCCCGACGTAGGCCACCGAGTCGGGATCAATCTGGGCATCGGCCATAATCTCTTCGAGGATCGGGATCTTCTCGATGTGCCCTTGGTAAATGTAGGCCATCTTGCACTGTTTACCCCGGACTTCGGTCGACGGTGAAACCCGACCGCTGATGACCCCGGTCTTGATTCCGTACCAGCTCAGCCATTGCAGTCCGATCCCGTCCTGGGAGTCGAACCCTTTGGTTTCAAACACCCCGCCATCGGCGGTCGGGACGTTCCACAACGTCCCATCGGTCAGGACGCCATCGACGTCCATCAGCAATAGCTTAATCTTCGCGGCTCGTTCGTGCAGGGTCACCAAGTCAGTTTATCAGCCTGGCGCTGAACTGCGATTGCGGTGCCCGCTAGTGTACTCACCGGACATTGAAATGGTACAGACCGTCGGCAGGATCGACGAACCCAAGACGATCGTCCCAGGCGAAAAGGTCACCTTGGCTGGGACGAATCCAGCGCCGTACAGGGTGATCACCTCGCCGGGTCTCGCCGGGCGCGTCGTAAGCTCCGCCACCAAACCGGGCGTGCCGATAAACTCGTTCCTCGGCGAGTCTGCGAGCAGTAACGTCTTCGGCAAGCGCGATGGCTTGAGCAATAGCCCCGCATTCATCGTAGAGCGGGGCCACGGAGATGGAACCGAAAATTACAGTCTTGTCTTTTCTCGCCCACCGGCCTTGTTTGGCGACGATGGTTTGCCCTGCCATGACGGCGACGACTAACTCCCGCAAGGCCACCATTCACATCCTGCGCCGGGTAGCCGAACATGCGCTCGGCCGGTCCGGTCAAAGGAGGCAATGGCAAGAGGAGCACTTTCAATTCATGCCCGTAGTTTCTCGTCGGTCCGGCGGAAGGGCTCTCGTTGCAGAGTTAGGTCAGTGAGGGAGCCGGCCATGCGAAGTGAGGTTCCCGCATCATTCCAGGCAGCCGAAGCTTGGCGAACACGCAGGAGCGGTCGTCTGTCGAAGTAGTAACATTGATTCGTCGCGATGTCCCAGTCCCGGATCCCGTTATTGGCCCCGCGTGCGGCCAGTTCAAAGTGCTCCTTCTGGGCCCGAATCCGGTAACGGCTCCCAAGGAATCGGGAACCTCCATGACGACGGGTTCGACCGGGAGTTGAGACCTATCTTTTCTGACGTTGGTCCACTCGCGCGCCTCGGACGAGCCTCGGCTGGCGGGCTCGGTTGAAAGTCCGGTTTGTACCGTCCCTTGCGGTTGCGATGACGGCCACGCTGCAGTTAGGTTCTAGTGCGGGTTGCGTCATCGAAGCCAACTTGCCGTTATGGGATCTCATCGGCCCAGACGCGAAAGCTTTCGAGGACATAAGGTCCGAAAGTGGTCGCTATGGCGACGTCGGCGGCGTCGCGCCCGCGGGCGATGAGGACACGCCCGGTGCGCGGCTCGTTATTGCGCGGATCGAAAACGTGCCAGGCACCGCCCAGGTAGACTTCAAACCAAGCGGCAAAGTCGCCTAACCCGTGCGGCATGGGGGTGCCCATGTGGCCGAGGTAGCCGGTGCAGTAGCGCGCCGGTATGTTCATACAGCGGCAGAGCGCGACCGCCAAATGAGCGTAATCGCGGCAAACGCCGGCACCTTCCTGCTGGGCTTGCCAAGCCGTCTTGGTGGGAGACGCCCGCTGGTAGTCGAAGACGATGTGGTCGTGGACGTAGTCGCAGATCGCCTGGACGCGAGCCCAGCCGAGCGGGGTTTCGCCGAAACGGCTCCAGGCAAAATCGGAGAGCAGATCGGTATCGCAGTACCGGCTTCCCAACAGGTAGACCAGGGTCTCCACCGGGAGGGTCTCCACCGTCTGCTGCCAAGCTTCGGGCACGACGGGATCGGCCAAACCCGAGTTCCGCACCACAGCACCGTTGGTAATCCGTACCGCGCCCGCCGGGGCGACCAGCCGGCTGCACCAGTTCCCGAATCCATCCAAATATCCCGAAATGGGAACGACCGGGTCGGTCGCCAGAAACGCGTTAGAAACGATATCCGCAGTCCGGGAATGGTGGACGTCCACCGTCAAAATCAACGGAGTCTCCTGCGGGAATTGGTACACCAGTTCGAACCCGACTCGGATCAGCATGGAGGATGTTACCACGCCCGCCTCCTCCTCATGTTGTAATAAAGGAACATGAAGGTCCTGCTGGCGATCATATTTGCTTCTTTGGTGTTTGCTCAAGCTCCGGCCCCGGCAAAGAACCCGTCGTTCCTCGACAAGGCCACGATGGAGGTCTATATTCGGCATCTCTACGTCTGGCCGAAGCAGATCATCGTCACTATCTCCGACCCTCAGCCATCGCCAATCGAAGGTCTCCTTTCGGTTACCGTGACGGGTTCGATGGGCGCAGCGCGGCAGGCCCAGCAGTTCTTCGTCTCGAAGAACGGAGAACGCGTCATCCAGGGCACCGTCCTCGCGGCGGCGAATAACCCGTTCAAGAAAGACCTCGACCTTTTGAAAACCGACTTGCAGCCCGGCTACGGAACTCCGGGAGCCTCCGTCGTGGTCATCGTGTTTTCTGACTTCCAGTGCCCCTACTGCAAGCAGGAAGCGAAGATGATCCGCGACAATCTGAACGCGGCGTTTTCGAAGGAAGTCCGCGTGTATTTCAAGGACTTTCCACTCGAGCAGATCCACAACTGGGCCAAACCGGCAGCGATCGCTGGCCGCTGCGTCTACCGCCAGGATACGGCCAAGTTTTGGGACTACCATGACTGGATCTTTGCCAATCAAGAGATGACCACCGCGGAGAACCTCCGCTCGCGGCTCGAAGGCTTCGGAGTCGATAAGAAACTGGACGTTCCCGACCTGCTCAAGTGCTTCGACACGAAGGCGACCGAAACGGAAGTGGCGAAAAATTGGGCCGAGGGCCGGGCGCTGGAAGTGAACTCGACGCCAACCATCTTCGTGAACGGTCGCCGCCTGTCGGGCAGCGTCAGTTGGGACCAGATCAAGCAGATTATAGAGTTCGAGATCGAGTACCAAAAGACGGCCAAGAACGCCGGCGAGAACTGCGGCTGTGAATTGAAACTCCCCTCTCCCTTAAACCCGTAACATGCGTCTTGCCTCCTTGACTATCTTTGCCGCGGCTTTGCTCGCGGCCGCTGAACCGACGGAACAGGCTTATTTGGGCCACATCAAATACTTGGCGAGCGACAAGTTAAAGGGCAGGGGGACCGGCACGCCGGAGCTTGACCAAGCGGCGGAATACATCGCCCGCGAGTTTAAGGCGGCGGGTCTAAAACCCGTGGACGCATCCTATTTCCAAAAGTTTCCGGTGACGACACAGGCCAAGCTGGGCAGTAAGAACAATCTCAGTTTGACGCTGCAAGGCAAGAAGACCGTGTTGCGGTTCAACGAGGACTTCGTGCCACTGAACATGTCGAGTTCGGGAGATTTTTCGGGTGGAGTGGTTTTCGTCGGTTATGGGATCTCGGCACCGGAGTATAACTACGACGATTATGCTGGCGTTGACGTGGCCGGAAAGGTTGTGGTTATGCTGCGGCGGGAACCGCAGGAGACCGACGACAAAGCTACATTCAATGGCCGGGTGTATACACGGCATGCGCAGTTTGATTCGAAAACGACGAATGCCAAGCTGCACGGGGCAAAGGCGGCGATCATCCTGAGCGATGTGCTTTCGACCGGGTATGGCGAGATCGAGAAGTTTGCCAGGAACGCCGGTCCCGCCAACGCCGGGATTCCCGCGATCATGGTGAAGGGCGAGGTAGGCGAGAAGTTGCTAGAGGCCGCGGGGCTGAAGCTGCGGGAAATCCATGAGGGCATCGATAAGGACATGAAACCGCGGTCACAGGCTCTGGGCAACGTCTCGGTTGTTTTGCGGGCCGATGTGTCGCGGGAAGTTCGGCAGGTGAGGAACGTGGTCGGCTACTTGCCGGGCGAGTCGAGCGAGTTTCTGGTGGTGGGTGCTCACTATGACCATTTGGGATTGGGTCAGCAGTTTTCGATGGCGCCAAGCCTGGCGGGCAAGCCCCACTTCGGTGCTGACGATAACGCGAGCGGTACGGCGGGGGTGATCGAGTTAGCGAAGCGATTTGGCGCAATGGCGAACCGGAAACGGGGGATTTTGTTTATGGCGTTTGCGGGCGAGGAGTTGGGATTGCTGGGATCGAGTTTTTTCGTCAACAACCCGCAGTTGCCTCTCGCTAAGGCGGTGACGATGATCAACATGGACATGATCGGCCGAGTGAAGGACGGGCGGGTGTTTGTCGGTGGCAGCGGGACCGGATCGAGCCTGAAGGCGGTTCTGGACGGTACGCCGTCGCACGGTCTGCAGTTTGATATGTCGGAGACGGCCGGGTACGGATCGAGCGACCATACGAGCTTTACTACCAAGCAGGTTCCGGTATTGTTCTTCTTCTCGGGCCTGCATGCGGACTACCACAAGCCAACCGATACGTGGGACAAGATCAACGCCGCCGACGCGGTGAAGTTGCTGGCCTACGTGGGAGAGGTGGCTGATCAGTTGATTTCAGGGGAGCGTCCGCAATACGTTCGGGTACTGCCGCCGCAGAGTGCCCATTCTGGGACAGCGCCGGCTTCGGGTGGCTCGTCTGGGTACGGACCATACTTTGGCTCCATTCCGGATTTTGCGGAGCCACCCAAGGGCGTGCGGTTTGCCGATGTGCGAGACGGATCGCCGGCCGGGGTGGCTGGTCTGAAGCCGGGCGACATCATGGTGAGCTTCGACGGGAAGGACGTGGGGAACCTGATGGACTTCACGGTTCTGTTGCGGCAGAAGAAGCCGGGGGACGAGGTTGAGGTGAAAGTACTGAGGACGGGGCAAACTATGGTGGTCAAGGTACTGTTAACGGCGAGAAAATAAGGGTCTCCCTAATACAAATGCTCTGGGCAACCGATTAGACTGGAAAGGAAGGGATTTCGCCTCATCGTGTCAGAACCAGCCGCCATCTCGCATACTCCAAGTTCCAAGCATTGGAAAATGCCTCCGCTAATTCTTCACCCGTTCTCGGACTCGAACGGACCGAATAAGCTTGTCGAGAGTTCTCGTGCGAGTATGATGTTGCAGGGGCTGTTGCCCAACAACGAGTTTACGGTCGACGAGTTAGATCGAAAGTTGTTGGATGGGAGGTATTGTGAAATCCGGATGCTCTACTACGTCGGCAAGGATTTGCTGCGTTGGATTGAGCAGTGCACGGATTTCGTGGCGCGCGAGGAGTCTTTGCGGCAGCGAAGTGTAAAGGAGCAGAGTTTCGCGAGCCTGCTGGTGGAAGATCCGCCGGAGGCGGTGAAGGCGAAGCTTCGCAAGTGGGGCGTGGCGGACTATCGGTCGATTTTTTCGCGGGCACTCGGTTTGAACAGCATCTTTGGTGAGGTGCCGGTGCGTACGGATTTGGCTCCGGAGTTTACACGGAACTACTACCGGTACGCTGATCAACTTTACGCTTGCTATCTTTCGCTGTCTCCTCATGCGCAGATTCGTTCGGCGGAGTTTGAGTTCGATCTGTTCGCTTCGGGGGAATATTCTCGGATGCTAGAGAAAGAGTGGAGCACGGCGGCCGACGCGGAGTAGGTTTTCGAGCGTAATTTACCCTATTTCCGCCGTCTCAACCGATTCTCATACCAAACCACGTTCTTCGAATTCTGGCCCGCCACGAGCACATCGAGATAGCCGTCTCCGTCCATATCCACCAAGCGAATGTCGTATGCCGCCTGGTCGAGATGGATCACGCGAGTGATGAAATCGCCCTTCCCATCGTTTTCAAACCACGCGCAGACCATCGAATCCTTCGCACAAGTCACCGCGTCCACGCTCCCATCCCCATCAATATCACCCACCGCCAGGTCATGCGGACCCACCAGCGTCGAATCAATCTCGTGCGCCTTCCACGTCGGCCCCTCATACCAAACCACCCCTACCCCGTGCCCCCGCGTCGCCAGAAAATCCATCTTCCCGTCACGGTTCACATCCACCATCGCAATGTTGGTCGCCCCGGGTTGTCCGGTCGCAATCACATGCTTCTTCCATCGATTCTGCAACGGATTTGCCGGCGCCTCCCACCACGCAAACCAGTTCCCGTCCGGCCCAGTTTTCGCCCCCGCCGCAATGTCCCCGCGCCCATCGCCGTTCACATCGCCGAAGCCCATATAGTGGCTCAATCCCGGCGCGTCACTCTCGGCGAAGATCGTCCGGATCCAACGCTCCCGCGGCTTCTTCGGCACCTTGTACCAAGCGATCGAGTTCCCATAAACGCCTTTCGGCTGCCCGCTATTGCCGATCAAATCCAGCTTTCCATCCCGATCCACATCGCCCAGCCACAGCCCATGCACCCCGTTCACAACATCGTCGATCACGTGCATCGCCCATTTCTCTTGCAGCGGATTCTTCGGCCGCTCCAGCCAGAAAATCAGCCCCGGCGAATACTGCGCCCCCACCCAATCCATGTCCCCATCCCCGTCCACATCCATCACCGCCGAATGAATCGCCCAGTTCCCTTCGTGCAGCACCGTCGGCTTCCAGTCCGGAGCGCTATAGAGCACGGTGCGCTTGTTCGGCTCATCGTTCACGATCACATCCACTTTCCCGTCGCCCGTAAAGTCCGCCCCCACGGTCGTATGGTTCGCGAAGCCGCTCGTAATCTCATGCCGCTTCCACAGCGACGTCGATTCATTCCAGTAGATCTTCACGTTCGCCGTCTTCCGCCCGACCGCGATAATCTCCGGCCGCCCGTCCCCATCCAAGTCCTCCACCACTAAGTCCTCGGTCGCCATCCCCCCGTCGTCGATCATCGCCGTCCGCGCCCACTTCCCTTCCGGAGTCCGCCCATACACCGCCACCCCAAACTCCTTCTCCCGCCAACCCACCACCAACTCGTCCCCGCCGTCCCCGTCCAAATCGCCCCAACCCAACGCGTGCGCCTGCGCGAGCCGCTCTTCAATAAACTGCCGCGGCCACATCTTCCCGTCCCACGGCCGCGCCCCGCGCACGGGCGGAGCCCCCTGCCCGTCCAGCTTCGGCATCGGCTCTTCGTAAATCACAATGCCGTTGCCGTGCCACGGCTCCACCGTCGCAAACGCCCGCTGCAAGCCGTTCAACTTGCCCAGCTTCACCTCTCCCGGGCTCCCCTCGCCGATCTGCCGCTTGCCCCATTTCCCATCTTCTTTTTCAATTACAAATAACCCCTCCCGCGCCGCCACCACGATCTCGTCGCTCTTGTCCCCATCGAAATCCGTCGCAATAAAATTGTGAATGACGTGGAGTGACTCATCGGCCACCTCCATCGGCCAGTTCCCCGCGTAAGGATCCGCCGGCACCTTGAACACCAGCACCCGCGCACCCACCCCCTCCCAATCCGGCTTCCGCTCGTTCCCCCGGCCGTGCAGCGGAACCACGATCAACTCCTTCTTGCCGTCTCCGTCCACATCCCCAAACCGAATCCGGTGCAGCGTCGGCTCCTCGCCCAACGGCGTAACTTTCCAGGCTCCGTTCTTCCTTCCCAACCACTGCAGGCTGCCCCCGCCTTTCGTATTCGTCGGCTGCCAATCGGCCCCCAGCGCCACGTCCGCCTGGCCGTCCCCATCCACGTCATGCACCGCCAAAGCGACGTTGTCCTTCTTCGAAACGCCGTCCAGAATTACGTGCTTGTCCCACGTCGGGTTCTCGTACCACACCACCTGCGTCGGGTTTATCGCTACGATGTCCGGTTTGCCGTCGCCGTTAATATCGGCGGTCGTCACCGCGTACACCACGCCGAAATCCTTCTGGATCTCCTGCGCCCGAAAACGAATCTCCGCCCGCAACGGAAGCAAGCAAATAAAAGCCAAAAAGATGCGCACCATGCGCACAGTCTATCAGCGGGGGCGCTGCTGCACGAACTGCAAGTTGCTCACAAGCAAATGCCCAACCCGCCCGTTCGTATATTGACGCATCTCGTAACCCATCAAGAGTTGCAGCTTCGGCGAAACTTGCTTCAAAATACCCACCGTCACCCGCACCGTCCCCCGCTGCTGCGCCACCAAACCCTCCACCGAAAAATACGGCAAAACACCCTTACCTTGCTTCTGTAACATCAGCCGCTGCCGTCCCCGTGTGAAATTCCCCGATGGCGTCAAAACAAAGCGCTCCACCACGGTCCGCGATTCCAGCGTCAGCTTCGGCGTCTTGAATACCCCCACCTGAACCCCGCCAAACGCTCGATGGAACCCATTAACCTCTTCGGACGTCCTATTCGACTGTCCAATGTAGTAGTACCCACCGATCAAACTCACTCGCGGGTTCACCGCAAAAAATGCGATCGGCCCGCCCCGCACCTGAAAAAACGAGCTTACGTTTTCGTTCGTCCGCAGCCGAAGATGGCTCTGGATCGTCAAGCGGTTAGTCGGCTTCAAAAACGCGTTGAACTGATGCAAAGATTCCACGTCCTGGGCAAACAGCACGCCCCCTCCGAGCCAAAGCATTAGCCCCAATCTTCCCATCTTGGCATTGTTACAAATCTGTTACGAAAGCGCAACATTTTGATGACGATGCCCGGCCGCCCTCCAAGCAACACACCAAAGAGCCCCGCCGCATCCTCCCACTTTTTGCGCGTGCCCCGCTGCGCTATCTTGGAAGTCTATGGGCACGAAGACGCTGATGACCGTCGAAGATTTCGCCGCCATGGACACGGCCGAAACCGAAGACTACGAGTTGATTGAAGGAGAGCTGATTCCTACGTCAAGCGGCAACCCCCTGCATGCTAGAATCCGTCAGAACATTGAACGGAGTCTGGCCAATTTCTTCGATCTCAATTCGACCGGAATCGTACTCGCCGAACTCGACTGCCGCCTCAGCCCCACCACCGTGCGCCGACCCGATGTTTCGGTCTTTCTGGCAGAACGCCGGGCCTTCGATCCGATCGCGATCCCCATCCCCTTCCCCCCCAACATCTCAGTCGAAGTCCTCTGGCCCTCGGAATCCGCCGTCGACGTCCATCGAAAGGTCCTCGATTATCTCGCCGCCGGCGCCCAGGAAGTTTGGCTGTTCGATCACGACAACGGCGAAATCTTCGTCCAAACCACCACCGGCATCCGTCTCCTCCGCAGCGAAGAAGCCCTGGAAACTCCCTTGCTCCCAGGCTTCTCCGCCACCGTCGCGCAACTGCTCGCCGGCTTTTAGGCCGCCGCGGAGATCTTCCCTTCCAGGCCCGGGATCATCGCCGCCAACACTTCCTCTACCCGTTCGACAAACAAGAACGTCAACTCGTTCCGCACCGCTTCCGGCACCTCCCGCAGATCCTTCTCGTTCGCCGCCGGCAGAATCACGCGCTTCATGCCGGCCCGCCGCGCCGCCAGCACCTTCTCTTTCACCCCGCCAATTGGCAGCACCAATCCGGTCAAGGTGATCTCGCCCGTCATCGCCGTATCCGAACGTACCGGCAGTTTCGTATACGCCGAAGTCATCGCCGTCGCCGCCGCAATCCCCGCCGAAGGCCCGTCTTTTGGAATCGCCCCCGCTGGCACATGCACGTGCAACCCATGCTTCTTGAACGCATCCGGCGGAATGCCCAGTTCCTCGGCGTGCGACCAAATGTAACTCTGCGCCGTCCGCATCGATTCCTGCATTACTTCGCCTAACTGTCCGGTAATTGTCATACCCTTGCCTTCCGGCAAAGTTGTCGCCTCCAGATACAACACATCGCCGCCGGCCTCGGTCCACGCCAACCCTGTCACTACGCCCGCCGACAACTCCTTCCTGAACTTCTCCGGCGATACGCTTTCGGCGCCCAGCAGATCGTAAAGGTGCTCCGGCTCCACAGTAACTACCGTATGCGTCCCTTCGACGATCTTCAACGCCAGCTTCCGAATCACCTTACCGATCGTCCGTTCCAAACGGCGCAAACCGGCTTCCCGCGTATAACCGGTGATAATCCGCCGCAGCGCCGCTTCGCTGATCACGCACTGCTCCTCGGTCACACCGGCTTCCTTCAACTGCCGCGGAATCAGATACCGGCGCGAGATATGCACCTTCTCTTCTTCCGAGTAACCGCTCAACCGCAAAATCTCCATCCGGTCGAGTAACGGCCGCGGAATTGTATCCAACGAGTTAGCCGTCGTAATGAACATGACCTTCGATAAGTCAAAATCCAAGTCGAGATAGTTATCCCTAAACGTCTTATTCTGCTCCGGATCCAACACTTCCAACAGCGCCGAAGACGGATCGCCCCGGAAATCCCGACCGACCTTGTCGACTTCATCCAGCAGAATCACCGGATTCTTCGAACCCGCCCGGCGAATCGCCTGCACCAGTCGTCCCGCCATCGCCCCGATATACGTCCGCCGATGACCGCGCAGTTCCGCCTCATCGTGCATCCCGCCCAGGCTCATCCGTTCAAACTTCCGGCCCAGCGCCCGTGCAATTGATTGCCCCAGCGAGGTCTTGCCCACTCCCGGAGGCCCAACCAAGCAAAGGATGGGAGCCTTGGCTTCCGGATTCAGCTTCAGCACGCTCAAGTGCTCCAGAATCCGCTCTTTGACATCTTTCAACTCGAAGTGGTCCTCGTCAAGAATCGCTCGGGCGTTCGAAATGTCCAGGTTGTCCTCAGTCGTCGTGTTCCAAGGTAGATCAAGCACATACTCAATCCATCCCCGCGTCACCTGATGATCCGGCGAATTCGCGTTTGTCCGCTCCAGCTTCTTCAGCTCCCGGTCAACTTCCTTCTTGGCCTGCTCGGGTAGCGTAATCTTCGCCAGTTGATCGCGCAACTGCTGAATCTCGCTCCCCTCTTCGCCTTCGCCCAACTCCTGATGGATCGCCTTCATCTGCTGGCGCAGCATGTACTCCCGCTGCTCCTTCGACATCTCACTGCGCGCTTCGCTCGTGATCTTCGAACGCAACTCCAGCACCTGCACCTCGTGCCACAAGTACTTATGCAACAGCCTCAGCGCGTCGACTTTCGTCTCGGCTTCGAGCAACGATTGCTCCCGGTCAACCGACAACGACATCATCGAACCCAGCAAAAACACCATCCGCAGCGGATCTTCCTGCCCCGATAGCAGCTTCGTCAGGTCCGGCGTCCCGTCGCCATGGGCTAGCGAGATAGCCTTCGATGCCAGCTCCAGAATAGTCCGCTCCAGCGCCTCAACTTCGGTGCCGACATCCTCCGGCAACGGCAGAGGACGCACTCGCGCTCGCAAGTACCCCTCCTCCCCGTCCACCTTCACCACCGCGACGCGGTCAACGCCGAGCACCATCAACTCCATCGACCCATCATTTGAACGTGTGTTCCGGCGGATCACCGCCGTCGTACCGACGCCGTACAAATCGTCCTGCCCGGGTGCCTCCACGCTCGCATCCCGCTGCGAGACAATCAGGATCTCCTTCCCCTCCGCCGCCAAGGCCGCGTCCACCGCCGCCTGCGTCGACTTCCGCCCCACCGAAAGGGGAAGCATCAAGCCAGGGAATAAAACCGTATTCTTGAGCGGCAATACAGGTAATGTTTTCAACTCGTCTTGGGTCGTCATTTAGTCTCTCTCTGTCAGATAAGATGCGCGTTATGCCATCGCGGATACAGGAGGATTGAAATCTAATCCCCCCCGCAGAGGATTTAATTCAACTTTTACCAGCTGACCATCCCTAACTTCCCCACTGATCAGCTTCCGAGCCAACGGATTCTCAATCTCTTTCTGAATCGCTCGCTTCAACGGCCGCGCCCCGTAGCTCGGCTCATAGCCAGTCCGGACGAGCCAATCCAGCGCCGCGTCGCTAAACTCAAGCTGAATCTTCCGATCCGCCAACCGCTTCACTAAACTCTCGAGCTGCACCAGGACAATCTCCTTCAAGTGCTTCTCATCCAACGCATGGAAGACGATAATCTCATCCACCCGGTTCAAGAACTCCGGCCGGAACCCCGCCCGCAGCTCCTCCAAAACCGTCCGCTTCATCCGTTCGTAGCCCTCGCCACCGAACCCGCCGCGATACTCCAGAATCCGCGCCGACCCCACGTTCGAAGTCATAATCACGATCGCATTCTTGAAATCCACCGTCCGGCCCTGCCCATCGGTCAGTCGGCCGTCATCCAAAACCTGCAACAAAATATTGAACACGTCATGATGAGCCTTCTCAATCTCATCGAAAAGAATCACCGAATATGGCCGCCTCCGCACCGCCTCCGTCAACTGCCCGCCTTCTTCAAATCCCACATATCCCGGAGGCGCACCCACCAACCGCGACACCGAATGCTTCTCCTGATACTCCGACATATCAATCCGAATCATCGCCCGCTCGTCGTCGAACAAATAGTCCGCCAGCGCCCGCGCCAACTCGGTCTTGCCTACGCCCGTCGGCCCCAGGAAAATAAACGAGCCAATCGGCTTATGCGGATCCTTTAACCCGCTCCGCGCCCGCATCACCGCATCCGCCACGGCGTCGACTGCCTCATTCTGGCCAATCACCCGCCGATGCAGCTCTTTCGAAAGACCCAACAGCTTCTGCGTCTCCCCCTCCAGCATCCGCGCCACCGGCACGCCGCTCCACCGCGCCACCACCTGCGCAATGTCCTCCTCGTCCACCTCTTCCTTCAATAAACGGTGCTTCTGCCCCGTCTCAATCGCCAATTCCTCAGCCGCCAACTGCTTCTGCAGCGCTACCAAGTCGCCGTTCTTCAGCCGCGCCAGCTTTTCAATATCGTATTCGCGCTCGGCCCGTTCAATCTGCGCCTTCACCTGCTCAATCTGCTCCCGCAGCTTCCGCAAGGCATCCACCGCCGCCTTCTCGTTCTGCCACTGCGCCTGCAGCGACGCCGAACCGCTCTTCAGATCCGCCAGCTCTTTCTCCAGCTTCCCGAGCCGATCGAGCGAGCCCAAATCCGTCTCTTTCTTTAAGGATTCCCGCTCAATCTCCAACTGCATCACCCGCCGCTGCACCTCGTCCAACTCTGTCGGCACGGAATCGATCTCCGTCCGCAGCTTCGCCGCCGCCTCGTCCATCAGGTCAATCGCCTTATCCGGCAAAAACCGATCCGAAATATACCGATTCGACAGAATCGCCGCCGAAACCAGCGCTGAGTCTTTGATCCGCACACCGTGATGAATCTCGTACCGCTCCCGCAGCCCGCGCAGAATCGAAATCGTGTCCTCCACGCTCGGCTGATCCACCAGCACCGGCTGAAAACGCCGCTCCAGCGCCGGGTCTTTCTCAATATGCTTCCGATACTCGTCCAGCGTCGTCGCGCCAATGCAATGCAGTTCGCCGCGCGCCAGCATCGGCTTCAGCAGGTTCCCGGCGTCCATTGCGCCCTCGGCCTTCCCCGCCCCCACAACTGTATGCAACTCGTCAATGAACAGAATGATCTGCCCCTCGGCCGACTGGACTTCCTTCAAGACCGCCTTCAGCCGCTCCTCAAATTCGCCCCGGAACTTCGCTCCCGCGATCAGCGCCCCCATATCGAGCGAAACGACTTTCTTGTCTTTCAACCCCTCCGGCACGTCCCCGCGGACGATGCGCGCCGCCAACCCTTCCGCTATCGCCGTCTTCCCCACGCCCGGCTCTCCAATCAGCACAGGATTGTTCTTAGTCCGCCGACTCAGCACCTGAATCACCCGCCGAATCTCCTCATCCCGCCCAATCACCGGGTCCAACTTCCCTTGCGCGGCCATTTGCGTCAAATCGCGACCGTACTTCTCCAGCGATTCGTAGGTCGTCTCCGGGTTCTGCGTCGTCACCCGCTGCGATCCGCGGACGTCCTTTAAAGCCTTCTGCAAACGCTCCCGCGTCACCCCAAACTCTTTGAAAAGCTTGCCCGTCGCCCCGGCGTCGCCCGTCATCGCCAACACAAAGTGCTCGGTCGAAACGAAATCGTCCTTCATCTGCTTCGCTTCGGCTTCCGCATCGGTCGTCAATTTCGTCAGTCGCGAGGTCACATAGACCTGCTCGACCCTGGAGACAACCGGCAGCTTGCCCACCTCTTGCTCGGCCCGACCCCGGAAGGCATCAACGGCCACCCCGGCTTTCTTCAATAGATTAGCGGTCAATCCGCCCTCTTGCTCAATCAAGGCCACCAAGAGATGCTCCACCTCAAGCTGCGAGTTGGAGCGTTGCGTAGCCAGCGACTGGGCCGCCCGGAGTGCGTCTTGCGATTTTTCAGTCAATTTGTTGAGATCCATAGTTGAGCCTCTTTACAGCAGATAATGGCAGTGTATCACGCTAATAGCAAAAAGCAACCCTTTGATGTATTCTGCTTATTAACCTATGTCTCGTCTCGCGGTCCTACTTTTCATCCCCGCTCTCTACGCCCAAACCCAAGGCAGCATCGCCGGATCCGTTCTCGACTCCTCCGGTGCAGCCATTCCCGCCACCACCATCTCCGCCACCGAAACCCGCACCGGAATCGTCACCCGTACCGAATCGAACGACTCCGGACTCTACAACTTTCCCTCCCTCCAATCAGGAATCTACCGCCTCCAGGCCACCCGCTCCGGCTTCCAATCCTATGCCCTCAACGATATCCGCCTCGACGTCGGCGGGCGCCTCACTCTCAACCTCTCCCTCTCCCTCAGCACCCTCACCGAAACTGTTGAAGTCTCCGCCACCGCTGTCACCCTTCTCGCCGAGCGTTCCACCTCCGTCGGCGGCGTCGTCTCCGGCCAACAAATCCTCGCCCTCCCCGTAGTCTCCCGCAACGCTCTCAACTTCGCCACCCTCCAAGCCGGAACCGTCGGTGAAAGCTTCTCCGGAGCCCGACGCGGCACCCTCAACATCAACCTCGACGGCATCAACGTCCAGGACAACCGCATCAATCTCGGTGTCAGCTCCACCACCACCATCAGCGTCGACCGCGTCGAAGAGTTCCGCGTCGTCACCTCCCCTGCCGACGCCGAGTACGGCCGCGGCTCCGGCCAAATCCAACTCATCTCCCGCTCCGGCAGCAACCGCTTTTCCGGCTCCCTCTTTGAGTTCCACCGCAACACCGCCTTCAACGCCAACACCTGGTTCAACAATCAGCGCGGCTCCGATGCCAACGGCAATCCTATCTCTCCCCGCAACATCCTCCTGCGCCACCAGTTCGGCGGCCGCGTTGGCGGCCCCATCAAAAAAAACAAGACCTTCTTCCACTTCAACTACGAACAGCAGACCGAGCGCACCAGAGACGCCGTCACCCAAACCGTCCTCACAGGCACCGCCCGCCAAGGCCAGTTCCGCTTCTTCCCCGGCGTCCGCAACTTCAACGCCGAAGCCGCCGCCCCCACCGTCGACCTCAATGGCAATCCCGTCGCCCCGGCCGGTGCCACCCTCCAAACGATTAACCTCTTCACCCTCGATCCCCAGGCCCGCAGCCGTCCCGATCCCACCGGCGGCATCGCCCGCCTCCTCGGCAACGTACCCCTTCCCAATAACTTCCGGGCTGGCGATGGACTCAACACGGCTGGCTACACCTGGTCCCGCTCCTTCACCGACGACAACCGCCAATGGGCCGTCAAAATCGACCATAACTGGACCGACCGCCAGCGCTCCAGCCTCTCCTATTCGAACGATTCCGGCAACGCGCTCAACGGTTTCATGGCCCAGCGCTATCCCAACGCCCCAGGCGGCACCCAGACCTCGACGGCCAGCGTCCTCTCCCTCCGCCACACCACCACCCTCAATTCGTCCATGATCAACGAGTTCACCGGTGGCTTCCAACGCCCCCGCCTCCGCTTCAATAGCCCCTGGGAGCTCAATGGCATCGATAAAGTGCTTCCCGCCAACGGTACCCAACCCTACTTCGTCGACTTTTTCTCCATCACCGACCCGATTGAAGACCAGGATCCCCAGGGTCGCATCTCCCCCGTCTACAGCTACGCCGATACCTTCTCCTACATCCGCCAGAAGCACTCCTTCAAAGCCGGAGCCGAAGTCCGCTGGGTCTCCTCGAATGGTTTCAGCTCCTTCAACGTCGTTCCCCGTTACGTCATCGGAACCGGTGTCCTCAACAACGCCAACATCATCAATGCTCCCGGCATCGGCGCCAACAGTGGCGTCGCCACCAACATCTTGAACGACCTCAGCGGCACCCTCGCCAACATCAATCAGGCCTTCAATGCCGTCGACGCCGTCAACCCTCGTTTCCTGAGTGGAGAACCCCGCCAACGAACTTGGCGACAGCGCGAAATCAGTTGGTTCGCCAAGGACGATTGGAAGGCCACTCGCAATCTCACCCTCAACCTCGGCATCCGCTGGGAGTACTACGGAGTTCCCTATGAGGCCCTCGGCCGCATGGCGGCGCTCACGAACGGCTCGGCCGGCATCTTCGGCCTCTCTGGCACCGACTACTCCGCCCTCTACCGCCCCGGCGTCCTCGATGGCTCTCTGAGCCGCTACCAAACCGTCGGACCCAACAGCGCCAACCCGGATCGCCAGATCTACAACGCCGACCGGAACAACTTCGCTCCCGCCGTCGGCCTCACTTACGCCCTGCCCTGGCTCGGCGAAAATAAAGCCGTTCTCCGCGTGGGCTATAGCTGGGGTTACGAACGCAACTCCCTCCGCAATCTCGACGTCTACGCCGCCGACATCCCCGGCATGCGCATTGTCAACAACTTCCGGTCCTCGGACGCCCTCAGCTTAGCCAACGCCCCTCAAGTCACCCCCAACGGAGCCCCCTTCAGCACCGTCCCCCTCACCGATCGCGGCCTCACTGCCTACGCTTACGACTCCGGCCTCCGCACGCCCTACGTCCAAAACTGGAACGTCAGCCTGCAATACGCCCTCCCCAAGGGCTTCTCGCTCGACACCCGCTACGTCGGCAATAAAGGCACCCGTCTCTTCCGCGGCAGCAACATCAACGAAACCAATATCTTTGAAAACGGCATCCTCGACGCCTACCGCGCCGCTCAAACCGGTCAGGAATCCCCCCTGCTCGACCGCGTCTTCAATGGACTGGCCGTTTCCGGACGCACCGTCGGCGTCAACATGACCGGCTCGGAGTACCTTCGCATCCAGCAGGGCGCCAACGTCGCCAACCAAAGCGTCGGCGGCGTTGCCAACTTCCTCAACACCTCCACCGTCGCCGGCCTCCCCGGTCGGCTCCTTCGCCGGGCCGGCCTACCCGAAAACTTTGTCGTCGCCAACCCCCAGTTCAGCAGCGCCATCTTGCTCGGAAACTACGCCAACTCCACCTATCACTCCCTCCAGGTCGAAGTCCTCAAACGCTTCTCGAAGGGCTTCCAGATGCAAGCCAACTACACCTGGTCCAAAACCCTCGGCGAAGAAGAGGGGGCCAGCCAATCCCTCCTGGACAGCTTTCGCGACGGACGCAACCGCCGCCTCGAAAAGCGCCTTCTCACCTACCACCGCACCCACGTCTTCCGCAATAACGCCACCTATGAGCTCCCGTTCTTCAAGCAGCGGCGCAACCTGGCGGGCCGTTTCCTTGGGGGTTGGAACCTCGGAGGCATCTTCAACATTTTCAGCGGACAGCCGATGAACCTCCTCTCCGCCCGCAACAGCTACAATAACTTTGGCGGCGATAACCCCGTCCGCGTCGACGGCCGCGTCGCTAAGTCCATCGGCCAAGCTACCGTCACCGGCAACGGCGTCACCTATTTCCCCGGCCTGTCCAACTCCGGTCGCGACCCCGCCGTCCCCGGCCTCACGACGCTCAATGGCATCCAAAATGCCTCCACCATGCTCGCCGTCCGCGACTCCTCCGGGAACGTCATTTTCCGCAACCCCGTCGCCGGGGAACTCGGCAACCTCGCGCCCTTTTTTATCAGCGGACCCGGCGCCATTCGCCTTGACCTCACTCTGCGGAAGAGTATTAGAATTGCCGAACGCAAGGAGTTGGTCCTCCAGCTCGACGCCGAGAACGCCCTCAACTCGCCCCAATGGAACAACCCGACCGCCGCGAACTCCGATATCAATAGCGTCAACTTCGGCCGCATCACCGGCGCCGACGGCACCCGCATCATGCTCCTCGGAGCCCGCTTTAACTTCTAACCGCTGATCGCCGGGTCCGGTCAGCGCCGCGCAGACTTTAGCAGCAGCTAATCTTTGCTGGGTGGTCAAAGCGGCAAGCGCAACCGGGTCTCCCGTTCGGCGTAGCTGCTCTAACAAAACAGCGGCTTCCGGGTCCTTCGGATCGTTCCCTCCGTCCAAAAGGGAGACGAGGGCGGCTCCCCATAGTTCTGGTTCGTATTCGCGAATATCGGAAGCGCCAAAGAGGAAGGTCACGTAGTTTTCAACCACTCTCCCCTCGTGGTGGATTTTTGCTCGATTGAGGGCGTCGCCAGACCGTTAGAGGGTAAGCGTACGACCATCCCCAGCCTTGCGAACTTTTTGATTTTCGGCTAGCGGGAGTTTACTGAGAGTCGAATCAGGCAGCGGTTAAGTCGGGCGGCGTCAACCATTTGGGGCGATGCGTCTGTATTACCCGCGGGTTGAGGCGGCGAGCTGATCGAGGCCGAGGGTATCGGCCGGCAGGTGTTGGGGAATCGACTGTTTTGACAATACGGTTGCAACCCGGCCCGGTCCTTTCTTGCCCTGAGCCGGATAGAGCAAGTGAAACTGCTGCATCTGGCTCAGTTCGTCGATCAGCTTCT
>Ga0136639_10000173_pt1 | contig 20022 bp, 17 predicted proteins | sample AntDrymUQ8592106_2_FD_113739 | JGI IMG/M metagenome (GOLD analysis project Ga0136639, IMG submission 113739) | Polar desert sand microbial communities from Dry Valleys, Antarctica - metaG UQ859 (21.06) | ecosystem: Environmental > Terrestrial > Soil > Desert | place: Antarctica: Dry Valley...
CAGGAAGGCCTCGTCCTGGCGCACGGGGGAGAGGCCGGCACTCGGCTCGTCGAGCAGCAGCACGTGAGGGCCCATCATCAGCGCCCGCGACATGGCCACCATCTGGCGTTCGCCGCCGGACAGCGACCCCGCGCGCTGCTGAAGCCGCTTCCCGAGCTCCGGAAAGATCTCCGTGACGAACTCGAGGCGCTCGTGCAGACCCTTCGGCTTCAGGAACATGCCCATCTCCAGGTTTTCCTGAATCGTGAGCGTGGGGAAGACGTTGTTCGTCTGGGGAACAAAACCGACCCCCTTGGCCACGAGCTTGTTCGCCTTGAGGTTCGTGATGTTCTCGCCGCGAAGCAGAATCTCACCCTCCCGCACCTTGACCTGGCCGAAGATCGACTTCAGCAGCGTGGACTTGCCGGCGCCGTTCGGGCCGATGATCCCAATCAGCTCCCCGTCGTAGGCGGTCAGGGAGCAGGCGTTGAGGATGTTGACGCCCGGCAGGTAGCCGGCCGTCACCGTCTTGACCTCGACGACGGGCTGCCCGGTGGGGGTATAGGCCGGCGCGGCGGCAGGGCTAGTGTTCGTCACTCGAGCAGCTCCTTAATGGCTTCGACATGTTCTGTTTCGGCGCTCGGATCCTCGCCGAGGTCTTCGTCGTGATGCTGGCCCAGGTAGGCGTCGATCACGGCGGGGTTGCGCATCACCTCGTGCGGATCGCCTTCGGCGACAACGCGGCCCTCGGCCATCACGATGACCCAGTCGGCGATGTGGCGCACCATGTGCATGTCGTGTTCGACGAACAAGACCGTCATGCCCTGTGCCTTCAGGTTCAGGATGTGGTCCAGCAGCGACTGCGTCAGCGCCGGGTTCACCCCGGCCATCGGCTCGTCGAGCATCACCAGGCTCGGCTCACTCATCAGCGCCCGCGCCATCTCGAGCAGCTTACGCTGCCCGCCGGAGAGACTGGCGGCGTAGTCGTCTTTCTTGGTGTCGAGCTTGAACCGTTCGAGGATGTCGATGGCCCGCGCCCTGTTCGCCTCCTCCTGCTTGCTCCAGAAGAAGGGGAAGATCGCCCGGAACAGGTTCTCCCCGGCCTGGCCCTTGGCGCCGAGCAGCATGTTGTCCATGACCGTCAGCAGGCCGAGGGCCTTGGTGAGCTGGAAGGTGCGCACCTGACCCATCCGGGCCACCTTGAACGCCGGCATCCCCGACAGCGGGCGGCCCTCGAAGGTCCACGATCCGGTGTCGGGCTTGTCGAAACCGGTGAGCAGGTTGAACAGGGTCGTCTTGCCGGCGCCGTTGGGCCCGATCAGCGCCGTGATGGCGCCGCGCGGGATCTCGACATGGTCGACGTCGACGGCCGTGAGGCCGCCGAAGCTGCGGCTCACGCCGTCGGCCACCAGGATCGGGTCGCGCTTCTTGCAACCCGGTTCGGCCTCGCCGATGTGCAGGTCGGTCGATTTGACCGGCTTGCTGCTGGGAACGGTGTTATTTGACAAACGCCAACTCCTTCTTATTTCCGAAGATGCCCTGCGGTCTGAAGATGACTATCAGCATGATCGCCACTCCCACCAGGATGAAGCGCAGCTGGCCAGCCTGGATGCTGGTGATGAACGGAATCCAGCCTGCCTCCACCGCCCGGGCGATGAACCCGGAGAAGAAGGAGAGCAGTACCCAGAAGACCATCGAGCCGATGACCGGTCCGAGGATCGTCGACGCGCCACCGAGCAGGAGGATCGCATAGATGAAGAACGTCAGGGAGGTCTGGTAGTTCGAGGGCACCACGGCACGGGGGAGCACGAAGATCATGCCCGCGATCGTTCCGAACGCGCCGCCGAGAATCAGAGACTGCATCTTGTACGAGTAGACGTTCTTGCCGAGGGCGCGCACGGCATCCTCGTCTTCACGGATGCCCTTGATCACGCGACCCCACGGGCTGCGCATGATCTGCCAGGTGAACAGGCAGGCGAGGACCACGATCGACCAGGCCACGATTCGCAGCCACCAGTCGTACTCGTTGTACTCGAATGGACCGAAGCCGTACCGGCCCTCGGGGATCGGGTTGAGGTCAGAGAAACCACCCTTGTATCCGCTGAGCCCGTTCGCCGAGCCGGTGAGGGCCTGGAACGTGTTCGTCGTGAACAGGAGGCGCACGATCTCGGCTGCAGCGATCGTCACGATCGCCAGGTAGTCCGCCCGCAGACGCAGGGTCGGAATGCCCAGCACCAGGGCGAAGATCACGGATGCGCCGATTCCCACCAGCACGGCACCCCAGACGGGGAAGCCGAAGCTGAGGGTGGAAATGGCGAACCCGTAGGCACCGAGGGCCATGAAGCCGGCCTGGCCGAAGTTCAGGAGGCCGGTGTATCCGAAGTGGATCGCCAGCCCGAGCGCCGCAAGGGCGTAGGCGGCGGTGGTCGGGCTGATCAGCTCGACGGCTGCGTTGCTAAAGATTGCTCCCCAGTCGATCATCGGATGCCCTTCTAGCCAATTCTCTCTTTGCGACCCAGGATGCCTTGCGGCCGAAGCAGCAGCACCAGGATCAACACGACAAGTGCACCGACGTATTTAAGGTCGGAGGGAAGCCACAGCGTCGACAATTCGACGAACAGGCCGACGATGATCGAACCGATCAGGGCGCCGAAAGCGGTACCGAGACCGCCGAGGGTCACGGCCGCGAACACGAGCAGCAGGATCTGGAAGCCCATGTCCCAGCTCACACCCGGACGGAAGTACGCCCACAGGATGCCACTGAGCCCCGCGAGGGCCCCACCGAGCACCCAGACGATCCGGATGACGCCGTCGACGTCGATCCCGCTGGCCGAGGCCAGGCTGGGATTGTCGGAGACGGCGCGGGTGGCCTTGCCGATGCGGGTGCGCAGCAGGAAGTAGGAGACGGCCAGCAGCACCACAATGCTGATGCCCATGCTGGCCAGGTCGATCACGGAGAGCCGGATCGGTCCCAGCTTCATGTCGGCCAGTCCGGAGCCGGGAAGCTGGCTCGTTCCACCGCCGACGAAGAGCTGAAACAGGTAGCGCAGGGCGAGGGAGAGCCCGATGCTCACGATCATTAGCGGGATCAGGCCGACGCCCTTGCGGCGCAGCGGTTTCCAGATCACCGCATCCAAGCTCCAGCCGAGGCCCGCGCTGAGCACGATCGCGACGATGATCGCCAGCCAGATCGGCACGCCCAGGGTGACCGAGAAGAGCAGGGTCATCAGCGCGCCGAAGGTGATCATCTCGGCGTGGGCGAAGTTGCTCAGCCCGGTGGTTCCGAAGATCAGCGACAGCCCGATCGCGGCCAGGGCCAGGAGTAGGCCGAAGTTCAACCCGTTGACGAAGCGGTTGACGAACTGGTCGAAGAAGCTGACCGTCGTGCGCACGCCCTCGCCGAGGAAGAAGTTGACCGCCTTCACCTTCGTGAGCCCGAACTCGGCCTCCGTCGTGCTGCCGCCCTTGGCGACGATTACGCCCTGGGGGAGGGTGTCCTCGTCGAGGGAGACGATGAAGGTGCCCTTCTCGGGCACGCCCACCTTCCACTTGCCGTCGACGCCCGTCTTGACGGATGCCTCGTAGCCGCCGCCCTTGACGGTGATCAGCACGCCGTCCAACGGTTTCTGATCGAACTGCACATTGCCGGAGAGGACGAAGTCGTAGAGGTCGGTGCCGACCTCGTCGGCGTGAGCCGGACTGGCCGAGAGCGTGGCGAATGTGGACATCGTCAGGGCTGCAAAGAGCAGGCCGAGCAAGATCACCAGCATTCTGGGTGAGAATCTGCGAACAGCTTCAGGGGAATTCACTGCACCTCCATGGCGGCACCGTTGGGTCTGTGACCGAGCGTGCCCCGGGTCTCACCTGCCAACATCTTTGTTGACAGTAAGTGAAGAATATGTCGCCGATGTTACGACGGAAGCCGACACTCCCTAGATTCTGTGCCGAGGAATGCGCGAAGCGCAACGTCGCTTAACATTGACTAGCCGGTTATCGAGTTTGAAATGCCGGATTTCTTCCATTTTCTCGCATCTGTAAAAGGGGTTTCATGGATCAGCCAGATCCGTTCGGTTTCACCGGGCTTACCTACGACGACGTCCTTCTTCTTCCGGGGCACACCGACGTCATTCCCAGTGAAGCCGAGACTATGTCTCGGTTGACGCGCCGGATCAGCGTGGCCACGCCGCTGCTGTCCAGTGCGATGGACACCGTCACCGAGACCCGGATGGCCATTGCGATGGCCCGCGAAGGCGGCCTCGGCGTGCTGCACCGCAACCTCTCGATCGCGGACCAGGCCGAGCAGGTCGACCTCGTCAAACGCAGCGAATCTGGCATGATTACCAATCCGGTAACAACTTCTCCAGAAGCCACCGTTGCGGAGGTCGACGCCCTGTGCGGGCAGTACCGCATCAGCGGTCTCCCTGTCGTCGACGCCGACGGCGTGCTCGTGGGAATCATCACCAACCGGGACATGCGGTTCGTCTCCAACACCACGAAGCACTCGACACGCGTGCACGAGGTGATGACGAAGGCACCGCTGATCACAGGCAAGGTCGGCATGGCGCCGATGGACGCCGTCGCGATCTTCGCCACCCACAAGATCGAGAAGCTTCCCCTCGTCGACGACCACGGCCGCCTCACGGGGCTGATCACGGTCAAGGACTTCGACAAGAGCGAGGAATACCCCTTTGCCACGAAGGACGATGCCGGACGCCTGCGCGTCGGCGCGGCCATCGGCTTCTTCGGCGATGCCTGGCAGCGCGCCACCGCCCTGGTCGAGGCGGGCGTCGACGTGCTCGTGGTCGACACCGCCAACGGTGACAGCGCCGGGGTGCTTGAGATCATCCGTCGGCTGAAGTCCGACCCCGCGTTCGAGGCGGTCGACGTGATCGGCGGCAACGTGGCCACCCGTTCCGGTGCCCAGGCCCTCATCGACGCCGGAGCAGACGCGATCAAGGTCGGGGTTGGCCCCGGCTCGATCTGCACCACCCGCATCGTCGCCGGCGTGGGCGTGCCGCAGATCACCGCCGTCTACCAGGCGTCGCTCGCGGCCCGGGAGACCGGCATCCCGGTCATCGCCGACGGCGGACTGCAGTACTCCGGAGACATCGCCAAGGCTCTGGTCGCGGGCGCAGACACCGTCATGCTCGGCTCCCTGCTCGCCGGCTGTGACGAGAGCCCCGGCGAGCTCGTCTTCGTCAACGGTAAGCAGTTCAAGACCTACCGCGGCATGGGTTCGCTCGGCGCGCTGCAGAGCCGCGGCACGAAGACCTCCTACTCCAAGGACCGCTACTTTCAGTCGGATGTCCCCTCCGACGACAAGCTCATCCCGGAAGGCATCGAGGGTCAGGTTCCGTATCGCGGACCTGTGTCCGCCGTGGCGTACCAGCTGATCGGCGGCCTGCGCCAGTCCATGTTCTACGTGGGCGCGCGCACCATCGACGAGCTCAAGCAGAAGGGCAAATTCGTGCGGGTCACGTCTGCCGGGCTGAAGGAGTCGCACCCGCACGACGTGCAGATCGTGGTCGAGGCGCCCAACTACCGCCGTTAGGGTCTGCTCGATGCAATAAAGGTGAGCACGAGCCGGTTACAGGTTTCAACAACCTGTGAGGACGAAACCGTGACGCCACCGAAAGACACACCCACGAACGACACGACGACGGCGGACGAGGCGAGGCTCGCTGAGATCCGGCGTCAGCGGGCCCGTATGGTCACCGCTCCCGGCGGCAACCTGTCGCTTGTGAACACCCAGTGGATCACCGGGGAGGTGGGGGCGAGCCAACCGATCTTTGGTGTCCCCGGTCTCTGGTCGCCCCTCTCTGCCGGGATGTCTGGCTTGCACCTGACGGCGACCGCGGCCGATCGTATCCAGATCGACGGCGAAACCGTCGCCGGTGATGTGATCGTGTCGGGCATGGACGCCGCACACCCGTCCCGAATCCGCTTCAGTGACGCAGTCACGGGAAGCGTCATCGCGAATGAGGACGGCGAGTATGCCCTGCGGGTGTGGGATTCTCGCTCCGAGGGGGTGCAGAACTTCGGCGAGATCGAGGCGTTTCCGTATGACCCTGCCTGGGTCATCGAAGGCACCTTCACCCCGCACACCGGCACCGGGCCGGTCAGCATCGCGCACCTCAGTGATGAGGGCAAGACCCGTCCCATGGCGGTGCCCGGTGTGATCAGCTTCACCCTGGGTGGAGAGGAGCATTCTCTGGTGGCGTTTGACGACGGGCCACGCAAGCTGCTGGTTTTCGCCGACGCGACAACTGGGGACGCGAGCTACGGTGTCGGCCGGTACCTCCGTGTTGTTCCCGGTGACGATCGCACCGCCACGCTGGATTTCAATCTCGCCTACCTGCCGCAGTGTGCCTTCAGTTACAACTTCAGCTGCCCCATCCCGCCGGCCGGGAATCGGCTTGCCCTCGCTGTGGAAGCCGGCGAGCGGAACGTTCTGAACAAGAACGGGGATCCGCTGCACTGATCCGCAGAGGGTTGCGTTATGTGTGCGGGAACACAGAACTCGGGCGCGTGGATCGCTACCGTGAATGGATGACCCGTTGAGGGAATACGTGCGCACCACCAGCCCGCGAAAGAAGGTTCAACCCATGAACAGGCGCAGTGTCGCGATCGCGATCGCCGCCGCGATTGCCGCCGTGATCGTCGTGGTGGGGGCCGTGGTTCTTGGCCAGTCGCCGGCAGCCCCCGGCCCGGTGCCACTGGCCGCATCGGCCGCATATCGCGACTACTCGCCCGAGGCGGTCGCCACGGCGTCCGACGACGACAGGGTCATCCTGTTCTTCCACGCCCAGTGGTGCGCGACGTGCAAGTTACTCTCCGATGACATCACCGCCAACGTCGACGCGATTCCCGAGGACGTCCGCATCCTGCTCGTCGACTTCGATACCGAGACGGCGCTCAAGCAGCGCTACGAGGTGACGCTGCAGCACACCCTGGTGCAGATCAACGCCGACGGAGACGAGATTGCGACCTGGCATCTGACCCCCACGCTGGACGCCCTGCTCGGTGAGCTTGGCTGACAGAGCGAGAAGACGGACGAATCATGGAGCTGGTGCCGCTTTCGTTTCTGGCTGGCGTTCTGACCATTCTGTCTCCCTGCGTGCTCCCGTTGCTCCCGGTCATTCTGGCCGGCTCGGCGGCAGGGAGGAATCGGGGTGCCCCGTACGTCATCATCGCCAGTCTTGCCGTTTCGGTGGTTCTGTTCACACTCCTGACCAAGGCCACCACGGCGTTGCTCGGGATTCCGAGCAACGTGTGGCTGATTGTCTCCGGCGCACTCGTCGCGTTCATCGGGGTGTCCCTGGCCTTCCCGAAGATCTGGGACTGGCTCTCGGTCCGGCTGCGGCTGCAGGAACGGAGCGGCAACCTCGCCGAACGCTCGGCTGACAAGACCGGAGCGACACGCAACGTGCTGCTCGGCCTGTCACTCGGACCGATCTTCACCAGCTGCAGCCCTACCTACGGCCTGATTCTCGCCGTCGTTCTGCCAGCCAACCTGACGGAGGGCATCGTGAACATCGTCTCGTACACGCTGGGTCTCAGCACGGTCATGCTGTTGGTGGCGCTCGGCGGACGGTCGGTCACCACGCGGCTCGGCTGGGCCACGAACCCGAACGGGAAGTTCCGGCGCGGGTTGGGGGTCTTCCTGGTCCTTGTTGGCCTGTTGATCTCCACCGGCCAGGTGCGGAACATCGAGGCCTGGCTCATCGATCGTGGATTCCTCGGCGCCGTCGTGCTGGAGCAGCCCCTCCTCGACTCGACGAGAAACCCGGCCGAGGACTTCGGCGCGGGCGCCACCGGAATCGAAATCCCCGATTTCCTGCTCCAGTCGTTCCCGGACACCGACTGGTCCAGGGCCGACCCGGCGATCGCCGGCGCGCTGGGCGGCGGGCCACCCAAGGACGGCATACCGGCCATCGACGCCCCGCGTTTCGAACCGATCGCGAGCTTCCCGCACGACGACGACGTGCAGGCGATCCTCCTGGAGGGCGAGACCGAGGTGAAGGCCTACCCGTACAGCATCCTGGTCTGGCACGAGATCGTTAACGACACCCTCGATGACGCACCCGTGTCGGTGACATTCTGCCCGCTGTGTGGCAGCGCCATCGTCTACGACCGCACTCTTCCGGGCGGCCAGGTCACCACCTTCGGCGTGAGCGGAGGACTGATCGAGAGCAACATGGTCATGTTCGATCGCAACAGCGAAACGCTCTGGCAGCAGAGCACCGGCCAGGCGCTCGCCGGGGAGCATTTCCCGAACCAGCTCGACGTGCGAAAGTTCCAGCTCCTGACCGTCGGCGAGATCGAGACCGCGTTTCCCGAGGCCGTGATCCTCAGCGAAGACACGGGCCACTCGCGGAACTACTCCCGCAACCCCTACGTGGGCTACGACGAGAGCGAGGGCTTCGTCTTCTCGCCGAGCGAGCTCGACACGCGATACCCCGCCAAGGAGATCTTCGTCGCGTTCAGCGTCGACGGCACCCGGGTCGCCGCGCCGTGGCTCGCCCTGGGGAACGACGAGAAGTACCAAACTGATGTCGACGGGCAGACCATCACGCTCGCGAAAACCACGAACCAACTCGCGATCAGCGCGGCAGACGGGGCAGACATCCCCTTCTACTTCGAAATGTGGTTCAGCTGGGCGGTCCAACATCAGGAGGACGGGGTCGTCTTCGACCCGAGAAAACAGTGACCCTGCGCAGTCAGATGGCGGCGAGGCGGGAGATGGCCTCGGCGAGCACCTCGGGGGAACAGCCGAAGTTGAGGCGGGCGAAACCACGGCCCTGAGACCCGAACATCGGGCCAGGATGCAGCGCCACCTTGCCTCGTTCGAGCCCGATGGCCGCAGGGTCGTCGCCCCAGCCGAGGGCGCTCAGGTCGAGCCAGGCCAGGTAGCTGGCGTGCGGCTGCTCGTACACGACACCAGGCAACGAGGCGTCGAGCAGGCCGGCGAGCAGGACGCGGTTGGAGTGGAGGGCGTCGACCAGACCGTCGAGCCAGGGTTCCCCCTCGCGGTACGCGGCAATGCTGGCGATCAGCCCGAACTGGCCGGTGCGCCATTCAACCTCCTGGGGCATGCCGGTGACCAGCATCCGCATCTGCTCGGCGGCGGTGACCATCACCGCGCACTTCAGGCCGGCGATGTTCCAGGCCTTGCTGGCCGACGTCACACAGATACCGTGCTCGGCAGCGGCCGCAGACACCGTGAGAAACGGCGTGAACGTGCCGTCCGTGTGGGTGAGCGGGGCGTGCACCTCGTCGCTGATCACGGTCACGTCGTAGCGGGCGGCGAGCTCGGCGACCGCGGCAAGGTCTTCGACGCTCTGTGGATGACCGATCGGATTCTGTGGATTGCACAGCAGGTAGGCGCGCGCGCCCGCACGGAAGGCCGATTCGAGGCCGTCGAGGTCGAGGGTCCAACCCGTCTGGCCGTGCAGCATCGGCACCTCCACCACTCGCCCGCCTGCCTCCGGAACGAGCTGGAAGAACGGCGGGTAGACGGGCGGGTTGATCACGACCTGGTCGCCGGGGGTGATGGCCCGACGGATCGTCTCGACGATTGCGACGCTGACATCCGTCGTGCTCGCGACCTGGTCCGGATCCACCCGCCAGCCCCAGCGGCGGGCGGCGAATCCGGCGAACGCCTCGCCGAGACCGTTGACCGGAGAGACGTACCCGGTGTCGCTGCGGCGCACGGCGGCGATCAGCGCATCGGCCACGGGCTCCGCGAGCGGGAAGTCCATTTCCGCGACGAAGAGAGGGAGAACATCTCCCGGATAGCTGCGCCATTTCATGCTGGTGCGGGTGCGAAGCAGGGACAACGGGTCGGCGGTGACATCCATCCCCTCAGGATGCACCCGGCGGCATCCGTCGTCGAGGAGCCCGGTGGCACCTAAACTGGAATCATGGAAATCGAGATCGGCCGCTCCAAGCGCGCTCGCCGCGTATATGCCTTCGACGACATCGCGATTGTGCCCAGCCGGCGCACCCGCGACCCGGAGGATGTGTCGGTCAGCTGGACCATCGACGCGTACCAGTTCGCGATCCCGTTCCTCGCGGCGCCGATGGATTCCGTGGTGTCCCCGAAGACGGCCATCATGATGGGCCAGCTCGGCGGCGTCGGCGTTCTGGACCTGGAGGGTCTCTGGACCCGGTACGACAACCCCGAGCCGCTTCTCGACGAGATCCGGGAGCTGCCCGCCGACCGGGCCACCGCGCGTATGCAAGAGATGTACTCCGAGCCGATCAAGCCCGAGCTGGTCACCCAGCGCCTTGCGGAGATCCGCGCGGCCGGGGTGACCGTGGCCGGCGCACTGTCGCCGCAGCGCACGCAGGAACTCTACGAGACCGTCGTCGCCGCCGGTGTCGACCTGTTCGTCATCCGCGGTACCACCGTTTCCGCCGAGCACGTCTCGCAGAACCAGGAACCCCTCAACCTCAAGAAGTTCATCTACGAGCTCGACGTGCCTGTGATCGTGGGTGGGGCGGCGACGTACACCGCGGCCCTGCACCTCATGCGCACCGGCGCGGCCGGCGTGCTCGTCGGCTTCGGCGGCGGCGCGGCCTCGACCACGCGCGCCTCCCTTGGCATCCACGCGCCCATGGCCACGGCCGTGGCCGACGTCGCCGGCGCCCGCCGCGACTACATGGACGAGTCCGGTGGACGCTACGTGCACGTCATCGCCGACGGTGGCCTCAATACCTCCGGCGACATCGTCAAGGCCATCGCCTGCGGCGCCGACGCCGTCATGCTCGGCACCGCGCTGGCCCGGGCGACGGATGCCCCCGGCGGCGGCTTCCACTGGGGCGCCGAGGTGCACCACGCGAAGCTGCCCCGCGGTAAGCGGGTCGAGGTGGGCGCCCTCGCGCCGCTCGAGACCATTCTCTACGGTCCGACTCCGATCGCCGACGGTACCGCGAACCTGGTGGGCGCCCTGCGTCGCTCGATGGCCACGACGGGCTACTCCGACCTGAAGGAATTCCAGCGCGTCGAGGTCGTTGTCGCGCCGTACCGCGTGAATTAGTTCCCGCCCGCACAGCGCGGGCAGCCAGACGGTTGTCGCGCCGCAGCGAGTGAACTAGCTTCTATGTAAGCACCACACCATCCGGAATGGGAGTGAGTACATGGCAACAGGAAATTCGGCGTCGCGGTCCACGAAACTGGGTCCGGAAGAGCGGGCCGCGGCCCTCGAACGGCTGAAAGGCAAGGAACTGGACATCCTGGTGGTCGGCGGCGGGATCGTCGGCACCGGGGCGGCTCTGGACGCGGTCACCCGCGGCCTGAGCGTGGGCATCCTCGAGGCCAGAGACTGGGCGTCGGGCACGTCGAGCCGGTCGTCCAAGCTGGTGCACGGCGGCATCCGTTATCTGGAGCAGCTTGACTTTCGGCTGGTGCGCGAGGCTCTGACCGAACGTGGGCTGCTGCTTCAGCGCATCGCCCCGCACCTGGTGAAGCCGGTGCGGTTCCTGTACCCGCTCAAGAAGCGCGTCACCGAGCGGTTCTACGTGGGGGCCGGCATGTTGCTCTACGACATCTTCTCCTACACCGGCGGGCGCGCGCCCGGCGTGCCGCACCACCGCCACCTGTCCAAGCGGCAGGTGAAGGGTCTGCTGCCGAGCCTCAACACCGACACGATCGTCGGCGGCATCACCTACTACGACGCCCAGGTCGACGACGCCCTCTACGTAGCCTCGCTGGCGCGCACCGCCTCGTTCTACGGCGCGCACGCGGCCAGCCGGGTGCGCGTCGAGGGATTCATCAAGGTCGGCGAGCGCGTGGTCGGCGTGCATGCCCACGACCTGCAGACCGGTGAGCGGTTCGAAGTGCGGGCCCGGCAGGTCGTGAACGCGACCGGCGTCTGGACCGACGACACGCAGCGCATGGTCGGCGAACGCGGCACGTTCAAGGTGCGCGCGTCGAAGGGCATCCACCTGGTCGTGCCCCGGGACCGGTTCCAGTCGGCGATGGGGCTGCTGTTGCGCACCGAGAAGAGTGTGCTCTTCGTGATCCCGTGGGGCCGGCACTGGCTGATCGGCACCACCGACACCGACTGGCACCTGGACAAGGCGCACCCGGCCGCGACCGCCGCCGACATCGATTACCTGCTCGAACACGTCAACGCGGTCGTGCGTGTTCCGCTCACCCGGGAGGACGTCGAGGGCGTGTACGCCGGCCTCCGCCCTCTCCTGGCCGGGGAATCCGAGAGCACGTCGAAGCTCTCACGCGAGCACCTGGTCGGTCACTCGGTGCCCGGGCTGGTCGTGATCGCCGGCGGCAAATGGACCACCTACCGTGTGATGGCGAAGGATGCGATCGACGCGGCCGTCGACGCCTTCGACGAACGGGTGCCTGCCTCCACCACGGCGGACATCCCGCTGCTCGGCGCGGAAGGCTACCAGGCCGCCTGGAACAAGCGTGGCCGGATCGCCCGGGCGTTCGGCCTGCACACCGTGCGCGTCGAGCACCTGCTGAACCGCTACGGCACCCTGACCGACGAACTGCTCGACCTGATCCGCGAGACGCCGTCGCTCGCGGACCCGCTGCCCGGGGCCGACGACTACATCGAGGCGGAGGTCGTGTACGCGGCCACGCATCTGGGCGCGCTGCACCTTGAGGACGTGCTGGCCCGGCGCACCCGCATCTCGATCGAGGCCTGGGACCGCGGTGTCTCGGCGGCGCCTGTGGCCGCTCGGCTGATGGCCGGCGTGCTTGGTTGGGATGAAGCCAGGGAGCAGCGCGAGGTGGGCCACTACCTCAAGCGGGTGGCGGCGGAACGGGCGTCGCAGCAGCAGCCCGACGACGAGTCCGCCGACCGCGTGCGGCTCGAGGCTCCGGACATCGTCGCCACGAAGTAGGAGCCGCCCGGCGCACAAACTCGCTCCGGTAGACTGGGCCAACTGCCCACAAACCTCAGGAGTCGCACCATGGTTGACGTTCGGCGGGTCAAACTTCCCGGGGTGGGAGTGCTGCACACCTTCATTACGGATGACGGCGGCAAAGTGGGCGTCATCGCCCACCGCTCGGGGCACAGCGACCTCATCACCTTCGCGGACGACGAGGGCGGCCCCGATGCCGCCAAGGTGTCCCTGCGCCTGAGCGAAGACGAAGCGCACACGCTCGCCGAACTCCTCGGTGGCACCCAGATCACCGAGTCGCTCACCGCTCTCGACCAGATCCCCGGCCTGAGTATCGACTGGTTCACCGTTGACTACGAGGACCACATCGCCGGCCAGTCGCTGGGTAACCCCGCCGACCGCGGCATCGCCGGCCTGACGGTCGTGGCCGTCGTGCGCGGGGACTCCGCCAACCCGGCGCCTGCCCACGACTTCCGCGTCTTCCCCGGCGATACGCTCGTCGTCGCCGGGTCTCCCGAGAAGGTCGCGAAGGCTTTCGCGTTCTTCCGTACCGGCGAGGTTAAGGCCAAGGCCGTCGACGCGCCGCCCGGGGGCTAGCCGATGCATCTCGGCGAAGACCTCATCACTCTTGGCATCCTGCTCGTCGTTGCCTATCTTCTGGGTCGCGCCGGAAAACTGATCGGGCTGCCATCTATCCCCATCTACATGATCGTCGGGCTTCTGGCGAGCCCGAACACCGGCTGGTTCCCGCTGGACTTCCAGTCGGCAGACATCGAACTGATCGCCATCTTCGGGCTGATCCTGCTCTTGTTCAGCCTGGGACTCGAATTCGACCAGGAAGCGTTCTTCGGCGACGCCGGAAAACTCCTGATCTCCGGCGGCTCCTACGTGCTGATCAACATCGGCGTCGGCTTCGCATTCGGCCTGATGGTTGGCTGGGGCAGCCGGGAAGCCCTCGTGATCGCGGGGATGACCGGCACATCCTCGAGCGCCATCATCACCAAGCTTTTGATCGAACTGCGTCGGCTGGCCAACAAGGAAACCCCGATGATCCTCGGCGTGACCGTCGTCGGCGACATCTTCATCGCGGTCTACCTCGCGATCGTCTCCGTCGTGCTCAGCGGCAAGACCGAGGTCTGGCCGATCGTGCTGCAGCTGAGCATCGCGTTCCTCTTTCTGATTGTGATGTTCTCTGTGGCCCGCTGGGGAGCCAGAGTGGTGTCCCGGCTGATGCGCACCAAGGACGATGAGCTGTTCACCATTCTCTTCTTCGGGCTCGCCATGCTCTTCGCCGGGATCGGCGAAATCATCGGCGTGACGGATGCGATCGGGGCCTTCCTGATCGGAGTCGTGCTGGGCGCGAGTACCTACCGCGGCCGGATCGAGCGCGTCGCCGTGCCCCTGCGCGACGTGTTCGGGGCCTTCTTCTTCCTCAACTTCGGCCTCGCGCTGAACGTGGCCGAATTCGGGTCGGTGATCACCATCGTCGTCGCGGCCGTGGGCATGACCTTCGTGCTGAGCCTGATCTCCGGCATGCTGATGGCCAGGCTGCACGGCATGGGCCCACGAGAAGGGCTCAACACCGCGGCCATCTTCGTCAACCGTGGCGAATTCACGCTGATCCTGGCCACCCTGTCGGTGACCGCCGGTCTAGACCAGCGACTGCAGCCCTTCGCCGGGCTCTACGTGCTCACGATGGCGATCCTGGGACCGATCTTCGCGGCGAACTCCGAGAAGATCGGCGCGGCCCTGCGGCGGCGCCGGAACGCTCGTCCGGCGCGGAAACGCGCCCACGACGTGATGCTGGCCGAAGAAATCGCCCTGGTCGAGGCGGCCACCGCCGCCGACACCGGAACGGAGGCCCAACGTGCGGCCGACCGTCTCCTTGCCGAGCACCGCAATCGCCCGGGCTCAGCAGTGCCTGCCGCAGTGCCTGAGGGCGCCGACGCCGACGCAAACGTAGTTGCCCACGCGGACGAGCCGGTATCCGCGGCCAGAGACTCGATGCTCGACTTCATCTCCGGCCGGCTTCCGGCCGAAACCAGGCCGGCCGACAAGCCGGCGCGTGACACAGCTCCAGGGGACTATTCATGATCAGAACCATGCTCCGCCCGCGCTGGCTGCTCGCGCTACTGCTGGCGCTCGCGATTGCCGCAGCCTTCGCACTGCTCGGTCGGTGGCAGCTGGAACGCGCCATCGCGTCCGGCGAGGTCGTGGAGCGCAGCACCGAGACCGTACAGCCGCTGCACGAGGCTGTCTCGCCCGACGGGCCGCCGCGCGAGTCCGCGACCGGCCAGCTGGTCACCGTGGACGGCTCCTTCGTGCCGGGTGACGAAACCCTGATCAGTGAGCGCCTCAACGGGGGCGAAAGCGGTTTCTGGGTGGTGAGCCGCTTCGAGACGGCGGAAACGGCATCCGTGAACGTCTCCACCATCGCCGTGGCTCGCGGCTGGACTGACACGGAGACGGAGGCCAGGGCCGCGATCGAGGAGCTCTCGGGGCAGGCGGCCGGGCAGCAGCAGACCGTGACCGGCCGCTTCGTGCCTTCCGAGGCCCCGGCCGTGCCGGACGCGGACAGCGACCCGCGCACCCAGACCACGGTCTCCACCGCCGCGCTGATCAACCAGTGGACGGACTTCACCGACCAGTCCGTCTACGCGGGCTTCATCGTTGACACGGATGCCGCCGCGAACCTCACGGTGATCGACTCGCCCGTGCCATCGAGCGACGCCTCGGTGAACTGGCTCAACATCTTCTACGCCCTCGAATGGGCTGTTTTCGCCGGCTTCGCGGTCTTCCTCTGGTATCGCCTGGTTCGGGACGACTGGGAGCGGCAGCAGGAGCAGTCCGCCATCGACGCGGCGGAGGCCGTCTAGAATTGACCTATGCCACTTGACCCCAAGCCTGCCGACATCCTCAAAATTCCCGGCGCGCTCCGGCTCTACAAGATCTCCTCGGTCATCACCGGCGTCTTCCTGCTGTTGCTCTGCGTCGAGGTGTTCCTGAAGTTCGTGCTTCAGCTCGAAATCGAGGTGGGCGGCCCAAACGGGATCATTGCCCTCGTCGCCCGGGACTCGGTGACCGCTTTCAACCTGAGCACCGGCATTCTGATCGTGCACGGCTGGCTGTACGTGCTCTACCTGTTCAGCGACTTCCAGCTCTGGAGCCTGATGCGCTGGTCATTCCCCAAATTCCTGCTGATCGCACTCGGAGGCATCATTCCCACCCTGTCCTTCTTCCTTGAGGTGCGCGTTGCGCGCGAGGTCTACGCCTTCCTGGCGACGCACACCGCCGACGCGTCTGCCGCTTCGGCCGAGGCCCGCCCGTGAGCGCCGCCGTGAGCGCGCAGACCGGCGCCCGCCCCGTTCTGGTGGTCGACTTCGGCGCCCAGTACGCGCAGCTGATCGCGCGCCGGGTGCGTGAGGCATCCGTTTACTCCGAGATCGTGGCCCACTCGATCACCGCGGCCGAGGTCGCGGAGAAGAACCCGCTCGGCATCGTGCTCAGCGGCGGTCCGTCCAGTGTCTACGCCGAGGGTGCTCCTACCTTCGACCCGGCCATCTTCGACCTTGGCATTCCGATCCTGGGCATCTGCTACGGCTTCCAGGTGATGGCCACGACCCTCGGCGGCGAGGTGGCTCGCACCGGCCAGAGCGAGTACGGCTCTACCCCGGTCACCGTCACCGACAGCAGCAACGCGCTGCTGGCCGGCCAGCCGGCTGAGCAGACCGCGTGGATGAGCCACGGCGACTCCGTGTCGAAGGCCCCCGCGGGCTTCTCGGTACTCGCGTCCACGAGTTCCACCCCGGTCGCCGCCTTCGCGAACGACGAGCGCCGACTCTACGGTGTGCAGTGGCACCCTGAGGTCAAGCACTCCGAATTCGGCCAGAACGTGCTCGAGAACTTCCTGCACCGCGCCGCCGGCATCCCCGCCGACTGGAACAGCGGCAACGTCATCGCCGAACAGGTTGCCCGCATCCAGGCCCAGGTCGGCACCGGCAAGGTCATCTGCGGGCTCTCGGGGGGAGTGGACTCCGCCGTGGCGGCAGCCCTCGTGCACAAGGCCATCGGCGACCAGCTTGTCTGCGTCTTCGTCGACCACGGTCTGCTCCGGCAGGATGAGCGCCGCCAGGTCGAGGAAGACTATGTCAAGGCCACCGGCGTGCGTCTCGTGACCGTCGACGTGCGGGAGCAGTTCCTCACCGCACTCGAGGGCGTGAGCGACCCGGAGACCAAGCGTAAGATCATCGGCCGCGAGTTCATCCGCACCTTCGAGCAGGCCCAGGCCGAGCTGATCAAGGAGGCCGCCGCGATCGACGGCGACCCGATCCGCTTCCTCGTGCAGGGCACCCTGTACCCGGATGTCGTCGAGTCCGGCGGCGGAAGCGGCACCGCGAACATCAAGAGCCACCACAACGTGGGCGGACTACCCGACGACCTCCAGTTCGAATTGATCGAACCGCTGCGCACGCTGTTCAAGGACGAGGTGCGCGCGATCGGCGCCGAACTGGGGCTGCCGGCCGAGATCGTGCAGCGCCAGCCATTCCCCGGACCGGGCCTCGGCATCCGCATCGTCGGCTCGATCACCCAGGACCGGCTCGACCTGCTCCGCCACGCGGATGCGATCGTGCGCGCCGAACTGACGGCCGCCGGTCTCGACCGTGAGATCTGGCAATGCCCGGTGGTGTTGCTCGCCGACGTGCGTTCCGTGGGTGTGCAGGGCGACGGCCGCACCTACGGCCACCCGATCGTGCTGCGCCCGGTATCGTCGGAAGACGCGATGACGGCCGACTGGACGCGCCTGCCCTACGACCTGCTGGCACGGATCTCCAACCGGATCACGAATGAGGTGGAGGGGGTCAACCGGGTCGTGCTCGACGTGACGTCCAAGCCACCGGGGACCATCGAATGGGAGTAGGCCCGCGCCCCTGACCTCTCCCGCGAACTGCGGACAAAACACCCTCATTCCCCGGAATGAGGGTGTTTTGTCCGCAGTTCGCGGGATTTTGGGTGCGGGGAGTAGGGCGGCAGTGGGACGGGAGTGGCGCGGGGACGCACGAAGGGCCGCTCCTGGGGGAGCGGCCCTTCGTGGGTGGTGCGAGTGAAGCGAGGGGTGAGGTGCTACTCGCGAGCGATGGCGAAGATGCGCAGCATCTCGACGTAGAGCCAGACAACGGTCAGCATGATGCCGAAGGCGCCGGTCCAGCCGTACTTGCGCGGTGCGCGGTTGTTGACGCCGCGCTGGATGAAGTCGAAGTCCAGAACCAAGGAGTACGCGGCCATGATCACGGCGAGGACACCGATGATGAGGCCGAGCGGGATGCCGAAGAATTCAGCGCTGCGGAGGCCGAAGGCATTGGTGTTGGCGCCAAAGACCATCAGGCCGAAGTTGATCAGCGAGAAGACGCCGTAGCCGATCATAGCGATCATGAAGACCTTGGTGGCCTTCTTGGAGGCGCGAATCTTGCCGCTGGCGAAGAGGGCGAGAGTGACGCCCACGACGACCAGCGTTGCGAGCACGGCCTGGGTGACGACACCGGGGAAGAGCTGTTCGAAGACGATCGAGATGCCACCGACGAAGAGACCCTGGGCTGCGGCGTAGGCGAGGATCAGGGGCGGCGACGGCTCCTTCTTGAAGGCGTTGACCAGTCCGAGCACCAGACCCGCGATTGCGCCGACGATGAGGGGCAGCATCGTCACCGGGGTGACGATCCAGCCGATGGCAGCGGTGACCAGGAGAAGGGCAAAGCTGAGCACCGTCTTGCGGATGGTGTCGTCGTAGCTCATGCGGTCGGTGTCCTGCGAACCGGCAGAGGGAGCGTTGAACATGCCCTGCAGGTCGCTGTCGGAGAGCACCTTGCCACCTGCAGTGGCGCCAGGAGCGCCGAACGCGGCGTTTCGGGAGAATGCGGGGTTGGAGGATGCCATGGTTGCCGTAGCTCACAATCGAGTTGGTGGGTGCGAGGCCAGCACCGGAAGGCGCTGGAGGGTTCTTAGATTCTATTCAGATCTGCTGGGGATCCGCCGCATTCCGGGTTGCGACCCGCGGTGACCGGGGACGGCGCCCTGCCGACCAGCCGGCCAGCCACCAGGCGAACCACGAGGCGGCAGCCGTGGTGGCGAAGCCGACCAGATAGCCGACCCAGTTCTGGTCGTAATTGTTCAGGGTGTCCTTGAGTAGAAAACTCATCGCGATCGACGGGATCAGCGCGAGGTAGCTCAGCAACGGGCGATGCCGCACGAGCAGCCAACAGGCCAGCAGCACGGCGAAGACCCCGTTGAAGTGGGCGCCACCCAGCAACAGGATGCTCGAGAGCAGAGAAGGAACCAAGACCACGAGTCGCCGCCACAGCGCCCCGGGCAGCACCAGCCATCCCAGCACCTGGAGGGGCGGGCCGATGGCCAGGAAGAACAGGCTGTAGGTGCTGGTGAAGTTCGTGGCGAGCACCCCGAGCACGATCAGTGTCAGTCCGGTCACATAGCGGGCGCGATAATTGCCCCATCGGTGCAGACGGGTCAGGGGAACGGTCCAGGGTGTCATCGCCTCGATTCTGGCAGTTGCGCGCGTAGGGTTGGCAAATGCAGCCGATTGTGATCGGTCACCGCGGGGCGAGCGGTTACCGACCAGAGCACACCCGATCCGCCTATGAACTGGCCGTTGCCCTCGGGGCGGACGCGGTCGAACCTGACATCGTCGCCACCCGTGACGGCGTTCTGGTGGTGCGCCACGAGAACGAGATCGGGGCGACAACGGATGTCGCAGCGCACCCCGAGTTCGCGAGCCGCCGGGCCACCAAGGTGATCGACGGCATCCGGCTCACCGGCTGGTTCACCGAGGACTTCACATGGGCCGAACTGCGCACCCTGCGCGCCCGGGAGCGCCTGCCTGATGTGCGTAAGTCCAGCGCCACCTTCGACGGCCGGTTTCCGCTGCTGCGGCTGCGGGACGTGTTCAAACTGGTGGACCGGCTCGCCGGGCGGGCGCGTCGGCCCATCGGCGTCGTCGCCGAGATCAAGCACGCCACGTACTTCGAATCGATCGGACTACCGCTCGACGAGCTGTTCGCCGCGGAGGTGAACGACGCCGGCTGGAACGCCGGCGACGGCCGCCTCACGATCGAGAGCTTCGAGCGCAGCCTGCTCGATCGGGTCTACGCCCGCGGCATCTAC
>Ga0136639_10000174_pt1 | contig 20012 bp, 11 predicted proteins | sample AntDrymUQ8592106_2_FD_113739 | JGI IMG/M metagenome (GOLD analysis project Ga0136639, IMG submission 113739) | Polar desert sand microbial communities from Dry Valleys, Antarctica - metaG UQ859 (21.06) | ecosystem: Environmental > Terrestrial > Soil > Desert | place: Antarctica: Dry Valley...
CGGTGCGGTCACGGCTGCCAGCCTGACGATCGCCGTCAACGGCATCGACCTGGCCACGGCCAAGCCGATCGACATCGCCTCGCAGTTCAAGGCTGGCAAGGAGACGGCCTCGCCGTTCTCCGTCGTGACCTCGGTCGCGCTGCCGTTCCTCTACCTCGAGTCGATGTCCTACCGGTTCGGCTACCGGGACAACGCGACCCAGTCGGCCTCCTTCCGTGGCGACTCGATCTTCTACAACCCCGGCCCGTGCTACGTCCAGACGGCCCCGGGCACCAACACGGCCAACCAGACGCTCGCCACGACCTACCCGGCCTACCAGTCCTCCGAGGGCGACGCCCGACGGGTCCTGTCGGTCACCGCCGGCACGAAGCGACTCTCTCTGGGTGCGGACTACACCGAGACCTACGGCGCGGTCGCCGCCGGCGCGGCGGTCACCACGGTCACCGTCAAGGCTCCCGTCCCGATCGCCGACCAGATCCGGATCGTCTACGCATCGCCGACCGCGTTGGCGTACGACCAGACGGTGCACGCTCCGGTCGGCGTCATCCCGGCGGCCGTCAAGGGCTCCGACATCGACGTCTACCTCGGTGGCTACGCCCCCAACACCCCGCAGGCAGACCAGGTCAACTTCCTGACCAGCGTCCAGTCGGTCAACGTCGACTGGCGCATCACGCTCGACAAGGACAACGAGCTGGGCAACGCCTACGCGGTGTCCCAGGACTTCGACGTCCCGACCGTGAACGGTTCCGTGGAGATCCGGCCGCGCGACCCGCAGGACTTCCAGGCGCTCCTGCGTCGCCTGACCGGCGTCGCCGACGCGACCAAGGTCCTCGGCGCCAAGAGCTCGGTCCCGCTCGCGCTCGACATCGTGATCCGCCACCCCGAGACGGGCGTTCCGCTGAAGCGCCTCCACGTCCCGGACGCGCGCTTCACCGTGCCGGGCTACTCGGGCCGGGTCAACCAGAAGACCAACATCACGGTCAACTTCGAGTCCGACGAGGGCACCCTCCTGGTGTTCAACCGCTGAGCCGAAGTACCCAGCACGAGCACGACAGGGAATGGGCCCCCGAGAGCCACAAGCTCTCGGGGGTCTTTCCGGTGAAAGCCGGGAATGGGACTGGACAGGGAGCATGCACATGATCGACCGCCTACGCCGCGTGACAGACCTCTTCATCGAGGGCGAGACCCTCTACATGGGGATGGACGACGACGGCCAGCCTGTGACCCTGTGGGTCAACAAGCTCAACTCCTTCGAGGTCGAGGAGTCTCGCCGCGACGGCATGGCTGCGCGCGGCCTCCGGCTGATGGAGCTCCAGGCCGACAACAGCACCGAGTTTCTCGCGGCCCAGCACCTGGTCAAGCGCTGGAGCGACGAGGAGCTGTTCACCGTCCGGGTCTCCCAGTTGGCCGACGACCTCTACCTGGACGTCATGAACGACCTCGAGGCCGACGATGAGTGGTCCGAGAAGATCCAGCTCCTCCGCCGGATGCCCCAGATGCTCGAGGATGAGAAGGCGCCCGAGGACGACCCGCGTCGCAAGCAGCTGCACGAGCTGAACGTCGGCTACCTGGAGCAGATCCGCAACCGCCAGGAGGCCTCGCAGAAGAAGGCGTTCAAGGAGGTGGGCAAGCAGGGTCGCGAGAACGTGGAGCGCGACTACTTCGAGGCCTGGCGCAACCGGACCTCGCTCGACGAGTACATGGAGACGCGCAGGATGAGCGAGATGTTCTTCTCGCTGCGCGACTGCTCTGCCCAGGAGGGTGAGGGGTCCACGGCCGAGAGCCGGCGCTGGAACCACTCGGCCTGCAGCCACGGCCGCCGCCTCCTGGAGTCCCGTTCGCAGGTGCGCGAGCTGCCCGAGGAGGTCATCACCCGGGTCGTCGACGCCCTCGACGGCATCGTGGTGTCTGAGAGGGCAGCGGGAAACTCGGACGCTCCGGCGAGTTCCTCCGCGTCGTCGGAGCAGGCAAGCGCCTCGGAGGTTCCGTCGACGCCTTCTACCCCGGTGGAGACGCCACCCGTTGCCCCCACGACCTGAGCATCGCGATCACGGCCGCCCTCCAGGTGCTCGGCTACATGGAGCTCCAGGAGGAGGACATCCCGGACTCCTCGATCTGGCACGACGCGAAGCGGCTCGACGAGTGGTTCTCGATGATCCGGCAGCGTCAGCAGAACCCCGGCCACGAGCCGGTGCCGCAGGCCGAGGAGGCCGACATGACCGAGGCGGAGCTCCCCGAGGAGTTCCTGGTGGCCATCGGCCGCAAGTCCCCGCAGAACTGAAACTTGAACGGACGTTGAGCCGAAGTCCCTCATAGGAACACGGGACAGGGACCGGAAGGAGTCATCGTGGCCGAGGAACGCCTCAAGTCGATCATCGAGGTTGGGTTCGTCGGCGACGGCTTCGACCAGTACATGGCGAAGGCCGTGAAGGCCGGCGCTGTCACCGAGGAAGTCGCTCAGAAGATCAACCGGGCCTTCAGCGGGGGCAACCTGCTCCAGGACATCCGTCGGATCGAAGCCGCGCTCAACGGCATCACCGACCCGAACATCAACGTCCAGGCTCTGTCCCAGGGCCTCTCTCGCCAGCTCGAGGGGGCCACGACCGGGCTCCGGCGCTCGATCGACGAGTTCGAGAGCGCCATCTCGCGCGGGGCGAGGAACGAGATCCGCCAGACCCTCGGGATGGTCCTCACCCTGGAGCAGGCGATCCGCCGACTCCCGGACCTCAACTCCAACGTGCGGCTCACTCCGTTGGGTGGCGGAGGCTTGGCACAGCAGGCGCTTACCCCCAACACCTCCCAGGTCGCCGTCAGCGAGCTCATGAGGGTCATTCGGCCTCTCGATGAGAACACCGCTGCGCTGAAGATCCTCGCTGCGTCGATGCGCTCCGGGTACGCCGTCGACCAGCCGGCGCGCATCGGCGTCACCGAGCGCGGTCAGTACGGCGTCCTGGATGGCTCCCAGCGCGTCCAGGCCGCTCAGATGGCCGGCATCAGGGAGATCCCCGCCACGCTGGAGTACGTCCAGCGGGCCAAGCCGCACTTCGGGCGCGACCCTGAGCTGGCCGCCCTGGTCCGCCAGCTGGGTTCGGCCCTGGGGTCCTCGCGCACTCTGGCGCCCGGCATGCTGGGGATCGGAGCGCCCGGTGAGATCAGCGCCCGCCAGTTCTTCCCAGGAGCCTCTGCTCTCGACCTGCAGCAGGGTCAGTACCAGGCTGGCGCGGGCCAGCGCACCCCTCTTCTCGGCAAGGCGCCTGACGCGCTCTTCACGGCCGTCCAGCAGCTGGAGCAGCAGGCCCTTGCAGGTCCGATCGAGCGGATCAAGCGTGCGACGTACGGGTCTCAGGGCGGCAAGGCCAGCGGCCGTCGTCAGACCGAGTCGCTGCTCGACGAGCTGAACGTCGCAGCCCACCAGGTCGTCCAGGGGACGGTGCTGGAGGCCAAGAAGGACGCCCTGCGCGCCCTGCCTGCTGGCGGCCGCGCGCCACTGGCTCTGGGGGCCGGCTCCGGCTCGAGCACCATCAGCGCGTCCTTCTACCAGCGCGAGCTCGAGACCGCGATGCTCGCAGCCGGCGGCCGAGGCAACTTCGCCGAGGCCGAGCGCCTGGGTTCGATCGCCGACTACCGTCCCAACGCCCGTTCAGGCGCCCAGGTCCCGCGCAATCTCAGCGCTGAGGCCAGTGACCTTGCCAACGAGACCGGCAGGCTGGAAGCCGAGCTGGCCAAGGTCGACAGGAACTTGAAGGATGCCGCGCGCACCGCCGGCTACGGCCAGAAGGCTGCCAAGGAGTTGGCCTACGAGACCAACCGCGCGACGGCGGCCGCGCGATTCGAGAGCATTCTCGGCTTTCCCGGGTCGGATGCAGACGATCTTCCTGCCGGAGCACTCTCCACTGGCCGGCTGACGAAGCCCAACCTCAAATACTGGCTGAATGGGCGAGGCCCGGGCGATGAGACGTCGGAGCGCCTGGGCGCGTTGTTCGGGATGTCCAGCGGCAGCCCGCTCACCGAGCTCGACTGGGGCGGTGGCACACACAACGCCCAGGGCAGGGCGCTGAAGTCCAGGTCCGAGACCAGTTACCAGATCCCCGGCTTCCTGACAGTCCCTGACGCCCAGAAGCAGTTGCTGAGTGAGTTCTCTCAGGAGAGCAAGTACGAGGCTCAGGACCAGCAGCTCCGCACTCAACTGATCGCCACCCAGCGGAAGCTGGAGGCTGTCCGTGCCGAGATCCGCCAGCAGGCGGCCAAGGTCTTGGGTCAGGCCAACGCCTTCATCGGGCCTTCCAATGTCACCGCGCTCGGCGCCGCGCGCCAGCCGTTGGCTATCAACGCCCGTTCACAGCCCCAAGTCGTGCAGGGGACGGTGCTCTCGTCGACGGACGAATACCGCACCGCCAGCGGCAAGCCGGACCCCACCGGTGCGGCGAGTCGTCAGGCCCACCTGGACAGGGTCAAGGCCGAGAGGGATGCCGAGCGCGCGGCCGGCGAGCAGCGTCTTCGAGAGGCTCAGGCGGTCCGTGACCGCGCGGCGGCGGCTGTCCAGCAGGGTCGACAGGTCCTGGCCGGCGGTTCTGGCTTCGGCGGCGGCGGCGGCATCCCGCCCCGTCCGCCCACTGGTGGTGGCCCCGGCGGGCCTGATGACGACTGGATGGCGGAGTTCCTCCGCCGGCTGAAGGGACTCCGGCCCGAGGCTGCGAGCATCCTCGCTGAGATTGAACGGGCGTTGGTGTCCGCGAAGATCAAGCTCGAGCAGGTTCAGGCCAAGGCTCGCCTCCCGCTCGGAGCCCCTCTGGACGATGACGGCCCGGCCGGCTACTCGGATGAGCCCACCCGGGCCAAGGCGATCGCCGATGCCGAGAAGGCCGAGATCGCTGCTCGTCGCAGGTACACCACTGCTCTCGACCAGCTGACCCAGGGCACGAATACGCTGCGCCTGTCCCTGGCTCAGCAGATGGAGCAGCACCGGGAACTCGAGCGGGCCGGCGCCATCTCCCCCCAGCAGCGGGTCGGCTACGACGTCGCCGCCGCGAAGCGGGAAGAGACGCTCGCCAAGCAGGGCGTCGAGAAGCTGCGCGGCACGTCGTTCGCCGACACCGAGGAGGGCCAGGCCGAGTACAAGGCCGCTCTGCAGCGCCTCACGGGCGCCACCGCCGCAGTGGGCCGGGCCCAGAGTGAGCAGAAGGCGCTCATCGACGCGGACAATGCCGCCCAGCGTGCCGAGACCGCCTCCGCCAAGGAGCTCGCGGCCGCCCAGAACGTGGCCGCTGCCGAGCAGCGAAAGTCCGCTGCAGCTGCGAACAAGCAGGCCGCGTCATCCCAGCGAGTCGCGGCCGCCAGTCAACGGACGTTCGGCCAGAACTTCGCGACCGGCTTCGGCGGGCGGCCGGACGCCGACGGCCAGACGCGTCCGTACGCCGAGCAGCTGGGTCAGGCGGCGAAGTTCTCGGTCTTCTACGGCGCCGCCTACCAGATCCTGTTCGCTGTCACCGCGACCCTCACGGCGACCCTCCAGGAGAGCATCGAGTTCCAGCAGGCCATGACCGACCTGACCCTGGCGGCCGGCCGAACGGGCGCTGAGATGGACGCGCTGGGCAACTCGCTGGGCGACTCTGCCGTCGAGGCTGGCTTCGCCCCGTCCCAGGGCGTCCAGCTCGGGGCGCGCTCGCTCGGCCTCTACGGCGCCACCAGTGCGTCCGGCGCCGAGCAGGATCGGGTCAGCCGCATCTCGGCCGAGGTCGCGAGTCGTGTGGCGGTCGGGGCCAAGAAGGACCCCCTCACGGTCCAGGGCGACATCGCGGCCGTGACGCAGGCTCTCGGCGTAGGCGTCGAGGGTCAGTTCAGCGTGGCCGACCTTGACGCCTACATGACCAAGAAGTTCGGTGTCACGCAGGGCGGCACCCTCGAGACCCTCGCGCAGTCTGGGTCTGTGGGCATCGCGGCAGGCTTCGACACCGAGCAGCTGTTCGCGATCGCCGCTCAGCTCCAGTCGCGCACCAACCAGACCCCGTCCACCGTGGCGGGCTACATGGCGCAGATCTTCTCCCGTGGCGGAGAGGGGTCGCTGGTCGACGTCGCCAAGAAGACGGGCGTTGACCCGACCCAGGAGCTCGCTGGGATCGTCGAGGACCTCGCTCGGATCTACAAGGACGCCGACCCCACGCAGCGTGCTGAGATCAGCTCTGCCTTCGGTCGCGGCAAGGTCCAGAGCGCGGCCATCTCGCTCTTGACCGACTTTCCCGAGATTCAGAAGACCGTCGAGGGGGCCAGGACCGGCGCCACCGGTGAGGCTGATCGCCAGTTCGAGACCCGCATGAACAACCTCGGCGGCGAGATCGCCAAGATGGTCGGCCAGCTCAAGGGGGTCGCCGGCGCGCTCGGGGAGTCCGGGCTGCTCGACCCCGTCGGAGTGCTCGTGGTCAGCATCACCGAGCTGGCCAAGGCTGCGAACTCCCTGCTGTCGGTGTGGAACCTGCTGCCCAACGTCATCCAGGACACGATCATCGGACTGGCCGCCCTGGGGCTGCTGACCAAGACGAAGACCGGCGCCGGCATCCTGGGTGCTGGTGCCGAGTTCCTGGGTGGGCGGACGGCGGCCAAGGCCGGCGGGGCCGGGCTCGGCCTGATCGGCCCTGCCACGGAGAGTGGCGCGTTCTTCTCCAGCAGCGGCAAGTCGCTCCTGTCCTCGGCGGTGCGTTTCGCACTCCCGATCGGCGCGGCCGTCGGCGGCCTGCTGGCTGTGGGATCGCTCGTTGACACCGTCAAGAAGATGAAGTCGGCCGAGGCTCAGACGGACGCGCTCCTGAAGAACATCGACCTCGGCCCCGGAGCCACGGCGGAGCAGTACGGCGCCAAGGCCTCCGAGCTCGACGCCCAGGCTCGGCGCAACCGCGAAGCGACCGGCAACGTCGCGCAGATTCTGACCCTGGGGCACGCCAACGACTCGCTGGTGGCCAACGCGGACATCCTGCAGGCCGAGGCGGATCGACTGCGTGGTGTCGCCGAGTCCCTGCGCGACCTGCCCGAGGAGACCCGCCCCAAGATCTCCGGGTTCGACCCGGACAACCTGACTCAGTCGCTCGGGTTGATCGCGAGCAGTGGCGGCACGGCCGAGACGCAGTTCCGGGCCCTCGAGGACGCGCTTACCGGCTCCACGAACGCCGCGAACAAGGCCGCCCAGGCTTTCAAGCCTGACGTGCTCGCTTCGCAGTTCACCGACGCTGCCGTCAACAACATCGACCAGGTCCCCGGGAGCGACGACCCCTTCTCGATCACGAAGCCTGGCGGGAGCCGCTACGTCCCGGGCGGCCGAGGTGGTCCCGGCGTGAAGGTCGCGCTTCCCGACGAGGAGTTCCTGGGCAGCGAGCTGATCCCTCCCGAGTTCCGCAACGTCATCGCCAAGCGGGCGGAGCTCTGGCTGGCGCACCACGGGGTTGAGTCGTTCAAGGACCTCGACGCCGAAACGGCCGCTGAGATGGCCGGCCTGCTGGGCGAGAACGCCATCTTCGACGACATCGCCACGGACAACGACCTGAGCCAGGACCAGGTGGACGCCCTGCGTGAGCAGTTCGTCGACTCGTTCCGCCGCCAAGTCCTTTCTCAGACCAAGGACTGGCGCAAGCTGCTGCGCGAGAACAAGAGGCTCACCGATGAGGACCTCACCAGCGTCCTGAGCAACATCGGCACGTTGACCCAGGGGCGGCTCGAGGCGACCGCGACCACCGACCTTGGTGGCCGAGTCCAGATCATGCGTCAGCAGCTTCGCCTCGCCAACCGCGCGCGCTCCCAGGCCTCCGGCGACGGTATACCGGCCGCGATTCTGTTCGCCGGGAAGGCGCGCGAGGCGCTCGCTGAGGCGGAGATCGCCAAGCTGGAGGCGGCACGCCGTGCTGCACAGCAGAACGCTGCGACGGCTCGCGAGGTTCGTCAGATCGGGCGCGCCTCCATTCGCAAGCAGATCGCGGCCGCCGTGCGCGGCGGGTCGCGGGACGCGCTGGCCGAGGTCATCTCCCGTGCTGGTGACGGGGCCATCGCGGTCGCACGTCAGGCCATCAACGCGGCCATCGCCACCGCCCAGGCGGCGGCTGACCTCCAGCGCAGGATGCTGCTCCTGCAGGCGTCCATCGCCGGTCCCGTGGCGGCCCTGGCCGCCATTGCTCAGGGTGTGGGGCTCCAGGCTGGTCTCGACAAGGAGATCAAGGGCCTGAACAACCTGGCCGATTCTCTGTCAACGGCCGTTACCGGCGGTCCGGAGGCCGTGTCGCTTACCGGCTCCGACGTCCCGGGCGTCGCCGAGCCGCCCAAGATCGAAGAGCCCAAGGCTCCCAAGAAGGGCAAGACCAAGGAGCAGCGCGAGGCTGAGCGCGAAGCGGCCCGGCAGGAGATGCTCGACCTTCGCAACAGCCTCTACCTGCTGAGCGTCGACCTCTCCGACCCGCTGGCCCAGGCCACCGCCGCAGTCAAGGACGCCCGTCGACGTCTGGCGTCCGACATCGGCTCTGGCCAGTCGAAGGCCCAGATCGCCGGGGACCGTGTCTCCCTGCGCCAGGCTGAGATGTCGCGCGAGCAGACGGCGTTCGACCAGCGCCTGCAGCGCATGCAGACCAACGAGGAGCTCGGCCGGATCACCCACCGCAAGTACATGGGCTACCTCGAGTCGGAGAAGCGCCGTCTCGATGCCATCAAGGACCGCACCTACCAGCAGCAGCAGCAGCTGGACACCATCGACCGGGCCATGAAGGAAGCCGCTTCGTCGATGGACGCGATGTGGAACTTCGGCGACATCAAGCTCCCGACCCCGTACCAGATTCGCCGGGTGCTCGGCGAGCAGACCAGGCAGCAGCAGGCGACTCCGATCGGGCGTGACGGCTACATGCAGCAGGGCAACACCCAGATCTGGATCGACGGGGCGGACGTGGGCAAGGTCCGTCAGGTCATCACCGAGGTTCTGGGCAAGGCCAACGCCACCGTGACCACACGGCCGCGCCGCAGGTGATGAGTTCCTACCCGACCCTGCCGGGTCACCGACCACCGACGAAGGAATAGTTATGGCCCGCTTGCGCTACAACGGCGTCTACGCCGACGTGTCCGGCACGAAGACCCCGCTGGCGCTCGGTGCTGCGCTGACCGACGTCGCCACCGCCGTCACGTTCAACGGCGCGCTGAAGTACGCGGGCGGCACGTCGGTCCCGACTGTCGTTAGCCCGGACACCCTCCCGGTCACAGTTCTCAGCCCAGCCGGAGTCGTCGTAGACGCTTTCAGCATCACGGCGTACACGGCGGGTGCGACCACTGCCACTGTGACACGCAGCGCCGAGGGCTACACCGGAGTTGCGCACGCGTCCGGCGCAACGCTGATCCACGGAACAACAACCTTTGACATCGGCACCGGCTTCGCTGGGCCGTGGGTCGCAGGAACGTACATCGAAGGCAGCGTCGTTACGAAGGACAACAGGACTTGGGGTACTGCGGTCGAGACGGCTGACATTCCCGAGGTTCCTGGGACCAACTACAGCAACGACTTCACATCCTCCATCGCAGGAGACGCCAAGTGGTTGCTGACGGTTACAGCGCCGCAGGTGATCTCAGTAGGTACTGGGGAAGTTGTCGCCGCGACTGGAATCACAACCTATCTGCGTCTGCACGCTGGCGGAGTGCACAGCAGTTTCATGTCCGCTCAACTCACTCTGACGTACTCTTCCGCCGGAACCATCGAGTTCCACGATAAGCCTTCCACTGAGGCTGGTTCGGACCCGTGCCTGTTCTACATCGACGGGGTTCTACAGCACACCGTGAGTGGCGCGGCGGCTAACTGGACCTCAAGGTCCTATAGCGTTGGAGTCGGCTCCCATGTATTCCTCTGGCGCTATCAGAAGGACAACTCATTCGTTGGACCAAACGATGACTACCGCATCGCACGCCTACGCACTCCGGGCAGTGTGTTCGGAGGGGGCGCGTGGGCTCCGGTAGCCGCCGCCACCCTCGACGGCCTCAACGATGTGGACACTTCCACGGTTGCCCCGACGACGGGCCAAGTGCTGACATGGGATGGCGCACAGTGGGAGCCGAGCACTGTCGCTGCCGGTAACACCCTGTTCCGAGGCGCGTGGTCGCCTCTGACGCAGGTCACCGTCTACGACTTCGCCGATGGCCTCTTCCCAGCCGCGATCACCGTCATCCCGCCGCCGTTTGGCGGTGGCACGCCAGTCATCAACAACGGAAACGGAGACCCTACCCAGCCGCCCGGAAAGGCCGTCTACATCACCGGCCTACCCGGTGGACAGTCGTCCGGCGTGTCACTTGTAGTTCCCCCCGGGATCACGCAGGTCCGGTGGAAGTGGGTTGTCTCAGGTGCTTCCGCGAACTGGCAGGCGCAGAAGAACGGATCAACCGTTGTCACTCGGAGCACGTTGAACTCCCAGTGGACTGAAGAAACAATGGGGGTGGTTGCCGGTGACGGCATCACGTTCAGGGCGGTGGACACTGGGAACAACGGCGGTCAGTGGTACCTCGGGTACATCGAACTGCTGGCTGCGTCGGCTCCGTACCTTGCCAATGAGGTCGTGTCGCACCTGAACCGCCTGTGGCGAAGCACCGCGAACAACAATGGCACCACTCCCGGCGTGAGCGGCTCTTGGGTGTCGGTGCTTGCTAACACTCCACCGGGCGTAGGGGCTTACTCGACCACGGGAACTTCGATCCCCAACGCCGTCGAGACGATCGTTCCACTACCTTTGGAATCGTTTGACACAGACGGCTACCACGACACCGTGACCAACAACTCCCGAGTGACGATTCCCGCTGGGAAGGAAGGGTATTACTCGGTGGTTGGTGCGGTTGCCTACCAGTACAACCCTGCCGGAAGTCGCACCGCTGCGCTTTTTCTCAACGGGAGCAAGATGGCTGAGGTCGGTGGTACGGGAGCTGACCAGTCGGTACCCACTGTTCCTTGGATTGGCTATCTGGCAGCGGGCGATTATCTTGAAATCGCCACCTACCAGTCGTCAGGCGTTGCGCTGCTGTTGCAAACGACCGGCTCAACCAAGTTGACCGCCATTCGCTTTGGGGCCTGAGTAGCCCATGAGTTTCGGGTCTAGTTCCTACGGTGCAGCGCCCTACGGCTCTGCACCGGCAGCACAGGGCGCTCAGTCATACTCATCTGAGGTGCTGGCAGATTCCCCGCTGGCGTACTACCGCCTGGGTGAATCCACTGGCACGACCATGATCGACTCGTCTGGCAACGGGCGTGACGGCACCTACTACAGTGGAGGCCTGGGAGCTGCCGGCCTCCTTACCGGGGATGCCAACACCGCCGTTTCTCGTGCAGGCGGGCTCGTTGCTTACACGCCGTCCGGCGCATGGATGAACGCCTCGGCGTTCAGCGTCGAGGCTTTGTTCAGCCCCACTCAGATGGCAACGCAAGTCATCATGTCTCGCCACGACGCCTTCAACGTCCGATCCTTCGAGATCACCACTGTCGCTGACGGCACTTTGTACTGCTACTTCTGGACAGACGTAAACACGAGTATTACTGCTATAGCGCCAGCAGGGACGATCCAGCTCAATACCACCGCACACATAGTCTTGACATATGGGCCTGACAACGGTGGGCTGCTCGTGTACGTCAACGGCGTGCTGGTGGCGACCACGGCGGCGGGAACAGTAGCAATAACGCCCGGCGGCTCGAACTTCACACTCGGTGGGTATGGCGCTGCGGCTAATGCCCAGATTTACGGCATCCTCGACGAAGTGGCCCTGTACGGGACTCGTCTGCCTGCTGCTCGTATCGCTGCACACTACACCGCAGTTACTCAGGTGGTTCCGGCGAGCGCGTCAGCATCGGGCTCCCTGGCGCTTGGTGGGTCAGGCGCAGGCCCAACCGGCCCATCCGGCGCGGGCTCTCTCGCACTCAGTGGCTCAGGCGTAGGCGCAGGCTCAACATCGGCTACGGCGTACCCGACAGCTACGTCGTACGAGATTACGTCAGGCAACGACACCTCGGGTCGCGATCCGAAGACGTGGACGCTCGAGGGGTCGAACGACGGCGGCTCGTTGTGGACAGTGCTGGACACGCGGACCGATGAGCCCCTGTGGCCCTCCCGTAACTTCACTCGTGCCTACACGATCGCTTCGCCTGGGTCGTACCAGAGGCTCCGATGGAACATCACCGTCAACCACGGTGCGCCCGAAATCCAGGCCTCGGAGTTGAGGTTCATCACTGCCGGAGCCACAACGGTAGTTGTGGACGGTGCGGCGGCTACGTCGGGACCGGGATTGAGCCCGAGCTTCGAATCACCTTCCAAGTTGTTCGACGGCGACACCAACTTAACCAAGTGGTTGATCTTCTCCACCGCGAGCATCGTTACTGTCCCCGTCGCTGCAGTCAGCGTTCTGTCCAGCGGATCCATCAGCCTGAGTGGCTCAGGCACAGCGTCGACTCTCCCGGCTGGCCCTTCTGGCACTGGCTTCCTGTCACTCGGCGCGGGCGCAGCATCGGCTCCAGTGGTCGTGTCTGGCGCCGGTGCCATCAGTCTTGGCGGTGCGGGCGCGCCAACGTCGGACGAGACTGCCGCCTCTGGGGCGGGTTCGCTCTCTCTCGTTGGAGGTGGTGTCGTCGAGAGCTCCGGCTCCGGCTCACTGGCTCTCGTCGCAGTCGGCACGGCCGAGACCCCTCCGCCTGCCTACCTTCTTCTCTTCGCTCCGGCGGTTGTTGCTCAACCTCCTGCGACCATCACCGTGGCCATGTCCAACCTTCTCCCGTTGTCGGTGGTCGAGTTCCGTATTGACGGCGTGCTCGTCGGAACCGCTGTCGCAGACGTGCAGGGCGACATCGACGCGATGGACCTCCTGGTTGACCGGCAGTTCGCTGCAGGCACCCACACTGTCGTCGGCACCAGCACCACCGACGCTCAGCAGTCGGCCTCGGCCACGTTCGCCGTCACCACCAGCGCGGCCAGCCTCCCAGCCCTGTCTGCGGCCGACGTCGCGGCCAGCCTTGTCCCCGACGCGGCACTCGGTGGCGGCCACTACAAGTGGGTGTTCCAGGACCCGAAGCCAGGCGGGCTCGGTTCCTGGGTGATGCCGATCGGCCCGTCAGGGATGACCAGCCCCCACGTTCGCAAGACGGTCGCAGCCTCGAGCACAGTGACCGCCCACGGGCGCCCCCACGTCAGCGAGGGCGCGCGCCCCGTCGAGTGGGAGTTCAGCGGCTTCTGCCCCGACGAGGCGTTCCAGGACCAGCTGATTGCCTTCTCGGAGCTCCCGCGCCGGTTCTACGTGATCGACCACCGCAACCGGGCGTGGGTCATCGCTATCGCAGCTCTCGACATCAGGCCCCGCAGGAGGGTCATCGACGACGCCGGCCAGAATCAGGACTGGTACGCCGACTACACCATCAAGGCTGCCCTGTTCAGCCAGACTCCGAGCACGCTATGACCGTGATCCGCTGGGTGCTGCGCGACACCTCAACGCTCGTTGAGTGGACGATGCCGATCAACCCCGACTCGATGACGTCACCTTTCGCGAGGCGCTCGTTCAAGTTCGCCCACGGGTGGCGCAAGGACCAGCGCCCCCGCGCCTTCTCGGGTTCGCGTCAGCCTCACGAGTGGGAGTGGTCTGGTGTCATCCGGTCGAAGTCGCACTACGACAGTCTCGTGGAGTGGGCAGAGAAGAGCGTTGCTGTCGACGTCACCGATCACCTGGGTCGGACCTTCCGGGTCTTCCTCTCAGAGTTCGCCCCGGTCGATCGGAAGGCGAACGCACAAGTGCCGTGGCGACTGCGGTACACGATGAAGGCCTTGATCCTGGAGCGTGTCACATGAGACTGGTCAGCACGGCGACGACGAACGCCTGGAAGGGCTCGGTGAAGGCGGGCCCCACGCGACCCGTGGTGCGCGCCACGATCGAGTGGGGCACTGTCACCGAGCACCCCTACAACACCGACGACATGCCGGGCGGCGACATAGTGCAGGGCAAGCGCACGCGCAAGGGCACGTTCCGCTCGATCGGCTTCAACAACAGCGAGGTCCGCGAGCTCCGCAACATCCGTTCGATCAACTGGAGTCGTTCGGTCGACCAGGACGTTGCCGAGTGCACCTTGAGCCTGCTCAACGTCGACATCGCCCCGATCGGCGACTCGACCATCACACTCGACGACGACTTCGAGCACCCGGGTATCTTCACGTTCTCCCGGGGCTCTCAGGTGGCCGCCCAGACCCGCTGGGGCCACACCACCGACACCGGCTGGACCCGGCAGATCGTCCCCGACCGTCTGGTGCGCACCTACGAGGGCTACGGCAGCGACGACACCCTGCCTCCTGGCGAGGACCCCAACCTCTATGCCTCCGGCGTGTGGCTCATCGACTCCGTCGACTACACCGCTGACGGCGACATCACCATCAAGATGCGCGACCTCGGCCGGCTCCTGATCGACCACATCGTCTACCCGCCGGTCGTCCCGCGCGATGACTATCCGCTGGAGTGGAGCAAGATCCGCACCGAGATGGTCGAGGCTCGAGATGCGGCCGGAGGATCCTGGAAGCAGCCGGCTGGCACCGCCAGCTCGAGCAACAGCCTGTACGTCGGAACGGGCGTTACCGACACCCCGACGTACGTCAGCGCCGGCGGTGTCGTGCAGGGGCATCGGGCGGACCATGCCTGGCTGAACGGCCGGACGGTCAACAGCGACGGCGAGCTCACCGGGATCGGCAACGAGCTGTACTGGCTCTCCACCGGCCAGGCCGACTACTACGACAAGGTCTGGTGGCAGATCGACCTCGACAGCCCCCAGAACCTCGCGGCCCTCAAGGTCTCGACGCGCAGCGGGCCCTACCGGATGTACGTCTCGATCGACCAGGGCGCCGGGTGGGTCGGCAAGAAGAAGATCCCGTACGACGTCAGCACTGGCGACGTCGACCTCGACGCGGGGATCAAGTTCGTGGCGTCGTTCAAGTCCGAGTCCGGCTTCCCGCTCGACTTCATCCTGCCCAGGAAGTACGCGGGCGTGACGAAGGTCCGGCTCACCTTCACTCGCCTGCGCAACATCGCGCCGGCGGAGACCTACAACTTGCGCGCCGGCCTGCGCAACATCGAGCTCTACACGGCTGCCAACATCACGGACCTGTCGTTCGTCGACGGCGAGATCGCAACACCCGTCGGCAACTACAGCGACTACTCCCAGATCGTGCGATGGGTCGGCGCGTGGGCTGGTTTCTACTGGCCCCCCAACGCCAAGATCAAGTACGAGACGGGTGGCACCGCGCACGACATGTCCTATGCCACCGATCTCGTCTCGGCAATGCCCAAGGGGCGCACCTTCGGCTCCTTCGAGTGGGCGGGGACCGCCGGAAAGGTCGACCTCACCTCGGACCTGTTCGACAAGCAGCCGTTGCTCGACGTCATCTCGTACGTCCGCGAGGTCACCGGCTGCGTCTTCTGGGTCGACGAGGTCGGCTCCATGGTGTGGCGCCAGCCCAACCTGTTCGAGTCCGGCAACTACGTCACGCCCTCGCACCTCGTGGCCGACCGCTCCAAGGCGCGCACCCAGACGTACGTGACCATCGACGAGGAAGAGACGCTGCTGTCGTACAGCACCACGCTGTCGTCGAAGAACGTCCGTGAACGGGTGTTCGTGGGCGACTCCAACGGCAAGTACGGCGCGGTCGTGAAGGGCTACAGCCCTCTCGGCGGCAACGGCACTGGGCTGATGCGCGTCGCCGGATGGACCGACGGCAAGTTCGAGCGCGGGGATGCCCTGATCGCGGCCGACCTGATCGTGGCTCGGCAGAAGTTCGACTACCGCCGCTCCCAGATCACCATCCCCGGCAACCCCGCGATCCAGATGGACGACCAGATCCGCGTCTTCGAGCGCGTCACCTCGGAGACCTTCTTCCACTACGTCATCAGCGTCTCCAGTGAGCTCAACATGGACGAGGGCACTTGGACCTACAACCTCGAGACGCACTGGCTGGGCGAGGATCGCGACCAGGCCTGGGTGCTCGACGTCGACCTGCTGAAGGCCGAGACCAAGACGTACCTGGCGCTCAGCGGAGGGATCGACTGATGGCCAACTCGCCACTGAACGACTACACCGCAGATCGGCACCGCAACCGCGAGAACGCGGCCAGGCTTTGCCACGTCAGCTCCCGGTTCCGCACCGACGGCCAGGGCACGGTCGAGTTCGAGGACCGGGTCGAGTTCGGCGTCACCTTCGTTGAACGCCCGTTCATCCAGTCCGGCTGGCAGATCGACCTGGACCAAGCGCGTGACGCGCTCGACGTCTCGAGCAATGCCGACGTGAACCTTCCCCAGGCCACCGGCTACGTCACCGAGTGGGACATGACCGAACGCGACCACTACGTGGGGTGCTGGGTCGCGGTGAGCGTCAGCTACTCCGTCGAGTATCCGGCCGACGCCCAGGTGCGGATCTGGCACGACTTCACCTGGTCGGCGATCGCCCTGAAGGACATGCCCACGGAGCTCTCAGGATGAAGCCGTGGTGACGTGGGGGGCGCCTGCTATCGCCGAGCCGTACGACCCGAACATCCAGTTCTATTCGACGGGCGCCCGGATTGCTTGGGTGGAGTATGGGGTGAAGGCCATTTGCACCTGGGCGCACACCCAATATGTCTACGGGAGTGGTGGTGGATACACCTACTCGGCTGAGATGCGGGCTTGTGTAATCAACGTGTCCGGGGCGACCGTCACTACTGGTCCCGTGCTGAGCTGGAACAACGATGCAGTCTACGACTTCAACTTCCCGCAGACCGATGTTGCGAGTGTCGGGGATGGGTACTTCGTCACCGGGGCCTCCTGGTACGACATCGACTACGCCAACAACTACGCCCAGACGAGCTACCAGACCCTCGACCTGCTGAAGGTGACCGGGAATAATGTGTCCCTAATCAGCACTGCACATCATCTCGAAGAGGGGAACTGGTTCGGGCCTCTATTCGCCCAGACACCCAATCCCAACCGTGTCCTCATGACCACGAAGACTGGCAACACGGGGGTCGCCCCTGTCCAGTTGTGGACCGTCACCCGTACCGGCGAGACGTTGAGCAAGGTAGAGATCAGTACCATCACGACCCACGGCGAACCGTTCGTGTGGACCGACAACACAGGCTCTGTCGGCTTCTACGGCGGGGCCGACGACACGCGCGCACTGGCCCGCACGTTTTCCATCGACAGTGCGGGGGCCGTGACGTTCACTGGTGACGTAGGCACAGGGCCTCATGGCGACCTCGTAACCGGGTTCTGGGGCTCGGGGTCATCAGGGCAGATGGTGGCGACGTACAACGGGACTCTGCTGGGCGAGCAGGCCTTCGGTGCCTTCGACGTGGTGAGAGTTGATGTCAGCGCGGGGAGTGTGACGTACGCCGAGCGCGCTGGCGTTTACTACGGGGACGCGGGGTGGAACGCATCCACGAACCGCTGGATCGCTCGTGCCGTATCTCCTGGTGGACGGGTCTTCATCCTGCCCTCAGTGGCGGGTGGAGATTCAAGGCGTCCCTATCTGGTGGCCGATCCCTTCAGCGCCACCCAGATCATCGGCGAGTCCCTCCCATACGGGGGCGATTACGCCCTGTGGGATGGCACCGACTACTACTGGGGGCAGGACATGCTGGCGACGGAGAACGGGGTACTGCTGGCCCTGCACGCAGAGGCGTACATCAACGACGAAGGCAATGGCGCTGGCTCTTCCATGCTGGGGTTCATCTTCGTCGGCTTCACCCCGGTCATCACCGGCCGGCCCGACAACGTCCGTCGACGATTCACGAAGGCGAAGTGGTAGTCATGGCGATCTTTGAGGAGTCAAGATGACCATCGGTGGCACCGACTGGGCATCGGCCACAGCGATCGCCCTGGGCGAATCTTCCGACCCGACTCCAGTTGCTGGGTTCCTTGCTGGAGACGACCAGCCCTACTACTCAGCGTGGTGGAAGTTCACTGCGAGTGCCGACGGCTACGTCCAGCTGCACAGCATGGCGTCGACCGGCGATTACCCGGACACGGTGCTCAATGTGTACTCCGGGACTGAGGCAGCAGCGGTTCTTGTCGCGTCTAACGATGACGCCGGTAGCGGTGGCGGTTCGATGGTCCGTATCACTGTCATTGGAGGCAGTGAATATCACGTCCGGCTCGGGTCGTACTCCTCTTCCACAAGCCCCGACCTAGTTTCGTATGTGCTCACGCTTCTGGCGAGCCAGTCCCTGATCCCCGCGCACTTCGCGGCCTTCACGACTCCCCAATCAACGACCTCCCCCCCGCGCTCGGATAACCAGTATGTCCTCGAGCCCGACATCAGCCCGACCGGCCAATACATCGCCGGCGTCATGAGGGGTTACAACTACGTCAGTGATGCACGCGCTCCCGGAAGCGATCGCACTTACGAGAAAGACGGAATCTGGATCGCCAAGAAGGTTGGCAATACAGCCGTGACCCTTCTTCAGAAGGAGTTCTACGACAGCAGCACCCTGCCAACGGGCACATTTCCTCCCGCGCTTGGCTACTACACCGGGTACTACATCGCTGGATATCCTAGATTTCTGTCGGACGGCTTGGTGGTTCAGCAGCTCAAGTGCCTTTTCCCTGGTGGTCAGACGCGGGTCAACTGGGTGCTGATTTCCATCTCTGGCGACACGGTGAGCTTGGGCGTCCCGTTCGTCTGGCCTGGCTTTGATGTTGGGCCACATGGGTTTGGATTGCCTTGGCAGTCGTCGTCGTCTCCAAGGTTGATTGGGGATCGGGCATACATGATTATCCAGACAAACATCTCTGGATACTCAAACGATTTTCACCTGGGTTCGTTCGCGATTTCCGGTACGACGGCATCAGATTTTCAGACGACCTACTTGGGCAACTACTACACCATGACGGAAGTTCACTGGTGGGAGGACAGTGTCGCCGTCAACATCACGCCTGATGCCAATGTGGAGGGCGCAGACGTTCTTCGCATCTACGGGCTGGACGGAGTCCAGCAGCATGAATACCCGAGTCCGACGTACGTCCCAGGCCGCATTGGAAGCGGCGTCGGTGTGGGCGACCGCGTGCTGTGGACCGCGACTTCACATGCGGGGGCCGAGCAGTACGTTGACTTCACTCGTCTCGACGTTGAGACAGGAGCTCTCGGAACTTCGATCATCTTGGGCGAGACTATGAGTGAGGACGGCGTGGTTCTCCCTGACGAGGTCAATGGCGATTCCACTCATTACATTGACTCGGTGTTTCATGTCAGCAACGGAGTTGCGGTTGTGCTGTGGACGGTGACGCAGGACCCTTATGGTGATAGCTGGTATAAGTCTAACGCGATTGCCGTTGATAGCTCTAACTCCGACACCTTGACTCTGCTAGGCAATGCTCGGGTTTTTGATCCCGTCATGTACGACCCGCTCGACGTTTATTACTGGCCCCACCAAGGGCCGTACTTCGGACCTACCTACGGCATCCTCATCACGCGGCTTCCCGAGGATCAGAACAGCTACACCTACTTCTTCATCCCGTTCTCTGCTGAGGAGCCAGTCATCACCGGCGCCCCCGACAACGTCCGTCGCCGCTTCGCCTGAGCCGAAGTATCAGGCATGACCATCACGAACGAGATCCTCTTCGTCCTGCTCGGCGTGGCCGTGCTCCTCCTCGGCATCGCCGGCGAGTTCAGCGTCCCGCCCGGCCGCGCCATGCGCATGATCGCCGCCGTGCTCGGCGTGCTCGTCATCGTCCTGGTGTTGCTGCGCTGACGGCCGTTCATCGAAGTTCGGTCGGTCGAAGTCCCTAGAACAGGGGCAGGGATGGAGAACAATGAGGGAGGCGGGCATCTAGTGAACAGGGGTAGCGATAGCGATGAGTCGCAAACTACGCGATGTGATCCTGTTCGTAGTAGGTATCGCGGGCATAACGTACGAGACAGTGGCTACCGGTGGTGAGCGCCCAACTCTCATTATTGCCTTCCTCGGTATGTGTGGAGCACCCGTCTTCCTGCGTACCGACGAGGCCCAGAAAGCCAAGTCCGACGCGGCAGC
>Ga0136639_10000175_pt1 | contig 20008 bp, 20 predicted proteins | sample AntDrymUQ8592106_2_FD_113739 | JGI IMG/M metagenome (GOLD analysis project Ga0136639, IMG submission 113739) | Polar desert sand microbial communities from Dry Valleys, Antarctica - metaG UQ859 (21.06) | ecosystem: Environmental > Terrestrial > Soil > Desert | place: Antarctica: Dry Valley...
CCCGCACCATCTCGGCGCGTGGGACGACCTTGACCCGCACTCGCCCCTCGGCTTCGCCTAGCGCGAGTTCGTGCTCGTCGAGGTGCCGCCAGCCGTTCAGATCGGTGTACTCGACGCCGCGACTGCGGAGCAGATCGGTGACAGCTGCCTCGTCGGGCGAGGCCGGCGACCACCAGTTCGCCTGGTCGTTGATGACGTTTCGGATGGTCTCCATGGCGTCGCTCTTGGTGTGCCCGATAAGGCCGACCGGGCCGCGCTTGATCCACCCGGTGGCGTAGACCCCGTGCACCTGCTCGTCGTTGTCGTCGATGACCTGGCCCTCGCGGTTGGGGACCACGCCGTGCCTGTTGTCGAAAGGAATCTCCGCGAGCGGGGAACCGAAGTACCCGATCGCCCGGTAGACGGCCTGCACGGGGAGCTCACGGATCTCGCCCGTGCCGACAACGCCGCCCTCGCCGTCGGGCCGGGTGCGCTCATACCGGAACGCCTCGACCGTGTCGGTGCCGAGGATCTCACGCGGCTTCGCCCAGAAGTGCAGGTGTAAGCGGCGGGAGGCGCCCGTGGGCTCGCGGGTACGCCAGGAATTGAGCACCTTGTTGAGCACGAAGATCTGCTTATTCGTCTCGATCGCCGCGATAGACGCGGCATCCAGCTCGAAGTCCTCGTCGTGCACGATCACGTCGACGTCCCTCATCTCGCCGAGCTCGCGCAGTTCGAGCGGAGTGAACTTTACCTGCGCCGGCCCGCGGCGCCCGAAGACGTGCACGTCGGTGACCTTCGAGCGCTTCAGGCCCTCATAGACGTTGGCCGGGATCTCGGTCGACAGCAGGTCGTCCGCGGGCTTCGCGAGCGTGCGGGCCACATCGAGCGCGACGTTGCCGTTGCCGATGACCGCGACCTCCCTGTGCTCGAGCGGCCATTCGCGCGGGTAGTCGGGGTGTCCGTCGTACCAGCTGACGAACTCGGCCGCGCCGTAGCACCCTTCGAGGTCGGTGCCGGGGATCGGCAGCGCGGCGTCACGGACGGCGCCGGTGGCGAAGATCACGGCGTTGTAGTGCTTCTTCAAGTCGGCGAGGGTGATGTCGCGACCATAGAGAACGTTGCCGAAGAGGCGAATGCGGCCCGTGTCGAGCACCTCCCGCAGGGCATTGATGATGCCTTTGATCCGCGGGTGATCGGGCGCGACACCGTAGCGGACGAGGCCGTAGGGCGCTGGCAGCTGCTCGAACAGGTCGATCGAGACCTCGAACTTACGCTCGGCCTTCAGCAGGATGTCGGCGGCGTAGATTCCGGCCGGGCCTGCTCCGACGATGGCGAGTCTGAGCTTGGTCATGGGGTCCTTTCTAGCTGCTGCGCTCGACGATGGAGTCTGCGAAGCGGGTGAGCGCCTTCTTCACCGGCCCCTCGGGGAGCGGCGCGAGAGCCTCGACGGCCTCCCTCGCCCAGCGGTGGGCTTCGGCAATGGTCTGCCGGGTGACATCGTGCTGGCGCAGTTCCGCGATCGCCGCAGTGAATTCGTCGTCGTCGGCTGCGCCGTAGTGGGCCGTGTTGACGTCGCGCTCGATTCGAGTGAGCAGCTCCGCGGCAGCCACGTCGGTCGTGGCCAGACGGCGCAGGTAGAGCAGCGGCAGCGTGGCAACGCCCGATCGAAGGTCGGTTCCCGGCGTCTTCCCGGTCTCATCGAGCGGAGGCGCGAGGTCGATGACGTCGTCGACGAGCTGGAACGCGACACCGACCTTCTCGCCGAATTCGGTCACGGGTACCCGGTATTGCGCTGGGGACCCGGAGAGCACCACGCCGAGCTGGGCGGCCGCGGCGATGAGCGACCCCGTCTTGTCGGCGAGCACACTGAGGTAGTGGTCGATGGGGTCCTCATCGTCGCGCGGGCCCATCGTCTCGTGCAGCTGGCCGAGGCAGAGACGCTCGAAGGTCTCGGCCTGCAGCCGGATGGCCGCTTCGCCGAGGCCCGCAACGAGCTTGCTCGCCCGCGCGAAGAGCAGGTCGCCCGTGAGGATCGCGACCGAGTTGCCCCACACCGCGTGGGCGCTTGGAACGCCCCGGCGCATTTGGGCCTCGTCCATTACATCGTCGTGATAGAGCGACGCAAGGTGCGTCATTTCGATGGCCTGCGCGGCGGCGATGACCGCCTCGACGTTCCCGTTGCCGAGCTGTGCGGTGAGCAGCGCGAGGGTCGGGCGGATGCGCTTCCCTCCCGCGTCGAGAAGGTAACGGCTCGTGGTGTCGGCGAGGCTGTCGGCGAAGGACATCTCCTCGAGCAGGCCCGCCTCGACGGCGTCGAGACCGTCCTCGACGGCGGACGCAAACCGACGGTCCCCCGCCGACGAGAAGAGCTTCTCGCCGAGGCCGAGCGCAGAGCTCAGACTGCTGGCCTTGCGCACGGTCGGGCGGCTCACATTCACTGTCTCAACCTCTGTGTTCTCTACGGACGAAGCCTTATAGCTTCGGAGCGCCCTGCTCGATGGGCGGGGTCGCGGCGGACGCGGCGGCGCGGGAGCGGCGTACGCGCGGCGCACTCGCGCTCTTGCGACCGCGGTGCAGCGCGACGACGCCGACGGTGAGGTTGCGGTGGGCGACCCTCGAGAAGCCGGCACCGCGAATCCACTGACTCAGGGTTCCCTGGTCGGGCCACTCCCGGATTGAGTCGGCGAGGTAGTCGTACGCCTCCGAGTTGGAGCTCGCGACCCTCACCACCATCGGCATGAGGTACTTCAGGTAGGCGTTGTAGCCCGCCCGGAAGATCGCAAGGGGCGGCGTGCTGAACTCGCAGATCACGAGCCGACCGCCGGGCTTGAGCACCCGGTGCATCTCAGCGAGCGCCTTCTTCGGGTCCTGCACATTGCGCAGGCCGAACGAGATCGTCACGGCGTCGAACTCGCCGTCCTTGAACGGCAGCACGGTGACGTCCGCCTGGACGAATTCGATTTCGGGGTGCCGTGCGCGCCCGACTTCGATCATGCCCGCCGAGAAGTCGACGGCGGTGACCGTCGCGCCACTCTTGGCCAGCGCGACCGAGCTCGTGCCCGTCCCCGCCGCGAGGTCGAGGATGCGCTCCCCCGGCTTGGGCGCCACCGCCCGCACCGTGGCGATCCGCCAGAGTGCGTCATTGCCCACAGAGAGCACCGAGTTGGTTCGGTCATAGCCCTTCGCGACCTGATCAAACATCGTCGCGACATCGCTCGCTTGCTTGCTCAAATCTGCTTTGGCCACGTATCAAGTCTAGGTGCCCACGCCTGCGTGTTTCGCGGCAAGGGGAGCGGACGGCGGCCCAGGCCCCGCGCCCGCGCGCGGGCTGCGGCTCAGGCCGCGAAGGTAAGCTCCAATCGTGACCACAACGGAGCATCCGATGCCCGCGCTCAGGGTCGAAACGACCGCCTGCCGGGAGCTAGGATCGCTGCTCCTGCTGCTCGATGAGAGCGAGCCGCTGCTGTGGATGCGTCGCGGTTTCGGCATGGCGGGCGTCGGCACAGCGCTGCGACTCGAATTCACCGGGCCGAACCGCATCGCCGATGCCGCTGCCGCCTGGCAACGCGTGGTCGCCGCCGCGACCGTCGCCGACCTGGTGGCGCTGCCGGGGACAGGCCTGCTCGCATTTGGCACGTTCGCCTTCTCCGAGCATTCCGCGCTGACGAGCGTGCTCATCGTGCCCTCGATGATCATCGGGCGCACCGGAGGGCAGAGCTGGATCACCCGCATCGCCGTCGGCGACCTGACTCCTCTCGTCGTGCCCCCCTCGCGCCCGCTGGGCACGGAGGCGCGAGTACACCTCGCCCCCGGCGCACTGTCGGCCGCCGCCTATCGCGACGCCGTGGGCACCGCGGTGACGAGCATCCGAAACCACGAACTCAGCAAGGTCGTGCTCGCGCGCGACCTCACCGGGCAGCTTCCGGCCGGAGCCGACTTGCGATCGGCCATCGGCACCCTCGCCCTGGGCTACCCGGACTGCTGGACCTTCGCGATCGACGGGTTCATCGGGTCGAGCCCCGAGACCCTGGTCGGCGTCGCAGGCGGCTCGGTCACCGCCCGCGTCCTCGCCGGCAGCGCCGCGCGGGGAACGGATGCCGCGTCGGACCAGAATGCCGCGACCGCCCTCGCGACCTCGGCGAAGGACCTCGACGAGCACGAGTACGCCGTGCAGAGCGTGCTCTGTTCGCTTCGCCCGCACAGCCCCACGGTCATGGCGAGCGAGTTGCCGTTCACCCTCAAGCTGCCGAACCTGTGGCACCTCGCGAGCGACGTCGAGGGAACCCTCGTCGACGGATCGACGGCGCTCGACCTCGTCGGAGCGCTGCATCCCACTGCGGCAGTCGCCGGCACGCCGACCCCGCTCGCGCTCGCGCTCATCGAACGGCTCGAGCCGTTCGACCGCGGGCGCTATGCCGGTCCGGTCGGGTGGGTCGGCGCGAACGGTGACGGCGAATGGGCTGTCGCGGTGCGCTCGGCCCAGGTCGGGCCGCAGGGAGACGTCACCGCGTACGCCGGGGCCGGCATTGTCGGGGATTCGGTGCCGGAGCGAGAGCTGGTCGAAACCCGGCTGAAATTCCGCCCGGTCGTCGAGGCGTTCGGCTGAGCGCCGCCTGACACACGGTTCGTCAACTCTGAGCGAGCCGCTCCTTCGCCTTGGCGACGTCGAAGTCGGCCGCCGGCCACTGCAGGTCGAGGCCGCCCAATGCGTCGATGAGCAGCTGCTGCACCGCCAGTCGCGCATACCACTTACGGTCGCCGGGAACAACGAACCACGGCGCATCCGGTGTCGAGGTGTGCTCGATCGCGAGCTGGTACGCCTCCTGGTAGGCCGGCCAGAGAGCGCGTTCGTCGAGGTCTCCGATGCTGAACTTCCAATGCTTGTCGGGGCGGTCGAGTCGCTCGGCGAGCCTGGCCTTCTGCTCGCCGGCGCTGATGTGCAGCATCACCTTGATGATCGTTGTGCCGCTCGCGGCGACCTCCTCCTCGAATTCGCGGATGAGTCCGTAGCGCTCCTCGATCGCCTCGGGAGATGACAGACCGCGCACGCGGTGGATGAGCACGTCCTCGTAGTGCGAGCGGTCGAAGATCCCGATGATTCCCGGCTCGGGCAGCTGGCGGCGGATGCGCCAGAGGAAGTCATGCCGGCGCTCGGCGGGAGTGGGTGCCTTGAACGCCGTCACATTCACGCCGAGCGGGTCCATCGCCCCGACGACGTTCCGCACGATCCCGCCCTTTCCCGCCGTGTCCATGGCCTGCAGCACGAGCAGTACCGACCTCGTGCCGCCCGACCGACTCTCGGCCCAGAGCTGCTCCTGAAGCTCCGACAGCCGGTCGCTCTCGGCGTCGAGCGCGGCCTGGCCGTCGCTCTTGCCGCCGTCGAACCCAGGTTTGCCGTGCGGATCGATGCTCGAGAGATCAAACCCCGCCCGTGCCCGAAGAAGGTCGCTCGGGCTGTCCTCCCATTGTGTTTTCGCCATGGGGGAATGCTACGTCGCCGGTCAGCCGCGCGACAGTGGAACCTCGACGAGGGTGGGGCGCTCGCACGGCGCGAGCGACTCGTCGAGCTCGCCCCGGTTGCCGGCGAGCCGGTAGTCCCAGCCGTATGCTTCGGCGAGCGCGCGGAAGTCGACCGACTGCGGGGTGTAGAGCACTCGGTCGAACGAGCCGCTGGGCGCGGTCTGGGCGACCTCGAGACCGTCGAAGATCGTGCCGCCGCCGTCGTTGCCGACGATGACCTGCACGCGGGGGCGCGGCTCGCCGGCACCGTAGAGCATCGAGCCGGCATCGTGCAGCAGGGTGAGGTCGCCGAGCAGCACCCGGGTCGTTCCCGCCGACCCCGATGCCTCACTCGCGAGGGCGATGCCGGTCGCGGTCGCGATCGTTCCGTCGATTCCGGCGAGGCCGCGGTTGGCGTGCACCGGGATCGCTTTGCCCGGAACCGCTCGGTCGGCGTCCCGGACGAGCCGGGATGCCCCCAAGACAAGCCGGTCGTGCGGCCAGGTCACGCGCCATACCGCCTCAACCAGCATCCGCCTGGTCACGCTTTCCCGGAACACCGCGAGCTGGGCGCGGGCGAACTCGGCGACGGCCAGACGGTCGTCGGTGCGCGGGTCGGGCGTCTCAGCGGCGCGCACCTCGAGCAGGGCGCGGCTCGCGTGCACCCAGGAACCGGCCCAAGCCCGCTCTGCAGGCTCGCCGGTGTAGCTCGCGGCGTCGATGTGAGTAGCCCGGTGCCCCGGGTCGTAGTCCTCGAAGCCGGGCCCCCGCACGACGATCGCGGTGACGTCGAGGCGCTGCAGGAGCGCCGGGACCTCCCGGCTGAGCGTCGGGTGACCGAAGACGATGGCACGGCGCACACGGCCGCCGAACTCCTGGTCGGCGAGCAGCTCGCGGTACGCGACCACGAGGTTCGGGCCGAAGCGCGCACCGCTGGCGACCTCAGCGAGCAACGGCGCCCCGAGTTCGCGCGCGAGAACCTCCGCGCCCGGTCCCGCGCCTTGCCCCGCGATGACGATGGTCTCGGATGCCGAGGCGAGCTCGGTGACGCGCGCCCGGCGGCCGTCAGCGACCCGCTTCGCGACGGTGATCGCCGGCAGCGTGCCGACCGCCGCCGACAGCGGCTCGCGGAAGGCGAGGTTCAACTGCACGGGGCCGGCGGGCGAGGAGTGGCCCGCGGCGGCGGCGAAGGCCTCGCGGGCGAGCTCGCCCGGATACTCCGGCGAGAACCCGGTGGCACTCGGGGCGGCCACGTCGCGAGCGAAGCGCACCGCCGGCCCGAAGATGCCGAGCTGGTCGGTGGTCTGGTTCGACCCGATGCCGCGCAGCTCCTCCGGGCGGTCTGCGGTGAGCAGGATGAGCGGCACACCGGAGTGGTGCGCCTCGAGCACGGCGGGGTGAAGGTTGGCCACCGCCGTTCCCGACGTCGTGATCACGAGTACCGGCATCCGCGTCTCGACGGCAAGGCCGAGGGCGAGGAAGCCGCCGACCCGCTCATCGATCCGCACCCGCAGGCGCACGAGGCCGGCGACTTCGAATTCCGCTGCGGCAAGCGCGAGGGCCTGCGACCGAGCGCCGGGGCTGAGAACGATGTCCCGCACGCCGAGGGCGATGAATTCGCCCAGCAGGGCTACCGAGAAGTCGGTTGCCGGGCTTCCACCCGGGCTCACTCCTTCGTGCTGGAGTCGTCGTCGAGGTCGGCGAGCTCCTGCTCGAGTCGGCGGATGCGCTCCTCCTGCTCTTTCTCGGAGCCGAGGCGGCGGAGGAAGTCGGGATCGTCATCGGGCGCGGTCTGGCGCATGACCGGTTTGCTCTTTCCTCGGTCTTTGCCGAGCGTGAACCAGAGAACAGCGCCGATCACCGGCAGGACGAGAATGACAAGCACCCACGCGAACTTCGGGAGTCCCCGGGTGCGGCGCTTGTCAGTCATCAGCGAGTCGACGGTGGCGTAAATCGACAGGGCGATAATTGCAAGCCCTGCCACTATGTAAACGCGTACCATGCCCTAATTCTAAGCCAGCCAACTGGGCGCCGCCTGCGCGGGTTCTTGCGATCGCGCAACGAATGGCCAGCGAGGCGTGCCTAGACTGGGCGGCGTGAAATCGTCGCGCCAGTGGATCAGCTACTCCCTTCTCCGGTTGGGCATCTTCGCCGCCGTGCTGATCGTGCTGCTCGTCCTCCAGATCGAGCCGTGGATCGCCGCACTCGTCGCCGCAGTGGTCGGGCTGTGCGTCGCCTACATCTTCTTCCGCCCGCAGCGCGAAGCGGTGGCACGCAGCTTTTGGGAGTTCCGCACCACGCAACAACGCGATGCCGACTCGGACGCCGAGAATAACGCGCTCGACGCCGCTGCGCCGACCTCCCCGTCGTTAGAAGGCCAGGGCGGCGGCGAGGCCGACGCCGAAGAGCAGGGCCGTCAGGCTCGTTAGCTTCAGCGCGAGCACAAACTCCGGCGCGGTCTTGCCGGTGAGTGTGATGATCACCGCTGGCAGCCCCGCAAGCAGCGCGAAGTAGACGTAGATCGCGAGCGGGAACACTGGGGCGTAGAGCCCGAGGATCCCGAACGGCACGAGGGCGAAGACCGCGAAGAGGATGCGTGCGGCCCGGTCGCCGACCCGCACGGCGAGGGTGCGTTTGCCAGCGACCCTGTCCTGCTGCAGGTCGCGGATGTTGTTGACCATGAGCACGGCGCAGGAGAGCAGCCCAATCGCGACGGCGGCGCCCCAGGCCTCGGCGCTCACCGCGCCGACCTGCACGAACATCGTGCCCACCGTGGCGACGAGCCCGAAGAAGATGAAGACGAAGACCTCGCCGAGCGCGTAGTACCCGTAGGGGTGCTTGCCACCGGTGTAGAAGTAGGCAGCGACGACGCACGCGGCGCCGACGGCGATGAGCCACAGGAACCCGCTGATGAGGCTGACGGCGACCCCGGCGACGCCGGCGACCGCGAAGAACACGAGTGCCACTGTCAGAACCTGGCGCGGCTTCGCGGCGCCGGACCCCGTGAGCCTCGATGGCCCGACCCGGTGCGTGTCGGTGCCGCGGATGCCGTCCGAGTAGTCGTTGGCGTAGTTGACGCCGATCTGCAGCCCGACCGCGACGACGAGGCAGAGCAACGCGCGCACCCAATGCCACCCGTCGTCGTTGTTGTAGAGGTACGCGGCCCCCGTGCCGAGCGCGACCGGTGCGATGGCGAGGGGAAGGGTGCGAAGGCGGGCGCCGCCGATCCAGTCCCCGGCTGTGGCCGGGCGGATCACGGGGGCCGTCGGCGGCCGCCCTCCCGGACGCCCGCTTGGTCGGCCGCTGCGCGCCGTGCTGCCGGTCCCGGCGTTGGTGCGTCCACTGCTGGCGCGAGCTCTGGTTCGATTGCCTCTGTTAGCCACGAGCAGAGTCTAGTTTCGCCGTGTGACGATCTCCCGCAGCGCGACGAGGTCGGGCTTGCCTGTCGCGAGCAGCGGGATGCTGTCGAGGACCACGACCCGGGCGGGCGCGGCCTCGCGGGCGAGCGCGGTCGCGACCGCGCCGCGAAGCGCCGAGAGGTCGACAGGACTTGTCGTGACGACCACGGGCACCTCGCCCCAGCGGGCGCTCTCGGCCGGGACGGCCACCGCGTCGCCGAGCCCCGGCATCCGGCGCAGGACCCGTTCCAGCTCGTCGAGGGAGACCTTGACCCCGCCGGAGATGATCACCCGGTCAAGCCGACCCGTGACGGCGAGTACGCCATTGTCGACGCGCCCGGCGTCGCCGGTACGGTACCAGCGGGCACCATCCGACATGACGAAGCACGTTTCGGTGCGGGCGGGGTCTCCCAGGTAGCCGTCTGCGAGCACCGGCCCGCGGATCTCGATCTCCCCGTGCCGGATGCGCACCTCGCAGGTTCCGATCGGAACGCCGTCGTACACGCATCCACCGGCCGTCTCGCTCGATCCGTACGTGCGCATGACCCGGATGCCGAGGGCCTCGGCCCGGTCGATCAGCTCGGACGGTACCGACTGGCCTCCGACGAGGATGCAGTCGAACCGCCGCAGCCCTGCCAGCGCGCCATTCTCGCCCGCCGCAGGGTCGTCCGCCGGGTCGTCCGCCGGGTCGTCCGCCGGGTCGTCCGCAGGGTCGTCCGCCGGGTCCTCCGCCGCGTCGAGCAGGCGGGCGAGCTGGGCGGGCACCACGGAGGTGTAGTGGCGCGCGTCGGCATCCATTGTCGCGGCCGCGGCCAGAAACTCCCGGGCGTCGAAGTGCCCGGGTGGCAGAATCACCGGCTCGGTCGGGGCGGCGATCGACCGCACGAGCACATTGATGCCGGCGATGTAGTGCACCGGAACAGCGAGGAGCCACTGGCCGGGGCCGCCGAGCGCGGCACTGGAGGCCGCGGCGCTCGCGAGCAGCGCGTTGGAACTGAGCTCGACGCGCTTGGCGGTGCCGCTCGAGCCGCTCGTCTGGATGACGAGGGCGATGGGGTTGGGCACGGTTGCCGGCAGTTCGCCACCGACGCCATCGGGCCCGACCGGCAGGATGGCGGGGCCCGCGGCGCTCAGCGCGAGGCGGAGCGCCTCGAGAACCGCAGCGGGGTCGCTCGCGTCGACGGCGACGAGCGGGCGGGTCACAACAGGGCCTCCACCCCGCGAGTTGCCCACTTATGTGCCCTCCGGCACCCCACACGCGACACATCCGGGCAACTCGCCGAGGTGGGCTGGTCACGTCGTGGGCGACTAGCGACGGCGGGCCGGGGCATCAGTATTGCCAGGGGAACGGCGACCAGTCGGGCTCGCGCTTCTCGAGGAACGCATCGCGACCCTCGACCGCCTCGTCGGTGCCATAGGCGAGCCTGGTCGCCTCGCCCGCGAAGACCTGCTGGCCGACCATGCCGTCGTCCACGGCATTGAAGGCGAACTTGAGCATGCGGATAGCGGTCGGCGACTTGGTGAGAATCTCATTCGCCCAGTCGTACGCGGTCGCCTCGAGTTCGGCGTGCGGCACGACCGCGTTGATGGCGCCTGTGTCGAGGGCCCGGTGGGCGTCGTACTCCTTGGCGAGGAAGAACACCTCACGGGCGAACTTCTGGCCGACCTGCCGTGCGAAATACGCGCTGCCGTAGCCCCCGTCGAACGAGCCGACGTCGGCATCTGTCTGCTTGAACCTGCCGTGTTCTGCGCTCGCGATCGACAGGTCGCAGACCACGTGCAGGGAGTGCCCCCCGCCGGCGGCCCAGCCGGGGATCACGGCGATGACGACCTTGGGCATGAACCGGATGAGGCGCTGCACCTCGAGGATGTGAAGTCGGCCGGCACGGCCGATGTCGGGCCGGGATGCTCCCTCTGATCCCTCGTACTTGTAGCCGTCGCGACCGCGGATGCGCTGGTCGCCGCCCGAGCAGAACGCCCAGCCGCCATCCTTGGCGCTCGGGCCGTTGCCCGTGAGCAGAACTACGCCGATCCGCGAGTTCTGGCGGGCGTCGTCGAGCACCGCGTAGAGCTCGTCGACGGTGTGCGGCCGGAAGGCGTTGCGCACCTCGGGGCGGTTGAACGCGACGCGCGCCACCCGCCCTGCCCGGTCGTGGTGATAGGTGATGTCGGTGAGCGCGTCGAAGCCCGCGACGGGCCGCCAGACGCTCGCATCGAAGAGTTCGGAAACCTCAGGCATCTGCACAGTTTAGATTCCGTCGAAGGTGTTCAGCACGACCGCCGCCCGCCGCTCGCCACGACCGCGATGCGCACCGTGGGAAAATGCGGGCGCTATTAGGGGCAGACTGTGGTCATGCTGCCATCGTTGCCAGAGCTAACGGGCTCCGCCCGTGTCGTCTCCCTTCCGCTCCGCCAGCCGTTCCGCGGGCTCACGAGCCGCGAGGCCCTCTTGTTCGAGGGACCACAGGGTTGGACCGAGTTCTCCCCGTTCGTCGAGTACGACGACGCCGAGGCGGCGGCGTGGCTGGAGGGGGCAATCGACTACGGCTGGCTGGCGGCGCCCGCGGTGTTCCGCAGTCGCATCCGGGTGAACGCAACCCTTCCGTCCGTCGAGCCCGGTGCCGTCGCCGGGGTGCTCGACGCCTTTCCCGGATGCCGCACCGTCAAGGTCAAGGTTGCCCAGCTCGGGCAGGTGCTCGCCGACGACGTGGCACGTGTCGCTGCGGCGCGCGACTATGTCGGCGTCGAGGGTCGCGTTCGCATCGATGCGAACGGCGGCTGGAACGTCGACGAGGCCGAGCACGCCATCCACGCCCTCGCCGGATTCGATCTGGAGTATGTCGAGCAGCCGTGCGCGAGCGTCGAGGAGCTCGCCGACATCAGGCAACGCGTGAAGTACATGGGCATCCCGGTCGCGGCGGACGAAAGCGTGCGCAAAGCGAGCGATCCGCTCGAGGTCGCACGCGCCGGCGCCGCTGATCTCCTCGTGATCAAGGCCCAGCCGCTCGGCGGCATCCGTGCAAGCCTCGACATCGTCGCCGCGACGAAGCTACCGGTTGTCGTCTCGAGCGCGCTCGACACGTCGGTGGGCATCTCGATGGGCGCCTATCTCGCGGCAGGCATTCCCGAGCTGGACTACGACTGCGGGCTCGGCACAGCGGCGCTGCTCGCGGGGGACGTCACGTCGAGACCGCTCATTCCGGTCGACGGCTCGATCGAGGTGCGCCGCGTCGAGGTGGATGCCGCCCTGCTCGACCGCTACGCCGCCCCAGTTGATCGCACCGAATGGTGGCTCGAGCGACTCGAGCGCTGTCACGCGCTGTTGGCCGGGCGGCCGTAGCGGCTGCCCCGCTGCCGATATTCAGGACTGACGGTCGTCATTCAGGACGGACGGTCGTTATTCAGGACTGACCATCTGGCCGGGCTTTCATGATTCAGGACTGACTATCTGGCCGGGCTTTCATCATTCAGGATGACTACCTGGCCGGGCTTTCATTATTCAGGACTGACTGCCTGGCCGGGCTTTCATCATTCAGGACTGACTGCCTGGCCGGGCATTCATCATTCAGGACTCGGATCCGCTGAATGCGCGCATGCCCGCGGATGCGCCAGCCTCCCGGCATCCGTTCACCCGATAGCGACGGTGCGCGCCCGCAAACTCCTGAGTAGTGAACGTACGTGCGCCCACTAGCTCCTGAATGATGAAAGCGGGCGCTGCAGCCAACTCCTGAATAATGAAAGGTGAGTGAGGGTGGGCGGGTCAGAGGCCGCTGTAGGCGTGCAGGCCCTTGAAGAAGAGATTCACGACCGTGAAGTTGAACAGCACAGCGCCGAAACCGATGATCGCGAGCCACGCCGAGCGTGAGCCACGCCAGCCGCGCGTTGCCCGGGCATGCAGATAGCCGGCGAAGATCGTCCAGATGATGAACGTCCACACCTCCTTGGTGTCCCAACCCCAGTAGCGGCCCCAGGCGCGCTCGGCCCAGATCGCCCCAGCGATGAGGGTGAAGGTCCAGAACACGAATCCGACGACGACCACCCGGTAGGCAAGGTTCTCCAGTACGTCCGCACCGGGGAGCGTCTGCAGAAACTTGAGTCCTGCACCCTTCGCTGCGGCAGCCCGGGCCTGCATGAGCTGCACGACCGACAGCCCGGCGCCGAGCGCGAAGAACGAGGTACCGAGCACGGCAACGAACACGTGGATCACGAGCCACGACGACTGCAGTGCGGGAGGGAGCGGTTTGACGTCGACGTAGAAGTTCACGGTCGCGAGGCCCAGGGCGATGAGCGCGAATCCGGTGATTAACGATCCGAGGAACCGCAGGTTCTGCCACACCTGCACGGCAATGAAGACGCCGACGATGATCGCGGATGCCGTCAATGAGAACTCGAACATGTTCGACCAGGGAACGTACCCCTGCGCGATGCCGCGCATCACGACGGCGGCGGTATGCACAAGCCAGCCCAGCACGGTGAGAGCGAAGGCGATGCGCTCGAACTTGAGCGAGAGCGGCTTCTGTGCGGTGTCGGTGTTGACGCGGTCGATCGTCGCCGTGGCGCCGGCGAGCTGGCCCCTCGGCGAGGCGGACGCCGTCACAGCCGCCGGCGTCTGCTGCGCCCAAGCGGACCGCTTGGCGAGGTCGAGCGTGAACATGATGAATGCGAGCGTGTAGACCCCCATGGCCGACCAGACGGCGGTGAGGGAGGAGGAGACGAGCAGATCGGTCACGTGGTCAGCCTAATCCCGAGTTGCTGGGAATGACGGTCGGCGATCTCCCGCACGGCCCGGTCGAGGGTCGGGTCCTCGCCGCGTGCGAGCCCGGCATACTCGAGGCGCACACCGTCGGCATCCTCGTCGTTGATCGCCTTCACCCAGACGCGCCGGCGCGGGATGAACAGCGACGTCAGAAGCCCGGCGAGCACGAGGATCGCGAAGACAAGCACCCAGCCCTGGCTGGGGTCGCGGTGGATGTCGAGGCTCACGAAACGGGGAACCGATCCGGTGAGGTCGTCGGCGGGCGCATCGGGAGCGGCGTTTTCGAACGTAACCGACCCAATTCCGTCCGGCAGCTCGATGGTTTCGCCGGGGGTGAGCTGGATCGGCGGGGCGTCCGCCGTGCGGCCGGCGACTTCGGTCATGCCGTCCGTGTCGAGGGAGTAGACGGAGCGGGGGATGCCGCCGTCGAGGCCGAGGTCGCCTGTGAATACCTGCAGGCTCAGCACGGGATTGAGCAGGTCGGGGTAGTTAGACGTCAGCGCGCCCGTCGTGAGGGTCGCCTGAGTGGGGTAGAGGAACCCGATCATGCCGATCTGCTCCGGGAGGGCATCCGGCACCTTCACGACACCAATCGAGGTGAGGTTGCCGTCCTGCGGCAGGAACGGCACGGCGTCGCTGAAGGCGACGTTCCCCTCGCCGTCGCGCACGGTGATGATCGGCGCGTAACCGTTGCCGAGGAGGAAGATGTCGTTGCCGCCGAGGCGCAGCGGGTCGTTGACCTTGATCTCGGCCCCCGTGCCCGCCTCCGAGCCCGGCGCGTAGGTCGTGACGCTCGCGGTGTAGTCGACGGGTTGTCCGCGCGCCGCCGGGTTCTCCTGCTCGTAGACGGCCTCAAATTCATCGAGGGTCAGCCGATACGGCTGGAGCACGCTCTCGTCGAAGAACCGGCCGGGAAGAAAGGACTCGTACGACAGCAGCACGTTCGCGAAGGAATCCCCCTCGACGATGACCTTCTGCCCGCTGTAGCCGAAGCTGCCGCCGATGCCCACCGAGACGAGCACGCCCACGAGAGCGGTGTGGAAGACGAGGTTGCCGGTTTCGCGCAGGTAGCCGCGTTCGGCGCTCACCGAGAGGTCGCCCCTCGGGCTCTCGAAGAGCCGCACCCGGTAGCCGCTCTTCTTCAGGATGCCGCGGGCGGACTCGACCGCCTCGGTCGCGGAGACTCCGGGAGCCCAGACAGTCGTGAATCCCGCGAGCCGCGAGAGGCGGGCCGGTGTTTTCGGTGGGGCGCTGCGCAACGCCCGGTAGTGGTGCGCGGTGCGCGGGACGACGCAGCCGATGAGTGAGATGAACAGCAGCAGGTAGATGGCGGAGAACCAGGCCGAGGTGTAGACGTCGAAGGCCTGGAGGGAGTCGAGCACCGGGGCGAGGTCGGGGTTGTTCGCGAAGTACTGCTGCACTCCGTTGGGGTCAGAGCTGCGTTGCGGCACGAGCGAACCGGGCACGGCGGCGATCGCGAGCAGGAGCAGCAGGAACAGCGCGGTGCGCATGCTCGTGAGCTGCCGCCAGAAGAAGCGCAGGTAGCCGGCGCCGCCGAGTGACGGCTGCGCGATCCGGTCATCCGCCGGAGCGGGCGCCGGGGAGTCGAAGTGATCAGATGGCCGGCTCAAAACCGCTGATCACCGACCCGAGCTGGGACATCATGATTTGCCACACACCGGTCACCATGAGTACGCCGATGATGACGAGCATGGCCCCGCCGACGATGTTGACGGCGCGGATGTGGCGCTTGAGCCAGGCGACCGACCCGGTGACCCAGTTGAAGCCGAAGGCGACAAGCAGGAACGGGATGCCCAGGCCGAGGCAGTACACGACGCCGAGCATCACTCCGCGGCCCACGGAGCCGGTCGTGAGGCTCAGACTGTAGACGACGCTCAGGGTTGGGCCGATGCAGGGGGCCCAGCCGAGCCCGAACACGATGCCCAGAAGCGGGGCGCCCCCGAGGCCCGTCGCGGCGGTGAAGCTGGGGCGGATGGTGCGCTGCAGAAAGCTGAACTGGCCGATGAAGACCAGCCCCATGATGATCACGAGCACCCCGATCACGCGGGTGATGAGGTCGAGCCAGGGCAAAAGCATCAGGCCGGCGATCGAGAAGGCGAGGGTGAAGCCGACGAAGACGACGCTGAAGCCGAGCACGAAGAGGGCGACGCCGAGCAGCAGCCGGCCGCGGCCCGCCCGCGCATCCGTTCCCGCGAATCCGCCGATGTAGCCGAGATATCCGGGCACAAGCGGGAGGATGCACGGCGACGCGAATGAGACGAGCCCCGCGAGCAGCGCGATCGGCAGGGCGACGAGGAGGCTGCCGTTCGCGACGATCTCCTGGATCGGATCGCCCACTAGCTGTCCTCCGCGAGAACGTCGCTGATGATCGTGTCGAGGATCGAGCGCTCCTGCAGTTGCCCCAGGATGCGCGCGGCGATGCGGCCCTCGGAATCGAGAACGAAGGTGGTGGGGACCGCCTGCGGTGGGATCTCCCCGGCGAAGGCGAGTCGCACCTCGCCAGTCTTGTTGTCGAGGAGCGACGGGTAGGTGACGCCGAACTTGCGCGCGAAGGCAAGCGAGGTTTCGGCGCCGTCGTAGATATTGACCCCGACGAAGGATGCCCCGTTGCCCTCGTACTGCTGGGCGAGGGCGTCGAGGTCGGGGGCCTCGGCACGGCACGGCGCGCATCCGGCGTACCAGAAGTTGACGACGAGCACCTCGCCCGCGAAGTCGGTGCTCGCGAACGGCTCGCCCGCGTCGGTCTCGCCGGCAAACGAGATCGGCCCTGCCCGGTCGGCCTCGGGCACCTCGAGGATCCCGTCTCCCGAGATGTAGTTGGTGTTGCCGCCGTTGAGGTACTCCTCGGCGAGAGGGTCGCTCGTGCATCCACTGAGCACCAGCGCGGCGACCGCGACGGTCCCGGTCGCGAGCAGGCGGAATCTCATACTGCCCCCGTGTCGACGGCGCGAAGCAGCAGAGCGGCGGCGGGTTCCTGGTAGTCGACCTCGCGGTAGCGGGGGGCACCGGGCACGGCAGCCTCGATGCGGGCAAAGGTGGTCACGCTCGAGAGGCTGCAGCGGCGTTTGCGCGGGTCGTGCCAGAGGCGCTTGCCGGCAACGGCGCGCTGGGCCATGACGATCGGCATCTGGTGGCTGACCATGACGGCCTCGCCGTCGGTGGCGTTCCACGCGGCATCCATTGCGGCGATCATGCGCGCGGCGACCTCGACGAACGGCTCGCCCCAGCTGGGACGGTACGGGTTGTAGACCCAGGGCCAGGTTCGCGGATGCAGCAGGAGGGACGGACCGAATTCGAGCGCCCCGCCCTCAAATTTATTGTGTGGCTCGATCAGGCGGTCTTCGGTCGTGATGTCGAGACCGAAGGTGTCTGCCCAGGGAACGGCGGACTCCTGGGCACGCTGCAGCGGGCTCGAGCAGAGCGCGGTGACCGGGCGGCCGACGAGGTGCTCGGCGGCAGAGGTGGCCATCGCGACGCCGAGTTCGGAGAGGTGGAAGCCGGGTATGCGGCCATACAGCACGCCCTCGGGATTGTGCACCTCGCCATGGCGGACGAGGTGAATGAGAGAGGCTGCCACGGCATCCATTCTACGTTTCGTATCACTGCCAGATTGCCGAGAGCGGCACCGCCGGGCTCCCGGCGAAGCAAGGGTGCGAGCGGCTGGCAACTAAAGTGGTTGCTCGTGACCCAACGCACCCTGATCAAGAACCTTGTCTCCTCCATCGACGGACCCGTCTCGGTCTCGGGGTGGGTGGAAACTGTGCGCGACCAGAAGAAGGTGCAGTTCGTCGTACTGCGCGACGAGTCCGGCGCCGTGCAGCTCGTTCACCCGCGTATCTTCAATGACGACGGCACGCCGGCAGAGGACGCCATCGCCGAGGAGATCTCGGCGCTGAGCCAGGGCACCTTCCTCACCGCGACGGGTGACCTCAAGCACGACGAGCGAGTCAAGCTCGGCGGCGTCGAGATCAAGCTCGATGGCCTGGAGATCGCCGCCCATGCCATCGCCGAGACCCCGATCGCGGACGACTCCGCCGTCGACAAGCGCATGGACTGGCGGTTCCTCGACCTGCGGGTGCCGAAGAATTCGCTGATCTTCAAGATCCAGACCACGTTCGAGCACGCGCTTCGCTGCTACTGGATCGACAACGACTTCGTCGAGCTGCACACGCCCAAGCTGATGGCGAGCGCGAGCGAGTCCCGCGCCGAGCTCTTCGAGGTCGAGTACTTCGAGACGAAGGCCTATCTCGCGCAAAGCCCCCAGTTCTTCAAACAGATGGCTCAGCCGGCCGGCTTCGGCAAGATCTTCGAGATCGGCCCGGCGTTCCGGGCCGACCCGTCGTTCACGAGCCGGCACGCGACCGAGTTCACGAGTGTCGATGCGGAGATCAGCTGGATCGACAGCCACGAAACCGTGATGACGATGCACGAAGAGCTCATGGTCGCCGGCTTCACTGCGGTCAAGGAGAAGCACGGCGCCGAGATCGAGGCCCTCTACGGACTCGAGGTCACCGTTCCTGCGACCCCGTTCCCGCGTATCCCGCTCGCCGAGGCGAAGCGCATCGTCGCCGAGCGCGGCTACGAAGTTCCCCGCCAGGATGACGACATGGATCCCGAGGGCGAGCGCCAGATCGCGGCGTACGTCAAGGAGACGTACGGGCACGAGTTCGTGTTCCTGACCGACTACGCCTCGAGCATCCGGCCGTTCTACCACATGCGCAATGCCGAGGATGGCGCTGTCACCAACAGCTACGATCTCATCTTCAACGGCGTCGAGATCTCGACGGGCGCGCAGCGCGAGCACCGCATCGATGTGCTCGTCGAGCAGGCCAAGGAGAAGGGCCTCGACCCGGAGGAGCTCGACTTCTACCTCGACTTCTTCCGCTACGGTGTGCCGCCGCACGGCGGATTCGGCATGGGCCTCAGCCGCGTTCTCATGCTGATGCTGAAGCTCCCGAACCTGCGTGAGGCAACCTACCTGTTCCGCGGTCCGACGCGCCTCACCCCCTAGCAGCGCACGCGCGGTACCAGGCAAGGGCACCCAACTGGGAAGCTCACAGCAGTGATCGGGGCACGGTGACTGGTACCGTGACCGTCATGAACACCACTTCCGACCCCGCCCGAACCGCCGCCGTCCAGGCCGGCGAGGAACTCCTCCGTCTCGTTCGACTGCACGTCGACCAGGTTGCGTCTGGCAACGACGACGACGACGTCGCCGAAGACACCGACCGCGCCCTCTGGGAGGCCGTGGCCGCGTACGGCGTCGCGGTCGACGACCTCTACGACGAGGAGTCGGACGATGAGGACAAGGACGAGCCCGACGAGCTGACCTTCACGGTGCGCACCCGTTACGACTACACCGTGGTCGACGAGAAGGCGTTCCTTGCAGGCGGCCAGGGCATCGCCGGCGCCGTCGGCGCACTCCTGAAGCGTGCGGGAGGCAAGCCGGTCCCCGCCCTCGAGGTCGCGTCGCTCGAGACCGGGAGCGGGCTCATCACGGTGCACCTGAACTCTGAGCTGCTCACGGCGGAGAACTTCGCCGAAGCGGAGGAGCCGACCGACCTGCTGCTGGTGGACCGCGACGAGTCGCTGCAGTTCGTGCTCGACGAGCCCGTCTTCGGGTCGCGCGCCGAGGCCGAGGCGGCCGCGCGCCGGTCCGACGACTGACACCGGCCGCTGACGCAGGACGACTCGTCGCAGCTGGCGGGCCGGGCCTCAGACCAGGAAGTCGACCGCCGCGCGCTGGGCGACGAGGGGACGGATTATTCCGACGACCCGCTGGTGCTCCGGGTGGTCGATGTAGGCGCGCAGGGCCGCCTCATCTTCGTAGTCGGCGACGAGCACGAGGTCCCAGTTGGTATCGAGGGAGACGACGTTCGACGCAACCGTGAGGCTGCGGATCTCCGGGATGAGCGGCACGAGCCCCTCGAGCGCCCCGGCGATCGTCGCGGCGTGCTCGAGCTTCGCCGAGGTGTTCTCGGCGGCGAGCTTCCAGGTGATGATGTGCCTCAGCATGTGTCTTCTTTCAGTAGTGCGGCGCGGAGCCTGGCCGGCTCGATACGCCAAATGTTGTGTACTCGTCCGTTGATGAGCAGCACGGGGATCTCTTCCGAATACTTCTCAAGCAGGTCAGGGTCGTCGAGGATCGACACCTCGTCGACCGTGATCGGCGCGCGCACTTGGTCGCCGAGTGCGGCCACGACCTCGGCGACAACCTCGCGGGCGTCGTGGCACAGGTGACACCCTGGTTTCGACAGCAGGGTGAGGACGATGGGCGGCACAGTCCGAGCCTAGTTCGTGCATCCGGTCCCTAGACTTGTCGGCAATGTGCGACGCCGACCCCACCCCCGCC